>WNFP01003190.1_pt1 | contig 25808 bp, 15 predicted proteins | sample 5400201 | NCBI WGS metagenome assembly WNFP01 (sample SAMN13153355, study PRJNA577476) | soil metagenome | isolation source: 115 cm saprolite under Madrone tree | place: USA:California | collected 2016-06-14 | reverse complement strand
CGCGATCACGATCGTTTGTCTGAATCAGTCGCTGACCACCGCCGATGAATTCCGTGCGCTCTTTGTCCGGATAGACTATGTAATCGACGAAGCGAACCGGAATCCCCGACACGCCGTCCTTAAACTCCGTGAAGAAGCCGTGACCCACGACACTCTTGACGTTTAGATAACGATCGCCGCCCATTGCCTGGACCGCTTTCGCGACAATCTTTTCTGCCTTTTCGTCGCTGGTCGCGGGACTCGGAGTTGGTGTTTGGGCAAGGCAGGCGAGCCCGGATGGAAGAAGCAGAAGGAAGCTGACAGAGGTGAGTTTGCTAACGAGGGATCGTCTCATTTGGGGCCCGCAGCAAGAAGGAGCAAGAAGAAAAGAGCCTCAATCAGAAATCTGAGGCCCAGTCCCACGCTATTCCAAAAATGGACTCAACCGAGTTGGAGTCGTTGAGTAGTTAGCACCGGCCGAGTCTGGATATTGCCAAACCAGCGCAAGCTGGCAGCTTGCGCTACATCATCAAGAGAGCCCGCCGGTCTCGGCAACTTTCGTGACGACTTCTCCATCTTCGACGTCGACGAGAAAATTCGATCCTTCTTTCCACATGGTTGTGATCGGCAGCTTCACTCTCTCGTCAATGAAACGTTTCAGGAAGCGCGCGCCGTATTGCATGCTAAAGCCCTTTTCGGTGATTAGCGCGAGCGCCTGATCGGTAGTCTGAAACGACTTGCCCTGGCTCTTCATTTGACGACGAGTCTTGTCCAGATAGATCTGCGCTATCTGCTTGACTTCATCCATGGTCAGCGGAGCAAAGACCACAATCTCGTCGATGCGATTGCGAAACTCAGGTGAAAATCGCGTTTCGGCAGCTTTCATTACCTCGTTCTTGATCGCCCGAAAGTCGCTTTGTGTCTTCGTGCCAAAGCCCAGGGGCTTTTCGTATTTCTTAAAGCTGTCCGAACCCAGGTTCGACGTCATGATCACGATCGCATCGGAAAGATAGACACGCCGGCCGCGGCCGTCGGTCAGCCATCCTTCATCGAAGGCCTGCAGGAAAATGTTCATCAGGTACGGTGAAGCTTTTTCAACTTCATCGAGCAGCAAAACGGTATAGGGGTTCTCGCGCAACTGCTCGGTCAAAATTCCACCGCGCTCTGACCCGACGATTCCGCGCGGCATGCCGATCAGTTTTTCTATTCCCACGGTGCCGTCGCCGTACTCGGACATGTCCAGGCGCACCATCTTATGATCGTCACCGAACATGAACTCAGCCACAGCTTTAGCCAACTCGGTTTTGCCCACGCCGGTCGGCCCGAGGAACAGCAACACGCCGTCGGGTTTATAGTGCGACTCTTTGAGCGGCCCTTTGTTCAGCCGCAGCCTTTGGGCCACCGCTTTGATTGCTTCTTTCTGGCCGATAACGCGCGCCGAAAGCTGCACTTCGGTCAGAGCAAAACGATCGCTGGTGTCGCGGAAAATCATGTCGCGCGGAATGCGCGATTCCTGCGAGATGACGTCAATCACATGCTCAGGTTTGACGATCATCGTGTGCGGCTCGTTGATCTCCACTTTTACTGAAGCAGTGTCGAGCCAACCGATGGCTTTATCCGGCAGATGCAAATTACGAATGTACTTGGGCGCCATCTCCAAAGCAGTGTTAATCGCTTCATCAGAGATCTGCACTGAATAGTTGCGTTCCAGCCGCGGCCGCACGCCGAGCAGAATCTCGCGAGTCTCGCCGATGGTAGGCTCGTCAACTTTGACCAGGCGGAAGCGGCGCGCCAGTGCTTCGTCTTCGGCGATATATTCTTTGTATTCGGTGAGCGTGGTCGCGCCGAGGATCCGCAACTCGCCTTTGGACAACGCCGACTTGAACATGTTCGCAGCGTCTGAAGAAGTTCCCAGGGCAGCGCCGGCGCCAATGATCGTGTGGGCCTCGTCGATGAAGAGAATCATGTTGTCGCGCTCTTTAACTTCATCGATGATGCCCTTGATGCGTTCTTCGAACATACCGCGCAACATGGTGCCGGCCACTATGCCACCCATTTGCAGTTGCACTACATGCGAGTTGCGCAGACGCGCCGGTACCTTCTGCGGCTCAAGTTCGATCAGACGCGCGAGACCTTCTACCACCGCTGTTTTGCCGACACCCGGTTCGCCGACCAGCATCGGTGAGTTGGCGCGCTCGCGGTGACAAAGAATCTCAATGATCTGCTGAATCTCTTTCTCGCGCCCGATGGTGGGCGGAATCTTGTCGGCCCTCGCCATCCGATTCAACGACACGCCAAAGTGCTTCAGATAAGGAGGCAGCTCAAATTTCTTGCGATACTGCTCTTCGTGTTGCTCCCGGTCATTTACGTTGGTACGAACATGCTCTACCACTGCTTCCGGCGTCGCGCCCAGATTGAGCAGGACTTCCACCAGCAGACTGTCGTAGTTTGAAAGCACATCAAAGATGTCGGTCGCTTCGATGGTCTTTCGTCCTCGCGAGCGGGCGCGCTCCATTGCCCGTTTGAACAGGTCAGTAGTATCCGGAGCTATCCGGAATCCTTTGCCGACATGTTGGCGAGTGTTGTCCAGGCGCTTGTCGATAGCTCTGGATACCAGCACTGGATCGAGAGCAAGACTGCGGATGGTCGAGTTGAAGAGGTCGGGTTCCTCCTTCGCCAAGCCGCTGATGATATGTTCGACGGCGATGTAATTCTGATCACGACGCCTCGATTCGCTGAGAGCATTCTGCAAAACCCTTTGCCCGCTCTCACCAAACTTATCTTTGTATGCTTCCAAATCGGCCATTATGATTGCCTTGCTTTCTCTCTCTAAGACCCTTGACTTCAGTTGCCCGAAATCCCTTCAGGGCGCGCATTGCTTTGATGTGCAGAGCATATTCGTCGTTGCGTTTCAGTGCAACAAGAATCTCTGCCGACTTTTGTAAGCAAATACCCTGCCAGCACGCGGCGTTTCTCAAAGCACCCCGTTTCGCCACATTTCAGGCAGCCGCAGCCGCAACATCGGTCGCAAATTCCATCTCACCGTCACGAGCCGATACGATCACGGCCTGTCCCGGTAAGATGTCTCCGCGCAAGAGCTTCATCGAGAGCGGATTTTGAATTAGCGTCTGGATGGCTCGCTTTAGCGGACGAGCGCCAAAACTCGGGTCGTAGCCCTCGCTGGCCAACAGTTCGCGGGCAGAGTCTTCCAACACCAGAGAGATGTTGCGCTCTTTAAGCATCGCGCGCAGACGCTCGAGCTGCACATCAATGATCTGAGTTATCTGTTCGCGGGACAAGCGACGGAAAACGACAATATCGTCGATGCGATTCAGAAACTCGGGCTTGAAGTGTTCACGCAGCACTTGGGTCACGGCTTCACGCACTTCTTTTTCATCGTGGCCGACTTCCTGGATCTCGCGCGAGCCGAGATTCGAAGTCATGATCAAGACGGTATTCTTGAAATCTACCGTGCGCCCCTTCGAGTCTGTCAGCCGGCCATCGTCAAGAATCTGCAGCAACACATTGAAAACGTCCGGGTGCGCTTTTTCGATCTCATCAAAAAGAACGACACTGTAGGGACGTCGCCGCACGGCTTCGGTCAACTGGCCGCCTTCCTCATACCCAACGTATCCGGGCGGCGCGCCGATCATGCGAGCCACCGCATGCTTTTCCATGTACTCAGACATGTCGAGGCGGATCATCGCGCGTTCATCGTCGAAGAGAAACTCGGCCAGGGCGCGGGCGGTTTCAGTTTTGCCGACGCCGGTGGGACCGAGAAAGATAAAAGAACCAACGGGACGATTTGGATCCTGCAGGCCGGCGCGGGCTCGACGCACGGCGTTGGCCACCGCCTGAAGGGCTTCATCCTGACCAATCACGCGTTGCCGCAGACGGTCCTCCATAGAAAGAAGTTTGTGCATCTCGCCCTCGAGCATTTTTGAAACCGGTACGCCCGTCCATTTGGCGACGACCTGGGCCACGTCTTCTTCATCAACTTCTTCCTTTAGGGTGACCCCGTCTGCCTGAATCTGCGCCAACTGGGCCTGTTCGGTTTCGAACTTTCTTTCCAGCTCGGGAATCTGGCCGTATTGAATCTCGGACGCCCTGGCGAGATCGCCGGCATTGCGAGCTTGATCCAGTTGCAAGCGGAGTTGTTCCAGCTCAGCCTTGGCCGTGCGCATGCGTTCGATGGCCTCTTTCTCGGACTGCCACTTGGCCTTCATACCGGAGGACTTTTCTTTCAAGTCCGCAATCCGCTGTTCGATCTCGTGCAGCCGAGCTTTTGAAGCCTGGTCTTCTTCTCGTTGCAGGGCCTGGCGCTCGATTTCGAGCTGCATCGTCTCTCGCTCGACAATATCAATATCCTGGGGCAGCGAATCGATTTCAATTCGCAGACGCGAGGCGGCTTCGTCGATCAGATCGATGGCCTTATCAGGAAGAAAACGATCGGTAATGTAACGGTTCGAAAGTGTGGCCGCGGCGACGATTGCCGAGTCCTTGATGCGCACGCCGTGATGCACTTCGTAGCGTTCTTTCAGGCCGCGCAGGATAGCGATCGTGTCTTCAACCGTCGGTTCCCCCACGTAGATTTGCTGAAATCGACGCTCCAGTGCGGCATCCTTTTCGATGTACTTCTTGTATTCGTTTAGCGTTGTCGCGCCCACGCAGCGCAACTCACCGCGGGCCAGCGCCGGCTTTAACATGTTGGAAGCGTCAATCGCGCCTTCAGCGGCGCCGGCTCCGACCAGGGTGTGCAATTCGTCGATGAAGAGAATGATCTGGCCCTGGGCAGACTCGATCTCCTTCAGCACGGCTTTCAATCTATCCTCAAACTCGCCGCGATACTTTGCGCCGGCCAACATCGAGCCGAGATCCAAACCGACCAGACGCTTGTTGCGCAGGGTCTCGGGCACGTCGCCGGAAACGATGCGTTGGGCCAGCCCTTCTACGATCGCAGTCTTGCCGACGCCCGGCTCGCCGATCAGCACGGGATTATTCTTGGTGCGGCGAGAAAGCACTTGAATGGTGCGGCGAATTTCGTCGTCACGGCCAATCACCGGATCGAGCTTGCCCTTGCGCGCGAGATCGGTGAGATCGCGCGCGTATTTGGCCAGCGCTTGATAGTTAGATTCGGCATTTTGATCGGTAATGCGAGCACCACCGCGCGTTTGCTCGATCGCTTTCAGCAGATCATCCCGGCTGACCCCGTGCTGTCGCAGAAGCTTTCCGGCAGCGCCGTCTTTTTCATCGCCAATCGCCAGCAGCAGATGTTCAGTCGAGATGTACTCGTCTTTCATCTTCTCGGCCTGCTTTTCGGCTGCGGTAAAGATTTGAGTTAAGCGAGGGCTGAAATACTGTTGACCACCCTGAACGCGCGGGAACCGCGCGACAGCAGCCTGGCAATCGTTCAGCACTACCTGAACGTTCGCTCCGAGTTTGCCGAGCAGCGGGCGCACGATGCCCTCGGCCTGTTCGAGCATTGCGCACAACAGATGCTCGGGCTCGACTTGTTGATTTTGGTTTCGTTCGGCGAGTTCAATGCCAGCTTGAATGGCTTCTTGACCTCGCAGAGTGAATTTGTCTAAGCGCATGAGGAGAAGTTACTCCAAAATAGTTCGGTGGAAAGCGAACGGGGCCACTGATCATACGCCAGTTGCCCCGCGCTGTGCTTGAAAGTAAAAACAATTACTTGGCTGCGGCTTTTGAACTCTCTGCCTTGGCCTCAATTGTCTTGCCGGATTCTTCGTCTTTTACCTCAATGCGGCGAGCTTTCGTTTCCGCGCGTTTGGGCAGCGTAACTCGTAAGACTCCATTTCGGTACTCGGCCGCTGCACCTTCGGCCGTAACTGAATTCGGCAGAGTGAACGAGCGCAGGAAACTGCCATAGGCCCGTTCAACCCGATGATAGTTGTCGGTGTCTTCCTTCTTTTCGAAGTGACGCTCACCGCGTAGCGTGATCACATTGTTCTCAACGGACAAATCGAAGTCCTCGCGTTTCATGCCGGGCAACTCAGCCTCGAGCACGATCTGGTCCTTGTTTTCATAGATGTCTACGCTGGGACTCCACGAACCGCGGGCAATACCTTCGTCATCGAAGGCGCGAGCCACATTACCGGTGAAAAGACGGTTGACTTCGTCTTGCAGGGTTCGCAGATCGCGAAACGGGTCGTAACGACTAATACTCATAGCCAAAATCCTCCAGATTTCTTGTTTGCTTTATCGCCCAGGAAGAAGGCGGCTTTACCCACTCGCCCTGCCATGAGCATGGCGCGATAATAAAGGTTGAGTGCCACCATGTCAAGTCGCCTGCAGTTCTTCTCCAGTGCCCAGTTTTAAGGAGCTAAATGACAAACGACTCTATTAGTCTGAGAGTCACAAGAGCGTGGCGGCTGGGTCGGCAAGCGGCTAACGCAAACCGAAAAAGCGCTTGATAGAAGCTAGTACGCCAGCCGATTCCTGGATGCTTGATTGGGAGGCTTGCAACGATCCGGCCGCGAGGTCGGCCTGGCGCTCGGCTATGGTCCAACTGATCGATTCGGCGAGGCTCGGGTTGGTCTCGAAGATATGCTTCATGGCGGCGTGGCCTATCTCGAGCACTTCCGTTTCTTCCAACGCTACGACGTTAGCGGTTCGTGGTTCTCCCGTGAATAGCGCCATCTCGCCAAAGAAATTCCCTTCAGTCAATACTGCAACCGTGCGAGGATTCCCGCGTTCGACTACCTGGACCGCGACCCGGCCGTTATGCACGACGAACATCGAGGAGCCTTCGTCGCCGGCTCGAATCAATGTCTCGCCGGGTGCGAAGACGTGTCCCATCGTTGCCCTCGCGAGTTGTTTTAGCTCCTCGCTTGAGAGAGGAGAAAACACATCGACAGCAGACAAGCGGTCCGCGATCTGTTCTTCGGCCGTGGTCGGCCTGGTTACCGCTTTGCGTTCGGTGTGGAGAGTGAGCGTTGGAGATGCGAAAGTGAGGCCGTTGCGGCGCAGCGCATACCACACTCGTTGGCGGACCAGGGCGTCGGTGTCGTTGTACTTGGCATAGTCATCGAGCCAATATTTGATTTCCCATTCAATTGCTGAGTCGCCGAGGTTCCGGATACGCACGATTGGCGTAATCTTTTCTGAAACGTTATCGGCGTCACGCACCGATTCGCGCACGACGTGAATTGTCTTGGCGGGTGAATCGGTGTAGAGCGTGCCGAAGAAAACCAGACGCGCGTTCAAGTTCTCGCGGGGAGCAACTTCGATCGCTTCCTTCGCGGCGTTGCTGTTGCTGACCAGGACGATGTGATTCTGGAAGGTCCTGATCTTGATGGCCCGCCAGTTAATGCTCTCCACTACGCCGGTGTGCTTCTGTTGACCTACGACTATGACGTCACCGACCTGGAAGGGACGGTCTGCGTGCAGGGAAATACCTGCGAAGAAATTTCCCAGGGTGTCCTGCAAGGCAAGGCCTATGATTACGCCGAAGATCGCAGACGTGGTGAAAATTGCACCGAGCTGTACGTCGGTGTAGAGCGATTTGAAGATGAGGACGAAAAGAACAGTGAATGCTACCAGCGTAAAGATATTACGAACCAGGGAGGGTGCCTCGTAGCCGCGGCGAACGCGAAACGCAAAGTCAAAGATGGCCGCGTTAATAACCCGCACGCTGAAGTAAGCAAACAAAGCCCAGAGTACGAGCGCGGGAATCTTAAACCAGTTTGCCTTTGGATAACCGGGCGCCAGACCGTAACCGAAGAATTTATTGAATAGAAAGAGTCCCAAGGCCACGACTGCGGTCGTGACAATCAGGACCAAGAACCTGTTCTTTTGACTTGAGCGACTAAGCGCCATCCTGTGACTCAGTTCTTAAATCCGATTGGCTTAGCGAGCGTACGTACTTTTACCATCAAATTTCCCTCTTGGCGAGAGCGAAATCCGAACGGCAGCAAGGCGGAAAAGTTTTGCTTGAGACTCGTGATCTCGGAAGGGCCAACTGTAAAGATCAACCCGGTCGAGACAAAATCTTCGGAAATAGCGTTACGATGATCAGTAGAATCGATAGTGCCGAAACGATGATCGTGGTCAGCCAGGCAGCGAAGTTATAGAGCCGTCCATTCACGTACGCCCCCATTAGCTCGCGGTTGTTAACCAGCCGCAGAATCGCGATCAAGACGACCGGCAATAGCATCCCATTGATAACCTGGGTCACAATCAAAACGTGAATCAATGGCAGTCCCGGCATCATCGCTATAAACGCACCCACGGCTACCAGAAAGGTGAAGACGCCGATGAAGATGGGCGCCTCGCGAAAGGTGCTGGAGACGCCTTTCTCGAATCCGAACGCTTCACTAATGGAATAGGCTGTGGCCAGGGGCAAGACACCCGCGGCGAGCATGGACGCGCCGAAGAGTCCGATCGCGAATAATATTTCCGCATAGGGACCGGCCAGAGGCCGCAACGCGCGTGCCGCCTGCTGGGCCGAATCAACATGTTCGCCATGGACGTTAAGGGTCGCGGCGGTTGAGACCACGATGAAGAAAACGATCAGGATTGCGAATACGGTTCCGATCCAAACGTCGGTCCGGATCATTCGGTAGTTCTCGAGCCGGACACCCTTTTCGACCACGGATGACTGAATGAAAACCTGCATGTAAGGCGAGATGGTCGTTCCAATAATGGCGACAAAACTAACGAGATAGGCGGGCGTGAGATCAAGGTGCGGATGGACGAGCTCTATGGCTACGGTCCCCCACGGAGGATGGGCCAGAAAAGCGGAAACCACATAAGCAAGAAACACGAGAGACATGGCGAGGAAAACGCGCTCCACCCGCTGATAGGATCCCTTGACTACCAACCACCAAATAGCGATTGCGGCGATTGGTACCGAGACATAGCGCGCGACACCGAGCAGTTCCATCGCGGCCGCGATGCCCACAAACTCCGAAACCGTCACACCGCCGTTGGCGATCAGGAGCGCCAGCATGATGAACGCCGTCCAGCGCACGCCAAAACGCTCCCGGACCAGGTCAGAGAGACCTTTACCGGTAACCGCGCCCATCCGGGCACACATCTCCTGCACAATTCCCAGACTAAGCGTAAGGGGAATCAGGAGCCAGATGAGTTTGTAACCATAGTCGGCTCCGACTGACGCAAAGGTGGCAATCCCGCCTGCATCATTGCCTGCGCTTGCGGTGATCACTCCGGGGCCGAGGATAGCGAAATACAAGAACAGTCGCGGGCGTCGGGTAATTGTGCGACGCACTTGCGATACTCCCTGGGCGCTGCGCCGCAAAAGCCGGCGTCCCGCGTTGCGTACGTCTGTCCGTTGCTCTGGCACTTGGAGGGTCCTCAGTCATTAGCCATTCTTGCTGTCGTTTGGTGGAGTCTTAATCTCACGGCGCTTAGAGTACCGACTTCAGTTGGGTTCTTTTCTCGCTTAAATAAAAGCCCGACTGAAGTCGGTACTCTGAACGCCGTTAATCAAAGGACGCTACCGTCGTGTACGGGCTGCTACGCAAGCGGTTCTGTTACCTATCCCAATAATTTCGGCAGTCTTTGCCGCCAGCCTTTTGGCAACAGAATCTCGATTGCATCATCAACGGTCACGATGCCAAGAATGTCGCCGGCTTCGTCGACGACTGGAAGAGCCAGCAGGTTATACTCGGCGATCTTCTGGGCAACTTCGGCGGCATCGTCGTCCGGATGCGCTGCTTGCAGAACGGTTCGCATGACGCGCTCGAGCGGAGCCGAAGAATCTGCCAGGATCAAACTTCGCAAAGCGATCACCCCAACCAATTTCCATGAATCAGCGGCGGCCACGACATACAGGTAATAGATCATGTTCGGCGTCTCTGCCATCTCGCGCAAATGCGCCAGGGCTTCGCCCGCGGTCAAATCGCGCGGCAAGGTGACAAACTCAGTCGTCATCAATCCGCCGGCGCTGTCATCCGCATAAGGCAGGAGTTCGGCGACTTCGTTTTGCTCGTCATCCTCCATCAGGTTGAGCAAGTCTTCCGCCTTGTCCTCTGGAAGATCGCCCAGCACGTCGGCGGCTTCGTCTGGAGACATGTGTTCCAGGATATCTGCCGCGCGTTCTTCATCCATGTCCCCAATAATCTGCGCCTGACGTTCGGCGGCCATTTCTTCCAGCGTTTCGGCGGCCGTTTCATCATCAAGCGATTCGACGATCTCAGCGCCGTGCTGATAGGAGAGGGCCTCGGCGAGTCGCGCGATTTCCACCGGATGCAGACGCGCCAGTTTTCCGCGCGACGACTTTAACTGCACAGTAGCGGCGTCTGTCGCCAGGTAACCCACATCCGCCCAGTCGATCACTTCGACGGGCTTGCCACTGCGCAGGAGGGCAGGCGCGAGCCGCCGCCACAGTCCGAAGAAGCTGACGTCCGCGCCAGTCACTCGCCATTCGTTGGCGGCTTCGATGATTTGCACGTCGTTCACGCGCACGACGCGTTTGCCATCAACATCGACCAGTTGTTTGTCGAGCACATCGCCGGCCAACAAGACTTCACCGTCGCGTCGCATGAACGGGCGCAGGTCGAGAATGTCTGACTTCAAGCGAACGCCGTCCTCGCCGAAATGTGCAATGCGCCAGCGTGGCAGAAAAAAATCGCGCCGGCGATAACGCGCGACGAACCCGGCTACCGGCGGATGTTCGTCTTCGCCCAGCCGCACAATGACGTCACGGAGCGTTGCCACACGCTCACCGTCAAGGTCGAGGATAGGCCGGCCGAGTACCTGCGAAAGATAAAGCATGGTTTCGAATTCACGCTCTTTGCGTGATCTGAAACGGATGATAACACGATGAAGTTTATGGAACCGCCTGCGGTAGCAGGCGGATAATTGAGGTCAAGCTGCTAGTTACCGCGAGCGGTTCTGTACCGGCGGTTTGCGAAAGTTGTAGCGCAGCAATACGCGCATCGGGATCGCTACACCGTCGCGCATGGCGGGGAAGAAGTGCATCTGTCTTACGGTATCTATTACTGACTGATCCAAACCATATCCGGCCCAGCGAGTTATTTCGAGGCGTCCGACTTCACCTCGAGCGTCAATATCAACCAGCACATCGACGGTCGCTTCTACTTCAGCGCGGGCCGCAGTTTCCGGATATGGTGGTTTCCAGCGGCGATAGGGACGCGGCGCCCGAACGAGCTGATCAGACTCGCTGTCGCTATCGGACATGAGGTCGATGATCTGCGCCCCGCTTTCGACCGCCGTCACTCGTTCCGCGCGTTCATCGTCCTCGGCGCGGCGCATCGCAGTGAAATAACGCTGTCGAGTTTCCGCTCCGGAGAAGATTGCCAGCAATGCTTTCTCGGCTTCTTGCGGCGTGTCGCGTTCCACTGATGGCCTCTCCCAGAGAACCAGCCTTCCCGTGCGTGCACTTACGAGAAAAATTGCCGCGTACGATTCGTAGTAAGGGGATTTGGTTGAGGGCGATCTGAGAAGTGTCTGCGCTTCACCGATAAAATAAAAATCACAGTCCATCGCCGATCCGATATCTCGCGCCTGTTGGGTCGTCAGGTTCAGCAATCCATCGAAGTCTGCGCCGAGGGCGGCGGCGGTTGCTTGATCTCGATCGATTTCGGTGAACTCGCGACCGTTAGGGGCCTTTCCCCTTGATTGCAATGTCTCGCGAATTGCCGCGGCCGCGCGTAGACCTGACGGATCTTTTCCGAAATCGAGGACTGCCAGGCGAGTCGCCCGCGATTGCGCAATCGCCGCTGATGTGAGCAGCAGCAGACATATGGACAACCCTGGCAGCCGGTTTCGCGCGTTCATGATAGAAATTACGGAAAATGACTTCTGGGTTTCGTGATCCGTCGGGTCACTTCGTGGATCGTCTTTTCAGGCCAGAGACTCGAGATGGAGTCAGTACCGGGAGCGGTAGCGACTGGGTTGCCGTTGATAGCAAGGATCGAGATTGCCAGGATTGTTACCCGGTCGCTAACGCTCCCGGTACTGACCTCATCCTGAGATCAAGACGCACTTCCTACACGCTAATTGCCGCGATTCGCAGCGGCCTGAAAGTCGGGACTCGTGCTGTGATAAAGCCGGTAGACCTCTTCCTTCACCTCAGCCGGAAAACAGATTCGATGCAATTCGTAACCGCGCCCCAACCCCCGTACGGCTTCACTTACTTCGCTGATTTCCCGAAGCCGGGGACGGGCATAGCCATCTTCGACATAGATGCGCGTGCGCGGCTCGACGCCTTCCGGGGTGTAGTAGCCATAGTAGGGAACATCGCTCGCGTGATCTTCGATGAAATAGTATTCAGGCAGGAAGCCGCCCTTGACGACGACGCCGCGCGCCGCGTCCAGAAACTCTTTTCGTTCGGCCTGGGGCATGTCGAGATCGATAGCCTTAAAAAGCCGTCGGTCGACAAATCGCTGGCTTAGATCCTTTAGCACTCTATCGTTTGAATGTTGCCACTGCTTCATATGAAAGATAACGTCTGAGTCGTCCATCTCGAGATGTTCGGTGATACTCAGCGGCTGGCGATGAAGGATCTTTTCAAACGACGTGCCCGGAGCACTCCACACCGGCTCGCCTTTCTCAACCAGCTCGAGCGCTCGCCGCAAGGCGGATCTAAGCACTGCTTCGGCCGATCGCAGGGTCCGATGAAAGTAAACCTGCCGGAACATGTAATAACGTGCCTGCAGGTATTCCTCGACCGCGAATATCCCACGCGCCGCGACATGAATCCATTCGAGATCGTACAGACCATACTTTGCGCCGGTCATCAATGAATCGCGCAAGAGATAATCCATTCGATCCACGTCGAGCTGAGAAGAGACTAATTGGGCCAGGGCCGCCGGCTTAAAGGTGCCTTCGATTATTGATGCCACGCGTCCCGGCAGTTCGGCTGAATATAGTTCGAGTGCCTTGCAGAGCGCAGTTTCTGCTGACGTCACAGCCTGCATAGTTAACTGTTCGTGCCGAACACCGAGGACCTTTTCCATCGCATGTGAAAAGGGACCATGGCCAACGTCGTGCAGAAGAGCTGCCGCCCGCGCCGCCGCCCGATCAGCCAAACCGATCTCATGACGATCGCTCAAGTGATCCAGAATGCGCGTCATCAGATGCAACGCTCCCAGACTGTGGGTGAAGCGCGAGTGTTCTGCTCCCTGGTATGTGTAGAGGCCCAGGCCCAGCTGTTTGATGCGGCGCAGCCTTTGAAATTCAGGCGTGTCGATCAAACGTATCATCAACCGGCCTTCGGCGCTGTCGTCGCGCAAAGGAATGATGTTGTGAACCGGATCGCGATAAATTCGCTGGGACACTTGCTTTCCCCTCTTTGGGGAGAGTCTAGCACAGGCAAAAACGCCCTCATCAGATGTTGGTGCCACGCGCTGGCCTGGTGATCGGATGATGATGACCTTCACTCGTCTGGCGCAACCATTGAGCTTTCACAAGGCCTTTTCGTGTCGGATCGCTTTGAGGATTTCCTGAATTTTCGGACTAGAACCGAAAATTTGGATTTAGCAGCTCGGGCTCCGCGTCTCTAAAGCGACCGAAGTACCGCTTTTACAGCGTCATTACTCCATTACCAAGCGCTGCCCATTATGGCACCAGCATTGCTTTAAAGGGTTCAGCAGATTGTGACTAGAAGATTTCATAAGGATTCGACAACCGGTCCAATTGCTGCGATTCGGAATATCATCAGACCGACAAGATTGGAATACATCAGACCGACAAGAAAGGAAACGAGATGATGAGAAAAGTTTTCTCTTTGGCTTTTACAACTCTTTTTGTGCTGGCCATGCTTTGTGTTGGAGTTCTGGCACAACAAGAAACCGGCCAAATCACTGGCAAGGTAGTGGATCCCAACGGCGCGGTAGTGCCGGGCGCCACCGTCACTGTTAAGTCAGTATCAACAGGCGCTGAACGCACCGCCACGGCGGACGATCAGGGTACTTTTATCGTACCGGCCCTGCAGCCCGGGCTTTACGACGTCACAGTGAAGGCGGGACAGTTCGCCGAAAACACCCAGAGGGTGCAGGTGACTGTGGGCGCTAAGGTCACCATTGAGACCAAGCTGTCGACCCAGGCGGTTGCAGCCAATGTTAACGTGGTCGCGTCGGCTGGCGGTGTCGAGGTCAATACAACAGACCAACAGCTATCCACCGTTGTCGATAATAAGCAGATTCGCGAGTTGCCGACCCTGACGCGAAACCCGTATGACCTGGTTGGCACCGCAGGCAACGTTACCGCCGATGCCGGCAGTGGGCGCGGCGCTGGATACGCGATTAACGGTATGCGTTCGGCGAGCACGAGCATCCTGCTCGACGGCGTCGAAAACGTTGACAACTTTACAGCCACGGTGGGTCAAGCAGTTCCGCTCGACTCTGTCCAGGAGTTTCGCGTAATCACCGGCAGTTTTTCTGCTGAATACGGGCGCGCCTCTGGTGGCGTCGTTAACGTAGCAACCATCGCCGGCACTAACAGTTTTCACGGCACCGGTTATGAGTTCAACCGTATATCCAAACTTGCATCGAATGGCTTTAACAATAATGCGTTCGGGATTCCCAGACAGGTTTTTACACGCAATCAGTTCGGCTATTCGATTGGCGGCCCAATTATGAAGGACAAACTGTTCTTCTTCAGCAACACTGAATGGATTCGCATTCGCAGCGGCGGCAGTTCCGTTGCTCTCGTTCCTACTTCGCAGTTTATCAACGCTTCCAATGCCGCTACGAAAGCGTTCTTTGCTCCGTACACGCAAACCGGGGCCCCGGGTCCTACGTTCTCAGCTTCTCAAGTGCTCGCAGCTTTCGGTGGTGCGGCAGCGTTTAAGCCGACTCCGAACGCCCCAACAACGAACGCTTTCCTGGCATTTGCTAACGCGAATCCTAGCGCTCCCGTGTTCCAGCAAGTCACCTACTCGACTCCGCAAGACGTGGGCGGCGGTACGCCAAGAAACGAATACCAGAACGTGGAGCGCATCGACTACAACATGAGTTCCAAGACGCAACTTTACGGTCGGTATGCCATACAAAATCAGGTGTTCGCTTTGGGCACAAATGCCTCCAGTCCATTTGCGGGATTCAATACGGGGTCTACGCAGAAAAACCAGAACTTCTTGCTCAGCCTGACGCGGACCATCTCGTCGCGTTTCGTGTCGCAGACCAAGCTGGGTTACAACCGCTTGTTCGGCTTACAACCGCTCGGCACTCAACCGCTGGTGCCAACTCTCTATATGAATGGCGGCAGAACCGTTAATCTCAACGGAATTAGCATTGCCATGCCGGGTTATCTACCGTTCTCACCGGGCAACGCCATTCCGTTTGGCGGCGCGCAAAATAGCTATCAACTTAACCAGGACATGAGCTATACCAGCGGCAAGCACACCTGGCGCTTTGGCGGCCAGATCGTGAATATCCGAGACAATAAGACCTTTGGCGCGTATTCGTACGCGGTCGAGGCGCTCGGTACAACGAACGGTGAATCGCTCAGCAACTTCGTGACCGGCAACCTGGCTTCGTTCAGTGTGGCGATTGATCCGAAAAACCAGTTTCCCGGCGGGAGCTTAACTCTGCCGGTCGGCCCTCCAAACTTTTCGCGCAGCAATAGATATTGGGAGTGGGCCGTATACGGGAATGACTCGATCCGCTATCGACCGCGTCTGACCCTTAACCTTGGGTTGCGATATGAATACTACGGCGTGCAGCACAATGCCCAAGACCCCAAATTTGACGCGAACTTCTACTACGGCCCTGGCGCAACCATCCAGGATCGAATTCGTAGTGGGCTGTTCCAGACCGCTCCTGGCAGTGCCGTTGGAGGACTGTGGAAGCCGGACAAGAACAATTTTGCTCCGCGGGTCGGGTTTGCGTGGGACATGCGTGGTGATGGCAAGACTTCGTTGCGCGGCGGGTATGGAATGGCCTATGAGCGCAACTTTGGCAACGTCACCTTTAACGTGCTGTTCAATCCACCGAACTATGGCGTCATAGCTCTCAACGCCAACCAATTTAGTTCCGCGGGGGCACTGGTAGTCAACGACGTACCAAGTATTGCCGTATCCATAGCCAACTATGGGCCGTTATCTGGAACCGGCGTATCCAAGCCGTTTAATCCCGTATCGGCGCGCGCGGTGGATCAAAACATCGTTAACGCTTACGCGCACTTCTGGAGCATGTCGTTCGAACACCAGCTTAAGCCCAACACGATAATGTCAATCGAGTATTCGGGTTCCGCGGGGAGACACCTATACTCGATTTCAGATATTAACCGTACCGGCGCCGCGAAAGCCTTTAGCCTGCCAACTATTACGAATGCGGTCGGAGTTTCCGGCATCACCCGTCTGAACGGGGTTGCGACCAGCGCTAATCAACGAGCCAATCTGGGATTCTCGAATTATCGGGCCTTGATTGCTTCGCTGCAAAGCAACAACTGGCGGAACTCGGGGTTGACGTTCACGGCGAGATATACATGGTCAAGCTCGAAGGATAATCTCAGTTCGACGTTCTCCGACGGTGGGGCGCCGTTTTTCCTCGGCTTCACTGATACCTTCATTCCCGGTTACGACTACGGCCACTCGGACTATGACAATCGACACCGATTTGTCACCAGCTTCACCTACGAGCCACGATACTTCAGCAAGTCCAGTAATGCGATTGAACGAAAGGTCCTCGGCGGCTGGAGTCTCAACGGCATAGTCACGGTTCATTCGGGATATCCATTTACGATCTATGACTGCACGAATGGCAATCAGACCTGCGGGCGGATCATTCCAACCGGACCAATTACAATCAACAAGAACCCGCCAAGCGCGGGCACCAACTCCTTTACTTATATCAACCTGGCTGCGTTCCGGGACGCGGCTGGAAACGTCATCAATCCGTTTCCAGTGGGAGCGGATGGGGCCAACGATAACTTTGGTCCTTTCCCCGCAAACGCGGCCAAGCGGAACTCCTTTTACGGTCCGGGATTCTGGAATGTGGATACCGGAATCTACAAATCGATTCACTTCACTGAGCGGGTGAGTCTCCAGCTTCGCGGTGAACTTTTCAACCTGTTCAATCACGCGAACATGTTCATCGACTACGGCAGCCCTGATGTCAGTGGCGGCGACGTGTTGTCTCTCAAGAGCGGGCGTCGCAACGTACAACTGGCGGCCAAGCTTAACTTCTAACTCTGGTGACGACGCGTAAGTCGTCCTCTGGGGAGCCTTCGGGCTCCCCACTTCTTTTTCTAGTCCCGAGTTATCCTACAAGACGTTTCTTATCATGTCCGGCGATCCCAATGTGACAGTCGCAAAATTCAGAACATCCGTTCCGCGGCAGATAGAAAGCGACAGGTCAGATTTGATTGTTTGGAATTAAATAAGAAGTCAAGACCGTACTTCGGTGAAATGAAGATTAGCGCCTTGCCATTTTCAAGAACTCTGCGGTCCGCTGATGGCTTGCAGCGACTATTAGCTCTGTTTTGTGTCTTGCTGTTCTTCGCGCAAGCAGAAAAGGGCCAATCAGGCCGCACACCGAAACGAGATTTACCTTCGCCACCTGTATCATTACCTTCGCCACCAGCATCAACAGAAAAACCGGCAAAACCCAGCGAGACGAAAAGCCCGCAGCCGATCTCGTCGCTGGTGATTGTCAATAGCGTCAACAGTGCAAAAGCGCCGGTTTGGACCAGCATGGCCCTAAGAGAGTTGATCGATCAAATAAAAGCATCTCCCAAAGTAAGTGTGACCCGCGAAAAAGACATGAGCCGCAAAGACGCGGGCGAACTCGCGAAGATAAAGACCGACGTCCACGTAATCTGGATCGAATTCGGGGTCGATGCCAGCATGGCCATGATAGATCGGGACGCGGAAGCCACGATTGTAACCGGACTAAATCCCGGCTGTCTGTTTATCAGTTATGTAATATTCGCGCCGGGAACAACTATCATCAAAGCGCAGGAGCGCATCTATCAGGATGGTTATCGGGCGCAGTGTACCGGCACGGCCATACAACCTGCTCCTCAGACTTCTGATCGTGAGCGGCCCGCGATTCGAACGCTGCCGAAGGCGGCGCGCACAGCGGCCGACCAAATAATGAGGGCGCTTTAGACAGCCGCGGTCCAATTGCTCTTATCAACAGGGTTCTTTAATGCGCATCGGTCGGATCCATTTCGTCTTTCGGATGAGCCGCTACAAATTCGCCCTGGCAGGTTCATTACTTCTTACCGTTTCAGTCCTCACGTTTTATGCTCAAGCCTTAAAGCCCGCAGGGGTCTTCCTTAGTTATCACGAAGCACAGCCGGTACTTGACGCCCTCGAAGAAGTTCTACCCCCAGACTTGAAGGGCAAGAATTCGAACGAGCTGGCGGCGTTCTGGCCGACCTGGATCAGTCGACGCGACGCTGAGATTCGCGCGCGGCTGGCGCTGGGGGATGAAGACTCACTGGTGAATCTCTTGTTGTTCGGTACCTCGTACACCAAACAGCCGCGGATCACCATAAATGAAATCGTTGCCATAGCCCAGGCAGCGGATAGTTCCAATGAGAGTCAGGCAGCGTCTGCAAAAGCTCTGACGAGCCTTAGAGTCAGAGCCGATGATCTGATCAAGGGCTTGATCGCACCTGGAGCGAACGAGCGATTGCTATTCGGCCGGCAGGTGCTGATTCAGCGAACAGGTTACCAGCCTGAAACGGCGGCGGGACATCAGCGCCTGCGAGATTATTTGCTGGCGAGCGTGAGCCGTGTCTTGAAAGAGCAGGGAAGCTATGCGAAAGCATTGGCGGCAGCGCGACTCATGGGCGACCCGACCGAGGAGTTTGCTGAACGGTCGAGGATGTATCGCAATCGAGGCCTGTCTTCGGATACTTCATTGCTCCCGAACTACGGTTTGGAAGAGTCACTTAAAGCTTTATTGTCTCGGGGATTGATCCAACCCGGCAGCGTGAAGCGCATTGCAGTGGTTGGGCCTGGGCTGGACTTTACCGATAAGCAAGAGGGTTATGATTTTTATCCGCAACAAACGATACAGCCTTTTGCGATGATTGACAGCGTGCTAAGGCTCAAACTCGGGCGCAGCGATGCCCTGGAAGTGGTGACATTCGATCTCAGTCCGCGAGTTAACGATCACATCGAGCGTGCGAAACAGCGAGCCCAACGAGGGTCGAATTACGTAGTTCAACTGCCGCGCGATCCAAATGCCACCTGGAAACCCGGCGCCGTCCAATACTGGTCGCAGTTCGGCGATCAGATCGGAAGCGCCACAACGCCAGCCGCCTTTCCCGCCAGCGTGAGCGAGCTGAAAGTGCGCGCCGTGAATATTCGCCCGGCAATTGTTTCCCGGATTACACCCAAAGACTTGAACATCGTATTGCAGCATCCTGATTTGCCACCAGCCGAACGTTTTGATCTAATCATTGCGACGAACATCCTCCTCTATTACGATACGTTCGAACAGAGCCTGGCCCTGCTCAATGTGGAAAAAATGCTCCGGCCCGGCGGGTTTCTGCTATCAAATAATGCGCTGCTGGAGTTACCGTTTTCGCGGGTACATGCGGTTGATTACTTAACGGTGGTTTATTCCGATCGTCCGGACGATGGCGATCACATCATCTGGTATCAACGCTCGCCCGATTCAGGCGCGCAGACTCCCTCAAAACCATGGTCAATATTTAGTGGCCGTGGTAGGCTGGCGACCAACGCTTCTCAGCCTGACGGAAATTAACCGCATTCGGTGCGGCGGTGCCTTCAATGAAGGATCTCGGTACGACGCTGTTCGCGCGCTCCAGTTTTTGATCCAAGGAGAAAACGAAAATGATTGTCCGAGCCTGGCAAATGCATAAATTGCAACGCTGGTTTTCTTTTGCGTGCCTGCTGGTGCTCAACGCGATTTTTGCCGCCAACTCGCAGGCGCAGATGGGGGGCGTGGATTCGGATCCGGGCTCTCGCGGAACTGGCGGGAGAAATACCGTTGAGGGCCGCATCTATTACCCGTCCGGCCGCAATGTTGACAAGCGCCTCAAGGTGAAACTCGTAGGCATTAGAGGCGACGACTTCTTCACCATGGCCGATGATACCGGCGCTTTCAGTTTCAGGCGAGTGGCCGCGGGATCGTACGTTGTTAACGTGGACGGAGGCAGCGAGTATGAACCGGTCAACGAGCAGGTTGAAGTTGTCGATGCCAGCACGGCTCGCGGAGCAGCGTTAGGCAGCACGTTTAATCTCCAAATTCAGCTTCGTCCCAAGGCAAACCCCAGTGCGGGCACTAAGGCCGGCGTGATCAATGCGGCGCTTGCGGGTGTTCCGAAACCCGCCGCGGTTCTTTACGAGAACGCCCTGGAATCGTTGCGTGCCGGCGATGCTCAGAAAGCTGTCGATCAGTTGCAAAGGGCAGTCGCTCTATATCCGCAGTTTTCATTGGCCCTCAATGAGCTCGGTGTCATCTATCAAGAGCTCGGGCAAATCGACAAAGCAGTCGAAGCCTTGCGCGCGGCCGTCATCGCCGCGCCCGAAGTATTCGAGATTCGACTCAATCTGGGTCTGGTGCTTTTGAAGAGTAAGCAATTTTCGGATGCTGAGGCCGAGCTGCGACAGGCCATAAAGTTAAAAGACAGTTCGACGTTTGCCCATCTGCAAAGAGGCAAGGTTTTAATCCAGTTGCGCCAATACACGGAAGCCGAAAAAGAATTGCAGCGGGTCATACAAATCGGCGGGAGCGATGTGGCGGTGGGCTACCGATTCCTGGGCGCACTCTACAACGAACGCGGCGAAGATCAGCTTGCGATTGAGGCGCTCGAAAAATATTTGAGTCTTGAGCCAAAAGCCAAGGACGCCACCGCGGTCCGTGACATCATCAAACAACTCCGCGCCCGCATCGGGGTCCGTGACATAATCAAATAGCTTCGCGCAAGATTGCCGGCGGGCCATTAGTGAGCCTGTCCCGTAGTAGCCATTGACTCCGCCAATAGAGCTGGAAGGAGAAAGGTACCGTGAAAAGGGTTTTCGTTTTATGCCTGGTACTTTTGATGTCGGGACTCTGCTCTGCTCAGTCTACCAGCAATGGTCAGGCGCCGGACGGTCTTAAGATTGTGGGCACGCGCTGGCGATATCGGGTTAGTTCGCATCGAGCAAACTCGCAGGACACGTCACAAGGTGTAAATGGTGCGCTGATGCTTCCTGACCAGAGTCGAGTTACCCAGACCGAAGGGAGTGAAGCCGTCGTGACGCTAAAAAACGATGGCCTGAAAACGATCAAAAGGGTCAGCTACTTCTTTCTGTTCGTTGATCCAGAGAAGAAGAAGGAGTTGCTCCGGTATCAGTTTCACCATCGCGCGGCGATCATGCCGGGCGAAACGATAACCTTGACAGACCAGATCGACGATCCAATGGTCAATCGTTTCGGACCTGGCGGAACCTCGGCGTGGAGTAAAGTCGAATGCCGTCTAAGTATTTACCGCGTCGAGTATGCTGATGGCTCCGTCTGGCGAAACCCATCGTAAACAATGTGCTCGCATTGACTGACTTTCAGGAGTAGACTGGCCGCAGTTTTCGGAACACTCCAACTCGGCAGGCAATACCTCTCTCCTCAATTGCCGGACTGCAAGCCCGGCGAGCAAAGGCGCTTGCAGGGTTCAACCACGCTCTTCGGAAGCAATAACTTCGAAGACTCGCCGCAACCTGGGATAAGGAGGACATCAAATGCGTAAAGAAATCCTTGTAGCCTTGCTATTAGGCTGCTCGCTCCTGCTCGATACGCATGCACAGTCCCAAAGACCACCATCCCTGCCATCAGAATCACCGCGACCAACTGTAGAACAAAAACCGGGCGCACAAGCCGATCAAGCCGACGATGTCGTCCGCATCACGACGAACCTTGTGCAAGTGGACGCCGTAGTAACAAAGAATGGCAAGTTGGTTACAGATCTGAAACCGGAAGACTTTGAGATACTCGAAGATGGACGGCCGCAAGAGATCACCCATTTCTCTTACGTTTCAAACGTACCTGCAGACTCCGTTGCTTCCTCGAACCTGACTGTGGCGCCGCCGCCGAAACACAAGCGCGCGCCTGCCGTTGTTCCACCTCCAATCGTTCCCGCTGCTGTGCTTCCGCATGACGCCAGACGAACGGTCGCGCTCGTGGTGGATGATTTGGGAGTAGGTTTCGAGAGTATGGCCGTGCTCAGACAGCAGATGCGCAAGTTTCTGGACGAACAACTGCAACCCAATGATCTGGTCGCCATCATCCGCACCGGAGGAGAAGTAGGCGCCCTACAGCAGTTCACTACTGATCGGCGGATGCTTCACAGCGCGCTTGAACATATGAAGTGGAATCCCTGCAGCCGGGCGGGGATGGGGTTTTTCTCATCCATGGAAAATTGGTGTGGACAACCTAGACAGAGTCTGATGGCCACATTCAGCAGTCTGCGGTTTATCTTGCACGGCATGCGCGACCTGCCCGGGCGCAAATCCATGGTGATCTTTAGCGACGATTTACCGATCAGACAACAGGAAGAGGGGCCGTTGACGAATCCCTACGCCGGGCTCCGAGAAGATTACCCCGGCCTGATTCCTAATAGCATAGACTATGATCGTTCCATCGACCCTGGAAACGCCACACAAGCCGCGGATACCGCGCTCGATCACTCTACCAGCCTGACCGCAAATCTTGATCGCATCATTGAACTGGCGATTCGCGGATCAGTCGTGATTTATGCGGTCGACTCACGCGGACTGCAATCCACGGGAGCGACTGCTGCAGACTCCGTTCCGGGCGGGGCAGCCCTCTCCAATACAAAGGCTGACAGGACAGGCATATCCACTGAAAATCTAAGCATGACCGGTGGAAATCTAAGCATGATACAAATGAACGAGAGCATCATGCGCACTCGTTCGGCGTCACTAATTCAAGGCCGAATGGGGGCCCAATCAATCTCCAGTCGGACTGGGGGTTTTGCGGTTTTCAACTCGAATGATTTTGGCTTCGCGCGAATCATGAACGATCAGCAAGGCTATTATCTGATCGGTTATCGGCCGCGTGAAGATACTTTCAACCGGAAATTTCATCACATTAAGGTACGCGTAAAGCCTCGCGGCCTGACAGTGCGGACGCGGCAGGGATTTTATGGTGTTAATGACGAAGAAGCCCGTCCGCAACCAAAGATTGTCGATCGGATTAACCAGGCGCTCATCTCGCCATTCGTGGCAAACGACATTACTGTGCAGCTCACCTCGTTCTTTGCCAACGATCCCGCGTCAGGTCCTCAATTGCATTCCTTTCTCTTTTTTGACCCACGCAATCTTACCTTCATCGATCAGCCTGACGGAACTCACGAAGCCAGATTTGATCTGAACATCATCGTCTTCGGCGATAACGGAAGAATAGTCGGGCGGCAGATGCAAGAGATAACGTTCAGGGTAGGAGCAAACCGTTACGATCGAGCGCTGCATGAAGGAGTAGTCTATCCCTTCGACCTGCCGGTCCAGCAGCCAGGGACTTTACAGTTTCGGGTCGCGATACTGGATAAGAACTCATCGCAAATTGGTTCAGCCGGTCAGGTCATCGAGGTCCCAAATCTCAAGAATAAGCAACTGGCACTCTCAGGTATCGTCGCCCGTGATGAAGCCACATTGCGTTCCCGGACCGTTGCGAATGAGGCAATGCCTGCCGAAGACAACGACCTGATCAGCCGGGGCCCGGCGCTGCGGCGTTTTCATCAGGGCTCTACGTTGAATCTTGCTTACGAGGTGTACAACGCACGCCTAGATCAGGCGACAAGTCTGCCGCAACTGACTACTCAACTGCGATTGTACCGCGGCGGCAAGCCGATCTATATGGGGATACCCAAGCAGCTCGAGATTGCCGGTCAGCGAGATCTTCAACGCATCATCGCCAATGCTCGTCTTCAACTTGGCGCCGAGCTTCCACCCGGCGAATACGTGGCTCAGATCGTTGTCGAGGATCAGCTCGCCAAAGAGAAGCACCGCACAACAACGCAGTGGATTGACTTTGAAGTATTGAAATAAGGAGATTCCTGGTTCTTCTGGCGCCTGCATTCAGGAACGAACAGGCAGTAATGCAATTCGCGTCTTCGCGGTAAGCGAAACGGTCAGGGACATTTGACGATCATGAAACTCGTTCTGTATTCATTCGCGGTCACGCTTTGTATGCTTGTTTGCGCGCAGGCACAGACAAAAACTGCGCCACCTTCGCAACCGCAGAGCACTCCTGCTCCCCAAACTCGCGCCGATGTCGTTCGCATTACCACGAATTTGGTCCAGGTCGATGTTACCGTTGTCGATCACAATGGCCAGCCTGTTAGTGATTTGAAAGCGGAAGAATTCGATGTGACAGAGGACGGTAAAGCTCAAAAAATCTCGAACCTTGATTTCATTTCCACTCCAGTCCGTCAACCGTCCGCCGTAACGCGCGCACCGAAACCCGCGAAAGGCGTTGCGCCGGACCCGCCGCCACCACCCGTAACCTTGCGCCGCGATCAGGTGCGCCGCGCGATGGCTTTGGTGGTTGACGATCTCGGTCTGTCTTTTGAAAGCTCGCACCTGGTGCGCGAGGCCCTCAAGAAATTCGTTGATGAGCAGGTGCAGCCGGGTGATCTCGTGGCCATCATTCGCACCGGGGCCGGCATTGGCGCGCTGCAACAGTTTACTGCGGACAAGCGATTGCTCTACGCGGCGATCGAGCGCGTGCGCTACAACCTGAACAGCCGGGGCTTCAACGCCTTCGCTCCCATCGGCGGCGAAACGAGGATCGTGGTTGGGGAAACTAACGGTTTGTCCGGTTCGGGCAAGAACGGGCCAGGAAACACCAACGACAGTCCGGGCAGCCAAATGATCGATTCACTGATGAAACTGAAGACGCCGGGCAGCGAGGCCACCCAATATCGCGACGACATTTTTTCTGTGGGCACGCTCGGCGCGATCAACTTCATCCTCCGCGGTCTGCGCGAGCTTCCGGGTCGCAAGTCGATCATTCTTTTTTCGGATGGCTTTCGCATGTATGACGAAGACCAGGGGTCGCGCCGCATTCTTGATTCAATGAATCGCCTGGTTGACCTGGCGAATCGCGCGTCGGTAGTCATTCACACGGTCGATGCCCGTGGCCTGCAGACTCTGGGGCTGACGGCGGCAGACAACCTCGCGGGTCCGCTCGCGCCGGGCAATAGTAATTTTGCCGGCAATAATGGAGACCCGACGCCGGGACAGTGGTCTCAAGGGATCACGTCAGATTTGCAGCAAAGACGCAGCGACTTTATTGCCAATCAGCAAGGCCTGGGCTATCTCTCACAACAAACCGGGGGAATGTTTATTCGGAACACGAACGACATCGAGGGCTCGGTCAGCCGCGTGCTCAACAACGATAAGGGTTACTATCTTCTCGGCTATCGTCCTGACCAATCAACTTTCAACGACGAAGGAAGACGGACCGGCTTTCATCACATTGAAGTAAAGGTGAGACGGCCCGGTTTGACTGTGCGGACGCGCTCCGGCTTTTATGGCTTCACCGAAGAAGAGACCCGGCGTCCTGCCTATCGAAACGCGGCAGAGCATCTATATGCAGCGCTCGCTTCCCCGTTCGCGTCCGGAGATATTCGCGTACGAATGTCTTCGGTCTTCGGTTATGACCCGACGCGGAGTTCCTTCACCGAGTCAATCCTGCACATCGACGCACGCGACTTGAGCTTTAATAAACAACCGGACGGAACTTACAAAGCTTCGTTCGCGATTGTCACGGCGACGTTTGGCGACGACGGCAACCTGGTCGACCAGGCTGAACGCGCTTATTCAATCGTCTTCGAAGAAGTGAATCTCGAACGCACCTATCGAACCGGGTTGATTTACATTGTGACGCTGCCAATCAAAAAAC
>WNFP01000704.1_pt1 | contig 25810 bp, 20 predicted proteins | sample 5400201 | NCBI WGS metagenome assembly WNFP01 (sample SAMN13153355, study PRJNA577476) | soil metagenome | isolation source: 115 cm saprolite under Madrone tree | place: USA:California | collected 2016-06-14 | reverse complement strand
ACGATCGTCCCGGCCGCAATCTGTTCCGAACCATTGCACACCGGCGATTCGATCACCATCGCATGAATCTGGTCGCCCGCTTTTCCGCTATACGACGACAGTGGCTCCAGCAGCCGCACCCACAACGTCTCTCCAGCTTTCAAGGAATTGCATTGCGCGAACATCACCGGACAACTGCCAAGAAGGGAAAATACCAACGCTGCAATCACAGGAGCGTGCTTCCCCCACTCATACCGATACCGTCGCGCGGGGTTAAGGGAACGCTCCACAATTTCTCCTATTCAATTTTATCGTTGGATGCCTCCTTCCCTCGCCGCGTTTTCCAGCGCAGTACTGTACTAAAGTCCAGTCCGGTTAGCTGTCCCAGCGTGATCTCTCCGCGTTCCGCTGCGCCTCACCGTTATCTTTTCTCTCGGTTTTATCTTTCTTTCTCTTTTTTATTCTTTTCCCCTATCGGGAGAATCAAGCTAACGTTCCCATTTTCCGCTCGCTTGCACTTTTGTTCGAAAATCGCGATGCTTATTCCAGCCGTCGCAAATCTCGCTTTCGGTTTAAGAGGATTGTGCTCCAACCCTCCATGACGCGTGCCCGCCGTTCGATTCTTTTTGCTTTCGTAATTGTTCTTTTTGGGACGGCAACCGCATTCGCCGACGACATCAACAAAATTTCGCCGACCGGATACGTCAGCGATCTCGCCGGAGTCATTCCGCAAGCTACCAAGCAACGCCTCGAAACACTCTGCACCGAACTGGAACAAAAAACCGGCGCGCAAATGGCCATCGTCACCGTTAAGTCTCTCGACGACCGCCCCGTGGAAGATTACGCCGTGGATCTTTTCAAACACCTCGGAGTGGGCTCCAAAAAAGAAAGCTCCGGCGTTCTGCTTCTCGTCGCGCCCAACGATCGTAAATATAGGATCGAAGTCGGTTACGGTATCGAGCCAATTATCAATGACGCTCGCGCCGGCGATGCCGGCCGCGCCATGGTTCCCTTCCTCCGGCAAAATGATTACGGATCGGCAATCGAAGTCGCTGCCTGGCAACTCGCAAAATATATTGCTGACGATCGCGGCGTCACACTCTCCGGCCAACCGCCGACTCGCCCGCTCGCGAACACTTCGCACCAGCGCGGTTCGCCGATTAATCCGTTCGTGCTTCTCATAATTGTTTTTATAGTTCTCAGAATTTTTGGCTCCATGACTTCCATGGCTTCGGGAAACCGTGGCGGCGGCATGAGCGGTTGCTGGTGGATCCTTCCGTTTCTGATGAGCGGCGGCGGCGGGCGGGGCGGGGGTGGCGGCAGCAGTTGGGGTGGCGGAGGATTTGGCGGAAGTGGAGGCGGTGGAGGGTTTGGCGGCTTTGGTGGAGGATCGAGTGGCGGAGGCGGGGCTTCTGGCAGTTGGTGAAATGTTTTGGGAACGATTTTGCGTAAATGAGGATGGCATGCTAGCACGCGAAGAAAAATTAACGGAAATCGTACGCAGGCTGGCTGAAGCTGCGGGAGAAAATCTGCAATCCATTGTGCTGTATGGATCCGCGGCGCGCGGCGATTTTCACACGCACAAATCGGATTTGAATCTTTTGTGCGTGCTGAAATCCGCAAAAGCCGCGGAACTTTCACGTATCGCTGCCGTGGTTCGCTGGTGGAGCGGACAACTCCGCGAACCGGCTCCGCGCATTTTCACGCAGGAAGAATTAATTCATTCCGCCGATGTTTTCGCCATCGAATTGCTGGACATCGGGCAGGCGCATCGGGTTCTTTTTGGCGACGATCCTGTCGCGGGCATCGAAGTTCCGATGAACCTGCATCGCGCGCAAGTCGAACACGAACTGCGCACCGCGCTGCAGAAACTCCGCGACCATTTTCTGCGCGCTTCAGACGACGAGCATCAGCTGCGCGAAATTTACGGCAAATCCATTTCCAGCATTACCGTTCTGCTGCGCCACGTTTTGATCGCGCTCGGCGAAGATTCTCCTTCGGATAAGAGCGCCGTCTATCACCGGATCGAAGAATTGACCGGCGCGGAAGCTTCCGTCTTTGAGCTTGGCCGCGCACTGCGCGACAATCATGCGCATTCAGAAATTACGCGCGCTTACGGCAAATATCTCGAAGCCGTCGAATTTGTGATTCACGCGCTCGATGCTCTGGTACCAAAACACGAATGGCAACGCGTAAAACGACAAAAATTCTGAACGATAAATCGCAAGGGATGTACAAGGAGAAGGTAATGAAAATCGGTTTGATCATCGTAGTTATTTTGCTGATCCTCGCCCTCATTCTGGGCAGTTCCTATGTTGGCCGGCGCAACCAGATGGCCATCAAGCGCGAAGCCGTCAACGCCGCGTGGGCGCAAGTGGATGTCGTCCTGCAGCGCCGCGCCGATTTAATTCCTAACCTCGTACAGACCGTAAAGGGTTTTGCCGTTCACGAAGAACAAGTGTTCAGCGAAATCGCGCAAGCGCGTTCCGCATTAATCGGAGCCAGAACTCCCGCTGATAAAATCGCCGCCAACGGCGCATTGGATTCCGCGCTCAGCCGCTTGCTGGTGATCACGGAAAATTATCCACAGCTCAAGTCCAACGAAAATTTTCTGCGCTTGCAGGACGAACTTGCCGGAACGGAAAATCGCATCGCTGTAGAGCGCCGACGCTACAACGAAGCCGTACAGGACTACAACACCTACATTTCACTCTTCCCCAACAGCCTGGTCGCCAGCATGGCCGGCTTTACGCGCAACGACGCTTATTTCAAAACCGAAGAAGGCGCGCGCACTGCTCCCAAAGTGAATTTCGATTTCAACAAGTCCACCGCGCCGGCGACTCCGGCTCCCGCCCCGGCCAAGCCGTGAGGCGAGTAGTGAATAGCGAGTTTGGGAATCGGATTCGGATCCCGCTTTTTTCAGGATTCGCGGACTGCTGACGCGCGTTCAACGGTCTGCAATACCGGCGCGCGAAAGCTCGGCGCGCAAATTTCAGAAACAACCTTGATGCGGCAATTACAAAGAATTTCTTCGTGATCGATTTTCACGATTCGGTAGTCGCGATTTTTCCGCGAGCTTGGGTCGAAGCAAAGCGGATCGCAGTGGCCGCCTGTGGCCTGAGCAAATTGCATGTAGCCGTTTGGTATCAATGTTTTTCGAGAGGCCTTGGTCCCCTGAAATCGAGCGCACTCCGGCTGGTTTGGACCCCGTCGCCGCGCAACTTGCGATTGGCAAAGGCGAATACGGAAGGAAAGAATGGCGTCCGTCTGGTTCTCTGCGGGCTCGGCGATCTCTGCGTTATTCCTTTTGCGCGCTGCTTGCTGATTTCCGGCCGAGGAATTCGCTTAGCAGCATGTGGAAGTGGTGCACGCCGTTTTCGCGTTTGACGGAGTAGCGGCCGCGGTCGTAGGTGGAGGAGCGGAGGCCGCGTTGCACATTTTCGCAAAGGGTAATGTCTTCCTGCTGGACTTCGTCGCTAAAGGCGATGGCTTTTTCGATGCGTTCGCGGATTTTGGATTGATCGGCGTCGTGGAAAAACCAGTCAAAGATTGTGAGTGTTTTTTCGGTTGCGAGTGGAACGATCACATTGGTGGAAATATTGTCGGGATAAATGTTGAGCATCAAGTTCGGAAAAATCCAGAAATAGAGTGCTTGCTGTAAACCCGCACCGGGCGCGTAGAAACGTTCACCGGCGTCTTCTGTTTTCATGGCGCGAATTGGCGCGAACTGCTGCGAATAATAGCGGAAGGTATGGGTGCGGTACTGCGCGTAATCGATTTCACGCATTAGGCCGGGATGCGCGATGGGAATGTGATAGCCCTCGAGATAGTTGTCGACGTACACCTTCCAGTTGCAATCGAGGACATAGTCGCGGCGCTCGGCGAATTGTAACCCGGCAAATTGGAAGCCGCGGGCCTGGGTGGGAATTTCGCCCAGATAATTTGCAAGTGGTTGGGCGTGCCGATCGAAATTGACGAAGATGAATTTTTCCCAAGTCTCCAAACGCACTGGAACCATACCCATGGTACTGCGGTCGAAAAATTCGACGCCTTCGACATCGGGCGTACCGATGAGGCGGCCGTCGAGCGTGTAGGTCCAGCCGTGATATTGGCAGCGCATAACATTTTTGCAGCCGCTGCCGAGAGCGATCGGTCCGGCGCGGTGGCGGCAAACATTGCTGAAGGCGCGAAGAGTTCCGGCCTTGTCGCGAACCACAAGCAGCGGTTCGCCCGCGACGTCAGCGGTGAAATAACTTTCCGGAGCGGAGATGGTTTTCTTCTCGCCGTTGACTTCGCCGCAGGGGTGGTCGAGGGTGCCGACAAGCTGCCAGGTGCGGCGAAAAATTTTGTCGCGCTCGATTTCAAGAATGGCGGGATCGGTGTAGAAGCGCGCGGCGAGCGTGTGCGCGCATTCGACCTGTTCGTTGACGTCGAGGTGGAGAGGATTGCCGCTCATAGGAGAGAGTTTCGCACAATACAAGAGTGGGGCGGTACAGGGCTGCGTGCGGAAGTACAAAAGTGCAAGGTTTTCTGAGAAACGAAGTCCGTTCGTGGCTCACAGTATGCCGGGAGGCTTGTTCGCTCACTCCGCCCGGACGTGTAGTCGGATTAGCAGACAAGTGCGCACCTGCTCGAATCGATGCGCCCGCACGATAGGGCGCGATGTATCGTGACTACGGGAGAAATTCTTGGGAACAGTTATGCTCAACACCCGGGCGGCGGAAGGCGCGGTAGGCGAACCAGGCAACCCAGGCCAGCATGCCTAGCCAGCCGAGGCTGCGGGTGACGTGGGCGATCTGGGTGTCGTGAAGGAGGAGGTTCCATTCGGTGAAGAGGACTTCCCAGTCGCTGTCACCGGAGCCGACGAGAGGGAGCGCGCTGGTGCGGGCGTCGGACATGTAGGTGCCGATGTACAGAAAGTTTTCGAAGAACCAGAATGCGCAGAAGGCGGTGCCGGTGGATTCGCGGCGGAAGAAAAAATAAGCGGCGCAGGCGAGAGGGACGATGAGTTCGAGCAGAGTCCCGCCGAGGACCATGAGCGTGTAGCCGAAGTCGGTTTCCGCGCCACCGCCGAGAATGCCGAAAAGCGGATGGCCGGCTTCGTGGATGGCAAGATTTGCGAAATCGAGGAACAAGAAACCGGAGCGGTTGTTCGCAGCGTAGAGAAGGAAGAGGAGATAGAAGGCGATGGCAATGATGGCGACGGGGCGGGAGACGGGTTTCCAATCGTCGAGGGAGGTGGTGGGCCATTGCATGGGAAGAGAGTAGCAAGAGCGAGTTCGCGTGCTGCAGGAATTGGTGGCCGATGTTTCCCAAAGGTTGCTGGGGGCTTACTTCGATATGCTTCTTACGTTTTTGACGTTGCGGTGGTTGTTACGTTGCGTGGCGCGGCGGTGGTGCTTGAGTACGGCCTGGCGCGGTGGCGATGGCAATAGGGATCTGGTCCGCAACGGATAGCGATGGGTTGATTTTTGCGCTGAGATCTTTCGCTGTACAGCTTGCGGGAGGGAGTGTTTATTTTTGGACGAGGCGGAGGGCTTCGTAGGCAGCGCCTAGTTGAGGGGCATTTTCATTGAGGATTACGGAGACGGGGATATTTTTCAAGAGATTTTCGAAATGCCATTTGTCTTTGAAGGAGTTGAAGAAGGCACCGTCTTTCATTTTTTCCAGGATTTTAACAGCGATGCCACCGGCTACGTAAACGCCGCCGATTGCCAGGACTTTGAGGGCGAGATTGCCGGCTTCGGCGCCGTAGATGTCGGTCCAGAGATCGATGGTTTCGACGCAGACGGGGCAAGTTTTGTTGAGGCCGTTCTGGGTGATTTCCGGAGCGGGATCGGCGTCGGGATCGGCGAAAGTAGCGTGTTTGACGGAAGGATTGAGAAATTCATGGATGGTGAGAAAGCCGCGGCCGGAAAGAATCAGCTCAAAACTGACTTGCGGAGCGCGGCGGCGCATGAAACGAAGCAATTCAATTTGCTTTTCGGTGTGCGGAGCGAAATCGGAGTGGCCGCCTTCGGATGCGCCGACTTGATAGCGGGTGCCATTCCAGACGAGAAAAGCTTCGCCCAAGCCGGTGCCCGCGGCGAGCAGCGCGCGTGTTCCGCCGATTTCTGGAGAGCCGGGATTCAGAACGGCGAAATCGGCGGGATCGAGATATTCGATGCTGTGTCCCCAGGCGCCGAGGTCGTTGAGGAGAATTATGTGTTCGATGGCCAGTTCCTGGGAGAGGACGGCAGCGTCAACAGTCCAGGGAAGATTGGTGGCACGGACACGATTGTTGATGACGGGACCGGCGATGCCAAAGCCTGCTGCGCGGATTTTTTCATCACCGAGATGCGTTGCGGCTATGCGGGAAAATTCTTTTGCGATGAGATCGAAGGTGGCGAAATCCTTGCTGCGGAAACGCTGCTTGAAAACCGATGTGAGTCTGCCGCCTCTTTCGGAAAAAAGCGCGAGATTGCATTTTGTGCCGCCGACGTCACCGGCCAGTATCACGAGATCCCCCAATGAAAGGTGAAACGAAAAACTTTGCGAAGGGCCGCGAAGCTAAGACTACGGAGTATGCCACTTTCGGCCATCGCGTTCGAGCAAAGCATCGGATTCCTTCGGGCCCCAACTTCCGGACGGGTACTTGGGAACGGCCGCAGTTTTAGCGGCGCTCCAGACGTCGAGAATCGGATCGACGAGAGACCATGCGGCTTCGACGCTGTCGCCGCGATCGAAAAGCGTGGCGTCGCCGCGCAAGCAATCGTTGACGAGGGTAGCGTACGCACTGCGCGAAGAATCGCCAAATCCCTCGCGGTAGCTGAAACTCATATTGACGTTGCCGATGCTCATTTCGGTGCCGGGGCGCTTAGCGCCGAAAGAGATAGAGATACCTTCATCGGGCTGAATATTGAGAATTAGGCGGTTGGCTTCGGATTCGCGGCCGCGAAAGACCACATGCGGAGCGCCCTTGAACTGGATGACGATTTCGGTGGTGCGTTTGGCGAGGCGTTTGCCGGTGCGGAGATAGAACGGGACATTGGCCCAGCGCCAGTTGTCGATGAGGAGTTTGGCGGCCACGAAAGTTTCCGTGCGCGATTGCGGGCTGACGTTTTGTTCTTCGCGATAGCCAGGGAGGGATTTGCCGCCGATAGTTCCCTGCGCGTATTGGCCGCGGACGACGGACTGCGCGACCATTTCGAGGTCGAAAGGGCGAATGGACTGGAGAACTTTTAGTTTTTCGTTGCGCACAGCCGTGGCGTCGAAGGAAGCGGGAGGCTCGACGGCGACGAGCGAAGTGAGTTGCAGAACGTGGCTCTGGATCATGTCGCGGAGCGCACCGGCGGTTTCGTAAAAGCCGCCGCGGCGTTCGACGCCGAGCGTTTCGGCGGCGGTGATTTGCACGTTATCCACGTAATTGCGATTCCACAGCGGTTCGAAGATGCCGTTGCCGAAGCGGAAGACGAGGAGATTTTGAACGGTGTCTTTGCCGAGATAGTGGTCGATGCGGTAGACCTGCTGCTCTTCGAAGACGTTGTGGACGATCTGGTTGAGCTCGTGAGCGGAGGCCAGGTCGCGCCCGAAGGGTTTTTCAATGATGATGCGGACCCATGATTTTGCACTTGCGGGGCGGGATAAACCGGCGCGGCCGAGTTGCTCAACGATATCGGGGTAGATTTCGGGCGGGGTGGAAAGGTAGAAGAGACGATTACCGCCGAGATTTTTTTGCGCGTCGATTTCCGCTAGGCGCTTAGTAAGTTGCACGTAGGCGTTCTGATCCTTGTAATCGCCGGCACAGTAAAAAAGGTTGGAAGAAAAGTCGCTCCACTTTGCGGGATCGACGGGACCAATGTCCGACATGGTTTTGGCGGCTTCGCTGGTGGCGGAGCGAAAACTGTCGTCGTTCATCGGAGTGCGCGCGAATCCGATGATGCCGTAGCGCGACCCGAGAGAATTGTGCGCGGCGAGATCGAACATCGCGGGAATTACTTTGCGCTTGGCGAGATCGCCGGATGCGCCAAAAAGAACGATGGCGCAAGGATCGCTGGCGCCGCCGTAACTGGGATTGGTTGAGATGGACTCTGCAGCCATGCATTCTCCTCGAACTGGGTACGCGGCAACTGGCCGGGTACGCGCCTCGAAAACTATACCTCAACCTGAAGGGATCGCAGGTCGGTTCGCAACTGGTCTGGGGACTGAAAGTGAATAACGGAAAAGCCGAGGCGGCGCGGACTTTCGAGATTGAGAGGGCGATCGTCGACGAAGACACATTCTTCGGGCTGGCGCTGAGTGACGGCGAGGGCGATTTTGAAGATGCCTGCTTCAGGCTTGCGCGAGTGAACGTAGCAGGAGCTGAAGAAGACCTGGAAACTTTTGCGAAGGTTGAAGGCTTCGATGCGATATTGATTGAGTTCGAGAGGTTCGTTGTTGATGGCGCCGACGAAGTATTTTTTGGTTTGCACTACGGCGTCGAGAATGGCGCGGGAGCCGGGATACTCCTTGGATTGCGCGAACATGAAGGCGGTGAATTCTTCACGAGAAAATTTTCTGGGGCGATAGAAGAGGGTGCGATCGAGATATTCATTGATCGTAATTTGGCCGGCGTCGAATGCGGGGAAGCTCAGGTCGTGGCGATCCTGGAATTCCTCCCAGTCGAGTTGAAATGTATCGGCGGCTGCCTTGCGGGAGTTGCGGTCCCAGCCGTTGCTGAGGATGACGCCGCCGATATCCCAGAACAGTGTGGTGATGCCTGGCATGGGAGAGTTTCCTTTCGAGAGGATCGCGAAGAAGGCCGGAGGAATCTTACTTCAGTTGAGGAGCAAGTGGCGAATCGGCTGCAGGCTGGACTGCAAGCAGGCTGGCGCTAAGGCGCTGCTTAGACAGTTCGCGAATTTCTGGAAGTGGTGATTCAGGTCTCGGGTAGGCCGGACGCTGGGAACGGTCCGGTTGCTCCAACCATTTCTCGTGGTCGTCATACTAGTCGGTATGTTGGCCCCGGATGCGATAGAGAAGGAATCCCACCACGGCAATATTGATCACGAGCACGAAAACTTTTGCCGAAGTTGGATGCGAGTATATTCCGTGAACTTCCACCGGGAGCAGCGAGCTCGTGATGATTATGCTGAACCAAACGGCCCAACGCTTCACCAGCCAAAGTCCGACTCCCTCGGTCAGGAAGAGTCCCGCGTAAATAAAGCTGCCGACTGCGAGATCCTTAATCCGATTCGGAGTGAGGGTAGCCGCCTCCAGAATGACCCGACCAACATAACGGCTGCCCGGATCGAGACCGAACCTTGCAACCCACTTTTCCAGGAAGCTCGCTACGTCGGTGTGAACCAGCCTGAGAGCGCCCACAGCAACAGCGATCAGAAGTGCCGCCTTGAGCAGCCTGAATATCGCGATCAGCCGGAGCAATTTAGTATCAGAGCTTTTCATGCGACGGCCTCATCATAGCGGATTCGCTGAGGCCTATCGGTCGCTGATCACGGACCTAGCCGAAATCGACTCACTGCTTTGCTGGAAGTGGGAATTTGGAAGCAGATGAAGTAAGGTTAAGATTCGACTGATGCATGGGAGGAAGCTGTGGCGAATGACGAGTGCGGACCTGAGACACCTTCGCATCCACCGGCTGCGGCTGGAACGCGAATGGTACATTGCGTGAAGTTTGACAAGGATTTGCCGGGGCTGGATCGCGTGCCGTGGCGCGGGGAGTTGGGGAAGCGCGTGTACGAGAACGTGTCGAAGGACGCGTGGAAATTGTGGATCGAGCATTCGAAGATGATCATGAACGAATACCGGTTGAATCCGCTCGATCCGAATTCGCAGAAGATCATGGAAGAACAGCTGGAGCAGTTCTTTTTTGGCGAGGGCGCGAAGTTGCCGGAGGGGTATGTGGCGCCGAAGGCAAAGGGATAAACCCAAGACGAAGGGTTAAAGGACTACGAATCGGGTCCCGGAAAACGAAAACACTGATTGAATTAGGAGTGGATGAATCCTGAGACTGCTGGGATCTGGTGTCGTTTGGCCAAGCCAAAATGTAGGCAGAAATCAATGCCTGGGCAACTCGGCCCGAGAAGTTATCCCGCCCTTGCTGCCATTCTCGGTACCTCCTTTCGGTGCTGCTCAAAAAATCTGCTTGTAAAGCGATCGTCGGGATCAACCGCATGCTGCATTGGAAAAAACGTGTCAATTTCGGGATAGGCCTTTCGCAGGACATCGACCGCCAGATCCGGAATGGGAACGAGTCCATGATGCTTCGCGATCTTCGCCATTTCCTTGATGCTAAGAGCTGACGTGAGGATCTCGCTGCCCGCCGGTAGTCCAAGCGCGCCCAAGTACAGATCCAATCCTATCCGAACGGTAAACGCCGATAGCTCAGGCGCCCATGGCGCAAACATTTCTTCCAAGGCCGCTTGCGGTGCACGAATACTTCTTGGGAAGAGACCATACCGTGCAGCACGAGCGAGATCGGACCATCGAATATCGAGCTGTTTCCTGGCGAGGTCAATCGAGTTTTCTAGGGTTCGAGGACTCTTCCGGTGACGGGGTGTTCGACGGGTAGAGTTGGCTGAATTCGGAAAGTTAATTTTGCGTGGGCTTCGCGTAGGGCTTGCTCGGCGGCTGCCGGGCTTTTTGCTTTTGCAAAAATAAAACCTAAATAAGAGGAGCCTTCGGGCCAGGCGATGATTTCGTCGTGGAGACGTGCAGTGATTTGTACGTCTGTTAAGTGCGGGACGCGCTTCGCTTGGTCGACGCCGTCAACCTGTTCGAAGATACCGCTGGAGGGAACTGGAATCATCATTACGCCGGAGGCGGCTGATTCGCGATGCCACTCCGAGATATCTTCACCGATGGCGTGGCGAAGGATTAATTCTTCCAGGCTGATGGACGCAGGGAGGATTGGATCCGATTCGTTGCACGAAGCTGCGGAATCTGAATTGTTTTGCGAATCCGGCGCGGCGTGATGCTGCGAAGAAACGAAAGACAGAGATGCTGCGCACATGCCGCCTATGGGGCGAGGAGCGACTTCGATGGGCCAGACGCCGCGTTCGTTGATGCGAAATTCGGCGTGGACGGGGCCGTGGGTTAGGCCGAGAGCGTGGATTGCTTGCGTGGCGCAGTGACGGATTGCGGATTGCTGTTGTGCTGAGTGGCGCGACGGCGTGATGTAGATCGATTCTTCGAAGAATGGGCCTTCGAGGGGATCGGGCTTATCGAAAATCGCGAGAAGCTTTAGTTCGCCGTCAATGAGAATGCCTTCGATCGCGACTTCGGTGCCGGGAATATATTCTTCGACAAGCGCTTCGCGAACGGGCGAGGCGTTTTTCATTTGCAGATCGGGGCGTTCGAGGAGACGCGCGAGACGGCGTGCGGCAGCGCGGAACTCTTCCCGGTTGTTGGCGCGCATAACGCCTTGGCTGGCAGAGAGAGCTAAGGGCTTTAGCACGCAAGGAAACTGAATGCCCAGTAGCGTGGATTCGGGTTCAGGGGAAAGTGGAATGCGGCGGAACCACAAATTGGTGCGAGCCTGGAAAAGTCCGGCGTCGCGGAAAACCTCGCGCATGCGGAATTTGTTGTGGCAAGCTTCGACGGCGGCGGGATGATTCGCGACGAGTCCGAGGCCGCGTCCGGCGTAGGCTGCGGCCACCGCCGGCGCGTCACCTAAAGCAAGAATGGCATCGAGCGGTCTGCTGCGCAGGGATTGCATGGCGGTAGCGGCGGCTTCCTCCGGATTTGCGAAACGCGCGGCGATGGCCTGGTCGTTCCATGGGTCGGCGAGTTCGTGGCAGCGGTCGGTGACGTAGGCCAGCTGCACGTTGAGTTTGCGCGCGGCGGATTCAAAGCTGCGGGTTTGGTAGCCGAGCTTGGAGGCGAAGAGCGCGACAGTTTTTGTGTGCGGCGGGGTCATACGGATTTTGCCAGACGCAATTTCAGACGAATCCTTCGCTGGATTCGATCTTGTCGCCGAATTCTGTTATCGGGACCAACTGGTCCGCTGTGGGCTCCGCTCAACAATACCAGGGCTCGCTGAGATAGGGAGTCGGCTGCGACTGGGACATTGCGGGAAGCGGCGCCGGAAAAGTTTCTTGTAGCTTGGCCGCAGCTCGCCAGATTCGTTCAAAGGTCTCGGAGCGTGATTGCCTTTTCTTTTCGGCTGCGGCGACGATTAGAGAAACATTTTCGGCGAGAGCGTCCATTGCGGGATCGGAGTGCCGCCACGGGTACACCAGTTTTTCGGAATCGAAATCGCCGACGGTGGCGGCGATTTCGGAGAGTTCTAGAAGCCGCGAGCGCGACGGGATCAGCAGCCGGATAGCCAGTTGGATGGACGGAACAGATTCGACCAGACTACGGTCGGCGATGACTTCAAGAAGATCGAAATAACTTTGCCGAGTGGTCCAGGGAGTGAACGGAACGAATGTGGGTTGCAGCGTGAGGCCAGCATTGCCGCAAAGTTCGAGCGCACGGAAAAAATCGCTGCGGGTGTGGCCTTTTTCCAGTTTGAGCAAAACTTGATCATCCAGGGATTCGACGGCGCTGGTGACGAAGAGACAACCGGTGCGTGCGAGTGTCGGCAGAGCTTGTGAGTGGCGGAGCAGGTGTTCGACTTTGATGGTCACGTCATAGGTGAGATTCGGATGTTCAGCGTGAAAAGCTTCGATGATGCGAATGGCGTGAGTGACGCCGTTGAAAAAATCGGGATCGCCGAAAGTGATGTGTTCGGCGCCGGCTGCCACCTGCTGGCGGATGTCGGCAAGGACAATTTCCTGCGCGACGACGCGGAACTGGCCCTGGTAAACGGGAACGATGGGACAGTGGCGGCAGAGATGTTTGCAGCCGCGGGAAGCTTCCGTATACCCGGCTAGGCGGTGTGCGCCGTCCGGCAAAACGACGTGCGCATACTTGTCGAGAGCGGGTAGACCGGAACGATCAGGAATTTCGAATGCGAGGCGCGGGATTTTTGTGTCCAGGAGGTCGGTTTGCTTAAGCGCGTGACCCGATGCCAGCCCGCCCGCTAGTTGTGCTAGGTCGGCTTCGAACTCAGGCCCGAGAATGGTGGAAAATCCCGCGGCGCGCAGATGCAATTGGTTGAGCGGAGCATACAGACCGCAGGCGCAGAGATGTGCTCTGGGGTTTTGTTTGCGGATTGTGGGAAGCCATTGCAGGGCGAGGCGCGTTGCGGTGTGCATGGGCAGGTAAAAAACGATTAATTCGGCTTCGTGTATGGCCGACGCTTCGAGCGCTTGGCGTGAGAGGTCGAATGCGCGGATGGAATGTTCGCGTTTGCAAAGCCAGGCGGTGGGGGAGGCAAGGCCAAACGACTGGCGGCCCAGTTCGTAGGTTCCCAGGAGCAGAATTTTCACGGCACTGACAGTATAGCGCGGCGCTGAAGCGGAAAAAACGAAGAGAGATTCTCCTAGTCCAATGCGCTCGAAATGAGCTGTCCCTGATTGTGTCCTGATGTCCCTCTTGCGTGAGAAGGCGCGGTGCTGCGAAGTCGGTTATCATAGTGGGTTCGGGAGTGAGGAAAGGATCGCGACATGGCCATCTCCGCTGCAAATTCTTTTGGGACGCGCGACAAATTGAATGTTGGCGCGCAGTCATTTGACATTCACCGGCTGGAATACCTGGAAAAGAAACTTTCTTCGGAAAACATGGCCAAGCTTCCGTTTTCTCTGCGGATTTTGCTGGAGAATTTGTTGCGCAACGAAGACGGCCGATTCGTGCACGCCGAAGATATCAAGGCGCTGGCTTCGTGGAAACCCGGATGCGTGGAAAAAGAGATTGCGTTCATGCCTGCGCGCGTTCTGCTGCAGGATTTTACGGGAGTTCCGGCGATCGTGGATTTGGCGGCGATGCGCGAGGCCGTCAAGAAAATGGGTGGAAACCCAAAACGAATCAATCCGCTGTTCCCTGCTGAGTTGGTGATCGATCATTCGGTGCAGGTGGACGCTTTTGGAAATGTGGACGCGTTCGGGTTGAACGCGCAAATGGAGTTTCGGCGCAACGGAGAGCGGTATGCATTTTTGCGTTGGGGACAAACGGCATTTCAGAATTTCAAAGTGGTACCGCCGGAAACGGGGATTTGCCATCAGGTGAATCTGGAATATCTGGCGCGGGTGGTTTGCGCGGTGCCGTCTGGCAACCGATTCCAAGCGTATCCGGATTCGCTGGTGGGAACCGATTCGCATACCACGATGGTGAACGCCCTTGGAGTGTTCGGCTGGGGCGTGGGAGGGATTGAAGCCGAAGCGGCGATGCTGGGGCAGCCGAGTTCGATGCTGGTTCCCGCGGTGGTGGGATTCAAGCTGCACGGAAAACTGCCGGAGGGCGCAACGGCGACGGATCTGGTGCTGACCGTGACGGAAATGTTGCGAAAAAGAGGCGTGGTCGGAAAGTTTGTGGAGTTTTACGGCAGCGGACTTTCGACGCTGAGCGTTCCGGACCGCGCTACCATCGCCAACATGGCGCCAGAGTATGGCGCGACCATGGGATTCTTCCCGGTCGACCGGGAGACGTTGGCGTATTTGGAGTTTACGGCGCGGCCGCACGAGCAAATAGCGCTAGTGGAAGCCTACTGCAAGGAACAAGGGTTGTTTCGCACGGACGAGACCGCCGATCCGGCGTTCTCCGATACGTTGTCGCTCGATTTGGGAACGGTGGAACCGACGATTGCGGGACCGAAGCGTCCGCAGGACCGTGTTGCGCTGCACGCGGCGAAAAATTCATTCACGAAAATTGTGCAAGGTTCGCCGGCAAAACACGTGCAAGTGGGGGGCAACGGAGATTCGTTCGAATTGTCGAGCGGCGCAGTAGTGATTGCGGCGATTACCAGTTGCACCAACACCTCGAATCCTTCGCTGATGCTGGGCGCGGGATTGCTGGCGAAGAAAGCAGTCGAGCGCGGTCTGCAAGTGAAACCGTGGGTAAAGACCAGCCTGGCACCGGGCTCGAAAGTGGTGACAGACTATTTGTTGAAAGCCGGATTGACGGAATATCTGGACAAACTAAAATTCAATTTAGTGGGCTACGGCTGCACGACTTGTATCGGCAATAGCGGTCCGTTGCCTGAAGCGATCGGCGCAGCGATCAAAGAAAATAATATGGTTGCGGTTGCGGTGTTGAGTGGCAATCGCAATTTTGAAGGGCGCATCCATCCGCTGGTGCGCGCGAATTATCTGGCATCGCCTCCGCTGGTGGTGGCTTACGCGCTGGCGGGAAGAATGGATTTGGATTTGACGACCGAACCGCTGGGAACGGATTCGGCTGGAAAGCCGGTTTATCTGCGCGAGCTATGGCCAACGCCGCAGGAGGTGGAAACAACAGTGCGGGAAGCGGTGACCAAGGAACAGTACAAGAAGCAGTACGCGGCGGTGTATGAAGGCGACGAACATTGGAAGGGCATGTCTGTGCCGCTGGGCGATCTGTATGAGTGGGATGCGAAGTCCACGTACATCAAATTGCCGCCATATTTCGAAAATATGTCGAAGACGGCTGCGCCCCTGGCCGATGTTCACGCCGCGCGGGTGCTGGCGGTGCTGGGCGACAGCATTACGACGGACCATATTTCGCCGGCGGGATCGATTGGAGCGGATTCTCCTGCGGGGAAATATTTGATCGCGAATGGTGTGAAGGCGCACGAGTTTAATTCCTATGGATCGCGGCGCGGAAATCATGAGGTGATGGCGCGCGGCACGTTTGCGAATATCCGGTTGAAGAATCAACTGGCGCCGGGGACAGAAGGTGGCTGGACGACGTACCAGCCGGGCGGCGAGCAGATGAGTATCTATGATGCTTCGGTGAAATATCGCGAGGCGGGCGTGCCGTTGATCATTCTGGCTGGGAAAGAGTATGGATCGGGTTCGTCGCGCGACTGGGCCGCTAAAGGCCCGAAGTTGCTGGGCGTGCGCGCGGTGATTGCGGAAAGCTACGAGCGGATTCATCGCAGCAATTTGGTTGGGATGGGAATTCTGCCGCTGGAGTTTAAGGCGGGCGAGAATCGCGAGACCCTCGGATTGACCGGAAAAGAGACATTTGAGATCACCGGCGTCACCGCTCTTGCGCCGCGGATTCATATCAATGTTGCGACGATGAGCGAGGATGGAAGCGCGAAACAATTTACCGTGGTGGCCCGCGTAGATACGCCGGAAGAGGTGGCGTATTACCAGAACGGCGGGATCTTGACGTACGTATTGCGGCAGATGATTTAGCGAATTCGTTTGGTGGCGAGTGGAAGCGGAGGAATTGTGGCGCGCCTGCGGCGCTCTTTCCTTCGTTCCTTTCGTACCCTGGAACTTGCCGGCTGGGCTAGCTTGTTTCGCGCCTGCGGCGCTTGGCTGTTTCAATCCCTCATTTTCACGATGCCATCCATGAATTGAAGAAAATCCATCCGCGGTCTATGATGCGCGGGCGCGAGGTATACAGCATGCGCTGGAAAACTTTTTCTTTCAGAACTCGAAGAGGTTGACGTGAGACATCGAATTTTCGTGGTGCTGGGACTCGTGCTTGGTTTCGCATGCGTGCTATCGGCGCAACGAACGCCGGTGCCGGAAGCTGTTACTGCGATCAAAGCGGGTCATGTAATTGATGTGGAAGGCGGGCGCGTGCTGGAAAAGCAGATTATTTTGCTGCGCGGGAAGTGGATTGAGGCGATGGGCGCCGAGCTAAAAATTCCAGCGGGCGCAAAGATTCTGGATTTTTCTGCAAAGACGGTCTTGCCGGGACTGATTGATTGCCACACACATCTGGCGGACGGAGCACACGACGACGGCGGGGATCCCACATCGCAACTGAAAAAGACTGCGTCGCAAGTGGTGCTGGAGTCCGTTCCCAATGCGCGGATGACACTGGAATCGGGATTTACGACGGTGCGCGACGTGGGCGTGTATCGTGCGTTGAATGATATCGCTCTGCGCGATGCCATCCAGCACGGATATATCGTGGGGCCGCGGATGTTTGTGGCTGGAGCATACATCACGATCACCGGAGGAGCGGGCGCGATGACTGGCTTTGCGCCGGATATCAAGCTGCCATGGGATTTTAATTACGGTGAAGCGAACAGTCCGTGGGAGGTGCGACAGAAAGTTCGTCTGCTGGCGCATGACGGAGTGGATCACATCAAAGTTCTTTCCACTGGTGCCGTACTCACACATGGCAGCAATCCGAACGCGCAAGAATTCACGCTGAAGGAATTGCAAGCAGCGGTTTCGGAAGCAAACAATTTTGGATTGCGAGTGGCAGCGCACGCTCATGCACCACAAGGAATCAAGAACGCGATCCGTGCAGGAGTAGCTTCCGTGGAGCACGCGACTTTGATTGACGACGAGGGCATCGCGCTTGCCAAGGAGCATGGCACGTACTTGGATATGGATATCTATGATGACGAATGCATTCAGGCGGCCGGGAAAACTGGCAGCATGCCTGCGGATTTTCTGGAGCATGATCGCGACCTTGGCGAAATTCAGCGGCGGAATTTTACCAAGGCGGTGCGGGCCGGAATCAAAATGACGTTTGGCACGGACGCGGGAGTTTGTCCGTATGACGTCGCGGCGCGCCAGTTCGTGTTTATGGTGAAGTACGGCATGACGCCGATGCAGGCTATTCAGGCGGCGACGATCAATGCAGCGACGCTGATTGGCAAGCCGGAAGAGTTTGGCTCGATTCGCGCTGGGAAATTCGCAGATTTAATTGCCGTAGACGGCGATCCGATTGCGGATATCCGGCAACTGGAGCATGTGACGTTTGTGATGAAGGAAGGCGTGGTTTACAAGCAATAAATACTGGGCCTTCCTGATGAGCGCCTACAGGAATCGTCATAGGATGCGCGCGAACGTAGAGAGATTCCTGGTTACGCTCGGAATGACGGCCAATTTTAAGTGGCTAGGCTTATTTCGCGGCGGGCCGCGGCGCGGCTTCTGCGGCTTTCCTGATAAAAACGAAGAAGAGCACAACGCCGAGCAGTACCGACGCTACGCTGGCGGCTTGAGCGTTGGACATGCCGAAGAACGAACGCGGGTTGAGGCGAATGATTTCGACGAGAAAACGCGCGATGCCAGTGAAAACGAGATAGCCACAGAAGACGAAGCCTGCGGATTTCTTCTGTTGCAGCACAGATGCGCCTATTCGCCACAGCACATAAGCGATCAGCAGCCACACGAAAAATTCGTACAGCGGCGTGGGATGAACGCGGCAATTCGCAGGCCAGCCCTGCTGCACGCAGGTCTCCGTGGTGGGAACAACGCCGATCGGGAAACTCATGCCCCAGGGGAGATTGGTGGGAATTCCGTAATCGCCATCGCCGCTGAGGAGGCAGCCAATGCGTCCGATGGCGTAACCGACACAGGCCGCTGGACTGCAAGCGTCCAGAAATGTGAGCGTGGGGATTTTTTCCCGCCGGCTGAGAATTAGAAGCGCAGCAAAGCCGCCGAGAAATCCACCAAACCATGCAAAGCCAAAGCGGCTGATCAGTTGCGGCCATGGGTTCGCAAAAAATTCGGAGGGCGATTCCAGGACGTGATAGAGCCGGGCACCGACAATTCCTGCCAAGCCCGCGATGCCGATGATCAGGAATGCGTCGGTGCGAATTCCGCGGCGGCGAAAATCGGCTTGCAGAATGTAGGATGCGACTAACAAGCCAGTGGCAACCATCAAGCCGAAGGTTGGCAGGCTGAGTGGACCGAGATGAAGGTATGGGATCATTTATGTTTGGGAATTGGCTCGTGAAAAGTATACATGAGCGGTTCAGGAAGCTTTTGATGCCGAGCCTGGGCGGCTCCGATGCATGGCGATTCCGATCAGGAGCCAAATGGCGAGAGCGATCCATTCTGCCTGCGTAAAATGTCCGGGAAATTTCGGAATGACTTTCATCGCGACAAGGAGCAATGCCACGATTGCTCCGATTGCCGCGATGAGTCGCGTGCCAAGACGAGTCTCGACCAGTAAGAGCGAGATACATGCAGCGAACCAGCCGGAGGCGCAGGCCATCGAGCCGACTTCGGTCACGGGAACCAGCAACGAGTCGCCGAGAGCGAGACCCGCGAGGGTGGCGAAGGCTACACCGGCGATGGCGATGGACGGAGTCTGAAACGATGGATGGATGGCAGCGAAACGCGCTGGAATCGTGCCGCGCCTGCCGAAAGAAAACAGCAAGCGGCTGGCGGCAACAAAATTTCCGTTGAAGCACTGAAATAGACCGAACATGGCCGCGATGAGGATGAGACGCACCGGCCATTGCGATCCCATCACTTGCCCGAACGCGGCGGCGGTGGCGAACCGCTGGCCAAGCAGAGTCCGCCAAGGCGCGACAAATGAAACGGCAGCAATCACAGCTACGTAGAACGCCGCGCCCACAAAGAGTGCCAGCACAATGGCGCGGAAAAAGTCCTGCGAACGGAACTTCTTGTGAGCTTCTTCGGCAGCTTTGGGAACGGATTCGAACCCAGTCATGAAGTACGGAACGATCTGCAAGACCAGCAATACAGAAACAAGCGGCGCTGCGGAAAAGCCGGGATGAAAATTGCTCGCCGAACCGTGCAGGGCGCCCGCTACCGCGACAATTGCGAACAAAACCAGTACCGCCGTCGTCGCCAAACCCTGAAACGTGGCACTGACTCGAATGCCACGATAGTTCAGCGCGGCCAGGAACAGCGTCATAATTATTCCCAGCAAGAGCCGTGGCAAAAATACCGGCTCGCCTGCGATGCGATAAATCTCAAATGAATTCAGAGACGGGACCAGGTAGCCCGCGAGTTTTCCCACGGCCACCGCTTCCCACGGGCACACGATCAAATAGGCGAGAAGCATAATCCAGCCCGTGAAGTAGCTCACAAGCGGCGGAAAAACTTGCGCAGTGTAAGCGGCCTCACCGGCGGCATCGGGCAAGCGCTGGACCCATTGGCCGTAAACATACCCAATCGGAAGAAGCAGAAGGCCGCCGATTCCGAACGCCAGCATCGCGCCGAAGGGGCCCCCGCGCCCGAGCCAATCATCCATCAGGACGAGCCAGCCAACGCCGATCATGGCGCCGAAAGCGAGCGAAAAATAATCGTGCAGCTCTAATTTGCGCGCCAGGACGGTCATATGCGAGTTCGCCGAAGCATTGTGGAGCGGGGATTGTAGCCGGGTTTCACAAAAGCCGCCAGAAAGGAAAGCGAAGTAGCCATTCCAACGGAATGCAGGCCGTACTACACTCGGTGACGCCATGAAAATCAAAAAATTGATCAAAGAAGCGGCTGAAATCGCCGAACCGTATCGAATCACGAACGGGGGAAAATTCCGTCTCAAGGACTATGACCCGGCAGATACCGGCGGAATGAAGGATAAGGAAAAAGCGCTGAATATGCTGGAGCAAGGCGTAAAACTTCTTTCGCACTTGCAGGAGAAGCTCTACGCGCAGGATCAATGGGCTGCCCTGCTGATATTTCAAGCCATGGACGCAGCGGGAAAAGATGGCGCGATCAAGCATGTGATGTCCGGCGTCAATCCCGAGGGTTGCCAAGTCACATCGTTCAAAGCTCCATCGCACGAGGAACTCGATCACGATTATCTGTGGCGAACCCACAAGGCGATTCCGGAACGGGGCAAAATCGGAATTTTCAACCGTTCGTACTACGAAGAGGTGCTGGTGGTACGGGTTCACGAAGCGTTGCTGGACACGGAGCAACTGCCGAAAGAAATGCGCGGAAAGGGTATCTGGGAGGATCGCTACCAGGACATCAACAACTTCGAGAAATATCTGGTGCGCAATGGCCTGGTGGTGCTGAAATTTTTTCTGCACCTTTCAAAAAGTGAGCAGAAAAAACGCTTCCTGGAACGGCTGGAGATGCCGGAGAAAAACTGGAAATTCTCGATGGCTGATGTGAAAGAGCGCGGCTACTGGAAGGACTATCAGAAAGCGTATGAGGAGTTGATCCAGAATACCGCGACGAAACAGGCGCCGTGGTACGTGATCCCCGCAGACAACAAATGGTTCACGCGACTGGCGGTGGCGGCGGCGACGATTGATGTATTGGATTCGCTGGACCTGCAGTTTCCCGAAGTGGACAAGGAAAAGAAGAAAGAGCTGGCGAAAGTGCGCCAGGCACTGATTCGTGGCGAAGAATAGCGACTGTAAGGCGCTGCTGAAGTAAACTGTCGCGGTCTAAAATCGTACGGTTATAGGAGAGGCTGGGCGATGAAACAAGTTGCGGCAGTGATCGGGGCGGGATTTGTCGGAAAGGCGCACATCGAATCTTTGCGAAGGTTGCCGGTTCCGGTGCGCGGAACGTTGGTGAGTTCCGGCGAACGCAGCACGGCCGCGGCAAAGGCGCTCGGACTAGACCGCGCTTACCGAAGCGTGGATGAAATCGCATCCGATCCCGAAATTACGGCGGTGCATATCTGTACGCCGAATTACGTTCATTTCGAGCAGGCTGCGAAGTTGATGCGCGCCGGGAAGCACGTGCTATGCGAAAAACCGCTGGCGATGGACTCGCGCGAAACCGCGACCCTGGTGGCTCTGGCAAAAGAAACGAATCGCGTAGGCGGAGTGGCTCACAATTTGCGGTATTACCCGCTGTGTGTGCAGGCGAAAGCGCTGATAGAATCGGGCGCGATCGGACAAGTGAAACTGGTCCATGGCGGATTTCTGCAGGACTGGCTTACGTATCCGACAGACTGGAACTGGCGGCTGGAATCGAAACTTGGCGGCGAATTGCGCGCGGTGTCCGACATCGGCACGCACTGGCTAGATTTAATTCAGTGGATCACTGGACAGAAAGTGGAGGAGCTTTGCGCGGATCTGGCAACGGTGGTTCCGGTGCGGCACAAACCGCGCGGCCACGTGGAGTCGTTTTCGTCCGCGAAAAATGTTGCGACGGATGAGATGCCGATCGAGACGGACGACTACGCGTCAGTGCTGGTGCATCTGGACCATGGCGCGAAAGGAGTCTTCACCGTTTCGCAAGTAAGTGCGGGGCGGAAGTGCAAACTCCATTTCGAGATCAACGGAACCGAGGGTTCGCTGGGATGGAATGCCGAAGAGCCGAACACGTTGTGGATCGGACGGCGGAATGAAGCGAACGAAATCTTGATTAAAGACCCGTCGCTGTTGGCTCCTGCTGCGCGACCATATGCTGCTTATCCGGGCGGACACGCCGAAGGGTATCCCGATACGTTTGTGCAGCTCTTCCACGATTACTACAACTACCTGGATGCAGGCGATTTTGAGGCGCCGCGGAAATTCCCGACCTTCGCGACAGGGCACGAGGAATTAATTTTGTGCGAAGCGATTCAGAAGAGCGCACACGAACGTGGCTGGACGAAACTGCACTGGGACTAGCGGGTTTCGGGCTTCGCATTTCGAGATGTGACGCGTTTGCAATTTTAAGGAAGTTGAGCGGTCGCGGTGCTGGCTCTCCCATCGCCGTACATCTGCCTTGGACCCCGCAGGGGCGCCACCTCAAGTTGCCAGAAAAGGAAGCTCAAGATGTCGGTGAACTCCTCGATGGTTTTTTTGACGGGGCGGCCACCGGAGTGTCCGGATTTGGTGTCGTAGAGGAGCAGGATTGGGTTTTTCGACCCGTTGGCAGCTTGTAGACGCGCAGCCATCTTGCGAGCGTGCAGGGGAGCGACACGGGTATCCCCATCGCCAGTGACAAAGAGCGTCGCGGGATATTTCGTTCCTTGCACTACGCGGTGGTAGGGAGAATAGGCATAAAGAAATTTGAATTGATCCAGGTTTTCAGAGCTGCCGTATTCAGATACCCAGTAGGGGCCTTCCAGGAATTTCTGGAAGCGCAGCATGTCCAATAGCGGATAGGAACACACCACGGCGCGGAAAAGCTCCGGGCGCTGAGTGATCGCCGCACCCATCAGCAATCCGCCGTTACTTACCCCCAAAATAGCGAGTTTGGAAGTAGCCGTGTATTTTTGCGCGATCAAATACTCGGCAGCCGCAAAAAAATCATCGAATACGGTCTGCTTCTTTTCAAACATTCCAGCATGGTGCCACGCTTCGCCAAACTCACCTCCGCCCCGGAGATTTGCATCGGCGTAAATTCCGCCATGCTCTACCCAGAGCAGAGCCAGCGGCCAGTAATTCGGCGTTTCGCTCACGTCGAAGCCGCCGTATCCAGTGAGAAGTACCGGATTTGAAGCGTCAAGCTTCAGACCCTTCTTGTGAAACAGAAACATCGGAATGCGAGTCTTGTCTTTGGAGGGATACCAAACCTGCTCTATTTCCAACCCTGAGGCGTCAAACACCTCTTTATTCCTGGCCCAAATCTCCGATTTCGCCTCGTTAACGTTGTAACGAAATATGGCGGGGGCCGAATCGTACGATTCGAATGAATAAAAAAACTCTGAGCTTTCCCATCGCCCGGAAGGGAAGCTCACCGAACCGAGCGAGGGAAGAGCGATGGAGGATTCGAATTTTCCGGTCGCATCAAAGACTTTTAATTCAGACGACGCGTTGTGGGTGTATTGGCAGACGAGCTTGCCGCCTGCAGCGGCGATTCCTTCAAGGTGAACATTGCCTTCGGGAACCAAGTCTCGCCAGTGTTCGCGTTGCGGAGTAGCTAGGTCCGCGGAAACGACGCGCCACTGTGGCGCCTTCCAATTTGTAAAGATGAAAAGACGATTTCCGGCAAAGCTCGGAAAGAAGAGCGCCTTTTCGTTGTTCATTGCGGCCAACACTGGCTTCTTTTCCCTTACGTTCTGAACGTAGATCTCGGATTGCTCAGAGCCCGACCCATAAATCACGAGGTAAACAAGGAAAGTGCCGTCCTCCGATAATTGCAGCGCTAGAATTTTGTCTTTGCCGAGATTCTGACCGAAGATTACCGGGTCTTGGGCTGGGTCATCCCCCATGCGGTGATAAAAGGCGCGAGGACCATCCGGCGTAACACGCGAATAGTAAAGCGCCTTGTTATCCGGAGTGGGCTCTACGCCAAAGTACTGTTCCTTCGGGAACGCGTCGGGGAGAGTTGTCTTGGTATCAACTTCGAGGACGCGCAAAGTGACTTGGTCCTGTCCGCCGTCACGCCGTCCGTAAAAAACAAACTTGCCGTCGCGACTCACATTTTCAAGAGAAACACTTGCAGAGTGGTCGGCGCTCCAAGGAAGAGGATCAATCAGGATTTCCTCGGGTGCATTCGGCCCTCGCCGGATATAAAGAAGCGAAAGATCCCCTCCGGCGGGGCGCTTGCGAAAGAAATAACGGCCACCGCGCTCGGTGGGAGATTCGTAGGAATCGGTGTGTAGCAATTCCCCGAGGCGCGTGCTGATGGATGCACGATCCGCCACCGAGGAAAGAGCGGCTTCGGTGCACTTTTGCTGCGTTGCGATCCACGCGCGTGTCTCAGGGCTGTCCTGATCTTCTAGCCAGCGGTAGGGATCGGCGACGATGGTATCGCGGTAGGTATCTTGCACCGAGTCGATACGCGCTTGCGGAGGACACTTTGGCGCGAATGAGGAAGCCTGCGCCGACAGGAAGCCAGGTGCAAATATGCAGAGTACGACGCCCGATGTCGCACGAGCGAACCACCGGTTCCTGATGGCCCATGAAGAATTCCGCGACCCTTGATCACACTTTGCGCTCACAGATTCCTCCTGCACAGCTACATGAGGATACCGGCTTCGCCGAGACACGGCAGCTTAGGTCGGCTGTGTGGCAATCTCAAGCGTTAGATTTCGAGGTTAGACGGACGCGCGCTTGGCGGTTCTCACTTCAAAACTGGAAAATGGTACTGCAGATCGGCTGGTAGTTTTCCGGACCGCTGACGCGTGTTGTACTCCAACTCATATTGCGTATGCGACGCGTCTTCGGGGTAGGCAGCACCGGGCTGGTATGGATAAGGCTTCAATCCGTGTTTCGGTAACGGTTCGACAGTGAATGCGTGCGCGGCGTAGAAGTCCATGTCTTTTTCGAAGCCATCGGCGTAGAAGAAATAATCGCGCGTCCAGCCTGCGGGAAGCGCGGGCAGTGACTTCGCGTCGAAATCCAGCTTTAGACCTTCGCCGGAACTGAAAATCACGAAGCGATCGTCGGCAGCGCGGAGCAAAGACTTCACATCGCCGTAGCGGGTGTAGTTCCCAGCCGCGCGGGCGTACGGCCCTGTCATGCTGCGTTTGGCATAGGAATACATCGTGTCGCTTGCCGGAGTTAGGCGAATTTCCTTCGGAAAGCCGAGAAAATCAAGCGAAGCGTTTGCTAAGGGAACTTCTGTTATGTGCACGGAGCGCTGCTCGGGGGTCTGGTCAATGCGAATCGCATCCCAATAGATTTTGAGATTGTTGACGATGCGAATGCGGCGCGTGCCTGCGGCAATCTTTCCGCTGAGATCGGCAATCATGGTGCGTTCGAGGCCAGCCGGGAAACCCATGTCATCAATAACGCGAATCCATTTGCCTTGCGCGTCCTGCGCTTCGACGTACGGCGGAATCACCTTGACTCCAGCCTGGTCGGCTGCATACATCGAAGTGGCAGTGAAATAATCGGTGTAGCCGTCGGCGATCAACCGCAGCGGCAGCCGGGGATTCCAGTCACCTAGGTCGAGTTCGATCCAGTGCAATCTTGCGAAACCCGCAAACGGTAATCCCTCAAAGCTGGTGACATATTTGCGGTCGCGTTTGGCAAGAAGCGGCAATACGTCGTTTCCACGATCGTCCCAGGCGCCAACCGGTGGATGCGCGTTGCTGCTTGGCACCACGCGAAATTCTGGAAACGGCGGATTGCTGGCAAAGCGCTCGTTGGGATAAACGTCGAAGCGCGCGGGATGATCGATTGCGAGCAGCTTCACTTGATCGAGATAGACGGTTTCTTCCATCGGCTCGAGAAAGCGGAAGCTGAGCTGGCCATCGCGTT
>WNFP01000702.1_pt1 | contig 25826 bp, 23 predicted proteins | sample 5400201 | NCBI WGS metagenome assembly WNFP01 (sample SAMN13153355, study PRJNA577476) | soil metagenome | isolation source: 115 cm saprolite under Madrone tree | place: USA:California | collected 2016-06-14 | reverse complement strand
TGTCGAGACCCCGTTTTTCCGCTTCCCCGGCGAGTTTCCTTGCAACTACCGGCGATATGCTCGACATGTCGATTAACAGCATTCCAGGTTTGGCTCCGGCGAAGATCCCCTGTTCACCGGCGTATACAAGCTCTACATCCGGCGAGTCCGGGAGCATTGTGATAAGTACGTCTGTGCGCTCCGCAACTTCTTTTGAGCTGCCCGCAGCCTGTGCGCCATCCTTGCTTAATTCATCCACTGCAGTGCGGCTTCTGTTGCGCACCACAAGCGAATAACCCGCCTTCAAAAGATTCCGCGCCATGGGTTTGCCCATGATGCCGAGACCGATGAAACCGATGGTAGGATTTGCCATAGTTTTTTCCTTTCTGCTGCCAATTGCAGATCCCGGTAATATTACTCTCCTGTTACAGTTCGCAGCAACAGAAATCACGGGTGCCGACTATCTTGACAACGAAATGTCTCCGGTGTTAACAGCCGCATTAGATCGGATCGGGAGGTGCACCATGCTTGGAAGTTATCGCGTTTATGATGCGGACGTTCATGTGATCCTGGCACCGGCGATGTGGGAAGACTTGCCGGAGAAATATGTTCCGCGACGTCCTCGTCCTGCTACTTTCAGCGACTCCGGTGACATGGCGGCCTATACAAGTGGCTGGCTCATCGAAGGACGAGTGGAGCCGCATATTTTGGGTCCGGGGCTGCAACCTGCCAATACACCGGCCTGGGTGGTTGAAGGAAGACACCGAGATACTCATACTCTCATGAACCCAGAAGGGCGAGTCCGCGAACTGGATCAAATGGGGATCGATGTGCAGTTTCTCTTTCCTTCAACGTTGTATGCACGGATGACGGCGGACCCTGGTTTCGAAGCTGCGATGTTTCGGGCCTACAATAGATTTATGGGCCGGAAGTGTCGAGTCAACTCCAAGCGCCTCAAGTGGGCCGGCCTGGTCCCGCTGCGTGAGCCGCGTGAATCCATCGCAGCTCTGGAGGAGATGATCGATCTTGGGTCATCGGCAGTGGTGGTCTTTGGGACGGCCCGGGACAAGATGCTTTCGGACCCAAGCTTCACCCCTTTCTGGGACGACTTTGCTCGTACTAAACTGCCGCTCTGCGTCCATATGGCTGCGAGTTATCCGCCGTTTGACGACATGGTGCAAACCTTTCTCGACGCCCATGCGCTTAGCATGGCGTTGCCTGCGCAGATGGCTTTTGTGGCTCTGGTGGACCAAGGAATGCTGGACCGCTATCCTGATCTCAGAATTGGGTTTATGGAATTCGGCGCCGAGTGGATCTTCTATATGGTCGGGCGAATGGATCACTATCTGGAGAGGGATAGAATGATCCAGCCGCGCCTGTTGTCGGATAAATTGCCCAGCCGCTCCATCCGGGATTATCTCAAGTCGGGCCGGATCTTCATGTGCGGCGAGATGGAGGATCCGCTGATGAAAGAGGAAATTGCGCTTCTCGGTGAGGATCAACTCCTTTACTCTTCCGACTATCCCCACGGCGAGGCGCGGGAAAATGCTGCGCAGAATCTGCTGGAGCGAAAGGACGTGAGCGAAACAGAGAAGCAAAAGATTCTCTATAACAATCCCGTGCGATTCTTCGGCGAGCCGTGATCGCGCCGAATTCGTTTGACGCGCCATCAAAACTCAGCTTCCGCCGTCTCTGCCTACGGAGAAAGGCTTAAAGCCAACACGGGCGTTTGTTTGCCCACGATGGAGCGATTAAAATAACGCATATGGAATTCGAGCGGCGTTCTCTGCCCGAAAGAATTAGCGGGCTCTGGCAACTGGCGTTTAATCTCCGGTGGACTTGGCATCAGGAGGCCCGCGAGGTATTTCGACGTCTCGATTACCCGCTCTGGCGACTGACGTCGCATAACTCAGTGCGGATGCTTCACTTGATAACGAAGCAACAGCTGAGGCATGCGGCGCGGGATCCTGCTTTTGTCGCTCTATACAATGCTGCCATCGAGGGCCTTGGCCGCGCCCTAACCTCCAAGGAATCGTGGTGGGCCCGAACCTACCCGGGGCTGCCCAATCGTCCTATAGCCTACTTTTCTGCTGAATTTGCCTTGCACCAGTCGCTACCCATCTATGCCGGCGGCCTGGGGGTCTTAGCTGGCGATCACTGTAAGGAAGCCAGCGATTTGGGGATTCCGCTCGTTGGGGTCGGTTTCATGTACCCGCAAGGGTACTTTCACCAGAAGATCAATTCAGAGGGGCAACAAGAGGAGGTGTACGAATACCTAGAGTGGGAACACGCGCCGGTTGAGCAAGTGTTCACCAAAGACGGCAAGCCTTGTATCTTGTCCGTCGCACTAGGTGAGCGCACTGTGCATGTTTCGTTGTGGTGCGTCCGCCTAGGCCGCGTGAAGATTTACTTACTTGACACGTCCGTTAAGGAGAATGAGCCGGCCGATCGCGAGCTTTCAGCGCGACTTTACGGCGGCGATCGCGAAACAAGACTCAAGCAAGAGATCATATTAGGCATCGGCGGTGTCCGGGCGCTTCGCGCGCTGGGGTACCAGCCAATGGTCTGGCATCTGAACGAGGGGCACACGGCGTTCGTGACGCTTGAGAGAATCCGCGAGCTGGTGGACCGAGGCGAGAGCTTCGATACGGCTCTCGAGAAAGTACGCCGGTCCACGATCTTTACAACGCACACTCCAGTGGCCGCCGGGCATGATGTGTTCGATATTGATCTGGTTGAATCCTACCTGGCGGGGAGTTGGGGTAACGCCAGGTCACACCGTGACGAGTTGTTGCGGCTAGGGCACTACGACAACGGCCTTGGGTCGATGTTCAATATGACTGCCTTGGCCATTCGCAGCACAAGCGCCACCAACGCTGTAAGTCAAATCCATGGACGGGTCACCTTGGATATGTGGGCACAGCTGTGGCCAAGCGTGCCTGAACGTGAGAGGCTTCTGAAAACTGTGACGAATGGCGTTCACGTTCCTACCTGGATCGCGCCAGATATAGCCAGACTATTCGAACGCTATCTTGGAGTAAACTGGAAGGACGAACATGATGCAGCCAACTTCTGGGACGGAATTGCGCTAATCCCGGACGAAGAGCTGTGGGCTGTTCGTGAAGCGCTGCGAAGCTACCTCATTGCGTTTATTCGAGAGCGCGCTCGCCAGTTGTGGACGCAAAAGCAGGTCACGGCAGCTCGGGTCGTGGCGGCGGGTACGTTACTGGATCCAGCGGCGCTCACCATTGGATTCGCCCGGCGGTTTACCGACTACAAGCGCCCCGAGCTGATCTTTTATAACCCTGAGAGATTGGCGCGCATTCTGACGGCGTTCAGACGCCCCGTTCAAATCGTGTTTGCCGGCAAAGCCCACCCGCTGGATCAGCCTGGCAAACATCACCTGCAGAATATTTTCAGTCGTGCGATCGATCCCGCGTTTGGCGGTCGAATCGCCTTTGTGGAGGACTACGACCTTCATGTTGCCCACTTCTTAGTGCAAGGGTGCGACGTTTGGTTGAATACTCCGCGTAAGCCTTTCGAAGCGAGCGGAACCAGCGGGATGAAAGCGTCCATCAATGGCGCACTTCATCTGAGCACCGGGGATGGCTGGTGGGCAGAAGGCCACACGGGATCAAACGGATGGTTAATTGATGGAGGCGTTGCAGTGGACGATCCGACCGCTGTGGACGCAGCCGACGCGGAAGCGCTTTACAAGCTTCTTGAAGAGGAGGTCGTGCCAGCCTTTTATGATCGCGACGCAAGCAAAATACCAGGACGTTGGCTTCAGTTGGTGAAGGAAGCGATTCGCACGACCATGCCCCGCTTTAGCGCCCGTCGCATGGTCAAGCAGTATGCAGAATGGATGTACGCGTCAGGATTTTCCGCGGACCCGACCTTATAGCACCGGCGAAAACTATCTCAAAGGCGGTCAAGCATATGCCTGGTAAATTCCCTCAAACTTGCCCAACTTGATCCGCACCATGTACTGCGCGTTCTCGCGCACCACTCGCTCGTCGCGCGGCGTTTTGACCGCCAGGGCGATTCGCTCGGCCGATTGAGCGGTGTGCTCCTTGTCGGCGACCATGTGCACCGTGAAGAACGTGAGCGCGTCGTCGTTTAGGCCGTAGTTCTTGCGTAGATAGTTATTGAACTCCTCGGAGTAGCGGCAAACCATGCTTTCGCTGGTCAGCGCCGATGCGCGGCTTAGCGGGCCGCCGCCTATGAGCGTGTTGTAAATCGTGCGGGCGGAATGGATCTGGCACTCGAAGATCTGCGTTGCGTCGGCAAAATCTTCTTCTTTGAGCCCGAGCGCAAGCCCGAACTTTTTTGCCAGGTCGGGATGGGTCTGCTCCTCATTGAACTGATAGGTATAATAATTGAACATATCTTGGTCGTGAGCGTTTTTAACCATACCGAGGGCGAAAGATTTGAGAATCGCCTTATTATGCAAATAATGCTGAATCGACCATCCCTGCAGTCTCCTGATCGAAAGTTTTCCCTCGCGCAACTCGGAGAAATAACGACTCTCCATGAGACGCTGTACACCGGGTTGAACGATTTCTTTGATCACAGACTGAACGAACGCCTTACCGTCCATAAGAGAAGTTCCTTTGGTCGTAGGGTCATGAGGCCTGAAACCTAAAACAGCCAGTCGCGATTCAAACCTTATACTCCGCTAAAATGTTTTCCGCAGCGTTACTTTCACTTAATCTTTGGAAAGCTCCAAGCGATTTCCGCTTGGGTCGATCACATAAACGGAGTAGCCCGGGCCTTCGCCGTGTAGGCGCGTGTCATCCACTTTGATTCCTTTGGTCTCCAGCTCCTTAATTAATTCTTTCGGATCGCGGGGTCCCTCGATGTCGAAGGTGTGATGCGGTACACCCAGCGCACGCTTCTCCGACGCGTCGAAAAAACCGAGGCCGGTTTCCCCGACTCGCAGGCGAGCGACTTTGACCCCACCGATGGTTTGCTGAGCGCGCAGCTCTGCGCCTAATGCGTTTTGATAGAAGCGCGTCATTTCATCCAAGTTATCGGCGTGAAAATTCCACGAGCGCATGCGCAAGACTTTCATAGCAACCTCCTTGCATGATTTAGTAACACACTAAAGTAGCCTCTTTAAGCGCGAGCGTAATTTGGGTGATGGTTCTGAAATGGAGCGTTGGAGAGGATCGGAGGATTGGAGTATTAAGTTTTAAATGCATCATTCCACTACTCCATCACTCCAGTAATCCAGCCTTTGCTATCTCACATGGCTCCAAGCATGATAGGAGCTGCGCACGAGGGGGCCTGACTCAACATGACGGAAGCCAAGTCTCTCGGCCGCGGTTTTGAATTCCTTGAACTCGTCCGGCGTCACATAACGTTCGACGCGAAGTTGGCGATTCGAGGGCTGTAAATATTGTCCGATGGTAACAATATCAACGTTCTTTTCTCTTAGATCCTTGAGAGTGGCCATCACTTCGTCATAGGTTTCGCCGACGCCAAGCATGAAACCAGACTTGGTGAGTACTTGATCGCGCATTTCTTTGGCGTGTTTTAGGATATTCAACGAGCATTCGTAACTGTGACCGGGTCGAACTCTACCATAGAGGCGTGGAACTGTTTCTATATTGTGGTTGAGGATTTCTATTCCTGAATTCACAACGGTTTCCAAAGCCTGTAAATTCCCTTCAAAATCTGGGATTAGCAGTTCAACTCGAATGCCTGGGTTTAGCGTTTTTATCCAAAAAACAGTCTTGGCGAAATGGTCCGCGCCGCCGTCAGGGAGGTCGTCGCGGTTCACCGAAGTCACGACAATGTGATCCAGGCGGAGATCTTTGACGACGAGAGCGACGTTACGGGGTTCTTCCGGATCCAAAGCCCGTGGCTTGCCTTTGTCGATGGCACAAAAACGGCAACCGCGCGTGCAGGTATCGCCGAGGATCAAAAACGTTGCGGTCTTATTTCCCCAGCATTCGCCGATATTGGGGCAGCGCGCCTCCTCGCAAACCGTGTGGAGGTTCTTCTCCCTCAGGATACGCTTCAGACGGAGATAGTTAGGATTTCCTGGACCTTTGACTTTGATCCAGTCGGGATGTCGTCGAGGCATGGCGCTTATCGCGCGGTTTCGAGTTCCGAGTCTCGAGTTTCGAGTTGAATCGGCGACCCGACACCGTTTTGAATTCCGCTTGTTAGTTTGTCTCCCATTAAGTCGCTCTCTTTAGTATCTGAATAGCCAAAAATATCCGCGAAATGGTGGAGAAATCTTTCCTGAACACGCTTTGCGCTTTGTTGTCCGCCCAGTTCCCTGGCCATTGACGTAACATCGGCCCAGGTTAAGCCGCAGGGGACGATCCTTTGAAAATAAGAAAGATCCGCGTTCACGTTAAGCGCCAATCCATGGTAGGCAATACCACGCCGCACCGCGACGCCTATGGCGGCGATCTTCCGATTCTCGATCCAGATACCGGTGTAGGGTGGCCGGCGGGCTCCGTCGAGGCCGAAGTCTCTGAGCGTAAGAATGGCGGACATCTCCAAGTTGCGCAAATACCCGTGCACGGCCTTGCGTAATTTCGACCGCAGGTCGACGATCGGATAGACCACCAACTGACCAGGGCCATGATAAGTCACATCGCCGCCGCGGCTAGTGCGGTAGACAGGCACTTGTTGTGCAGCAAGAACGTTTGATTCTTTCCCGCCCCGACCGATCGTGTAGACATGGGGATGTTCTACGAAGAGCAAGAGGTCCGAGGATAGTTCACGTTGCTTAAATTCCACAAGGTTCTCTTGCAGCTGAAGGGCAGCCAGATACTCCATCCGGTGGAGATCTTTATAAAGCAGTTCAGCCATGGCGTGATTTAGTTCTATCGTCCACGCTCCGATCTTTCAAGGCGGGTCAATTGGCAGTGATTGTTGCGACAGCGGTATCCGATGTTTTGGTAATTTCCTGCCCCGACCCTTTTGCCGGGTAAGGACTCGACGGGCGTAATCGCCGCAGATTGAACCTGGGAGAAAGACGAAGTTTCGTCACATGCTCTGCGGCTATCGACCTAACTTGCGGTTAGCGTAGGACAGATAGGAGCGCGGACCCGGGCCTGGGTTCTCAGATCATTAGGTGACTAGTAAACTTCAAAACGACCCATGGCCACCTTTTCGTTGTTGATGTAGACGTCTGCCTCGTAAGTACCGGCGCGCCAATTTCCTGGGCCAAATACCCCTATGCCGACGGAGTGGTCAGACGAAGTCCAGTCTGGTTCTATTCGGGTCTCGTAATCCACAATTCTGAATGTCCTGCTGTTCTCACGGATATGGACAGTCATGGTGAAATAAATTCTCTTTCCGGGCGGCGGATATTCGAGGTGAATTTCCGGGTGAACTGTTGTAATAGCCGCGTGTTCAAACCGGTTTTTATAGATCGGGTTTTTAACGGGTGCGATGTCGGAAGGGCCGGTGCCAAAAAACGTGAGCTTCGTAAGATGCGCGTCCATTGATGGAATCGATTCAACTTTGTCACGCAAGATCTGGGGTTCAGGCACCGAGGCGGCCGTCTTTGCTCCCGACGAGCTTCTGACTGAGGAACTGCACCCGGTAGTTGATGTAAGCAGGAGCCCGAGAATCAACAGCATACAAGATCGTTTCCAATCGAACATTACTGCCTCCTTAGATTAGTACTTCTGCGCGAATGAAATGCAATGAAAAGGCCAGGAGAACCTATTTAGAATCACCGCTCTTCTAGGCTTCTGTATCGAGAAAAACCCGACTCAGTGACAAAAATGGCCAGAGGAGACGAAACTTGGCCAGAGCGAGGTTCGGGGATCATAGCGACTGGTTGTGATCTTTCTTGGTTTGACAGGGAAGAGCAGGCACGGCTACATTCTTCCGAATTCGACAGCTCGGAGTGTTTCCATGTCGCAAATCTCATTCGGTCCGTCGTGGTTTGTCCGCAAAGATCTGGATGGGTTTTTCGGTCTTATGATCGATAACCTGATTCAGTTGATTCTCATCGTCAGCCTCTGCCGCGAGCTGATCCATTTGCCGGATAGTTACATTTTCGGGCGCATTCTACCGGGGGCGGCGATTTCGATTCTGGTCGGAAATATTTTCTACGCCTGGCAGGCACGCCAGCTTGCGCGCGCAACGGGGCGGGAAGATGTAACCGCACTGCCTTACGGCATCAACACGGTGAGTCTATTCGCCTTCGTTTTTTTTATCATGCTGCCGATTGTCCAGGAAACTAAAGATCCGGTATGGGCATGGAAAATCGGGCTCGTCGCTTGCTTTCTCAACGGTGTCATCGAAATTCTCTGCGCCTTCATCGCAGAAAGCGTGCGCCGCGTCACGCCCCGCGCCGCGTTGCTGTCGGCGTTAGCCGGCATCGCTATTACCTTCATCTCCATGGATTTTACTTTCAAAATCTTTGCCCAGCCTGCGGTTGCCATGGTGCCGATGGCAATTATCTTTGTGGCGTATTTCTCGCACCAGAAATTTCCGCTTGGCTTGCCTGGCGGCATGGTCGCGATCGCGGTGGGCACTCTTCTTGGGTGGTTGCTGGGCACAATGACAGAGAGAGCATGGAATTCGACCTATGGTTTGGCAATTCCAGTGTTTACTGGCGGTCCGCTTTGGGAGGCGCTCACGCACCCGGGCTTTCTGAATTACTTCTCAGTCATTCTTCCGATGGGAATTTTCAACGTGGTCGGTTCGTTACAGAATATCGAAAGCGCGGAAGCCGCCGGAGACCGCTACCGCACCTTTCCATCCTTGATGGCCAATGGGATTGGTTCTGTGGTGGCGGCGCTCTTCGGCAGCGTCTTTCCCACAACCATCTATATCGGGCATCCTGGTTGGAAGCGACTCGGCGCCCGGGCCGGTTATTCGGCGTTGAACGGCTTGTTTATCAGTTTTCTTTGCTTTACGGGGACCATTCAATCCGTACTGGGCTTGATTCCTATCGAAGCAGGAATTGGCATTCTGCTTTACATTGGAATTATTATCGTCGCTCAGGCGTTTCAGGAAACACCGAAAGAACATGCTCCAGCGGTGGCGCTCGGGATTGTTCCGGCATTGGCAGCCTGGGGACTGCTGATGGTGGAAACCGGAGCGCGAGCTGCCGGCAAATCGCTTTTCGAAATCGGTTTGGCTCCCTTTGTTCAGAATTTAGCGATTTGCGGCATGATCGCACTCGAACGCGGGTTTATCTTTACCTCCATGATCCTCGCAGCGATTGGGGTAGCTTTGATCGAAAGACAATTCATCGCGGCCGCTGTGTGGTCCTTAGTTGCGGCGTTCCTATCGGCGATCGGGATCATTCACGCTTACAATTTGACACCGGGAGGCGTCGTGAGTCGGTTTGGGCTGCTTGCCGCTCCGGAGTTTTTGCTGAGCTATTTGATGCTGGCGCTGCTCTTCTTCGCCGCGGCTAGGTATGCGAAGAAAAGGTAGGACGTTTACATCCCAGCTCGGCCGACGTGTCGGTCAAAGACTAGCGGGGAGGCGTTGCTTCTCCTGAGTACTCGTGATTATTGATGCAAGTGACTTCCCACTGGTCATCGCCGTTGCAGCTGATGCGTGTGGTCCCGCAAGGATCGAGGTGAAAATTGCGGTAGTTGTTTAAGTGAGTACCGGTGATGCGACAGATAATGCCCAAGATTGGGAAGTTGTGGCTGACCACGACGACGGTTTCTTCCGCACCGTGCCGCTGCACGATCCGGTTCAGTCCGTTCCACGCTCTGCCCGAGACATCCACGAGTCTCTCGCCGCCTGGAACCTGAATCTCTGCCGGCTGAGTTCTCCATTTCTGAATAAATTGCGAATGGTTCTCCCTGATTTGTGCGAATGTCAGACCTTCCAATGCGCCGTGATCCAGTTCGCGAATGTCGGTCTCGATTAGGACGGGAAGTCGGTGATGCAAGCTGATGCAGTGAGCGGTCTGCTGGGCACGCTTCAGATTGCTTGAGTAGATCCCGTGAATCGTTTCGTTGGCAAGAGACGCGGCAATCTGTTCCGCCTGCCGGACTCCGACCTCGTTCAGATCCAGGTCCGTTGCACCCTGGCAGCGACCTTGCAAATTCCAATCCGTGGCACCGTGACGAACCAAGAAAATTTGCACAATGTCATCCTTGAACAAGATCGGCGAGAGGAAACACTAACTCTCTTCCAGGGCGTTGGAGTGAACTTGGATCTGAGCCTTGGTTTTGAGGTTCTCGACAAATCTTTGCAGCACTCCTTGGCGACTCTCGGCCAAAGCCTGACTCGTGAGCTGCTCTTTTTCCTTATCGAACCGCTCCATATCGGCGCCTTGGCTATCTTTGAAGGCAAAGATATAGGCGTTATCTTTTTGCGTGTAGATCTTATCCGGAAACGGTTTCTGTGCCGACAGTGGTATCCCTCCTGACTTGAATTCGGAAAGCTCTCCGACTTTGGGCAGCTGAGCCGCATTGCGTGGAAACGGGCCGGTTTCCTCCAATTTCAGGTTATTCTGTTGGGCAAGTTTGTTGATGTCTTTCTCTTTGGTCAACAGCTCCAACAAAACTTTCGCTTTTTGCTGCGCCATTTCGTAGGCTTTGGATTCCTTCATGCTCTTTTCGATGTTTGACCGTACCTCGTCGAGCGGCGGAACCCTTGGTTCGATTCGCTGTTTGGTCTTCAGAACGTAATAGCCACTCGTACCCTCGATTACGGAACTAATTTCCTTCGAACCCAAGGAAAAGGCGGTCTTATAAAATTCCGGCGCTTGACCGACTTCCGGCAGTACTTCACCCTGAGCGAACGGCCGAGTCACATTGACCGCAACGCCACTGTCCTGCGCCAACTTGGCTAAGTCGTTGCCGGAAAGTGCCTTTTCTCGGCCCAGATCGGCGAGCTTACCGGCTTCCCGCTTGCCCTTTTCTGCCTTGAGTGCGCGGGTGATCTCCATAGTCGCTTCTTTCAAGCTTTGGGTTTTTTCGTCCCTAATATCTTCGACCTTAACGATATAAAATCCCGTTGGACTTTCGATGACGTTGCTCACTTCGCCCTTGGCTAGACTGAAAACCGCTTTATCCAGCGGCGCAGGCAGTTGCTCTTGTGTTACCCAACCAAGGTCGCCTCCTTTGGTTGCGCTCGAATCCTCCGACTCTTGTTTGGCCAGTTGAGCGAAATCCTTTCCGGCTCGCGCTTCCGCCAAGATACGATTGGCGCGTGCCTGCGCATCGTTTTTTTGTTTCGCGTCGGCTCCTGCGGCGGCACGGACTAGAATGTAGCGCGCCTTGACTTCCTTGGGCTTGTGGAATTTTGATTCACGATTGGCTTGATAGTAATCCTCGATTTCCTTGTCGGTGGTCTGGGCTGAGGACGAGAACCGATCGAAAGGGTAGAAAAGATATTCCACTTGGACCTTCAACGGCTCTTTGAGCAAGTCCTTGTTGCGCTCATAAAAGTTCTTAATCTCTTCTTCAGTCAACTTTACTTCTGAAAGATAGTTGCTAATCGGCAAGCGGATAAAATAGAGATTGATCCTTTCCTGCTCGAAGCGGTAGCGGTCGCGCACCTCGGCTTCCGTCACACGCACTCCGTCCAGCAGGAGGCTGTACAGTCGCTGAATCGTCAATTGCTCGCGTTGTTCTTCTTCAAACTGGCCGGGACTGATTCTGTTAGCGCGCAAAAGCTGGAGGTAGCGTTCTTTGTTGAACCGCCCGTTGACTTGGAACTCGGGGACCTGCGCAATGGCCGTCATCAAATCTTCGTCGTTAGCCGCCAGTCCAAGATGACGGGCTTCTTGAAGCACCAATCGTTTCTGGATGAGTTCTTCGAGCAGCGTACCTCTTATATTGAGACTTTTCTCAAGTTCAGGCGTAAGCGAGCCTTTCAAGAGCTCACGGTATCGCTCCAACGCTCTCTGATAATTAATGGCAAATTCTTGTTGCGTAATGACCTCGCCATTGACCTCCGCAAGGTCCTGCGAAGACGAATCATGAAGCTTATTGCCACCGTAGAAAGCAATGAAGACGATAATGATGAGCCCAAGGAGAAAAATAATGATCCAAGACCGCTTTCGCTTACGCAGGGCGTCGAGCATACCTAGAGAACCTTTCAGTCAAAATAAAACTATCTTTTCATGATAGAAAAAGGGTCATCCAGTTGCAACCCTTTGGGCTTCGCCCGGAATCTGTTTTTCCTTTATTTTTTCATTATCTTGCTAGAAAACGCTAAATCTGTTATTTTCTCTCTGCTTAACCCCTCTTTTGCGTGCCTAGAAGGAGTCTTCTGATGTTCGATGCCCTGTTCGGCGTTTTTTCCAACGATCTTGCCATTGATCTTGGGACCGCCAACACCTTGATCTATGTTAAGAATCAAGGGATCGTGTGTAATGAGCCATCGGTTGTCGCGGTTCAGCAAAGAAACGAACGTGGCGGCAAAAAGGTCCTTGCTGTAGGCGCCGAAGCTAAAAGGATGTTGGGCCGGACTCCAGGGAGCATTGTTGCCATTCGGCCTCTAAAAGACGGCGTCATTGCCGACTTTGAAATCACCGAGGCGATGCTCCGCTACTTCATCCAAAAAGTTCACAATCGTCGAACCCTGGTACGGCCCCGCATCATTGTCGGGGTTCCCTTCGGGATCACCGAAGTGGAGAAGCGAGCCGTGAGAGAATCGGCAGAGTCCGCAGGAGCCCGGGAAGTCTACCTTATCGAAGAACCCATGGCGGCGGCGATAGGAGCGGGTTTACCCATTACTGAGCCTACTGGGAATATGATTGTCGATATTGGCGGCGGCACAACCGAAGTGGCGGTGATCTCGCTTTCCGGGATTGTCTTTTCCCGTTCCGTCAGAGTGGGTGGTGACAAGATGGATGAGGCCATCGCCCAATTCATCAAAAGAAAATACAATCTTCTAGTGGGCGAGCGAACCGCGGAGCTGATCAAGATCACTATTGGCTCGGCCTATCCGGGCGATGAAATTCAGACGATGGAAATCAAGGGACGCGACCTTGTGGCGGGGGTCCCGAAAACCGTGGTGATCACCGATGAAGAGATCAGAGATTCTCTCCTAGAGCCTATCAACCAGATCGTGGAAGCAGTCCGGCTTTCACTGGAGCGGACGCCCCCTGAACTGGCTTCAGACATTGTCGACCGGGGGATCGTCCTGGCCGGCGGCGGCGCCTTGCTGAGAAATTTAGATATCCTGCTGCGGGAAGAAACCGGTTTGCCGGTGATGATGGCGGATGATCCTTTAACAGCCGTCGTCATGGGCGCGGGAAAGGCATTGGATGAGATTTCGTTGCTCAGGGAGGTGGCGGTTCACTGAGTTTCTGAAGCCTCTATGATTCCCGCCCCTTGGAGGCGAGAGAGCCTTCCATGCTCGCTTTTCTTCGCAAGAACCAAATTCTTCTTAGCTCCTGTTTTTGTCTCCTCCTGTCGCTTTACATCTTGACTGCCGCGGCACGAGGCCAGCTCAAAAATGACCCCATTGGTCCGATGCTGCTCTGGATCATGCGTCCACTGCAGATCGCTTCGCAGGCAACTATGAATCGGATCCAGGATATTCAAGACAGCTACTCGATGTTAGCCGGCTACAAATCTGAAAACGAGAAGCTCAGAAAACGGATTCAACAGCTGGAGGTCGAAAGGAATCAGCTGTTGGAGGCCGAAGCTACGAATCGGCGACTGCAGCAACTTTTGGATTTTCGTTCTCGCCTGCCGTCCGGCTCCGTGACCGCCTCTATCATCGCCGACAGCGCGAGTAGTTGGTTCAAAAGTTGTCTCTTGGACAAGGGAAGTGCCGACGGCGTCCGCAAGGGGATGGCGGTGGTGACGCCATTGGGTGTCGTAGGGCAGGTTGTAGCGGTAACGGGGCGCACAGCGAAAGTGTTGTTGCTCACTGATCCGAACAGCGGTGTTGATGTTCTCGTTCAGCGAACTCGGGCGCGCGGAATTGTCTCAGGTTCGCTGGATAACGGCACGACCCTGAAGTATGTGAAGCGGAGCGAAGATATTCAGGAAGGCGACCGGCTTGTGACCTCGGGGCTCGATGGTATTTTCCCTAAAGGTATCGTGGTGGGAACCGTAATCAAAATGCGCAAACAAACCCTGGGTCTTTTTCAGTACATTGAGGTCATGCCGGCGGTAAGCCTGACGCGCACTGAAGAAGTTTTTATTGTCGGGGCTGATGTAAACCAGGGAAAGAGCTAGAATCCGCTCCATGATTCAGTCATAGATATTCAATGAAACTGTCGCTTTCGTTCTTTGTCGTGGGTGTGTTGTTGGTACTTTTACAGACGACTTTTCTTCATCTTCTCCCAGTGGGTCCCGTGGTTCCCGACTTGATTCTCGTGCTTTGCGTTTATTGGGGCCTGTACCATCCCACCGTTGGAGCTGCTTTGGGATCCTTCTTGTTGGGTTACTCGGTGGATGTTGTCTCCAGTCCCATTCTAGGTCTCAACGCCTTCGCTATGTCGCTGGTGTTTTTAGCTGTTTATCTCAGCTCTCGGTCCATTTGGCTGCACCACCCTGTGGTGAGTTCCATCGTAGTCCTCATGGCATCGCTGGTTAAAGGCGCGGCCTTGATATTGGTTTGGACTGTGTTTCTAAGCGTTGATGGCTTTTGGACGGGTGCGATCCGTTATATTTTAATGGAGGCGCTAGTGGCTGCGGTACTGGCTCCGCTTGTGTTCGCTTTGTTACGGCGCGGCCAAGCGTACCTGGAAGAAATCCGCGGCACTGCCTAAGACTCAAGATGGCATTATTGGCCGATATCAATAGACAAGACGGCGCCCCCGAGCTGCGCCGGCGAACTCGCCTCCTGTACGTTGTCCTGATTCTTGCCTTCGGAGCGCTCATCGCCAGGCTCCTTTTCCTACAAGTAGTTGATGGTGAACGGTACACCTTTCTTTCTGAGAACAATCGCGTGCGCATCAAAAGAATTCCCGGGACCCGAGGAATGGTTGTCGACCGCGCCGGACAACTCCTGGTCGATAGCCGCCCCTCCTTCGACCTTTTGTTCGTTGCCGAAGACGCAGAGCAACCCGAGAGTACACTGCGTCAACTGGCGCGCTATCTCGGACGGGACGAGAAGGAGCTGCTTGCTGTCTTCGAAGAAAACAATAAGCGGCCGGCTTTTGAGGAAGTCGTGATAGGCAGGGATGTGGATTGGGCGACCGTGGTTGCGGTGGAATCCCATCAGCTCGATTTACCTGGAGTCACCCTACGTGCCCGGCCGCGACGCAGCTACGCCGATGGCCCGATAGGCGCTCATGTTCTCGGTTACCTGGGCGAAATTGGCCCCAAACAGCTGAAGAACTTGAAGGACCAGGGTTACGCGACAGGCGACGAATTTGGCCAGTACGGGTTGGAAAAAACCTGGGAGGACTTTCTTCGCGGTCAGAGCGGCGGCCAACAAGTGGAAGTGGACGCGCTCGGGCGGCGGGTCCGAGTGCTTCATGAAGTTACAGATATTCCCGGCTATACGGTGCACTTAACGTTAGACCGCCAGCTTCAGGAGACGGCTTTCGAAGCTCTCAAGGGTAAGGAAGGAACTATCGTTGCTCTTGACGTTAATACCGGTGCCATCTTGGCCATGGTCAGCACGCCTGCGTTTGATCCCAATATTTTTGCTCGGGGAATCAAATCCGATGAGTGGCAGGCGCTTATCAAAGACCGGTTGCGACCTTTGAGCAATCGCGCGATTCAAGGTCAGTATCCACCGGGCTCCACCTTTAAGGTCATTATGGCGATTGCCGGGTTAGAGGAAGGCGTGCTGCAACCCGAAAGCCGAATTTCCGACCCGGGCTATTTCGTCTTCGGCAATCGCACGTTCAGGGACTGGAAAAAAGGAGGACATGGTTCGGTTGATCTGCACAGAGCCATTGTCGAATCCTGTGACGTTTACTTCTACCAGGCGGCTCAAAAGATCGGTATAGATCGAATCGCGAAATGGGCCAGGGCGTTCGGCTTGGGAGAGAGGAGCGGCGCTAGCCTTGACGACGAGAAAGGGGGTTTAGTTCCTGACAGTGAATGGAAAAGAAAACGCTACCGCCAGCCATGGTATCCGGGAGAAACGATCTCCATCGGCATTGGTCAGGGCTATCTTACCGTAACACCTTTGCAACTCGCCAACATGATGGCAGCCGTCGCCAACGGCGGGATCCTCTACCGCCCCAGGATCGTTGACAAGATAGAATCAGTAGACGGTACGGTAGCGCGCGAGTACGGACCAGAGAAGATTCGAACGATCGATGTCAAATCAGCGACTTTGGAGCGCGTGCGCAGTGCCCTGGCGGATGTAGTCAAAGGTCCCGGAGGAACGGGTGGCGCGGCGAGGTCAAGTATTGTAGACATCGCCGGTAAAACCGGGACGGCGCAGGTCGTCGAGATGAAAGGGGGTTACGTGAAAACCGAACAGCTCGCCTATTTCAACCGAGATCATGCCTGGTTTGTCTCCTACGCGCCGGCGCAGAACCCGAAGATTGCCGTCGCGGTTTTGGTTGAGCACGGCGGTCATGGCGGGGACGCCGCCGCTCCTTTGGCGAAAAAAGTGATCGAGAAATACATGGAGCCGCAAACCCAGCCGGCTGAACAACGACAGGTGCGCATCCAAGGAGAGATTCGTGCAAATTGATCGGCGGCTGGTGGCTCACTTTGATTGGACATTTCTCCTCTTGGCGCTAGCTTTTGTCGCCATCGGGGTCGCGACGATTTATAGCGCCAATTACAATATGGCCGAAGAGCATGCTGGCAGCTTACCGTCCAGACAGGTGTTTTGGCTCGGTCTCGGTCTCGTAGCGATGCTGACCGCCGTGGCTTTCGATTATCACTATATCGATCGGCTCGCGTATCCGTTTTATGGAGCAATGCTCCTACTCTTGCTTCTGGTTCTCTTCGTCGGGCACTCCGGCGGCGGGTCCCAGCGATGGATCAACCTCGGGTTGTTCCGGCTGCAGCCATCGGAGCCGGCAAAACTTGCGATTGTTCTGGTGATGGCCAAATATTTGCAAAATGACGAGCCGCCGCAAGGGTTTCGACTACGCGATCTTTGGGTGCCGTTTATGCTCGTTGCTCCACTGGTGGTCCTCACGCTTGTGCAACCGGACTTGGGTACGGCGATCATTCTGGGCATCGTCTTTCTCAGCATGTTACTGATGGGTGGGCTTCGCCCGCGTTCTTTTCTTTGTCTGATAGGCGCGGGGCTCGCTTGTCTCCCTATCGGTTGGCATTTTTTAAAGTCCTACCAGCGCGCGCGTATTCTGACTTTTCTCGATCCCGATCGTGATCCCCTGGGCGCAGGCTACCACGTAATTCAGTCAAAGATTGCAATCGGTTCGGGCAGGCTTTTTGGTAAAGGCTATTTGCACGGCACACAGAATCGGCTCGACTTCTTGCCCGCCCAGCACACGGATTTTATTTTCGCGGTTTTTTCCGAAGAGTGGGGTTTTGTCGGCTGTTTGATCTTACTGGTGCTCTACTTTGCCCTGCTTGTCTATTCTTTCAGATTGATCGAACGCGCGAAGGATCGTTTCGGCGGCTTGTTGGTATTCGGAATGGTGGCGATCTTCTTTTGGCACGTGGTTATTAACGTTGCCATGGTGACGGGGATCATGCCCGTGGTCGGAGTGCCGCTACCCATGGTGAGTTATGGTGGCTCGTCCCTGGCTTCCATGATGTTCGCCTTGGGTGTGATGATCAACGTGAGTATGCGACGCTACACGTTCTGAGTGAATACGGGAGTAGTGAAGTGATGCATTTAAAACCTCATACTCCACTACCCCCGTACTCCAAAAATATTTCGTCGCGTGCCTGTGTCTCAGACTTGCTGCAACGCTTTCTCGATGGCGCTGACTAATTTAGCCTTGGGCACGGCGCCGACAATCTGCTCCTTGACTGTTCCTGCCTTCAGGATGATCAAGTTGGGAATACCCCGGATGCCATAACGCGACGCCGTCGCGGGATGATCATCGACGTTCAGCTTCGCTACCTTCAACTTACCCTCATATTCGCCGGCAAGTTCTTCGACAATCGGAGCGATGGATTTGCAGGGACCGCACCAAGGCGCCCAAAAATCGACCAGCACCGGCACGTCCGAACTCAGTACTTCGGCGTCAAAATTATTGTCTCCAACTTCCGTAATTTTTCCCATGGTAACGTCTCCTTATAGTGTTAATAGAAATCTTAATAGAGTGCGGACTCCAAAGCCGGTGCCACCTTTGGCGCAGATGGCGGTATCCGTTTCCGCGAAGGCCGGTCCCGCAATGTCTAAATGTGCCCACGGAATGTCATCGACGAATTCTTGCAAGATCAAGGCAGCGGTGATGGCGCCGCCATGAGCGCCGGCGACATTTTTCATGTCGGCCACACTGCTTTTCAACGTCTCGCGATACTCCTTGACAAGCGGAAGTTGCCAGAGTTTTTCACCGGCGCCCCGCGCGCAGCGGATAACGTTGTCTGCCAGGAGTTGATCGTTGCTAAAAATCCCTGCGACGCCGGTTCCCAATGCGACCATACAGGCCCCCGTCAAGGTTGCCAAGTTGATCATATAGTCCGGCTTCTGCTTTGCGGCGAGGGCCAAGGCGTCAGCCAAGATGAGGCGCCCCTCAGCGTCGGTGTTGAGAACCTCGATGGTTTTCCCATTCAAGTAACGAATGACGTCGCCCGGCTTTTGTGCATTGCCGCCGGGAAGATTATCGGTCGCCGGAATATAGCCGGTAACTTCGACGTCCGGACGGAGGTAGGGTAGACGGCTCATTGTGCCGATGACAGCCGCGCCGCCGGCCATATCGAGCTTCATAGTTTCCATGGACTTCGCCGACTTGAGCGACAAACCACCGGAGTCGAAAGTAATGCCCTTGCCGATCAGGGCAACTTTCTTGCGCGCCCTAGCGTTAGGCTGATAATGGATCTTGATGAATCGCGGCTCCTCGAGGCTACCGCGGTTCACCGCCAAAAGCCCGGCCAGATTCATCGCCTCGATCTTTTTCTTGCTCCACACTTCCACCGACAAGCCCCGGCCGCGACAATGGCGTTGCGCTTGTTCGCCCAGGAAGCGAGCCGTCGTGATCGATGGCGGTTCATTCACAAGATCACGCGCCAAAAATACGCCTGGAATGGTCTGCTCCACCGTCCGCACCGAGCGCTCCATGGACGAAGTTCCCTTGAGGCCCGGCTTGAACAGCGTGAGGCTTTTCACCGCCGTCGGGGAATTCGAATTCGAGCGATATTTGTTGAACCGATACGATGCGAGCGTCGCGCCTTCGACAACGGCACCGGCCGCGTCCTCGGGGTCCTTGTCCGGCGCAAATAAGAAGGCAATCTCTTCGGCGCCCACGGTCGAAGCGTCCCTCCTGGCGCGCGCCCCCGCCTTGCGCCAGGTATCAGAGTTGACATCGTTTGCTTTTCCAAAGCCGATTAACAACAAATGAGATGCCGGTAAGTTGCCCGCGGTAGTATAGAGAAGGCTGCTGCCTTCGGCGCCGGTAAACTTGCTTTTCCGGATTTGCTCGCTGAGCCTTCCCTTGAGACGACGGTCGAGAGCACGAATGGCCGGCGCGTCCAGTCCTTTCTCTTCTATGGGCAAGACCAGCAGATCGGTCTTGATCGCATCTGTGCTGGTATCTCTGAATCTCGTTTCCATGCTCTCGATTAATTTTTCTGCCGGATCAACGTCATGAACTCCTGACGTGTCTCTTGCCGCGTGCGGAAAGCCCCCAACAACGTGCTGGTGATAATCATGGAGTTCTGTTTTTCAACCCCGCGCATTCTCATACACAGGTGCTCTGCCTCGATGACGACGGCTACGCCGAGAGGATCCAGCTTCTCCATGATGATGTTTGCGATCTGGTTGGTCAGCCGTTCCTGGACCTGGAGCCGTCGCGCGTAGACGTCGACCAAGCGGGCCAGTTTGGAAATGCCGACAATCTTGTGATGCGGGATATAGGCGACGTGAGCTTTACCGAAAAAGGGCAGCAGGTGATGTTCGCAAAGGGAATAAAAATCAATATCCTTTTGCACGATCATCTCCTCATAGTCTTCCGTGAAAAGTGCGTCGTTAATGACCTTTGCCGGGTCCATTTGATAACCCTGAGTCAAAAACGCTAAGGCCTGAGCCACACGGTAAGGTGTTTTGGCGAGCCCTTCACGATCCGGATCTTCGCCCAAGGCTTTCAGGATAAGGCGGATTTGCTCTTCCATGGATTTGCGTTCAAATGCGGCATTTGGGCCGGTTAGAACAACAATCAAAAAAGTTAACATTTAGCTATTGGCAGGTCAAATTAGCGCGGCTGGCTAGAGTTTTTTGAGCAGCCAATCCGGTGTGAAACGAAGCACGTAGGTATTGAGAAATGTCATGTAATCGGTAAGCAACAGGATTCCCACGATGATCAACAAGACGCCGCCCATCACGTGAACTGCTTGTATGTAGCGACGAAACGTCTGGGAAAATTGAAAAAAGGAGTTGACCGCCAACGCGCTCAGGAAAAATGGCAGGGCCAAACCCGCGGCATAGGTCGAGAGCAATAAGATACCCCGGCCGACTTCGCCCGAAGTTCCGGCCAGCGCGAGGATCGCGCCCAAGATCGGTCCGACACAAGGGGTCCATGCGACGGCAAAGGTGATACCGACCAAGACCGAACCCATATAGCCCGCGGGCTTATCCTTCAGGTTGAATTGGAGATAGCGCTCCAGTGCCGGGATTTTGAAAAGACCAACAAGATAGAGTCCCACGAACAGAACGAACAGACCGCCCAGAACACGAATAAAATTGCGGTAACCTAAGAAGAGACTGCCGAGATAGCTCGCCGAGGCGCCTAATGAGACAAAGACCAGAGAGAAACCCAGAATAAAGGCGATGGAATTCAATACCACGCGCACGCGGACGCGCCTCAACGCCTGATCGCTGCGCATCTGCTCCAAAGAAACGCCGGAGATAAACGAAAGATAAGACGGGATCAGAGGCAGTACGCAGGGAGAGAGAAACGAAAAGATTCCAGCGGCAAAGGCGACGAAGAAATTAACGTCCGCCATTCTTCTCGTCGAGCAACTCTTTGAACAAGTTTCTGGCTGCCGGACTGTACCATTCAGCAGGACCCCAACCGCGGGCCAATCCTTCCCCCTTGGGACCGATTAAATAGGTGGTGGGTAGCCCCCAGGCGCCATACAACGCTGCTACTTCCGCATCTGGGTCAAAGGCCACGGGGTAAGTCAACTTGAGCTCCTTGACGAAGGCCAGCGCTTCTTGCTTGCGATCCTTGACGTTGATGGCCAAGACTACAAAGTTTTTGTTCTTGTACTCCTGATAGAGTTTTTCCATCGCCGGCATCTCTTCCCGGCAGGGCTCGCACCAAGTCGCCCAAAAGTTAAGGAATAGGGTTTTTCCCCGGAAGTCTTTCAGAGAAATCTTTTTCCCTTCAGGACTCGCGAGACTAAACTCAGGTGTCGGCGCGACCTCTTTCATGGGTTGGAGAATCGGAATCACTTTGAAGTTCACCTTTGATTGGGCCCATCCCGGCGTCGCTCCCGCCACGAAAAACGTAAGGAGGAAGCCGAAGAGTTGCTTCAAAAGCCTAGACGACATAAGCGCCTTTCACTTTACCGGACCACTCAGGGCGACGCAATATACGCGGAGACTCTCTCTACCGTGGAGTAAAATATTTAGGCTGGCCGGGCCTACGGGAAAGAGTTACGAAAATTCGGCAAGGAGAATTTTTTCACCCAGGTTCCGAATGATCCACCGATGAATGTCCCGCACGATGCTTTCGCCGTCCTGTTCGATCAGCCAATGGCCCTGGCCGCGATATTCTCTGAATTCTCCGCCAAGCCACTGCGCTAACCGGTTGCTGGTCGCAGTCGGGGTGAGGTTATCTTCGCTACCCCCTAGGACCAGGACCGGACAACTCAATGGGCCGGACGCAACGCGGACGCGCGCCGCGAGAAACTCCCGAGCCACTGCACTGGGTTCGGGTACCGTCCGTTGGTAAAGTGCGCTTTGTAGATTTTCCGGGAGCGGTGTCAAGAAATGGGTTCGGAAATCTTTCTCGGCAATTCGAAAGGGTCTTTGTAAAAAGGTGAGCCACCTATATTTGAGCCACAGGAGCCGCTGCTGTCGCGATTGGGCATCGACGATATTTGCCGGAGGCGAGGGTGATACCAGAATAAGGGCGGAAAGCTTGGTTTCCTCCAAAGCCTTAAGCGCCATCAGCGCGCCTAAATTCATTGCCAGAAGAATCGGGGGATTTGAAAAAGAACGGATGACCTCTGCAAGACCTCGCACACAATCGTCGAAACTGAGCCTTGAAAGGCTCACCGTAGGGTTCGGTATAGATCGTCGGCGCAAATCCATAGCGACGCAGTCCCATCCTAGGTTGCAAAAATGCGTGGCCCAGCTTTGCCAACACCAAGCTCCGCTCCACACGCCGTGAACCAGAACCAGGGACGATTTGAATTTTGCTTGCTCGGGCGGGTATCGCTCTGCCGACGAACCGGCGACGAGCTGTTTCATATGCAGCTATTTAGTCGAGAGAGCCGAATATAGCAAAGATCCAAAAAAACAAAGCCCTCCGGTTTGATGATCGGAGGGCTCGGTTTTTTAGGTAACCAGAACAGTTACCCGGGCGCCTGAGAATAAGGAGGGTTTAATTCACCGCCGCAACCCCACATCTCAAAAATTTACTTCTTTTTCTTTTTGGCTTTCTTTTTGGCTTTCTTCTTTGCTGCCATAAGTACCTCCTTTTAAAATTCCATGCGGTGGGCTTTTAATGAAAGAGGAAGTAAAGCGCGACTCAGGCTAAGGTAGTTAGTCGGAAAAACCCTCCCACATTTTGTAGGTGCGGCGATTATAATGGCACAATAAATTGTATGTCAAGAAAAAAATATCATTTTAGAAAATTTTTTTCCTTTTTCTTACACCCCAGCAAAGCATGACTTCGGGTTCAGGGCATTATTATTTTTAGAGCATCATTACTAAGAGAGTGTTTTATTGCAACGATACGCTTTGAGACTGTGAGTGGTCGAAGGAAATAACGGACCGCTGTTTGCTTTCAACGGTTGTCACGGTATTCAGGGCTTAGTCGATCTTGTGCATAATTCTCCGATTCAGTGAAGGTCTCGTCTCGCAACTGCAGCTTGTGATTGGCGGCCATGATTTGGGCCAAGATTAATTGATGGCAAGAGCCTTCATGAGCTTCAGCAGGTGAGTTCGATGAAGGCCGAGTGCTTTGGCCGCCGCGGCGCGATTACCTTGAGCGCTGGCCAGCGCTGTAACAATGAGCTCACGGCGATAGGCATTAATGGCTTCGTGATAGGAGAGTTCGTCAATGCTATTTCTCGCTTGCCCGCCAATGACTCTGACGGGAAGATGGTGGAGTGTCAGTAGAGGACCTTCCCCTAAGACAACTGCCCGTTCAATCACGTTGGCGAGCTCGCGCACGTTCCCAGGCCAGCGGTAAGCCAAAAGTTTTTCTCCTGCGCTTGGAGCGATGTCCAAAAAATTCTTTTTGGCTTCTGAAGAGAAGCGTTGCAAGAAGTAGTGCGCCAGAATCGGGATATCCTCTTTGCGCTCTCGCAACGACGGGAGAGTGATCGCGATCACGTTCAGACGATAATAGAGATCTTCACGAAAGGTGTGGTTCTTGACTGCCCGTTCGAGGTCGCGATTCGTAGCGGCAATAATCCTCACGTCCACGGTGATGGGTTCGGTCCCCCCTACGCGTTCAAACTCGCGCTCCTGTAGGAATCGCAAGAGCTTGGTCTGCAGCTCCCCCGCGATATCGCCGACCTCATCCAAAAACACAGTGCCGCCGTTGGCCAGTTCCATTTTCCCCTTTTTGAGCTGATGCGCCCCCGTGAAAGCGCCTTTCTCATGCCCGAACAGATCGCTCTCCAAAAGCTCTTTGGCAAGCCCGACACAGTTGATGGCGATAAAAGGCTTCAACCTGCGGTCACTCCAATCATGGATTGCCCGGGCGAAGATTTCTTTGCCGGTGCCGCTCTCGCCCAAGAGTAAAACCGTGGATTTGCTGCCGGCGGCTTTTTTCGCTTCCTCTACGGTATAAGCCATCGACGGGTTTTTCCCGGTGACCAGTCGATAACGTCCGCCGAGTTCTTGGGCGAGGAATTCCACCTCGGATTTGAGTTGGGCTCGCTCCAGGGCTTTGTTGACCACCAGAGCGAGATGCTCGGGATCAAAGGGCTTGGTGATGAAGTCATCCGCTCCTGCTTTGATGGCTTCGACGGCGCGTTCAATTGTCCCGTAGGCGGTGAGGATGACGACGGGCAGATTTTTATCCCGCTTGCGGATTTCTCTCAGGACCTCAATGCCGTTCATTCCGGGCATCTGATAATCCAATAGAACGAGCTCCGGATGGGTGCTTTCGAGCTTCAAAAGCGCCTCAGAACCGTCGGTGGCCCGTTCCGTAGTGTGGCCCAAGTCTGCCAGTTCCTGGTTCAAGAGATCCAGGTTCAGCGGCTCGTCATCAACGATTAAGATTCGGTTTGACACGTGCAGGCAGGATTCTAGGGCGGAGCCTGGAGCCCCGTCAAGCCATAAAGCGCAAAGGGACGGCTCCATACCATTGCCAGACTGTTTCATGAAATAGCCGTTTGCGAACGACTAAGCAGTTGAGTGCTTATATATGCAATCCCGCGATACGAGATTCGGGATCCTGCATTTTGCATCCCGCATCTAATGTTCTTCGCGCCGTATCACGGTTTGAGTCTCACGATATTAAAGGCTGCCACCGGACGGCTGACACCTTTTAATTGGAGTTCTTCCAGGGGCTCATAGTCGACAAGAGTTTCTATCTTACTCAAGGTCCTTTGATTGGTGAGGACCTGGCGAGCTTTTGCTTCCGCGCATAGGCGAGCGGCGAGATTCGTGACATTGCCGATGGCGCCGTAATCCATGCGTCCCTCGAACCCGATGTTTCCCAGGGTGGCATAGCCGGCAGCCAGACCGATTCCCAGATCAAGGTCATATCCTTTTTTGAGCCAGTCGGTACGGAGATCCTCAACTTTACTCTGCATATCTAAGGCCATGCGAACCGCTTTCTCGGTATGATCGGCGCAGGGAATCGGATCGTTAAAGAAAATCATGATGCCGTCACCGGCGAAACGCTCCAAAGTTCCGCCAAAGGCAAAAATAAGTTTGCCCATTGCCGCGTGATACCCGCGCAGCACTTCCATGACCTCCTCCGGTTCGGCGCTATCGGAAAACGCAGTGAAGCCGCGCAAATCGAGAAAGACGACGGTAATTTCACGCCGGTGACTCTTGAAGAGATTTTCATTTTCTCCCAGGATCGTTTCGGCGATCTGCGGGGATAGGTAGCGTTTGAGTCGGTTTACCCGTTGCAGCTCCTCGACTTGTTCTTTGACTTTTTCAGTGAGAGAGCGATTCCATTCATCCAAGGTGTCATGCATCTCTTTGATCCGCACCATCGCGCGCACCCGTGCCAAGAGCTCGAACGAATCGAAAGGCTTGATCACGTAATCGTCGGCCCCCGCATCGAGGCCTCGAACTTTGTCTTCCTGAGTTGCTTTTGCTGTAAGCAGGATTACCGGAATAGTTTTGTACTTTTCATCCTCTCTGAGATGCTTCAGAACCTCCAACCCATTCATCCTAGGCATCATATAGTCGAGAAGAATAACGTCGGGCTCAAAGGACGGAACTTTCTCCAACGCCTCCGCGCCGTCAGCTGCGCGCTCGATGACATATCCCTGATCCCCGAGTTCTTGTTCAAGCAGATCGAGATTAAACGGCTCATCGTCGACGATCAGAATTTTGTTCGGCATGATTCACCTATTTGATCACTCTATCTGCCCGGACAAGCACGTTCGGTGGAATCAAGAGTTCCAGCGCGTGAGCGGCGTTGAGGTTGACGACCAAATCGTACCTCGTCGGTTCATCCACAG
>WNFP01000699.1_pt1 | contig 25840 bp, 19 predicted proteins | sample 5400201 | NCBI WGS metagenome assembly WNFP01 (sample SAMN13153355, study PRJNA577476) | soil metagenome | isolation source: 115 cm saprolite under Madrone tree | place: USA:California | collected 2016-06-14 | reverse complement strand
GGATTTCAGAAAGGCGGTACGACGGGCCGGAGTTTTCCCACTGGCCGGTGCCGGTGGCGATGTGAATGTCGCAGGAGGCGAGCTGCTCGAATACCCACGCGTCGCTGAGGTTGGCCACGTAATCGACGGGATTGTTGAAATAAAAATTGTCGTCGTACATCCCGTCCATGAAATTTTTCAGGTCGTAGACGCCGGACATCGCGAAGCAGCGCTTGATGACGTCGGGATGCTTGAAGAGCGAGTTGGCCGCGTGATACGCGCCGAACGACATGCCCATGGTGGAGATACCGATTTGCGATTGGCAATTGCTCCAGATGAACGGCACGACCTCTTCGCGCAGATAGGAATCGAAGACGGATTGCACGTAGCTGCGGTGAAAGGGATGCGCGGACTTGTCATAGAAAGAAAGGCCGTTAATGGAATTGACGCTGAAGAATTTCACTTTGCCAGCGTCGATGAAGTCAGCGAGCGCGCCAATCATGCCCTGGCCTTCAAGCTCCCACTCGTCACCCGCGGAGGTGGGAAAGCCGAGCAGCGGCGGTCCCCAGTGCCCATAGACTACGACGCCCAGTTCGATGCCCAGGCGCGGCGAATGCCAGCGATGAACTTCGCGCTTCATGTGTGAGCCCTTGGCTGCGGGGTGAGGCAGTATGCCAGCAGTACTGCGACAGGAGCAATCATTTTTGGCTGGGCCACGTGTAGAATAGACGCATTCAGGAACAACGGAGGACTTCTGTGGCGACACCATCGACAGCAGGGCGGCCCACGCCGGAACGAATTTTCAACGCGCTGAACGCTTACCAGCAAACCGCGGCATTGCGCGCGGCAATTGAACTGGACGTATTTACCGCGATTGGAGCTGGCGCGAATACCGCCGCGGCCCTGGCCGCAAAAACCGGGGCGTCAGAAAAGGGAGTGCGCATTCTTTGCGACTACTTGACCATTCAAGGATTTCTGACGAAAGAACACGGGCGGTATGCGCTGACGCAGGAATCGGCGATTTTTCTGGACCGCAAATCGCCCGCGTGCGTAGGGTCGATGGCTGGATTTTTAGGCACGGAGCGCGCGCGCAGCATCTTTGATTCGTTGACGCTGGCGGTGCGCAACGGCGGTTCGGTGTGGTCCGAAGGCGACAACACCAAACCGAACGATGAATTTTGGGTGGCGTTTGCGCGCTCCATGGCCCCCCTTACCGTGCCGTCATCCGAATTCATTGCCAAGCTGTTGCGCGCGGAGGAAGGCAAGACCACCAAGGTGCTGGACATTGCGGCGGGACACGGCATGTATGGGATCAGCGTGGCGCGGAAAAATCCGAAGGCGGAAGTTGTCGCTCTGGATTGGCCGGCGGTGTTGCAAGTCGCGCTGGAAAACGCGCGGAAATTTGGAGTCGCGGATCGTTACAGCGTGCGCGAAGGAAGCGCGTTTGAGACGGAGCTGGGCAGCGGATACGATTACGTGCTGCTGACCAACATTTTCCATCATTTCGATGTGCCCACCTGCGAAAAGCTGATGCGGCGCGTGTACGGTGCGCTGAAGCCGGGCGGCAAGGCCATCACGCTGGAGTTTGTGCCCAATGAAGACCGCGTGACGCCGCCGACAGCGGCAGCGTTCAGCCTGATAATGCTGGCGAATACGGATTCCGGCGATGCTTACACGCTCGCGGAGTATGAGAAGATGTTTCGCAACGCGGGATTCGCAAGCTTGTCACTGCATCCCGTACCGGAAATGCCGCAGCAGGTGATGGTCTCGGAGAAATCGGCTTGAAGAAAAAAAAGACAGTAAAAAAAGCAGGCGCTAAAGCGAAGAAGAGCTCGAGCGGAAAACGGTCGGGCGCGAGCAGCGACGCAGCGTTGCGCAAACATTTGATCGATGTATTGAAGGGCGGTTCCGCACACGTACACTTTATGGACGCGCTCGAGCAATTTCCGCCGAACAAACGTGGGACCTTTGCGCCCGGCCTGCCGCACACGGGCTGGCAGTTGCTGGAGCATTCGCGCATCGCGCAATGGGACATTCTGGAGTTCAGCCACAACTCCAAGCATGTGTCGCCGGGATTCCCGGAGGGCTATTGGCCAAAAACTCCGGGGCCGCCCAGTGAAGGGGAATGGGAGAAAAGCGTGCAGGCGTTTCAGCGTGACCTGGACGAGATGGTCGAGCTAGTAAAGAATTCTCACACGGATCTCTTCGCGAAAATTCCACACGGCGACGGGCAAACGATTTTGCGCCAGGCGCTGGTGCTCGCGGATCACAATTCGTATCACCTGGGCCAGCTTGTCGATTTGCGCCGAGCGCTCGGCGCCTGGCCGCACGACTAAGAAATCGTTCACGCGCGAGTGTTTGGCGTTAGGATATGCATGGTTTGGCGGAAACTGCCAGAAATCTGGGAGAGCGCATGATCTCCATTGAAAATGTTAGCCGGCGTGGATTCCTGAAGGGGATGGTGGGCACAAGTGCGTTTGTGCTGGGCGTGCGGCTGATGCCGGTGGATTTGCTGGCCAGCGGCGACGTCGGCGCGTTCGATCCGGCCGCGCCGATGAATGGCGCGCCGTTGCATCCGAGCGTTTATGTGGCGGTCGACACGGACGGAACGGCGTACATCGTGGCGCATCGCTCGGAGATGGGGAACGGAGTGCGCACGGCTCTGCCGCGGATTGTGGCGGATGAATTGGACGCGGATTGGTCGCGCGTGAAAGTGGTGCAGGCCACCGGCGATGAAAAATACGGCGACCAGGATACGGATGGATCGCACTCGGTGGTGAGCTTTTTTGTGCCGCTGCGCGAAGCAGGAGCGACGGCGCGGTTGATGCTGGTGAGGGCGGCGGCGCAGCAATGGAACGTGCCGGCGACGGAATGCTCAACGGAGTTGCACACCGTGGTGCACAAGAAATCGGGGAAGAAGCTGGGCTATGGAGCGCTCGCGGAAGCGGCATCGAAACTGGAAGTGCCGAAAAAAGAGGAGTTGAAGCTCAAACCGCGGAGCGAATGGCGCTACATCGGGAAAGATGCTTCGGGCTACGACCTGAAGGATGTTTGCACGGGCAAAGGAATTTACGGGCAAGACACGCGCATGGAGGGGATGCTGTACGCGACAGTTATGCATCCGCCGGTGATGGGCAGCACGGTGAAGTCGGTGGACAGCAAAGAGACGCTGGCGGTGAGCGGAGTGAAAGGGACGGAGACGATTCCGACGTTCAAACCGCCCGTGAACATGCAGGCGCTGGGCGGCGTGGCGGTGCTGGCGGACAGCACGTGGTCGGCGCTGCAGGGGCGGAAGAAGTTGAGGGTGGAGTGGGACGAGAGTGCCAACAAAGTCTTTAATTCGGGACCGTACCGCAAGGAGTTGGAAGAGACAGCGCGGAAGCCGGGAAAGGTGGTGCGGGAAGTCGGGAACGTGGACGAGGCATTTGCGAAGGGCGGGAAAGTCGTAGAGGCCGAATATTATGCGCCGCTATTGGCGCACGCTTCGATGGAGCCGCCAGCGGCACTGGCGGTGTATCGCGACGGGAAAGTGGAGGCGTGGGTGCCGACGCAGAATCCGCAAGGCGCCCGCGACGCAATCGCCGAGGCGGTGGGCGCAAAGAAAGAAGATGTGACGGTGAATGTAACGCTGCTGGGCGGTGCGTTTGGCCGGAAATCGTTTCCGGATTTTGCGGTCGAGGCGGCAGTGCTGTCAAAGAAGACGGGGAAGCCGGTAAAGGTGGTTTGGACGCGCGAGGACGACATCCGCTTCGACACGTATCACTCGGTTTCGGCGATGTACATGAAGGCGGCAGTGGGCGCAGATGGGAAGCCGACGGCTTGGCTGCAACGTACGGTGTTTCCGCCGATCGGATCGACCTTTGATGCCAATGCCGTGTATTCATCGGCCGATGAATTAGGGCTGGGATTCACGGATTTGCCGTATGCCATTCCGAATCATCGCTCGGAGAATGGACCGGCCACCGCGCACGTGCGCATCGGCTGGTTGCGTTCGGTGGCGAATATTTATCATGCGTTCGCGATTCAGTCGTTTACCGACGAGCTGGCGCACGCGGCGGGCAAGGACCCGCTGGAATACACGCTGGCGCTACTGGGGCCGGACCGCATTGTGCCGAAGACGGAGCTGCCGAAGGATTACACGAATTACGGCGGCGATTACGAGCAGTACCCGATCGATACGGGCAGATTCAAACGGGTGGTGCAGCTTGCGGCGGAAAAGGCGGGCTGGGGCAAGAAGAAAAATGGAAATGGATTTGGGATGGGTATCGCGATGCACCGCAGCTTTTTGACTTATGCGGCATCGGTAGTGCAGGTGCAGATCAACGACGCGGGGAAGGTACAAGTTACGCGCGTGGATTCGGCGCTGGATGCGGGGACGGTGGTGAACCCGGAGATGGCGCGAAACCAGTTTGAGGGCGCGGCGGTGATGGGCACGAGCATTGCGTTGTGGGGAGAAATTACCGCGGCGAACGGCGCGATCGAGCAAGGGAACTTCGATACGTTTCCAGTGGCACGCATGAATTCGGCGCCGCGCGAAGCCCATGTGCATATCGTGGAAAGCGACGCGGCTCCAGGCGGAATTGGCGAGCCGGGACTGCCGGCGATCGCGCCGGCGATTTGCAATGCGATTTTCGCGGCGACGGGGAAGCGCATTCGGGAATTGCCACTGACGAAGGCGGGGCTCGCGTAGATTTATTCGTCGAGAAATCTCCACTTACAGCCATTCGTTCATTGCGGCTTTTGCGTTGAATACTCCAATTGGTAGAGCTGCTCGAGGCCGGCGCGCTTGAGCAGTTCTTGGACTTCGGCCGGGGAAAGCCTACGGCCAGGCCGCTGATCGGCATTTGCAAACGAATACCCTGCGACCGCCATCACCGCGGTTTGGATGGCCAGCATTCGCGGATCGACGCGTTCGAACGTGTCAATAATCGTGTGGTGTCGCGAATCGTAATCACCGGCCTCAACTCTCAAGGAATAAATCGGCAAGCCCGCCACGATGAAGGTTTCCTGGTCGGAGTCGAAATCGGCGTCCAAGAAAACGCGATCAGCGCCGAGCGGCGCAAGGGGCTCGAGCAAAGTTTTCGATACGGCTTCGAGGTCCTGGCGGCCGTGAATGGCGAAGCCCAACGGCGGATGAGCGCCGGAATCGATGTTGAAAACGGCGCGAATTTTGTCGAGCTCGTCTTTGTGCTGCTCGACGTAAGCGCGCGAACCGTTCGAAAGCTGTTCTTCACCAGAAAAAAATACGAAGCGAATGGTGTGCTTGGGTTGGATTCGCAAAAGCTTGAAAATGCGGGCGGCTTCGAGCACGGCGGCGACGCCCGCGCCGTTGTCGTTCGCACCTTGTGCGGCATCCCAGGAATCGAAATGGGCGCAGAGGAGGACCATTTCGCTGGGATCGGAACCTGGGATATCCGCGACGACGTTGCGTTCTTTGCCGGGTCCGGGAAAAGAATTCTGCACGTCGAGGCGGACTTTGACGTCGCCGTGGGCGAGGAGACGGCGGAGGAAGGCGGCGTCTTCGCTGGCGATGGAGATGACCGGGAGCGGAGCGCGCGGGTAAAAGCCGAACGCGGAGGTGTACACCATGCGGTCGGGCTTGTCGGAAACGATGAACATCGCGGAAGCGCCGGCTTGCGCGAGGCGGCAGGCAATGATGGCACGTGCCCCGACATAGGTGCTTGAGCTGCCGTTGCTGCGGAGATCGACGATTACTGCGGCACCGCGCACGCGAGCGGGAATCGGGTCACGGTCGCTGCCGATTGGACCGAAATCCGTTACTGGCACTTCGATCGGGCCGGGCGTGCCGGGAACCCAACCGTACGAACCAATGACGAGAGCACGCCTAACAGGATTGATCACTTCGCCGGTTGCGGGGCCGTGATGCCACACGGAGGTGAGTTCATATTCCTCGAGATGTGATGAGTCAATTCCGGCGTCTTTCAGAGTTTTCAGGATGAGTTCGGCGGCGGCGCGATCTTCGGGACTTCCGGTTATGCGTCCACCGATAGTGTCGGTGAGAGTTTCGAGAAAGCTCAGCGCGCCGCCTCGTGTCATGGAGTAGCCAACGATTCGCGCGATGTCTTCGTCCGACTGAGTTGGTGAGTGACTTTGCGGCTGAGCCGCTTGCGCCAACACAGCGCTGATTACGAATGCAACCGTTACGGAAACAGGACGAAGCATTGGGCTTTCACTCCAACTCCTTGTAACCCGATTTCAGGATGTAGAGGCGAGTTCGAACAGGTACTCGACGTAGGAGCGGGTGGCGCCGTCGAGGCCTTGGACTTTGGGATTGGCGGATTCGATTACGTAGTATTCGTCGGGGGCGTGGGCGCCACTGCCGTGGCCGAGACCGAAATGGCCGGCGGGGAGACGAAGCGGTTCGCTGGTGAAGACGTAGCCGGGCCAGGAGCCGGCGAGGCGCGGCATCATCACGGGATCGACGCCATGATGTTTGTAGACCGCAGTAGCGGCGCGGATGAGCGCGGCGTCGGCGGGCGTGCTGGTGGGATCGTAGCCGCCGCTCATGTTGACTTCGATATCGGCGAAACCTTTCTTGGCGAGATGCGCTTTGAGCGCGGCGAGCGATTCGGCGGCGGTCATGTCCGGAACGAGGCGCATGTCGATTTTGGCGATGGCGCGGCCGGGGAGAATGGTTTTGCCGCCGGGGCCAGTGTAGCCGCCGACGAGACCTTCGATGTTGACGGTCGGGCGCGCGGTGAGCAACTCGAGCGATTCCTGAAAACTGACGTCGTGAACCCAATGCTGGACGCCGAGGAGTTTCTTGGCTTCCGCTTCGTTGAGGCGGCGCGCGGCTTCGGCAATCATTTTCCTATCGGAATCGGAAAGCGGGCGGGCTTTGGCGGCGAAGCCTTCGATGGCGGGATCGTTGCCGTCCGGGGAAACGAGCGTGGCGAGGGCTTCGACGAGATGCCACGCGGGGCTGTCGAGGCGCGCTTTGTTGCTGGAGTGCACGTCCTTGCGCGGGCCGCGGCCCCACTTTTCGCCGCTGGAGATTAGCTCGAGCTCGACGACACCTTTGGCGCCGAGGAATTGGGTGACTTCGCCGTCGAGGCCCTGCGACGGAAAGGGCATGAAGATGCCGTTGCATTTTTTGAGGGCGGCGAGAATGTCGGGACGTTGAACGACTTGCGGAAAATGCGGGGAGCCGATTTCTTCCTCGCCTTCGGCGACGAAAACGAAATTGACAGGGAGCTTGCGGCCTGCTGCGCGAATGGCGTGGAGGGCCGCGAGGAAAGTGGCTTCGGGGCCTTTCTGATTTACGGCGCCGCGGCCGATCAGGACTTTCCCGAGGCCGGGCTTGTCGACGATTGCGGCGTCCCACGGCGGCGAGGACCACTCGGCGGGATCGACTTGCTTGACGTCGTACATGAAGTAAAGGCCGACCGTTTTGGGAGCGCCGGCGTCGAGCGTGGCGAAGATGCCGGGCTGGCCGTCGGTCGGGACTTTCGTGACTTGAGCGAATCCGGCGTCGCGCAGCATTTGCATGGTCAACTCGCAGCCTTCGTTCATGCCGCGATTCTCCGCGGCGATAGAGGGCTGGCGAATCCAGGTTTGCAGGCGCTTTAGCGATTCGTCGTGGCGCTTTTCGATTTCGGCGAAGATGGGGTCGAGATCGGAGGCCGGGTAGGCGGCGCGTGTCCAGCAAGGAAGAGCAAACGCGGCAGCGCCCGCGGCGGCAGTGTGCAGGAAAGTTCGGCGGTCGGTCATATTCATCTCCCCTCAAATGATTTTGCGTTCACGATCAGTTAGAGCGAGAGACTACACCGTTTGCAGCAGTGGCCGCAAATACTACGACACGAAATATATTCGTGGATCAGCGAGCGCTGTGTGAAGACGATTCTTGCACACGATTCACGAAGACTTTGCCGGTTTTCATTACGAAGAGGACGCGGCGGGCGGCGGTGACGTCCTGTAGGGGATTGCCGTCGAAGGCGATGATATCGGCGTCCATGCCAGGAGCGATGGAGCCGGTGGTGCTGCCTAGGCCGAGCGATTCGGCGGAGAGCGATGTGGCGGAGATGAGCGCGGCCATGGGGTCCTGGCCGCCGTCGCGCACTCGGACGATGAATTCTTCAGCATTGCGGCCGTGCGCGCCGGCAACGGCGTCGGTGCCGTAGATGATTTTCAGATCCTGGTGCTTCAGGGCTTTCTTGAAGGTATCGAGGACGATGGATTTGCCTTTTTCGATGAAGGCGAAGCCTTGCTCGTTGTAATTGCCGATGCCGAGAAATTTCTCCTTGTTCTCGAGATAGTTCTGGAGGACTAGGCCGATGTTGGGGTCGTAATAGGTTCCGTGCTTGGCCATGAGGTCGAAGACTTCGTCGGTGACGTAGGCGCCGTGTTCGATGGAAGCGCAGCCGGCGAGCGTGGCAGCTTTTGCGGATTCGGCGGAGTGGGCGTGAACGATGGTGCGGAGACCGAGCGACTTGGCTTCGCCGCAGGCGGCCTGAAGCTGCGCGTCGGTCATGGTTTGCGCACCGCCTTCGCGGATGCTCTTGGAGGCGAAGAGCTTGATGAAGTCGGCACCTTGCTGCTTGCGTTCGCGGACGAGTTCGCGAAGCTTTTCCGGCGGACCGGATTGTTCGGTGAGCGGCTCGAGAGAGGTAAGCATGCGCGGGCCGGGGATGGTGCCGCGGGCGATCGCATCGCGAAGATCTTTGTCTTCCGGGGAACCGGGGCTTTGAATGGTGGTGAAGCCGCCGTTGAGGGTGAGCACGGCATTTTCAGCGGCGTGAAGTATGGCTTGCGTGGGCGGCTCGTCTTTGCCGGCGAGGCGGCTGTTGTTGAAATGCCAGTAGAGATGAGAGTGGGTGTCAATCCAGCCGGGAGTGACTGTGAGGCTGGTGAGATCGTAGGTGATGGCGCCGGAGGGTGTGGCTCCGCCGACGCGCGCGATTTTAGTTCCTTCGACGACGATGATGATGTTGGAGAGAGTGCGACCTTTGCCGTCGAGCACGACCGAGGCCTTCAGGACGATGGGTCGAGTTTGGGCCGCTGCGAACGATGGAACCAAGAGAATCGCAAAGAGGAAGACTCGCAGAAATTTCGACATCGTTGTTCCTTTGACGGCATGTTCACACGTCGCATCCTAACAAAAACAAATGTGTCTGCGACTGCGAAAAAGGCCTCAGGCCTAAAAGACAGGCCTGAGCTACAGGAACATGTTTCACCGCTGGAATTTCGTTTTAGCGTGTGGGTTCGAGGATTAGTTTTTGGACCCGCCAATTCAGGATTTCGGCCACGTATAGTTCGTTTTCGGAGGGGCAGGCGATTTCGTGGACCCAGCCGAACTCACCGGGTTGCTTGCCGGCTTGGCCGAACATGCCGAGAACTTTGCCATCGAGGCTGAGTTTGTAGATGCGGCCCGGGAAAGCGTCGGAGGTGTAGAGGACTTGGTTCGGCGGCGGCGTGATGCAGATGGTCCAGGGCGCGCCGGGGGACATGGTGCCGGTGTTTTGCGTGGGTCTGCTGCCGATGGCGGGACGAGCGTCGGGGGAGATTGGCACGTCGATCGTGATTTGGCGAAGGAATTTTCCTTCGGTGTCGAAGACTTGAATGCGGCGATTGCCGCGGTCCGCGACGTAGATGTTGTCATGCGCGTCGACGCCGATGTTGTGGGGAGTGTTGAATTGGCCGGGTTGATCGCCTGGCTCGCCCCAGGACTTGCGCCAGACGCCATTCTTGTCGGCTTTGGCGACGCGGGAATTGACGTAGCCGTCGCTGATGTACGTGTTGCCTGCGGAGTCCCAAGCCATGTCCGTGACCTGGCGGAACATGCCGTCGACGGGAGGAAGCGGCGGCTTGGGATGCTTGAGCGGCCCGGTGCCTTCGTCGGAGGCTTCCTGTTTGCGGCCGAAGACCATGACGGCGCGGCCCTGCGGATTGAACTTGATAACCATGTCGGAGCCTTTGTCAGCGACCCAGATGTTGTCTTCCTTGTCGATGCGGACGGAATGCGCGAAGGACCAGGCGTAGAGATTGTGACCGATCTCGCGAAGGAATTTTCCGTCGGGGGCGAACTCGAGGAGCTGAGCGGCGGCGGCGCCATAGCCGGGACCGGTCGTGTTGCCTCGTGAGAAGACAAAGATGTGGCCCTTGGAGTTGACGGCAACGCCGACGGCTTCGCCGAGGTAGAGGTCGGCGGGGAGCTTGAGGAAATCGGGAACAGAGTCGTAGCGGATTGTGGGTACTGGGGATTGCTGGGCGAAGAGTGGTGGAGTGGCCAAAAATAACAAGGCGAGAGCGGCGCGTCTCATGTGCTGGCCTCCGAGGCGGTTTGTGGATGGGTCTGTCGTGGACGGACTATACACCAAAGCGCTTGGGCCGCGATGGCAGTCAGCAGAAGAGCGACAGGATCGATGGGATGCCGGTAACGTAGCGAAGTGTGCGTGATGTAGTACAAAAAAGGAAAAACCACGGGGTAGGCGGCAAGCGGAAACGTGTATTCGCTGCGTCGCCGGACGAGAAAAACAATGCCGGCGAGCGCTCCCATTCCGGAAAGACCGGCGCAGAGCATCAAGGCGCGCACCAACCAGGAGTCCGTCGCCAGAAAGTTTTGCAGGGCATTGGGAAGGCCGGTCCAGAACGCGGCGAAGCGGTCGGCGAAGAGGATCACCTCCACGCGCGGATGGGAGACTATGAAACTCATCGCTTTGTGCCGCTCTTCGTCCATGAACGCGGTTTCGCTCATGCGGAAATCGCGCAGGGTCTCGCGCTCCTTGGTTATGGGGCCGGGAAAACGGGGATGTTTGTCGTCGTAGTTTTCGTTGTTGCCGATGTAAAGCTCGAGCGGGAAATTCGAACGCAGCGGAACGAACCTATAGAACGCCACGAAGTTGCGAATGGTCCACGGAACGCAGCATAGGATTGCGAGGCCGAGCGCGAGCGCCGATTTCTTGAGCCACGGAACTGATCCCGTCGAAGGAGCGGCAGCTCCTCGCCTTCGTGCGCGGTACGCCGCCCAGCCCAGGAGAAAGGGCAGAAGCGAGCCGAGCGAGGGATTGGTCGTCAGCGTAAAGCCCGACAACAAGCCGAAGCGGCACCAGTCACGCGCGAGATTGGAATCGGGCAACGCAAGCGTCGCCCACAAGAGTGTGGCCGCCAGCAGCGCGGAGAGAGACGTGTCCCAGATCCATTCGAACGGAACCATGATCGCGCTGGGGAAAAGCGCCCATAGCCACGCGGCGGCGGCGCCGACAGCAAGGTCCGCGACGCGTTTGCCGGCGTGAAAAATCGGTATGCACACCGCCGTGGAAAAAAAATGTTCAGGAAAACCAGGAAGAAAAACGAGGGGACCGTGAAGATCCCGAAAAGCTTAAACGCCGCGGCCACCAGGAACGGATAGACGGGAGTGAGCCAGGCCGTCGGCCCGGTGTCCCGGCGAAATGGATTGCTGAATCCCTTGCCAGCGACCAGCGAGTACGCGATGTTGCCGGTCTCTTGAGCGAACGGCGCCATGGCAAGAGCGGTGTCCGGGATTTTTCGTTCCTGATCCCAGGCAAAGGCCAGCCGCGCTCCGAACGCGACGAGCAGGATCAGTGCAAGAGAGGTGGAAGCCTTCCAGAGCCTGCGCGTCATGCGATTGTTTTCCCGGGAAGCACGTTACAAGTTCCCTTAAAGCAAATCGCGAAGTCCAGAACACGTTTGGCGAGACGGTTGTTACGGCTTTGCAAGTAATGAACGCACGTAGTAATCCGTATTTCCGAGCCGGGTCCACCCTTCTTTGACCACAGTCACTGGCGCATGTGTGGCCACGATGATTCTCGATCCGGTGGCCGCAAATGCCCTGAAGACGCTATTTTGCAGACTGGCATCCCCCGTCCAGAATTCCAGCTCGTCGCGGTAACGCAACTCGGCCACGGCTTTGACCTTGGCCAGACGCATCAAATGTTGTTCTCCCACTACGCCGATCAGGGCGACTCGATCACCCGGACTTACGTCGAATTCCTTCAGTTTCTGCGCTGCCTCCCAATTTTCATTGACCTGTTTCGGAATGGCGAGCGCGTCAGAGACTCCGTATTTGAGGGTTTTCATGCCCGTCACGAGCGCGGCGGCGAGAACAACAGCCACAGCGACGCGTCTGGATGCAACGGACTCGGAACCCAAGCTACTCGCGAAGGCCGCGACCCACAGAATGACAAGGAATGACGCGACATATCTTCCCTCAACGAGCACGCTGGCAAATCCAAGACACGCTGCGGCTGCCGGGAACCACAGGAACCACTGACGGCATGTCACTGCGATCCACTCTCGCGCTCGCCGATTGCAGAAGACGAGCACCCCTAGGCCGACAACATATTCCAACTGCGTGAGCAAGATGAAAAAAAAAGAGCCGGCAGATTGGCGGAGGATTTTCAACTCGTTCACCAAGCGAAAATGAATTTCAATACCATCCTTCCAAAAGGATGGGTCGTACCACATGGGAAACGAACCTGCGATGGGCTCTGCAAATTCGTAAACCCTCGGCGAGGACAGAACGATACGTGCAGGATGCCTTGGAGTGCCCGATCCATCTCCGCCCTCCCAAAACATTGGCTCTGGGACCCAGTCCATGAACTCCGCATAGGCGATCTTTCCGACGTCCCCATATGTGAATCGGTGTTTTGCTCTCGATAAGGCAAAGACAAACGGGCCAGCCACAAGCAAGAAAGCAACTAACGCGATGAGCGCCCCAGAAAGATTCCTACGCGGGCTATGGCTCGCGAACCAGGCCGTGCCAATGAAGACAAAAGCCAGTGGGAAGTAGAAGGTTTTCATCAAGTAACCCAAACCTAGGACGAGGCCCAGGGCGGCGAAATAAGGAATCCCCCCTCCCTTAATCGTGATTTTCAGAACCAGCCCGGCAGACAGAAAGGTCACGCCGCAAACCCAAGCGTCGGGTGATGTCGGGTACATGCTGAGTACTTCCAGGGCAGCGCTGAGAAATAACCCGTAGCCCAGCATCCACCAAGCGGAGACAGGCAACAAGCTCTCACCTTCCGGCCGCGCGAAGTTTTGCTTGGCCGCGAGGAAGTTGGCGAAAAAAAATTCAAACGAGCGCAGCGCCACGAGGAGTCCGGCGAAATCCAGCAGATGCAGGATCGTAGTCTCCCAATATCCACTAGGCTTGAAGACCCAGAGGACGAGAGCAATCAGCCAGGAGTAGAAAGGGCTCCAGTACGCGTTGATGGCGTTTGCGAAGTCACCGCGAAGGTAAGCGCTGGCAACATCTAGATACGAGTTCCCATCCCCGCTGATATAGAAACGGACTGCCAACGCCTGCAGAAGCCCCGCCGCACTCGTGATGGTCCACATCACGACTCGGACAAGCCGGACACTTTGCATCGTATCAGCAGGTTCAATCGGGATTTCCGTTTTGACCTCCCAGACAGGCACACTTATACACCTTTCGCCCTTCCAGCGAGCAAGGTGCATTTAAGTTACTGAAAAACAAGTGGTGGGCCCGCTAGGATTTGAACCTAGGACCAACGGATTATGAGTCCGCTGCTCTAACCGCTGAGCTACGGGCCCTACAGGAAGCAACGCCTGATTTTATAATGATTTGGAACAATTGCGAGGCTGCAATTTCCGGCGACGGGACCGCTCCGGCTTTGGGCTATAATCGTGCGCATGGAAACGCGCTGCGCTCGGTGCAATGCGCCAATGACCTGCAATCCAAAGGGAAGTTGCCGGTGCGCCGCTGTCCCACACGGACCGATGCCGACAGAGTCTGGTGGTTGTCTCTGCCGAGACTGTCTCTTGAAACACCTTAAGCTGTCTGGTGACGAGCACGCCGGAGATTTCCAGAAACGACAAATCGAAACTCACACTGTCCATAGAAAACGTAGAATTACGGCGTTCTGTCTCAGGGTGTTTGGTCTCGAATAGACCGAAACGTTGCGGGGACTTGCATGAAGCTGGTTACATTCAATTGGGGAGCGCGCGAAGATCGCGTTGGCGCGGTCGCGGCGAATGGGAGCATCGTCGATCTCAACACCGCGTACGCGCTCTATCTGCGAAGTGTGGAACAGGAGGGCGCTTTTTATGCGTTGGCGGACGCGCAGGTGCCTGCGGACATGCGCGGGCTTTTTGCAAATGGGGATCGCGGTTTGGACGCAGCACGCGCCGCGCTCGAATATGCATCGAAGGAAGGGCCGGAAGCGAAGGGGCCTAACGGGGAACCCATCTTCTTCCGCAGAGAGGTAATTCGCATCAAAGCTCCGATTGTCCCGAAAAAGTTTTTTCACACCGCCGGAAATTTTCGCGAGCACCATACCGAAGCGCAGAAAGCGGGATTTTCGCACCCCGTGCTGCCGTGGATCGTGTTTTTCCAGAATGTTGACGCCATTATCGGTCCGGATGAGGAGATCGTATACCCCGAGCATCTTACCGAGGAGCTGGATTATGAACTGGAGCTTGCGGTCGTGCTGAAGAAAAGTGGGAAGCATTTTTCCGCGGAGCGGGCGAGCGAGTACATCGGCGGGTATGTGATCTTCAACGACATCACGGCACGGGACATTCAGCGGACGGAAATGAAGTCGGGGGTGTTCAGCTTTTGCAAGGGGATTGACACGTTCTGTCCGCTGGGACCGCACATTGTCACGGCCGATGAAATACCCAACGCAAATAATCTGGCCATGGAGCTGCGCGTGAATGGGAAAGTGCGGCAGCAGTCGCATTCGAGCAAAATGTCGGTGACGGTGCCGGAAATCATCGCGCATTATTCGCCGATGGGGTATTCGGCGGGCGATGTGCTGTCTACCGGAACGGTTTCTGGCGTGGCGGCGTTCAGCGGGGACCCGAAATCGTTGTATTTGAAGCCGGGTGACGTCGTCGAGTGCGAGATCGAAAAGATTGGCGTGCTGCGAAACCCGGTGGTTTCTTACAGAGAGAAGCACGGCGGGAAATCCATAGCTGCTGCGTGATTGTCGATACGTCGGAATTGACAATGGGCACAGGACAAAACGGCGTTTGGGTCAGCGAACTGAACAGCAGGCCGGACGTGCGGAAGGATTTCGTTTCGGGGCGCGCGGTTCAGTTTTACGACACGACGCTGCGGGATGGCGAGCAGAGTGTCGGCGTGGTTCTGACGCCGCAGCAGAAGCTGGAGATTGCCCGCGGGCTTGATGAATTAGGTGTGGGACGCATCGAAGCGGGCTTTCCGCGGGTTTCCGCAGAAGATGCGGAGGCATTTGGGCTGATCGCGAAAGCCGGATTGCAAGCGGAGATTTGGGGATTTGGGCGCGCGCTAAAGGCTGACATCGATGAGTTGCTGCGCTTGGGCGCGCATGCAACGGTGATTGAAACGCCGACGAGCGCGATCAAGCTGAAGGCTTATGGCTTGAGCGTGGAGGAGGCGAAGCGACGCGCAGCCGAGGCCATCAGTTACGCGCGAAAAAACGGGGTCACCGTGGCGTTTTTCACGGTGGACGGCACGCGCACCGATTTGGACGTGCTGCGCGATTTTTATCGCTGCGCGCTCGATGCGGGCGCGGAGGAGTTGGTGGTAGTCGACACGATCGGTGCGTGCGGCCCCGAGGCGGTGGAGTTTCTGGTGCGGAGCGTGCGGGAGTGGGTCGGGGCGAAAGTTCCGCTCCATTTTCACGGGCACAATGATTTTGGGATGGCAACAGCTTGCGCGGTGGCGGCGGTACGCGGCGGCGCGGAATGGATTCAGGGCACGATCAATGGGATGGGCGAGCGCGCAGGAAACGCGGACATTGGCGAAGTGGCCATGGCGCTGACGGGCCTTTACGGCGTGCCAGTGAAGCTGAACCTGACGAGGATTCGAAAAGTTTCGGGATTGGTGCGGCGCGCGGCTGGGCATGAGCTGGAGCCGTGGAAGCCGGTGGTCGGCGAAAATCTGTTTATGCGGGAAAGCGGGGCAGTGGCAAGCCAATTTCATATTCCGGAAGCGATTGAGCCGTTTTCGGCGGAACTGGTCGGCGCGACGCGCTCGATTGTTCTGGGGAAAAAGAGCGGAATTGACAGCATCGCGATCAAGGCCAAAGAGTTTGGCATTTCACTGAGCGTTGAAGAACAGCAGGTGGCGCTGGCGGCCGTGAAGCAGGCGGGAACGGAAAAGCGCGGCTTGGTTACCGACAGCGAGTTCCGCGCAATCGCCGAGCGAGTAAAACGAGCGGCATCGGCTTAGAGGTTCGCGCCGATTATTTCCTCTTGAAGTGCGGCAAAACTTTTTGGCCGAAGAGGTGCGCCTGTTCAAGGCGGTCGTCTCCCCACAGCTCCAGCAGGATGTGCGTGCAGCCGGAAGCGCGATACTCCTCCAATCGCTCGATGCACTGTGACGGTGTGCCGGCAATCGGGCAGACTTTGTGAAGAACCGCGTCACTAACCGCACGGGCCGCGGCTTTTCTACCGCCATGCTCCATAGCTTCGGCAATGGGGCGAATTTCGTCGAAGGCGAGGCCAGCGCATTCGAGGAGCGTGTCGGCAGAGCCTCGAATATTCTGCACTTTGTTGGCGAGGTACATAGCCGCCATTTCGCGGGCGCCTTCGCGCGCGGTTTTCGGGTCTTCTCCGACGCTGCCGACGATTACCGAACCGAGGTCGAGCTTGGCGGGATCCTTGCCGGCTTTGCGAGCGCCCTCTTCCATCATCTTCCGGGAATACTGAACGAATTTCGGCGTCGTGATGCTGGCGGTGAGCAATCCGTCCGAGTGCGAGCCGGCGAGGCGCTGCAAAACGGGACCGGTGGCACCGACGTAGATCGGGACGCGCCAGCGGGGGACGTGTGCATCCGGTTTTAGCCCGGGAGCGAAGGCTTGGAACGCTTTGCCTTCGTACTTCACTTCTTTGCCGGCGAGCATGGCTTCGATGATCTCGATGCTTTCGCGCATCACGGTGGCCGGGCCAACCTCCTTGCCTTTTTCGCCTTCGCCGATTTCTTTCATGAAGATCTTTGAGGCACCTAGTCCGAGAAGGAAACGGTCTTTGCCGACAGCTTCCTGCAGGACACGCGCCTCCATGGCGATTTGCACGGGATGGCGCGTGTACGGAGAGATGATGCCCCAGCCGATGGTGATGCGCTTTGTTTCGCGCGCGGCAATGGCGGTCACGGCGGTGGAGGAGCGCGCCTCCATGGAGTGCTTGCGCCACCACGGATACGCTTCGGCTAGCCAGAAGGTGTCGAAGCCGGCAGCGTCGCAGGCTTGCGCCATGCGAATGGTTTCTTCGAGCGGCTCCATGCTGAGCTGCAACACACCGATTTTGAATGCCATACTCATCGTTTCGATTTCTCTCCGATCGCGGTTTTGCTCGCGCGCGCTCGCGGTTCCCTAGGCGGGATCGCTCCAGGAATGCTCCAAACCTTTTACGAGTTGCCAGAGAGCGCGGTTGAGCGGCGTTGGGACGCCCAGTTTTTCGCCGCTGTCGGCGATGGCGCCATTCATGAAGTCAACTTCGGTTTGACGCTTGGCCAGGATGTCTTGCAGCATGCTCGCTTTGTGCTTGCCGGGAGCATTGGCACCTTTTTGCACGAGGGCGCGGGGATCGCCGTGGAGCTGGATGCCGAGGGCTTTGGCGACCGCTTCGCCTTCGGCGATGAGCGCGTTGAAGAGAGCGCCGGTGGGCGGGAATCGAGTGGCCGCGCCGTGATGGAGAAGAGTGAGAGCGCCGACGGGATTGGTGGAGGCGTTGAAAATGAGTTTGGTCCACTGGGCGCCGCGAGCGTCCTGGAGCGGAATGACTTTTAGACCCGCGCGGTTCAGCAGCTCTGCGAGCTTTTCGACCAGCGCATAGGGAGTGTTCGTCGGTTCGAAGGGACCGATCCAGGTATCACCGTTGATGTCGAAGCCAACGTGGCCCGGCTCGATGACATGGCCGGCCGGGAAAGTGGTGCCACGAATTACGTAGCGCACGCTTTTCGCAAGAATTTCTTCGTTGCCGACACCGTTTTGCACCGAGCAGACAGCGCTGGAATCGCCGAACAGGTGAGCGGTTTGCTCGATGGCGGGGCGCGTGTGCGTGCTTTTGGTGGCCACGATTCCGAATTCGCAAGGAGGGATTTCCTTCGAATTGGTAGTTGCGTGAAGGCGCGAAGTGAAATCGGCTGCGCCGCTGATACGCAGGCCGCGCTCGTTGATGGTGCGGGTATGTTCTTGCGAGACATCGTAGGCGTGGACTTCGACAGCAGACAGGCGCGCGAGGTGCGCGCCAAAGATGCTGCCGATAGCGCCGCAGCCGACGATGCAAATCTTGACGCTCATGCGGTCTCCCGCGCCTCCAGACCGGTGTAGAAGCGCCACGGAACATTGGCAAGACACTCGCCTTCGTTCTTGCCCACACGGTAGGTGTCTTGCGTATAGAGGCAGACCTGGCCGTCTTGATCGACGACTTGCGGATGAAAACTGAGGACCATGTTTTCTTTCAGCTCGATCTGCGTGTTCGCGCCGATGGCGGGATGCTCGAGCATGGTCATGCCGATAGAGTGGCCGGTGAGGTGTCCGAGTGAAAAACCGGCTCTACTGAAGACGTCAGCAGCTGCTTTGTGGACCTCGCTCGCGAGCACGCCGTCGCGCATCTTGATGCGCGCGGCTTCCATGGCGTGCGGATAGACTTCGCTCATCGCTTGCGTCCGCGGGCTGATCTTGCCGCGGATCAGCGCGCGGGAGAATTCAATCCAGTAGCCGGCGGCCCCGGTGACTTCAAGCGAATACAGCAGCAGGTCGTCGGGGCCGACCTTGCGGAGAGAAGGAACCTTGAAAAATGCTTCCGCCTCCCCGTTTGTACCGCTCAAGACGATGTTCATCATGCGGGGACCCGCGCCTCGCGCGAAGAAGCGCTCGACGGCGGGGGCCATGATTTCGGCTTCGGTCTTGCCTGGTTCGTAGGTGGCGAGAAGCGCGTGGAAGCCGTCGAGAATAATGTCCATGCTGTCGCGGAAACCATCGAGCTCTTCCTCACTCTTGACGGCGCGGGCCATATCGAAATGGAAATCAAACGGCACCAGCTCGAAAGAGTGGCCTTGCAGTTCGCGATAATCGCGAACGGCCATGACGAAATCCAAGCCATAGACGGCCACGCGTTTCCAGCCGCGCTTTTCGATTTCCTCACGCAGCCATTTGCCAGGAATCTCAGCCCAGACTTTCTCACGAACGAAGGGAGCCTTTTTGTCGCCAATCCAACGTGCCTCACGAGGGAAAACGAGAACAGGATCACCGGAGAGCGGGATAAGCGCGTAGACGTAACGATGGACAATCTCGAAGTCGGATACGTAGCGCACAGCGCCTTCGAAGCCGGCGTATTGGTTGCCGCAGACGATCAGGGCATCGACCCTTTCCGCTTCCATGGCCGCGCGAATATTTTTGTAGCGGCGCTCAATTTCGTTTTGGCTGGGCATTTGTCGGCCAACCTCTGGTTAATGCGCCCCGCAGATTTCGGCGGCGGCGAGAGCATACACTTTCGTCGTGTTCACGAGAGTTTCGATGGCGACTTTTTCGCCTTCGGCATCGCGCGGGCCGCTGGACGGGCCGTAATTGAGCGTTTCGATTCCAAAGCGAGTCATCACCGAAGCGTCAGAATCCCAGAGAACGGTTGCATGCTTGGCTGGGGCGCCGAGCACACGTTGATGGCAGGCCTCAACCGTCTTGACGAGCTGGTGGTCCTTGGAAATTTCGGCGCCGGGAACGGAAACGAAAATCTCGGATTCGATACCGTAGTCCGGATGCCTTTTTCGCAGATCGAGAACCAGCTGTTTGATGGAGGTGCGGACTTCCTTCAGCGGCATCGTGGGAGGAACGCGCACGTCGAGAAAAACATCTGTGCGATCCGGCGTGCGGCTGACGCGCCAGGGGAAACCGCCCCGAATGCAGCCGACGTTCACGACACCGGGCTGGCCGTCATAGGTGGCTTTGCGCTCCCACGCAGAAATCCAATCGTAGATGGGGTCGAGAATTTGCTTCATGCGAAAGATGGAACTGTGGCCTTGCTTTCCGCGCGTGAACGCGGTGTGCACGTAATGACCGCGCGTGGACAGGCGCACCCAAACGGTGCCGTAATGCCCGAGCACCAACTGCATGTCGGTAGGCTCACCGAGCAGGCACATGTCCGGCAAAACGCCATGATTGACGAGGTGATGCGTCCCCACTCCGTATCCGCGAAATTCCTTGCCGACGAATTCATCGCTCCATTGCGTCTTCTCGATTTCGCCGACGACGGCCGCGATGGTGACGTCGCCTTCCAGCTTCACACCAGCGCGCATCAAGGCCTTTACTGCCTGCGTGTAGCAAACCAGGGCGCCCTTCATGTTGTAGATGCCCAGTCCGTAGATCATCTTGTCGCGAATGACCGCTTTGGATTTGTAGCCAAGCCCGGTGAGAAAAGCTTCGCGGCCAGTGTTGGAGGTGTCCATGTGGCCGTTGAACATCAAGCTCTTGCCGTTGCCGGTGCCTTCCCAGAGCCCGACGACGTTTGCGCGCGCGTCTTCCACTTCCTGCCAGGAAACCGCGAGGCCCAATTCTTCGAGCGCTTTGCGCATGTAACGGCCCAACTCCAACTCTTCGCCGGTGGGGCTGGGGATGTTCACGACGTCGCAGCACATGGCAACGATTTCGTCCTCGCAAATTTGCGAGAGGATGGCTTTCGCCAGATCATCTCTCATCGAATCGTGGGCCTCCGCAGCGTGTGGCGTCATGATCGCGTCATTCAGCGACGAAAGTCGTCGGGATATGAGCAAAGCTTCTCACACCCCGTAGCGGTCACCAAGAAATTGTCTTCGAGACGCAGGCCTCCGCCCCCTTCCCAATAAACACCGGGTTCGATGGCCCAGACCATGCCGGACTGCATCGTTCCCGGCGCGGCCTGATGCGAGTAGGGCGGCTCATGCGCGCGCGCGCCCACGCCGTGACCGACCGGATGCGAGGGTTGCCCCGGATAGCCGGCGGCGTCGATTCCTTTACGGATGATGCGGTCGATATCGCTCATGGGAGCGCCATCGCGCACAGAGGCAACGGCATCGTTGAAGATTTTCAGCAACTGATCTAGGAGTCGGTTGTATTTGGGCGTCAGGTGGCCGGGACAAAGATTCTTCGTCAGGTCCGTCCAGTAACCATCGGCGCAGACCCAGATTTCGACAAGCGTCGGCTCGTTTTCGATCACCGGGCGATGACTGGTAGCGGTGAAAGTCGCGATGCCCGGGCCGGACCAGACGAGAGTGAAAGCGCGAGCCATTTCAACCTTCCCTTGGTAGCCGACTCCGACGTGGTGGATGTGCCCTTCGATCATTGCCGCGATTTCGCTTTCTTTCATGCCAGGCCGAATATTGTCGCGGGCGTGCACCATTCCGAGTGCGGCAAGCTCGTTGGCGAGGCGCATGCGTTCGATCTCTTGCGGAGTCTTGATCATGCGCAATTGGGCGAGAAGAGGAGCGGCGTCGACGGTTTCTCTGCAGGCAGCGCGAAACGCATCGTAAAAGCCTTGCCAGTACACCGTTGGCTCGCCGACCATGCGGTCGCAAATTTGCGAATTTTGCGACAGCTCGATGCCGACGCGGCGGGTGAGGTTTCGTTCTTTCAAGACGTCGACGGCCATTTCCACCGCGCGAATCATCGGAGGCCGAGGATCCTTCGGATGATAAAAGGGAAAGGAGCGAACGTCTTTGCTCCATGCAGTGCGCTGCGCCTCGCGAAATTGCGGCTCGATGACCAGCAAAGTAGGCTCGCCTTCACGTGGGAAGATCGCGAGGTCGTAGCCTTTCATAGTCCAGTAATTCGTCAGGTACAGTACATTGTCCGGCGCGCGAACCACGACGGCATCGAGATTGTTGCGGTCCAGCATTTCGCGGACGCGGCGCCATTTTTCCTGATCGAGTGGGTAAGCCATCTAGGTGTGTCGCTGCCCCGCTGCGGATTGCTTGCCTTCGTAGGTCCAGGATGCTTCCTTGCCTTCGATCAAGCGATAGAGAGCGGTGTGGAGGGGTGCAGGAATACCCGCGCGCTGCGCTTCGCGCGCAATCGCGCCGCCAAGGAAATCTACTTCTGTTTTCAATTTGTGGCGGACATCATGAAGCATGGAGGGCGGATGATCAGTCTGCGCTCCAATTTTGTTCATCTCCCAAGGATCTTCGTGGAGCTTGACGCCCAAACTGGCCGCGACTTGCTTGCCTTCCTCGATAAGCGCATGCAGCAAATGGCCTAAATCGGTAAAGTCTTTTTCGGCCGCAAAATGGAAGCTGTGCGGCAGTTCCGTTAGGGCCGAGACAGCGTTGACCGAGGCATTGAAAATGAGTTTGGACCACTGCGCCGGCCTCGCGTCTTGCATAGCGATGGCCTTAAGGCCGGAAGAGCCGATCAGCTCGGCGGCTTCCTGAACGATAGCGAATGGTGTGTTCGTCGGCTCGAACGGACCCATCCACGTCGCGGTATCGAGCTCGTACTGCACGTGCGTATCACTGTGGCGCGTCCCGCTCATGAACGTGGTGCCCCGAATCACAAACGTTTTTGCGAGCTCCGCGATAATTTCTTCGCCGCCAAGGCCGTTCTGCGTGGAGAGGATAGCGCCTTTCTTGAACAGATAGGCGACTGGGCGGACCGCTTCCGCGGTTTGCGTTGCTTTGCTGGAAACGATGCCCAAGTCGAATTCCGGCAGGCGGCCTGGGTCATGCGAGGCATGCAGCTTGGCGTGAAACTGATGCCTTCCGGAAACTTCTAACCCGTCGCGATTCAATGCCTCGGCGTGTTCCGGGCGCCGAACAAAAGCCCATACCTCCGAGACCTTGGCCAAGTGTGCGGCGTACAGGCTTCCGATCGAGCCGCACCCGATAATGCAAACACGTTTGATCAACGCAGTGACTCGCGCGCGCGAGGCTCTCGGAATTGAACCAGCATCACCCCGGATTCCTTACCGCGAAGCACGCAGATGTTCGACGCGAACCGTGGAGGCAGTACCACCGGAACCGGCTCGCTGAATCGCGCGAAAAATGGAATCGCCGGTATTGTGCGAATCGTCGATGATCACTCCGCTTGAATACAGCGCGTCCTGCAACGCGGCACAGATGGTATGCACTGGGGCAGCGCCGCCTTCGCCCATTCCTTTCGCGCCGTTGTACGAAAAAGGCGAGGGCGACTCCATATGCCCATAGAGGAGGTCGGGCATATTGACCGCGGTGATTGGCGTGTAGTCGCTGAAGGTGGAGGCAAGCAAATTGCCGTCGCCATCGTAAGCACAATTTTCCATCAGCGCAGCACCAATGCCGTGCGCGGTGCAGCCATGGACTTGGCCCTCGACAATTCGCGGATTGATGGTGCGGCCGCAGTCATCCACGCAAGCGTAGGCGAGAATTTTTGGTTGAAAGCTTTCTCGGTCCACTTCGATCACCGCGACGTGTACCTGAGCTGCATACGTCAGGGTCAGGTTGCCGTACTTGCGTTTCGTGTCGGGGATTTGGAAGGGCGCGTGGTAGACGTGGCGGCAATTCAGCGTGACGTCCCACAGATTCTCGGGCATGCCGGCATTGTTGACGTTCACGAGGTTGGCCAGGCCCCAGTAGTTGATGGATTTCTTGGAGCGCTTGTCGCGAACTTCCGGCCCCTGCGCGCCAATCCCAAACTCCAAGTCCTTTTCCTTCGCTTTCAGCGACCAAGCCGCCAGCCGCGCCATCTCCTTCCGCAGCTTCTCGGCGGCTCCGTGAATGGCGGAAAGCCCCGTAACCGCAAACTGACTCGCGTAGGTTCCCGTGTGCCCGGTATAAGCGTTCTGCTCTGTATCGAAACCCGGTTTCACTTTGACAAGATCAGGTGAAATGCCCAGTACGTCGGCGACAACCTGCGCCGTAGTCGTTTCATGCCCTTGCCCCTGCGGAACGGACCCCATGCTGATGACAACTTCGCCATAAATATCGAGCTTCGCGATGGCGGCTTTGGATTGCCCGGAAAACGGAGCGAAGTTGTTGATGATGCGGGCCTGGCCAAAATTGTTCGTGCCGGAATCGAGCGTCGAGCCGATGCCAATGCCAATCCAGCGGCCTTCCTTGCGCGCGGCGGCTTGTTTTTTCTTCCAATCCTCCCAGCCGATCAGTTTTTTAGCCAGCGCGAGCATCCCGGCATAATCGCCGGAGTCGTAGACACAGCCGTTGGGCGTGGTGTACGGCATTTCTTCTTTGCGGATGTAATTGCGCACACGCATTTCGTCCGTGGAAATTCCCAGAGTGTGGCCGCAAATATCGAGCACGCGCTCCATGAACCAGAGCTGCTGCATCCGCGAGTAGCCGCGATTTGGACCTACAGGACATTTGTTGGTCACCACTTGATTCATATCGATGCGCACGCTTTTGACACGATATGCGCCAGGCAGCACTTGCGCCCAGATGACGCAGCCCAGCGGCTCGTAGCGCGGATACGCGCCGCAATCATCGACGTGCCGCGAATCGATGGCGGTGATCACTCCATTCTTGTCCAGCGCCACACGAGTATCGAAAAAGGTGCGCTCATTGCCGTGCGCGCTCGCTTGCATATGCTCCGTGCGCGTCTCCGCCCACTTCACCGGGCGGCCGCCGGTCTTACGCGAAGCCAAAGCGCACACCGCCATATACGGATAGTTCGTGATCTTGATCCCAAAGCCGCCGCCGATGTCAAAACTCTTCATCAGGATTTGATCGATGCCCACGCCCAGCGCTGGCGACAGAAACTGCGCGGCGAATGACGGAAACGAGTTGTTCGACCAGTATTCGATGCGCTCCGACCGTGAATCCCACACCGCAATCATCGCGTTGTTTTCCAGCGGTGTGCTGGAGAAACGGTGAAAGTGCAGCCTTCCTATGTGAACAACGTGAGCAGCCTGCCTAAACGCTTTCTCGACGTTGCCGTACTCGAACACACCGTGCCAGTTGCGGTTCGTGCCCATCTCTGGATGCACCAGGGTCTCGTCCTTTAACGCCTCTTCAGCGGAAAGAATCGGCGGCAGCGGCTCGCACTCGACCTCGACCAATTCCGCCGCGTCTTCCGCGATCATGCGCGTCTCGGCAACTACTGCCGCAACCGGCTCGCCTTGAAAGGTTACTTTGTCGACCGCCATCGGATAGTCGGCAATCTTCTGTCCCACGTCCGGGCCGATTTCGATGAATGGCTTTACCATTCCCTTCACTTCGGCGCCGGTCAGCGTGCAAACGACACCCGGCAGCGCCGCTGCTTTGGAGACACCAATCCGCGCAATCTTCGCGTGACCGTAGGACGAACGCACAAAGCGAATGTGCAGCATCCCCGTCAACTTCTGATCGTCTACGAAGATACCTTTGCCGCGCACCAGGCGGTCTTCTTCCTTCCGGCGAATGGGCTGGCCGACCCATTTTGCGGGGCTGCTCACACTCTTGACCTCCTCATTTGTGGTTCTCCCGCGCAGCATGGTTGTCATGATCGGTCCCGCTACCCCAAAGCTTTCTGCAAACCATCAATCAATTTCTGCACGTTCTTCTTGGCGAGCGGCTCGAGCATTCCACCGGCCAGCGAAGCAATCCGGCCGACTACATTCGATTGCCCGAGCCAAATGACCTTGGTCGCTCCGCCCGGTGAAGGCTGCAGGTCAAATCCCGCGCGCAAGCTCGCCGAGCCGCCGGGCACTTCCCCCCTGCCTTCATAAACGGCGCGATTGGGGCTTTGCGTCTCCACGAGCGACATCTTCACGGCGGCGGTCCCGCGAATGTGCGAAATCCCTACGCTGAGCTTCACCAAAAAATTCTTGTCGTCGAGCATTTCCATGCTCTGATAATCCGGCAGCAGCGGGCAGAAACGCTTCGGGTCTACGAGAAAGTCGTAGACTTCTTGCGGCGTTTTCTTAATGGTGAAGTCGCCGTTGAACTTGATCTCCATTGATCAGCTTTTCCCCATCTCATCGGACGCCATGCGTATGG
>WNFP01001249.1_pt1 | contig 25852 bp, 22 predicted proteins | sample 5400201 | NCBI WGS metagenome assembly WNFP01 (sample SAMN13153355, study PRJNA577476) | soil metagenome | isolation source: 115 cm saprolite under Madrone tree | place: USA:California | collected 2016-06-14 | reverse complement strand
TGTTCACGAAGCCATTGATTTGACTCGACGCTCCCGGCGTTAACTGAGCAAGTTGATAAATACTTCGCCCGTTTACCGCGAGTTGCGATACTTGCTGATCAGTAATGAGGTTGCTGAGCTCGCCAGAATCCGACTGCACCGCGATCGTGTTCGCTTCGACGGTGATTGTTTCCGTTGAGGTGCCTACCTTCATTGGAAAATCCACACGCAAGCGATCGCCTACCGTCAGCACGACATCTTTCTGCTCAGCGACCTTGAACCCGGACGCTTCCGCCTTGACGTTGTAGTGACCGATTTGAACATCAGGCAAGACGTACCCGCCGGAGTCGTTGGTTGGAACTGTGCGAGTCCAACCGGTTTCGGTGTTCGTAACCGTGACGTTGACATTTGGTATTGCTGCGCCGGAAGGATCTGTAACCGTGCCGACGATGGTACCGCTTTGCCCAAATGCAACCGACGGTAGGCCGAGCAAGAGAAAACAGAAAAGCGATAAATAATGAAGATGGTACTTTTTGACTGTAGCGATACAGTCGCGAAGCATACCTGAGGACTCAACCCACATACACACCCCCTTGTTGGCTTAAGTTAGGAAGCTACTTCCACCCACCCCGAAGACCGTTAACGTTAACGGTTATGTTGGGTTGTATTACCGAAACGAATCCTTGTCAAGCATATTTTTTGTGCTTATGTGTTTTGGTTTCGGCCAATCTCATCTCCCGGAACAGGTGCAGATTGGAAGCCATGACCACGCCCGGGCTAAAATGCACCTTCGGCGGGAACTTCATCTTGTTCGTAAGGTGCTCCACCATCATTCGAACGGCTACTTGCCCCTGTCGATGAGGCTGCTGGTAGATGGATGCAGTGATAGTTCCTTGTTGAAGATAGGGGGACATTTCGGCGAAGAGATCCGTGGCGATCAGTTTTACCTTGCCGGCCAATCCACTGGCCCCAAGCGCTCGGCAAACCGGGAGACAGTTCACCGTATTGACGTAGATTCCCGCAACGTCGGGCACTCTGCGCAATAACTCAGAGGTCTTCTGAAAAGTTTCCTCTTCGTCTTCATGGCCTTCGATAATCTTAATAATGCGGCCGCCCGCACAGTGGCGCGGAAACGTTTCCATAAAGCCATCGGCTTTTTTGCGGTGATCTTCAGCTCGCAACATGCCCGCGACAACCACGACCTTGGATCCCGGCAAAACCAATTTCCCCATTAATTCGCCGGCCAGGCATCCATTGGTGTGAGGCTCGACGCAAACGACGCACGACCTGCGACTTTCCGGCGCATCGGTCGAAACGCAAACTACCGGAATTCCCTTGTCCTCGGCATCGTCGATAAGTGGCTGCAGTGCTTTCGGATTTCCAGCCGTCAAGATAATTCCCTGTACGCCGCCAGCCACAAGCTTCTTGAATGCGTCGGTGTCCCCTTCTCCGAGCACTTCCACGGGTCGATTCACAAATTGGATTCCAAGATGGGCAACTTGCCGGGCCTCTTCCAGAATGCCGCTCCACAGTTGATCGTAGAAAAAATGAATTTCTCTCGGTACGCACACGCCGATTTTTGTGCCGGCCTTGGCGACAGACAGCGCGCGGGCGGCGAGATTTGGCGCGTAGCCGACCTGACGCGCGATTTGCAGAATGCGCTGGCGGGTGGAATCGTTGATTCCGGCTCGGCCGTGCAATGCGCGATCCACCGTTCCGATGGAAACGTTGGCCAGCTCTGCAATCAAGTGAATACCGCGCCGTTCTTTAGCCAATGCGAGACTCCCGCTTTAATTCCACGCAATAAAGTACGCTTTCCAATCCTTGCCCCGAGAGATCGTTGACCGCAACACTTCCCCGCAATTCTGAGTCGCCATTCTGAATTGCTATGGCTGATCTTCGATTGCCTGTGTATCTTAGTTTAATCCCGGCGGGAGTTGCCATCGCGCGATGAAGAAAAAGCATTTGCTCCGGCGGCACTTCTGTCTGTGCTTCTACATTGCCTGCTGTGTCACCCGCGCCTACGGCCAACAATCCCAGCAACCTGCAAATCAGGATAAAAGACAGGCGCCGATGGCGTCAGGAGTCGCCACCGGCGCGGCGCACGCGGCGGTGAAGGACTCCAAGTCCAGGCCAATTACCGCTGGCGGTTTCGTGGACAACGCACCAGCCGTTTTCACTGATATCACAAAACAAGCGGGCCTCGACAAATTTCGCCATCGTACGGGAAATCCGCAAAAAGAAACTATTCTCGAGACCATGGGCTCGGGCGTTGCAGTGCTGGACTACGATAACGACAGTTGGTTGGACATCTATTTATTGAATGGATCGACCTTCGCCGCAATGAAGGGACAAGAAGCGCCGCCCCGCGCGATGCTGCTGCACAATAATCACGATGGCACATTTACGGATGTCACCGACAAGGCTGGCGTGGCGAACGAGCGCTGGGGATTCGGCGTGGCCATCGCCGACTATGACAATGACGGCTGGCCTGACATCTACGTCGCCAACTACGGCAAGAATCGCCTCTACCACAATAATCACGACGGAACATTTACTGACGTCGCCGAAAAGGCCGGAGTGGCGCTCGGCGGATGGTCCACTTCACCGACTTGGGGAGATTATGATCACGACGGCCTTTTGGATCTTTTCGTCCCGGGTTATGTAAAGTTCGACCTCGACCATCCGCCTATTGCGGGTCAGGGCGCTATTCCCCCTAATTTTTGCCAGTTCCGTGGTATTGCGGTGATGTGCGGGCCGAGAGGGCTTCCCGGCGAACCTGATCATCTGTTTCATAACAACGGCGACGGCACATTCACGGATGTCAGTGTCAGAGCCGGTGTATCCGATCCCGCTGGTTACTATGGGCTGGGAGCGGTTTTTGTGGACGTTGACGATGATGGCTGGCTGGACCTGGCGGTAGCTAATGATTCGGTCCCGAACTATCTCTATCGCAATCGCCACGATGGCACGTTTGAAGACATCAGCTACGCATCGGGGTTTGCTTTAAGCGAGGACGGACGCGAGCAGGCATCCATGGGCATCGCCGTCGGCGACTACAACCGCGACGGAAAAGTTGATCTTTTCACCACAACTTTCTCCGACGACTACAAAACTCTGTATCGCAATGACGGCGGCGGGAGTTTTACCGATGTCACCTTCCGCGCCGGATTGGCTACACCCACGATTCCTTTTCTATCGTGGGGAACAGCTTTCATCGATTTCGATAATGATGGCCTGCTTGATCTGTTCATCGCCAACGGCCACGTCTACCCACAAGTGGATTTGCAAGACTGGGGAACGACTTGGGCGGAGCGGCCTCAACTATTTCGCAATCTGGACGGATCGAAATTCCAGGAAGTCCCACCTGCAACTGGCAGCGGTCTGGCGGACGTGATTGCAGCGCGCGGCGCGGCCTTCGGCGATCTTTTCAATGATGGCCAAATGGATGTGATCCTGAACAATCTGGATTCTAAGCCGGCGCTTCTCCGCAACATCGTCCATAACGACAATCACTGGCTGACGCTCAAGCTGATCGGCGGTCCGAAAAGCCCAAGAGACGCAATCGGCGCAAAAGTTTTTTTGACCGCAGGCGGCGTTCGCCAGAGAGTGGACACCATTAGCGGGGGCAGTTATTTATCCAGCTCCGACCTGCGACCGCACTTTGGCTTAGGTTCAGCAAAAAAAATCGATTCGATCGAAATTGATTGGCCCAGCGGCCTGAAACAAAGGCTTGATGTGGCCACGCTCAATCGCGATGGCCTGGATCGCATCGTCACCGTGCAAGAAGGACTTGAAGTGGCGCCTTTGCAAGAGTCGAGTAGCCCGGCAAAAAAGCCGCACTAGACTCTTTCGTTGCTAGCGATTCACAACGTTCAGCCCGGCGCTCATGAGTTCGACCGAGTTTCCTCCGGCCATTATTGCAAAAGTCCCGGCTTCCACCACGCGTTGCATTTCCCGGTTCAGGTAAGCGAGTTCCTTGGGGCCAAGCGTGAATTCAAGGGTCTTGGTCTCGCCCGGTTTAAGCGACACCCGGTGAAATCCCCGCAGCTCTTTCACCGGCCTGGTCACTAAGCTGACTTTCTCGTGGATGTAGAGCTGTGCGACTTCATCTCCACGAACTGCGCCAGTATTGGTAACGTCCACACTGACGTTTGTTTCCCCTTCGGAGCCAATGGTATCCGGAACGACACGAAGGTTCGAATATTTAAACGTTGTGTAGCTCAGCCCCCAGCCAAAGGGAAACAGCGGCTCGGTAGTGCTACCGAGGTAGCCGCGCTTAGCCGACGGTTTCTGGTAATAATAGTCCGGCAGTTGTCCCACCGAACGCGGCACACTGATGGGAAGTTTGCCTCCCGGATTGTAGTCACCGAACAGCACATCGGCGGCCGCGGTTCCGCCTTCCTGACCCAGGTACCAGCCGTCAAGAATCGCCGGCACGTGCTCCGCGATAAAATTGATCGAGTTTGGCCGGCCATGTAACAGAAAAACAACGGTCGGCTTTCCCGTCGCAAGAATTTCCTTCGCCAGCTTATCCTGATCTCCCAACAGGTCTAGGCTGTCGCGATCGCCTAAATGAGTTTTCGCCCAAGCCTCGCGCGAAGTCTGTTCGTTACCACCGAGTACCAGAATCACTACGTCTGCTTTGCGCGCGACTTTCACCGCCTCCTCGATGCGTTTTGCGTTGAGCGCGGCGTCACCCAGCACCACTTTGTCCGCGTCCCAATCCGGCAAAGACTCCGTGATTTTGCAACCCTCGGAATAAAACACTTGTGAGCCCGATCCTAGCTTCTGCTTAATTCCATCGAGGACGCTCACTCCACGCCCCGGCTTGTTGCTGTAACCTCCAAGGTGAACTTCGGCAGCATTAGGGCCAATCACCGCAACCTGCTTGTATTTGGATTTGTCCAACGGCAGCAGATTCCCCTGATTCTTCAGCAAAATAATCGCTTCATGCGCCGCCTTCAAAGCAAGCTGCTGGTGCTCCGGCGAATTGGTGATCTTTTCCGCGTATTCCGGATCCACGTACGGATCGTCAAAAAGTCCAGTAATGAACTTGGTCCGCAGCACGCGCGCCACTGCGCGATTCACGCTGGCTTCGGAAACTTTTCCTTGCTTCACCTGTTCGACCAAACTTCCATATGCATCCGCGAACGGCAGCTCGATATCAACACCCGACTCCAGGGCCAGCTTCGCCGCAGCTTCATTCGAGTCGACGACGTGGTGCACCGTGCGCAGTTCCGTAATTCCAAAATAGTCCGACACCACCAGCCCATCGAATCCCCATTCCCGACGAAGGATTTCATCCAACAGATGTTTATTGCTGTGCGAAGGAATCCCGTCAATCTCATTGTAAGAAGCCATCACAGTTTGTACGTGTCCGTGTCCTTCTTTCACGGCCGCTTCGAACGGCTTCAGAAAATATTCCCGAACGACGCGCTCAGAATAGTTGCCTGGCCCAACATTCGTTCCACCTTCCGGCTGCCCGTGCACGGCAAAGTGTTTCGCGGTTGCCATAACGTGCGCCTTATCAATGTTCGGGCCTTTTCCCTGAAAACCAAGAATCGCCGCCACACCTAAATGCGACACGAGGTAGGGATCTTCCCCATAAGTCTCCTCCGTTCGCCCCCAACGCGGATCACGCGCCAGGTCCAGCACCGGCGCCAGACACTGTTGCGCGCCTCGCGCCCTCACTTCCGCTGCGACGCTCGAGAAAATGTCCTGCACCAGCGCCTCATCCCACGTAGATGCCAGTGCGATCGCCTGCGGAAACGATGTTCCGCCCAGCGCTGCGTGGCCGTGTAGACACTCCTCATGAAAAAGAATCGGAATTCCCAGCCGCGTGTTTTCCTTCATCCACTTTTGCATCGCGTTAGTGAATTCGGCCATAGCGCGCGGTCCATGCTGTTCGCTCGGCCGCGACATTTGTCCTAACCCGTTTTTCAGCACCGCTCCGGCTCGCTCTGGAAGAAATGCACCTTTTTCGTCCAGGAAAAGTTGCGTAGCGTCCTTCTGAATTCCCCGGTTCTGCCAAGTCCCTTCCATCTGCGCAACTTTTTCTTCCAATGTCATGTGCCCAATTAAATCGCCAATGCGCTCCAGTGCGTCACCCCGCTTGCAAACGCGCGAGCGCGTGGTACTATACACGGCCGTTAACGTTACCGACAAGCGCTTTTACCATTTTGGGGGTTTGCGCTTCCGTTCGTGTGCGTTAATTCTTGCTGGCACCAGCTCAGTGGAGAAACCGTGAACCCTCAGCCCTTTCAGCCGCAACCACACCACAAGTTCACTTTTGGACTTTGGACCGTCGGCAACCGCGGTCGCGACCCATTCGGCGACGCTGTCCGCCCCCCGATTTCTCCCACCGAAATTGTCCACATGTTGTCGGAAGTGGGCGCCTGGGGAGTGAACCTGCACGACAACGACCTGGTTCCAATTGACGCCACTCCCACCGAGCGCGATGCCATCGTTCGCGACTTCCAGCAAGCCTGCAAACAAGCCGGCCTGGTCGTGCCCATGGCCACCGTTTCCCTTTTCTTTCATCCGGTTTTCCGCGATGGCGCGTTCACTTCAAATGATCCCGAAGTTCGCGCCTACGCCTTGCAGAAAACCATGCGCGCTATGGACCTCGGCGCCGAGCTCGGTGCAAAAATTTTCGTCTTGTGGGGCGGCCGCGAAGGAGTCGAAACCGATGCCTGCCGGCGCGCCGATGAAGCGGTCAAACGCCTACGCGAAGCCGTCAATTTTCTTTGCGAATACAGCATTGACCGCAAATATGGATTCCAGTTCGCACTGGAAGCCAAACCCAACGAACCCCGCGCCGATATTTACATGGCCACTACCGGACATTATCTCGGCTTCATCCCCACGCTCGATCATCCGGAAATGGTTGGAGTCAATCCCGAAGTCGCCCACGAACAAATGGCGGGATTGAATTTCATGCACGGCGTAGCGCAAGCCTGGGAAGCCGGCAAACTATTTCACATCGATCTGAACGATCAGGCGCCCGGACGATTCGACCAGGATCTACGCTTCGGTTCCTGCAACCTGAAGTCGGCGTTCTGGCTGGTAAAATTTCTCGAAGACGTCAACTACCAAGGCCCGCGTCACTTCGACGCGCACGCCTACCGCACCGAAGATTACCCGGGTGTTAAAGATTTCGCGTGCGGCTGCATGCGCACCTATCTGATCCTCAAGGAAAAAGCCATTCTTTGGAACGCCGATCAAGAAATCCAAACCATTCTTCAGGAAATCTCAGCAGCGCATCCCGGCCTTCGGCACTCGGCGCGTTATTCCCACACCGCAGCGGAGGCGCTCCTAGGCCATAATTTTGACAAAGACGCCATCATGAAAAAGCGCCTCCCCTACGAACGTCTCGACCAACTGACTGTAGATATTCTCACCGGCACGCGCTGAATATCGGTGCAACATCTGTCTGAGCCATGAACCGCCTCGCGCTCACACTCTATTCCGCCGCATTTTCAATCATGCTGCTGCTAACGCCAGCGCTGCGCGCAGAAACTGGAGCTGAAGCCTGGCTGCGCTACGCGCGCCTGGATGGAAATGCCTCGCGCACCTACCAGAATTTTCCCGCCAAGGCAGTAGTCCTCGGTGATTCCGCGCTCCTGCGCTCAGCCCGGGAAGAATTGTTCTGCGGCATTAGCGGTATGCTCACAAAATCCCTGCACATCGAGCCAAATCTCCCGCCAGACGCCGCAGTCGTTCTCGGAGCATTTCCCTCGGTACAGAAAATAATCCCGGGTCTTCATCCGCCCGCCGATCTGGGTGAAGACGCTTTCTGGCTCACAAACGCTCGGGTTCATGGCGTCCGCCATCTCATCATCACCGCTCAGAACGACCGAGGCGTTCTCTATGGCGTATTCTCCCTGCTCAGCAAAATCGCCCAACATCAGCCCGTCTTCGGCCTCAACGAACTGCAGCAACCCTACGCTCGCGTCCGCTGGATCGATCAGTGGGACAACCTCGACGGCACCATCGAACGCGGCTACGCTGGCCGCTCCATCTTCTTTGAAAACGGCGCCGTCCGCGCCGATCTCGGGCGCGCCGCCGACTACGCCCGCCTGCTCGCTTCCGTCGGCATCAACGGCTGCGCTATCAACAACGTCAATGCCGATCCGCGTCTGCTTCGCGACGATTTCCTCCCCCAGCTCGCTCGCGTCGCAAAAATTTTTCGTCTCTGGGGAGTTCAGCTTGCCATTTCCGTCGATCTAGCCAGCCCTAAAACCGGCGCCGGCCTCGACACCTTCGATCCCGCCGACCCGCGTGTCGCCGCATGGTGGCGCAACAAAGTGGAACAGATTTACGCCGCTATTCCCGACTTCGGCGGCTTGGTCATCAAAGCCGATTCCGAAGACCGTCTGGGCCCGTCGTTCTACGGGCGCACCCAGGCCGACGCCGCAAACGTTCTCGCACGCCCCCTGCAATCCCGCGGCGGCATAGTTTTCTATCGCGCTTTCGTTTACAACCATCACCTCGACTGGCGCGACGCAAAAAACGACCGCGCCAAAGCCGCCTACGACTATTTCCATCCGCTAGACGGCAAGTTCGAAAATAACGTCATCATCCAAATCAAGCACGGCCCCATCGATTTCCAAACCAGGGAGCCGGTCTCCCCTCTCTTCAGTGGGCTCGAGCACACCAACCAGGCCATCGAGCTGCAAATCACGCAGGAATACACCGGCCAGCAGCGCCACTTGTGCTTTTTGATTCCGATGTGGAAAGAAGTTCTCGATTTTGATCTCCGCGCGAACGACAAGCATTCACCGGTCATGGACGCGGTCGCAGGCACAACCTTTCATCGCCCCGCCGGCGGCTTCGTAGGCGTCGCCAACCTAGGACTGGACGACAACTGGCTGGCCCATCCACTCGCGATGGCCAATCTCTACGGCTTTGCGCGATTAGCGTGGAATCCCAATCTCAGCGTCAGCAACATCGCGCAGGAGTGGACCACACTTACCTTCGGCAGCGATCCGCAAGTAGTAAAAACCATCTCCTCGATGCTGCTTTCCTCCTGGCACACCTACGAAAGCTACACCGGACCGCTCGGCGCGCAAACCCTCACAGACATTCTCGGCAGCCATTACGGCCCGGGTATCGAATCATCGGAAGAGAATGGCTGGGGACAATGGCACCGCGCCGACCACAACGGCATCGGTATGGATCGCACCGTCGCCTCCGGCACCGGCTTTGTCGGCCAGTATTGGCCGCAAGCCGCACAAATGTACGAATCCCTCGCCACTACTCCGGACGAACTGCTCTTGTTTTTCCACCATGTCCCCTACACCTATCTTCTGCATAACGGAAAAACAGTCCTCCAGCACATTTACGATTCCCATTACGAAGGAGCGCAAGCCACCGCCGACTACGTTCGCCAATGGCAAACGTTGCGCAGCCGTATTGATGACCAACGTTACGCGGCCGTGCTCACGCGCCTCGAATACCAAGCCGGTCACGCCATCGTCTGGCGCGACGCAATTTGCAATTGGTTCTTGCGAACTTCCGGAATTCCAGACGCGCTCGGGAGAGTCGGCCGTCACCCAAGCCGCTTCGAAGCAGAAGACATGCAGTTGACCGACTACTCTCCGGTGGAAGTCATCCCCTGGGAAAACGCCTCCGCGGGCCAAGCCATCGAGTGCCGGTCATCGCAACCATGCACGGCCACGTTCAAACCCAACCTGGCCGCCGGCCGCTACAGAATCGATACCCAGTATTTCGACCTCAACGACGGCGAAGCAAAATTCCGTTTATACGTCCTTAATCAATCGGGCAGTCGATTGGTGGATGAATGGACGGCCAACGACCACTTACCCTCAGCCAAAATCGGTGGCGATACTTCCACCCGTCACTGCACCTTCGCGGTATTGCTTGCTCCACAAGATGAAGTCCGCATCGAAGGCATCCCAGACCGAAGTGATCACGCCGCCCTCGATTACGTCGAGATTTCTTCAGTGCTCGATCCGACCGGCATGCGGCGAACGAGGAGCCATGCGGCCAACGCCCCAAGGACTAGATTCTCGAAGAAAGCGAACCCCCGCATCGGATGTAGCCACAGTAGCAACCAATGAAACTGTCAAAAAGACGCTCAGTAAGCCGCCGCTCGCAGCAGGGTTCTTCTGGTGTCTGATTCGGTGCCGTTGGATCGTTCAGGTTGGACCAACATTCAGTCCTTAGCGTTCTCCACGAACTCTATCCGTTTGCAAATTTCCTATACAGGCGCACCTTGCCGTCGCAAACCACGGCCAGATAGCGCCCACGGTCCAAAAATTGCATGACCTTCTTCCCTGCCCTCGCCATAGCAGCCCATCGTGATTTCGTGTCCGGATTCTGTTCCAACCCGCGCAGATTCTTTCCGGCAAAACGAAAATCTACTTGTTTCAAGCCCCGGCGCGGCGTGCTCTTGATAGGGTAAGCATGCCCTTCGATCTCGACGGAGCTTGCCCCATCCATCATTGCCTGACGCCAGACCGAGAGGAGAACGTCTTCGAGGGATTGCGCCATTCGAACCTCGGGGCAAGTAGGAAATTCGAGAATCCTCAGTTTGCAACGACGCCAGTGCAGCCATAACTGGGTCTAACCACGACGCTCTAACCACGGAAGACCGCACCCGTTAAATAGGGCCGCCGCGACCTGAATGTGACCTGATTTAACCCGCTGCTTCTCTAATCCAACCGTGCGCCGCTTGCCGGTCAATGTGGTGCGTTCGCATCAATGCGCTCACGGATTTTTCCACCAAGCCTCTGGCTGTCTTTAGCATCAAATCATCGCGCTGGCAGTCTGCCATTCCTTGCCGAGCTTCAGTCTCTGTCTGGTACACGCCGACTGTTCCACCGGCGTTATGGTTGACGATGAACTCAGAGCCATGGATGGTCATTCGATATACGTCGGTCATAGTAGACCTCGAAGTCCCAATGTAATCGGTCGCAATTCTAATTCGTAGTCGGAAGGTACTGTACCCTGGCGTACTTCTGAAAATTACAGACTCACGTTGACGGGCACGGCGCATGAGAGCAGTCTGAATCGAGAGCTATCTTTCTCAAAATAATTTGCTCAAAAAAATGCAGTCGAGGATTCAAATGTCACACTCAAACGTACGATTCCGCGCTGGCCCACTTCTGGAAGAATTCATCGCAGTGCTTGCGCAACACGGCCATACCACGGCGAAAGAGATTCACGAAATGTTTGCCATTTGTATCTTGTGCCGGGACGTGGCAACGTTCGCGGCTGTTGGATTGGACGGTGACGCATGGTCCGGTAAATCAAAAACGGAAAAACTGAGATTTTTGCTCTATGGATTGTGCGCGCGGTGCTCTGCATTGCCCGACGTGAAAGAAAGAACCGAAGCCATCTTATTTAGCGGCTCGTGGGTTTGCTAAGTTCCTTCCCTCACAAAACAAAAATCAACCATCACGTAAATCTGGTTTCGCCCGCCGTGTTAAGCGTGCGCCGGGAAGAACTCGAAACTGCCACCCGTTGCTTACGGGCTGCTTTTCCGTCACTATCCCTACGTAGCCCAGGGCCCGCTGCGCGCCCTCCAATTCTGCTATTTACAAAATTTATTGAGCGGCGTTCAACTTGAGAGGCGCAGCGTCACAACCTCTTTCACCGCATGCGAGGAGCACAGAAACATGGAGCAAGATGACCTGATTTTTCTTGGCGCAGCCGTGCTGCTTAGCCAAATGGCAAGTCAAAGGCCGCCCGATCAGAGTGAAATTAGGGCCGCCGTGCAGACCGCGCGAAACTTGCGCGATGAAGTTAACCAGCAGCACGAAGAAGCCCGCGCCAAAAAAGAGCCCAGGAAATCCTGAGACCGCCGATCATTCTCCTCATCCTGCTTCGCGGCATGCCCTGCGGAAACGCATATTAGTGCGGCCGTAAGCGATCGCCAAAAACAGGGGGCTGGGCCCTGTTATCGTCAACCAGTCACTTTTGCCCGCCGTGATCCCCGCCATGGCCTCCGCCGTGAGGGTTGTTGGATTGCTTGCCGCTGTCCTTCTCGCCGGCCAGCGTCAGAGCAAAGGCATACACTTTGTTATTTCCGATTCCGGGCGGAATATTTCGGTAACCCGATCCCCAGTAGAGGGTACCGTCCACGATCGATGGCCCATCGATTACTGTGCCTCCGCTCGCGAAGTTCCAGAGGATCTACCCGGTTTTCCCGTCCAATGCATACATCTGCCCTGAATAAGAGCCGGCATACATGACGCCGTTTGCAACGCTCACCGAACCCGTATCAATGGCGCCTACGGTTGGGTCTGCGATCTGCCAAAGGATCTTCCCAGTGGTAATATCCAGAGCGCTCCACGATCCCCACGTGATCTACTGGCCCGACATCAGGGTGTACGGGAGGTGGTGGCTATCCGCGATAGCGACATAAATGCGCTGACCATCTGTCGCGGTGCCCCACTCGATGCCGCCGGGTGAGCCGCCGGCTCCCACGGGTGTGCTCCAAATAATGTCGCCGTTATCGGAATTGAGTGCCCAGCAAGAGCAGGCCTGGGACCATGTCCTAGTTTCCGCCGCGCAAACGAAAAGCGGACCGGTCCGTGGGCTAAGCCTTGCCCACGCGGCAACCGCTATGGAAAGCAAGTTCTGGAGAGCTTACCGCGTTGCCCGCGCGTCGCGTATTAAGGACAGTGGTTCGCTGACGTTCATCTCCGGATTCTTGAGTGAACGCCCGGCCGGAACAGCGGTGCTGCAGGGTGCCATCAACGCAGCCTTGGAATCGCTGGCTCGCGGGCTGGCGCTCGAGTTCGCATCGATTCGCGTCAATGCTGTTTCGCCGGGGATGATCGAGACTCCTATTTGTGACGGCTTGCCTCCGGGGAAGCGCAAAACGCTGTTTGAAAGCACGGCCGCACAGCTGCCGATAGGCAGGATTGGCCAGCCAGAAGACATTGCGAGCGCGGTGCTGTTTCTGATGAAAACGTCCTTTGCAACCGGGTCCACTGTTCGAGTCGACGGGGGCGGGGTCATCGCTTAGGGAGCCGTCTGCGTGATTTAAGGCCAGCTATCGAGTTCAGCGTCTCTTTTCGGTTGATGCTCGAATGGAATCCAGAATGAAATTCAGCGTTTTGCGCAAATTCTTCCGGTACGACAAGGGGGTGTGATGGCGATCAAGCAGCGAGTTCTGCGCAAAGCCAACGATGATGTGCGCTATGTCTGCGGAGCGGGCTGAAGATCGCTGCAGTTTGAATTCGCCATCCCGAATGCCCTGTTGTAGGAGCCGATTCAGGAGTTTCTCGCCATGACTCAGGCATTCCTTGACCACAGCGCGCCCGAGCTGGAGGTTTGCTTGAAAAAGCTCATGGCCGCTCGCTGTGCCGTGGACGATGTCAGAGGTCGCGCCGTACTGCGCCATGACCGTTGCGAGAATTCGTCCTGCGGCAGACCCTTTCTCGGCAGCTGCGGTTTCAGCCAGGTTCCGAGAGCCCGAGTTAAATCGCTCCAGCCCAGCAACAAACAGGTCCTGCTTCCTCTTCCAATAAAGGTAGACCGTGGCGCGCGCAAGTCCGGCTTCTTCTGCGACATCGTTGATCGAGGTTCGGCGGTACCCGAACTCGCTAAACCTCTGGATGGCTGCCACGAGAATCTTCTCTTTCGTGTCTTCGGATTTTTTCCTTCCAAGAACTTTCACCCATCAATCATGCCACGATAATCATCCAAGTGAAATCAGGGCTCCCCAGAAGCCCTCGCGGCTTGGAAAACCACCCGGACCTGTTAGACGAAATGGACTATCTGTGCCATATCGTCTAATATTTGTGGCGACCTCGTAAGGCATCATCGTTGCATCATCGTGCCTGAGGGGAGAGGACCAATGAGCGGAAGGAACTCGATACGCAATTGTCTCTTCGTGACCATCACTTCATTGAGCTTTGCGATGGCAGCGCTGGGGCAAGAACGAACCGAGGAAGTACTGACCCTGGATCGAGCGATCGAATTGGCGCGAGCCAACAATCGTCAAAATAAGCGGGCCAAGTTCGAAATCGACAAGCAGAGTGAAGCCTCGGCCGAAGCCAAAACGTCCTACTTTCCACACTTCGACGCATATTTGCTGGCCACCGAACTGCTAACCCCTCTGGATTTCACGATCAAGGCGGGTCAATTGGGCACATTTCCCTCGACTGGCCCGATTCCGGCTAGCAACGTGGACCTGCACACCGCGGCTCGTCCCGTTGCCGTAGCGTCGATTACACTCACGCAACCGCTTACGCAAATTCCCAGAATTCGCCTGGGGGTCGCTGAACAGCGATTGAACGAAGATCTGAGCCGCCAGAACTATGCGGAGCAGGACCAGCAGTTGGTAAGAGACGTTCGTCGCACTTATTATTCTTTGCTGCAATCGCAGAGCCAAGCCGAATCCCAGCGCGCCACCATCCATTCCCTCGAGGAGCTTGGCCGTTTAATCGAAAAGCGTCTGCAGGAAAGAACAACTCTCAAAGCGGACAGCCTGCGCATCAAGGCCGAGGAGGCAAAAGCCAGGTATCAACTGCTGCTGGTCGAGGATACGCTTTCTGACCGCAAGGAAGCCTTGAACCGTCTCCTGGGTAGAGATCTCCTCGCCGAGTTTTCCGTCCAGCCGGTGTCTTCCGCTCTGCCGGAAGAGCTGGATCTCACCGCGGCTCGAAAGCTGGCGCTTGCGCAACGTTCTGAGATCAAGGTTGCTTCCATTAGGAAGAATCAAGCGCACCTGGAGACCAGGATTGAGAAGACGCGATATTTGCCCGACGTTTCGATACAGGCCAACTATCTCACGCCGGCGGGCGTTAACTTCCTCCCGCAAAATATCGGTGGCGTAGGAGTTCTCCTTACCTGGCAACCGTGGGACTGGGGCCAGAAGCGACACAATATCGAACAGAAGACCATCGCGGAACATCAGGCGGTTCTCACCGAAGAAGATGCGCGAGACCAGGTCCTTTTGGATGTGGACTCCGAGTTCCGCAAGCTACGCGAAGCCCGAGCACAGCTGGGAGTGGCTGAGGCCGGCAGGGACGCGGAACAAGAAAAACTTCGCAACCAGACTGAAGCCTACTCGCAACAGGCGATTCTGCTGAGCGACCTGCTACAGCAGCAGGCGTCGTTCGCAACTGCCGAGGATCAATACCGGCAGGCTTTGCTGGCGTTCTGGGCGGCGCGAGCTGACTTTGAAAAAGCCTTGGGTGAGGAGTAGAACCTTGATTCGATTCAAATTGATACCAGCCAACGCATCGATGCGATCGCGCCGCGCAGCAACAGCGAGTCGAACGATTGCTCTCCTGGCGACAACCTTCGTTGTCGGTTGCCACAACGAACCAGCCGTGCCTGCGAAAGCCCCTATCGCTGTCCGTTTGGCCGACGTGACGGTCTACCAATCGAGCGAAGGTCTGCGATATTCCGCCTCTCTTGTTCCGTATGCTCAGGTTGATGTCGCCTTCCGGACGACCGGTTACATTACCGAGGTAAAGCAAGTCAAGTCAGCCGATGGTCGCACTCGCAATATCGGCGTCGGGGATTACGTCACAAGAGGAACTGTACTGGCTGAGATACGGCGCCAGGATTTGAAGAATCAGGCGGACGAATCCGGTGCGCAGGTGGATGCCGCCGTCGCGCAACATACACAGGCTGAACAGGACTTCAACCGAGCCAAAGCGCTCTACGCCACGCAGAGTTTGACCAAACCGGATTACGATCAAGCACAAGCACGCTTTGATTCGACTCTCGCGGCGGTAAACCAAACCAAAGCCGCGCAGCGTCAGGCGCAGCTCTCGTTGAGTGATTCACAGCTAGAGGCCCCTCTGTCCGGATTCATCCTTGCGAGGAACCTCGACATCGGGACACTGGCGTCACCGTCTTCCGCAGCTTTTACCATCGCCGATACCAGTGCGGTGAAGGCGACATTCGGTGTGCCGGAAGATGCCCTCAATCTCGTTCATCTGGGCCAGCCGCTTACGCTGCAGCTTCAGAACGACGCTGCCCAGTATGCCGGGCGAGTAACAAGCATTTCTCCCAGCGCTGACGCGCGGAGCCGCGTGTTCACGATCGAAGTCACGCTGTCGAACCGCCAGAACAAACTGAGGCCGGGAATGATTGCGTCGGTTGAACTAGATGGGAAACGCGAGACCTCCCAACCTTCAGTTCCATTGAGCGCCATTGTTCCTTATCCAGGTGAATCGGGACAGTTCGCAGTGGTTGTTGCCGAGCAGCAGTCGGGCCAGTGGAAAGCACACGTCCGCCGAGTCACGGTTGGCGCGACTCACGGCAGTTCGGTTTCCGTAACGGGAGTCCACGCCGGAGAAAAAGTCGCTGCGATTGGGGCACAGCTCCTGAAGGACGGCGATTCTCTTTCAGTGATTCCGTAGGCGGACCCGGAGACCATGGCACATAAGAGCGATCAGGAAAGAATCGAGCAAACGAGGAACGTTCCGAGGTTCTTCGTAGAACACCCGCAGGTTTCCTGGGTGCTGCTGGTCGGCGTGCTGGTTTGGGGCTGGTTCGGCTACCACTCCATGCCGCAGCGCAAAGACCCGAACATCCCGGTCAGAGTTGCCGTCGCCAGTTGTTCATGGCCGGGCGCGACGTCCGAACAAGTCGAGCAACTGATTACGCGGCCGATTGAAGACACCGTCGCGCAAAACAAGACAATCCATGCAGGAACGCCAGCAGACTACGGTATCAGATCGATTTCCCTTCCTGGCTACGCTTACGTTTATATACAGCTCATCGACGACGTGGATGATCTGAAGCGTCAGTTCAGCGATATCAATCTGAAGCTCAATGCATTGAGTGGCCAACTCCCACAAGGCGCCGGACCCATCACCTTCCAGAGCGACTTCGGAGATACCGCAGCCCTGATGCTGACGGTTGCAAGTCCGAAGGCGGACTCGGTAGAGATCGATCTCCGCTCGCAATCCATTCAGGCAGCGGTGCGCTCGGCTCGTGCCGGCAAAAAAACCGTGCTGCCAGAGAAACCAGTCACCGTCATCTATCCTTTCCCCGAGTCGGTTTCGCCAAGATCTATCGCGAGCGCGGCAGCGCTTTTTGCAAGGCAGGCGATCAAGGCAGGGATCCTTCGCAACACCACGCAGATTCAGGGAACCGGCTTCATTGGTTTTGACGGTACGAGCAGCCAAGACGACGCCGCGATCCAGGCGTTTATCCAGCAATTCTTCACGAACCAGGTGCAGCGATCAGAGCTGCATCCCGATGCCTGGAGTCCCGTGATCGTTCACGATCCGGCTGAGACGCGGGAGAAGTTGTCAGAGGTTGCGGGCGACAAATACAGCTACGCCGAGCTTGATGACTTTTCTGATCTCATCGCCAGAACCGTGCAAGGCGCTCCAGAGACGTCAAAAGTGGAGCGCCGAGGCGTGCAGCAGCAAACCATTTACCTGGAATTCTCTCAGGATCGGCTCGCCGCCTACGGATTGCAGCCTGCCGATCTGACCAAACTGATTCAAGCCCACAATATCATCGCGCCCGGCGGAGTCTTCGAGACGGGACAACGCGAGATCACGCTGACTCCTTCCGGGCAATTCGAAAGCCCCCAGGCAATCGGCGACAGTGTTGTGACGACAACGGCGGCTGGCGCTCCCGTCTACCTGCGCGACCTCGTTGATATAAGTCGCGGATACCAGAGCCCTGCGAATTACTTGAACTACTACACATGGCGGGACACCGACGGACAGTGGCGCCGCAGTCGAGCCGTTACCATCGCCATTTATATGCGCGATCAAAAGCAGATCGCCAAGTTCGGCCAGTCCGTGGACGCGAAACTGGCACAACTGCATCGCATCCTCCCTGCTGATCTCATCACCGTACACACCTCCGACCAACCGCTGCAGGTAAAGGAAAACATCCACCTTTTTCTGCGGGCGCTGAACGAAGCGATCATCCTGGTCGTGATCGTCTCGCTCATTGGCTTCTGGGAGTGGAGACTCGCGCTCATCATGGCCCTGGCGATACCCATCACACTCGCCATGACCTTCGGTATTGTCTACATGCTAGGCATCGATCTCCAGCAGGTATCTGTGGCGACGCTTATTATCGCGCTGGGGCTCCTGGTCGATGTGCCGGTGGTATCCGGGGATGGGATCAAGCGAGGTCTTGCGGATGGCCTTCCGCGCAAGGTTGCGGCTTGGCTCGGTCCGACGAAGCTGGCGACGGCCATCTTCTTTGCCACCATCACCAATGTCATCGCCTATCTTCCGTTCCTGATGCTGACTGGCAATACCGGTCAGTTTCTTAAAAGCCTTCCGATCGTGATGACCGCGTCGCTGCTGTGCGCGCTCATTGTTTCCATGACCTTCATTCCATTCCTGGGCTACTACATCCAGAGACCTCCTAAAGAGAAAGAAGCCACTATCGAAGAGAAGCGCGAGCGAGGCTTCTACGGCTTTTACAACAGACTGGTCGAGCGCGCGATCGCGCACCGCTGGATCGTCCTGCTCGGTTCACTCGTCTTTCTAGTAGCTGGCGGTCTTTTTGCTTCCCGGCTCAAGCAGCAATTTTTCCCCGAAGATGTCCAATACTGGTTCTATCTCGACGTGTGGCTGCCGAACGACGTGCCGCTGACGGCGACCAACGACGCGGCAGAAAAGGCCGAATCCGTCGTCCGGCAGGTTTTATCGGACAAGGAAGCGCGTTCGCACGAAAACAAGAGCCAGCATGACCTGACGTCCATCACCAGCTTCATCGGAGGAGGCGGACCCCGTTTCTGGTTCTCGATTTCCCCAGAAGCACCGCAAACGAACTACGCCCAGGTCATCGTTCAGGTCAGCGACAAAGAGCTCACGCCAAAGATCATTGGCCCATTGCAGTCAGCCCTCAGCCGCAAGGTACCAGGCGCATGGATAACCGTGCGACAACTTCAAACAAATCCCGTCGAGACTCCGGTAGAAATCCTGATCTCCGGTCAGGCCGATACGGACGTTAAGGATGAAGCAGCGGACATCCAGGCGCTACGCGGAATTGCGGCACAAGCGATAAATGTTTTGCAGCAGTCTCCCGGCATTGCAGTGATGCGAGATGATTGGTCTCCCGATAGCCCTCAGGTGAAGATCCAGATCGACCCGGACCGCGCGAATGTCGTCGGCGTAACGAACGCCGACGTCGCGAATTCGACCGCAGCAGCGATCAGCGGCGCTCCCGTCGGCCTGCTGAGGGAGGGCAATAAGAGCATCCCCATTGTGGCTCGTCTGCGCGGACAGGAACGGGCGCAGCTTGGCCAAATTGAGAATCTCTACGTTTATTCTTCGCAACAGAACACCAGGGTTCCGTTGCTTTCCGTAGCCACGGTACGAAATATTCTCGAGACCGGGAGGATTCGGCGTCGCGAACATTTCCGCACCATCTCAGTCCTGTGCTTTCCGTCTCCCGGCGTGCTCGCATCCGAAACCCTCGGACCGGCACTGCCGAAATTGGATAATCTCAAGAAGAGCCTGCCGCCGGGATACCAACTCGAAATCGGCGGCGAGCAGGCGAAGCAGGTCGATGGTTTCCTCAATCTGGCTGTCGTACTTCTGATTTCGCTGGTCGGCATTTACCTCGCGCTTCTCATCCAGTTCAACAATGCCGTCAAACCTCTCCTCGTCTTTGCCGCGGCTCCCTACGGCACGATCGGAGCTTTGATCGCGTTGGCGGTCATGCACACACCGTTCGGCTTCATGGCTTTTCTGGGCGTAGCAAGTTTGATCGGCGTCATTGTCAGTCACGTGATTGTGCTGTTCGATTTCATCGAGGAGATGCACGAGAAGGGGGAGCCGCTGGAACGTGCACTTCCGGATGCCGGGATTGAACGCATTCGCCCCGTAATGATCACCGTGGGCGCGACGATTCTTGCTTTGTTTCCTCTCGCGCTCGAAGGTGGCCCGCTCTGGAAACCTCTCTGCTATGCCCAGATCGGCGGACTCGCCGTCGCTACGTTCATCACCTTGCTCTTGGTCCCGGTCTTCTACGCAATTTTTGTACTTGATCTCAAATGGATCAAATGGGAAAAGACAGAGAACCGACAGTAAGCCATTGAGGCAGCGTTCAGGCTTCTCCTGCCGGCGAGAATTCAGAAGCAAGACTTTGCAGCCGTCATTGGCGCCTTTAGCCGCCTCGCTTTCTTGGGACTTCCGTCAAACAAATAGGATATGGCGCATTTGCATAAAAGCAGATGCAAGCGCGGCCGCACAGTAAGCAAGGCGACTTGGGACTGCAGGATCGGCCATTCTTGTGGGAATTTCAGTAACTTTAACTTAGCCCGCGTAAGGGTGATTGAATCATCGAAGACTTATAGAGCGGGCTATGGGAATCGAATTGCATCCCAAATTTCTAAGCTCACCGAACAAAGGTGCACCAGAGTTCGTTTCTCACAGATTGCAGTGGGAAGCATTCGGAAGTTCTCTTCCGGGCCATCCGCCCGCTCGGTAGTAAGCGGTCAGCTGGCCGTAAGTCTTTCCGCAATGCTCGTAATGTTTCGTCGCGCCATCCCGCCCGCTAGCACCATCGCCGACAAGAACAAGAGAGCTGACGTTGAGGGCTCAGGCACACCTGCGGGTGACACTGTATAGGTTCCTGAGAAATCCCCTTCTATTGTACTTAGATTCCAATTCAGGTCAGAGAAAAGAATAAAAAAATCATTATTCTCGCTGTTAAACGTTCCGACACTCGAGAAAGAGTTAGTCAAACGGTTGTACGTGATGCTTGCTGTAGCTGGTCCGTCATCCACAATATCGAAAGCGCTGGATCCAGTATCTGGCCCGATTGCGACAACCCAAGTCAGCAGGCCGGCCGTCGGAAAACATATCGCGCATACGCCGTCTGTGGTGAATTGGCCAGTTCCAGATGCGCCTCCGGTGAATGTGATCTGGAATGAGTCAGCTTCAGCGACAGCCGAAAACCCAATGAACAACACGAGCAGTGGAATAAGACGGAAAGTGAAGCGGGACATAATATTCACCTCCTGATGGTCGTATACGCTATTTCCCCCTTAATCGAAGTGGGCCCGCACTTTGCCCTGCAGAGGAATCCGAACACCTGTAACTGCTAGAGGCGGGAGCGCAGTTAGAAGCTTTGGAACGGGAAGGGACGTGACCCGGACCATCCTCGTCACGGAATCAACCATAGAAGATGCGGCAAGTTTCTGGCCATACCTTCAGCGTCCCCCGATCTCGGTAAGTCTTTGACTACAGGCTTCTAAATAAAATAGGCAAGATCGTGCTAACCGGACTCAATCAAATTTCTTGCGCAATTGCGTCCAAGAATTCCCGTTTATCTGCATATCTGCTGACCGGGAATTCAAGCGGAAGTACTAGCCGAACTTTCGCAGTTGCCAACGTTTTTCGGCTTTTTTGCTCTGATTTTTATTGTTAAGCCGTGTGTTTTCATCGTCGCTTTCGGAAAAAACGGTAGAGTGAAGACCAAGTCTCTTCCCTTCGACCTCGGAATTCTGGCAGTCTGCAGTCAGCATGTTTCTACGCAGCATCCATCGCAAAAAAGACGGCAAGGATCATCGCTACTTCAGCATCGTAGAAAACCATCGCATCGCTTCTGGCAAAACGGTTCAGCGAACCGTTCTCTATCTCGGCGAGATCAACGATCAACAACAAGCGACATGGCGCAAAACACTGTCGGTGTTTGACGATGAGCAGCAACAGTATGCGAACTTGAGTTTGTTTCCCGACGATCGCGAGATTCCCGCCGATGCGGTCGACAGCCTGCAAGTGAAAATGAGCGGCCTCGAACTGCGGCGGCCTCGGCTGTTCGGTAGCTGCTGGCTGGGATGTCAGTTGTGGCAGCAACTGGGCCTGGATGAGTTTTGGGATGCTTGCCTGGCCGGATCGCGCGAAGACGTCACTTGGGAAAAAGTATTGCAACTCCTGGTCGTGAACCGACTGCTGGATCCAGGCAGCGAATTTCGTGTGCATCGCCAGTGGTACCTGAGCACCGCCATGGATGCATTGCTCGGAACCGATTTCGCCGTGGCCGAGAAGGTTCGCTTGTATCGCTGTCTCGACCGGCTGCTGGAACACAAGCAAGAACTCTTTCTATGGCTGCGCCAGAAGTGGGCCGATCTGTTTCGAGCGGAATTCGAAGTGCTGCTCTACGATCTGACCAGCGCGTACTTTGAGGGCGCGATGGAAGAGAACCCCAAGGCCAAGTACGGTCACAGTCGCGATAAACGGACGGATTGTTTGCAGGTGGTGATTGCGTTGGTGATCACCAGCGATGGTTTCCCGTTGGCCTACGAAGTGATGGACAGCAATACCAGTGATCGCACCACACTGCGCGGGTTTCTCAATCACATCGAGAAGACCTATGGAAAAGCAAAACGCATGTGGGTGATGGACAGAGGCATTCCGACCGAAGAGATATTGCAGGAGATGCGGGACCCGGCACGCGAGATTTTCTATTTGGTTGGAACCGAAAGGCAAGATCCAACAGTATGAAAAGAAGTGGCTCAACGGAAATTTTGCGGAATCATCGAGCGGGCGATGGGAATCGAACCCATATCCGAAACTTGGGAAGCTGTACGCCATTGTACGACGCCCGCTCTATTCGCTAGGTTTGCTATTTGCGATACCCTCAAAGGTTTCGCTACTTGGCCGATATAAGGTCGAACTTCCCTGACCCTTCTTGATAGAAGAGTGCGCCTTCAGTCTTGTCACCGCCGCTCCAATGTTTGTGGCCACCCGGGACGAACAGGAATTCGCCTGCCCCAACCCGCTTTTCACCGGCCTCATCCTTGTACAGGTAGGCGCCTTTGATGACGACGAGAGAAACGTCGTTGGTGTGGGTGTGCATGCCCGCATCGTATCCAGGATCGAATTTGGTAAATGTTGCATGAGGACCCTTGTCCGGGTCACCGCGAAGGACCTGCATGGAAACGCCGCCCATCGGCGACGGTTTATAGGTGGCTTCCGCTGAAGATACGTAGATGACCTGCTTAGCTTTCTGCGCCCGTGCAACGCCTACTAAAGCCGCGGCGATGCTAAAGGCCGCGACTGCCAAGATGATCAGTGGTTTTTTCATCTTTAATTCTCCGTGTGTTCTATTCCGGGATTTTCGTTTTTGGCCGCCCGGACGGAGATAGTTATACACCAAGGCAGCTTGCGGTGCGGTGAGTATCCGTTCATGCCAAGACGCGCACGGAAGCGTTCACAGGCCCCGGTGTATCGCAGGACCCCGGCCCGAAGAGCAACGAACTAGAACAGCCAGCCTCTCAGCTCAGGGGATTCCGCTTTCGCGCTTCTGCGCCGGAAGGTACGTTGATGCCTAGTCGGGAACGGCTTCTCGGCTTCTCTAAAAGAAAGTGCAATCCGGCGACGCATTGCAATGATTCTGGAAAGAAAAAGTCCGACTCGCATGGAGTGGGGGTGAGGCGGCGTTTCGTTAGGTCAGCGGCTTGCCAGCCCGGGGTTGAGCCTTGCCAATCAGCACAGCAGTGGTAGATTTGGCTGCGAGGAATCCGCATATGGTCGCATGGACGCTGGTAGGACACGTCTTCGGTCTCGTGTTGTGGATGGCCGGTTTGCTTATGACGACGGCTGTTTTGGTTCAGCAATCCGAGGAGACCTCTCCGGAAGTCCGACGAACTTTGGCACGGATGGGAAGAACTTGCATGCGGGGTTTGGCCAATCCGGGTGCCTTACTAACGTTGCTCGCCGGGATTATTCTGGTGGCCACAAACCGAGCTTACTATCTCCATGCGCGCTGGCTGCATATTAAGATTGTCTTTGTAGCAGTTCTGATCGGTGTGCACGGGATTGCTGCCATAAGCAATAAGTCCCTGGTATCGGAACGAGCGAACTTTCAGCCTAGCCACGCAAAGCTTCTGTTTGGGGTGATCCTACTGGTCTTTCTTCTGATTCTCATTTCCACTCTGCCGGGCGAGGCTTTCCTTAAATAGTTTTCTGGAAGTGCTTACCGGACATCGGCCGAAGGTTGGGGCCCTGGGACTAACTTTCCGCTCTGCCAAGTAAGCACGATCGTAAAAGTGAGCCGATAAGCTAAACAGGCCGATATAATCTCTCAAAGGGTTCAAATTCCTCTGAAAAGATGTTCCCGTGTGTGGCTCATTCTGCCTTTCGAGAACCCCGTATGGAACCTGCCGAATTCTTGACCGGAGGTTCAAAAGACTGAAGGCGTCTATCGCAGCGTGATATTCCGCCCCATTTGCATCATCCAAGCAATCCTGCGCATGGGCCAAACTTCGACCACCACATGGCACATTTCAAAGTGCCTCACTCTATTTCGGACCTCGTATTCCTACTTCTTTTCTATTCCAGAAATCCAAGCTGTTGGCTCTGCTCGATATCCCGCCTCTTTCCATAACGAAATGCCATCCACACCCCGACAGTCATGATTCCCAGAGGTGGCACCAAAAGGATCACCACGCCCTTACTGATAGCTTTTCGCCCGTCTTTAGAGGTTGCCTCGGCCGAGCTGCGGCACATGGCGCACCCTTGGCTGAAAGTGGGCGCTGCCCACAGGAAGACAAACACGCTAAGAATGGCCAACCGACGTCTCATTTCACTCCAAGATAGAGGATCCGAAAAGCATCCGGAAAGAAAAAGATCGACATCAGCACCAGACAGATGACCAGGGAACTCATCGTCAGCCATTTCATACGCGAGACTTCATATTTCAAGTGCATGAAGAAGCCAATGATCAAGGCCGCTTTCACGATCGACAAGCCCATAAGGATGGTCAGCATGCGAACGGGTTTCAAGTTCTGATAGGTCAGATAGACCTCGATTGCCGTCATCACCAGCAGCGCACCCCAAACCCAGAAGAACTGCGCTTTAGCGTGATGGCGGTGTCGTTCGGCCACTTGTTCCGCAATGATTTGTTGGAATGCTTCCATAACTTCGCGTCTCCTAAATAATCCTGGCCGACATCAAATAGACCAGCGGAAAGATGAACATCCACACCAGGTCCACAAAGTGCCAGTAGAGTCCGGCAACTTCCACGTCGGCAGCATCGTAAACTTTGGGCTTCAGCCACAGAATAACGGAGCAGACAATCGCAGCTATCAGCAACACGTGAGCGCCGTAGTGGAAAGGGCTGTAGGAGGGTGTCCCCAGCCAAGCGCCCAACCAGCAGAGAAGCAAAATAGGAATGAAATTTCGCCGCAGGGCAACGACGCCAAGGTAAACCACTCCAAGCGTTACGTGAAGCATATGCATTCCGGTCAGACCGAAGAAGGTCGCGGGAAACTGCGGAACGCTCTTGGCTACGTCCGCAAACTCGCCAGTTGTTGCGTGTCCTGGCATCGCCGGAAAAACGGGCAGAGTCAGACCCGCCGCAATCAAGTGGCTCCACTCCCGCCCGTGAAGAACGACAAATCCCGTGCCGCAGGCCATCGTCGCCAAAAGCCAGAGGCGTTGTGCTTTGGCATCGCCGTGTACCGCAGCACGCACGGCCAGCACCATGGTCAAGGAACTTGTGAGCAGAAACGCCGTCATGATCGTGGCGTTCACGATGCTTTCGGAATGGAATGGCGTCGGCCAGTTTGCAATCGAAATGCGCCCGTAGCTGTAGGAATAAAGCAGCGCGCCAAATGTCAGCGAGTCAGAAAGCAGAAACAACCACATGCCGATTTTCTTGGAGTAGGTGCCAAACAGCGAAGGCTCGTAGACCTCCGGCCGACCGTGCGGCAATGTCGCTTCCGCCATATGTTTGGCTCCTGTTAGCGCGCAAACTCCAGCAGACACAAAATATAAACCCACAGCAGAGTCATAAAATGCCAATACCAGGCAGTCACGTCCAAGACAACCACGCGCGATTCTGCCCTGCGCCGGAACAGTACGGTTGCTCCGGCGGCCAGCAAGGCAAAAATACCGCCCAGCAAGTGCACGCCGTGCGTTCCAGTCAAAAGATAAACGAAGGAGCT
>WNFP01001928.1_pt1 | contig 25878 bp, 17 predicted proteins | sample 5400201 | NCBI WGS metagenome assembly WNFP01 (sample SAMN13153355, study PRJNA577476) | soil metagenome | isolation source: 115 cm saprolite under Madrone tree | place: USA:California | collected 2016-06-14 | reverse complement strand
ATTCTGCGCTGAACTCCACGTCCTATTTTTCAGCATGCCTCCGTTCGGTAACGCCTGACGCGCGCCATCAAGCGCCTCCTTCGCATCATTTGACGCCAGAATCCTGCTCTGCTAGCATTCGCCCAATGGCAAAAACGCACAAGTCTCATTCAGGCTCTTCCAGCCGCTCCAAAGGGGCCGCCCGTGGACAAGTCAAGTCACAGAAAAAAAAGCCTTTAGGGACGCCTTCACCGCCCCAGCGCGGCGGCGTCGAGCTGGTTGATCCTCTCGTCCAGGCACAGCTCAAAACTTACGATGAAGCTCTCTCGCTCTTTCACCAGCAGAAATTTGCCAAGGCCAAGCAGGAACTCGAAGAAGTTTTGAAAGGGCCAAGCAAAGAGCTCGCCGATCGCGCGCGCATGCATCTGAAAATCGCCGAGCAGCGCATGAAGCCGTCGCACGAACAGAATCCCCGCACCGCCGAAGAGCACTATCAACGCGGAGTCGCGATGATGAACATCGGCCGCTGGGATGATGCCCGCGAAAGCCTCGACAAAGCCCGCAAAGCCGCGCCCAAAGCCGACCATATTCACTACGCGCTGGCCGCGCTCGATTGCCTCACCGGCGAAGCCGATTCCGCTCTGGCCAATTTGAAGGTCGCCATTCAGTTGCGCCCGGAAAACCGCTATCACGCGCGCAACGATGAAGATTTCGCTTTCCTCCAGGAAGATCCGCGCTTCACCGAGCTGCTCTATCCGGAGAAAGACGGCCTCGCCAGCTAGTGCTCTCTGCGGCTTTTTGCAATGGCCAATCTTCTTGTCGCTTTTGTAGTGGCGGGTCTTCAGACCCGTGCCGTTTTTTCTTCTCTGTGTTTTCCGCGTCTGCCGCCTGCCCTGACCTGGTCGCGGAGTTCTCCGTGTTAAATTCTTTTCTGTAAAACGAAGCCAGTTCTGCCATCCCAAATGCCAGCATGAAAAAACGCGCCTCCAAATCGAAAGCCCTGTCCCGAGGCTTCCGGGTTGTCGCTCTCGGCGGCGGCACCGGACTGTCCACGCTGCTTCGCGGCCTCAAGGACCACGTCATCCGCCGCACCGACGAGCACGCCAGCACCCAGCGCCCCATCGCTGATCTTGCCGCCATCGTCACCGTCACCGATGACGGCGGCAGCTCCGGCCGCTTGCGCCGCGAGAATCGCATCCTCCCGCCCGGCGACATCCGCAATTGCATGGTGGCGCTTTCGAAAGATGAAGCCCTTCTCGGCAGATTGTTCCAATATCGTTTTCACGCGGGACGCGGCCTCATCGGCCACAATTTCGGCAATCTTTTCCTCGCAGCTCTCACGCACGTCACCGGAGACTTTACTGAAGCGATTCGCGTCAGCAGCAAAGTGCTCGCCATCCGCGGGCGCATCTTTCCTTCCACCCTTTCGAACGTGCATCTCGTCGCCACGCTGGAAAATGGCCGCATCGTTCACGGCGAGACCCGCATTACTGCCAGCACAGTGCCGATCAAAAGACTCAAGCTTTCCTCGCGCGGCGTCCGTGCGCTTCCCTTGGCCATCGAAGCCATCAAGGAAGCCGACCTGATTCTTCTCGGTCCCGGTTCCCTCTACACCAGCATTCTTCCGAATCTGCTCATCCCGGAGATTGCCGGCGCCATCGCCAAATCCCATGCTCCTCGCGTCTACGTCGCCAACCTCATGACCCAGCCCGGCGAAACCGCCGGCTACGCCCTTGCCGATCATCTCCGCGCCATCCAGAAGCACGTCCCGCACCGCGTCATCGATTGGGTTGTTGCCAATCGCCAAGCCGTGTCGCCCGATGTAGCTCGGCGGTACCGTTCCCAGGGCGCCGAACCCGTCGCCATCGACCTTCCCGCGCTCCAGAAGCTCGGCTTCCGCGTCATCCTCGACGATCTCCTCGAGGAACACGCCGTCATCCGCCACCATACCCGCCGCCTCTCACGCCTCCTCCTCGAAGAATTCCTGCATCCCTAGCGTTAATACTCACGGGTACCCGCGTCACTTTCTTCTCCCACCGCCAATTCGCCAAATTTCCGCAAAAGTTTTCCTTGACGTTCCCTTAATTCGTCATATACTTATTCTTGTAGATTACTGCGCGTGGAGCGCGGGAGCTTGTTTACCTGAGCGGAAGCCGAAGGGGCTCCCGCTTTTCTTTTTCAGGCAGCGATTTCGCCTTAGCCAGTCCAAAACAACCAAAATCGCGTCCCTTAAAATCAATCACTTACGAAATGCAAATTCTGTAAGCCCTTTATTTTGATATTCATGCAAAATGGTGGGGGGACACCTACTAAGACTTGGCCCTGTAATTTAGTTGCGCGGTCCCATGCGGCTAGAGGCTTAAGGCTGTCCCAGGAAGCGTTCCGAAACCATCCGCGCCAATTTTGCACAATTTTAGCGCAACGTAAGTCCCTTTAGAATCAACACTTGTACAAGAGCCCGCAAGTGTTGATTCTAAACCACTTATGCGAAGCCTAAGCCTTTTAGATGCAACACTTACAAAAAACCAGGGGGTGGAGGGCGACGCATCAGGTAGAAATTCGGCAAACGATTCTTGTCACCGCGAACTCTGAGAGGACGCAATGGGAGAGCGAGCCCGGCCGTTGCACCGGGCTGCCAGAGCCCGGGACGCTGGATTAATAGTTTGGTTCAGAATTGCAGTCTGGCGGAAAATTGAATGCTGCGCGAGCCGCCTCCGCCCAGCACCGGATTGCCCACGCCAACGTCCGAGGTGGCTGTGATCGCCAGATTACCCACGTGTCTCCCGGTCACGGGGTCGACGCCAGCCGGAAATTGTGTCGACCGGTTGGGGGCCGCATCGGCGAAAAACGCCACAGCCAGTGGGTTCGCAAAGTTCGGGTGATTCACCAGATTGTACGCATCCATGCGCAAGAGAAGTTTGAAGCGCTCGGTGATGCTGGTCAGTTTGCTGACCGCCAAGTCGAAATTCCGGTAATTCGGACCTATCAGCGCATTGCGTCCCAGGGTGCCGAAATGGCGAGTCCCTGGCGTGCAGGTGTCAAACGCAAACCCAGTACCGCCGGCCGATGCGGGGAGTGGAGTGCACGGAATCGCAAATGAATTCAGATTTAGGTACTGTGTGGGATCATTTTGATTATACTGCAGGGGGCCGACTACATCGGGCCGATCGACAAACGAACCTGCCCCGCTGTAATCATCGATGCCGTTGTAATTCATGCTGAACGGGTGGCCGCTGGCAATCGTCAAGACCCCGCTCAACATCCAGCCTTCGCCGAAGCGTCCCCACGACTCCCACTTGGGAACCGCGTAGGTCGAGGACCACACGAAGCGGTTCCGCAGGTCAAAATTCGACGGCCCCTTTTCCGCTCTGGTGTTGGTGCCGTCCTGTGATTCCGCCGCGTTAGGCACATAGTCCTGGCTGTCGCTTGCCGTATCAATCGAGTGCGACCAGGTGTAACTAATCTGGCTGGTCCAGCCGTGGAAATTCTGTTGCGTCAGTGAAGTCTGCAGCGAATGGTAGTGCGAAACCGCCGAACTTTCGAGCTGGTTGATGATGAAGGGTGCGTTTGGCGCTATCGCGCTCAACGGGGTCGTAAAATTCCGATTTACCGCCCCATCCAGGATGCAGTTGCAGGCCAAATCTTCCCTGGTAATCTCGGCATGCGTTGGCTGGTTGATGTCGCGAAGTCTTAGCAATTTATGACCGGATGATCCTACATAGCCGATCTGCAGCACGGTGTTCTTGAATAGTTCCTGCTGTACGTTCAGATTAAAGTTGTACACGTATGGATTGCGCAGATTCCTGTCCACTGTCGAAGCGTCAGTCGTTGCCCCTGGAGCAGGTCCATTGAAATTCACCGGCGCAAAGATCGGTTGGTTTGCCTGAAACGGAACTCCCGCCAGCGATTTATTAAGGAATATGGGATCCGGTCCGATCGCGTTATACGCGATGCCTGCGTTAAAAGAATTTTCGTAGATTTGTCCGGTAAAGGCGTCCTGCGAGAAATCATCGAAGAACACGCCGAATCCCGCGCGGACGACCGTCTTCTGTTTGCCGGTCACGTCCCACGCGATGCTGATCCGCGGGCTGAAGCTGCGGAAATCCTTATCATAAAGGGGATCACGATGAACCAAGCCAACTGCAGGGTCATACACGCTGAAGCGGCCCTGATCCTCATGGATCACCCCGAAGTAATCCCATCGCAAGCCCGCATTCACCGTGAGGTTCGTCGACCACCGGTAGGAATCCTGCACGTAAAGCGCGTCGTTGGCCTGCTTTGCTTTGCGATCGGTTGAGCCTTGAATGATCCGGCTCGAAAATAACGCGGTACCTACGGGGTTGCCCTGCAGAAAATCGGAAAGTGCATTGAAAACCAGCACGCCCCGCGAACTGAAGTTGTTGAACGACCTTACGGCCGTCTCCCGGAATTCATACCCAAACTTAAGGTCATGCCGCCCGTGTTTCCAGGACAATCCGTCAATGCCCTGCCAGTTCGTATCCACCCGGTCGCGCGGATTCGAGAAAGGGGAAGAGCCTAGGAAGGAAAGAATCCCGAAACGTATCGTCGGCAGTCCGAAATCACGCGGGTTGGTCACCCCGGTGTCCAAGCCCAGGGAAGTATTAGGATTGCCGAAAACTTTCGCGTCCTCAGGGTAGAACCCGTTGCGATACCGGTTCCACCCGAAGCGCGCTTCGTTAACGATGCTGGGTGTGATTGTGCTCACCAGGCTGACCGAAACGAGTTGCGTACGGATGGGCGCAACGGTGTTGGTGCCCGGCAGGTTGTTCCCCCCGGCGAGCCCCAGCGGGAAACTCTGCGTGCTGTCCCCAAAGAAGTAGCGCCCGCTCAACTGGTGATTCTTGCTGACCGCATGGTCGAGTTTGACGATCAGACTATTGATATTGTTAAAGAATCGCACGGCGTCAATGGAATTCGCCGGCCAGATGTCCTTTCCGCCGGAGCATGTTCCTTTGGTCTGGCAGAAGTTGAAGAAATTCAGAATAACCGGATTCACCACGCCAGCTGGTTGACCGGTAACGCATGCGATGACCGTGGTTGTACATGCCGCTGGGTTCCCACCGGATATTCCGCCTTTGGCGGCATTGAAAGCGTCAGAAAAATCCTGAAGAGTAGGCACCACGTTGAGCGACGTAATCGCCCCGCCCTCGCGTTGCCCTTCGTAAGCCAGGAAGAAAAAAGCCTTGTCGTGAACCAACGGCCCGCCGACAGTTCCGCCATACTGGTTGTTGCGGAAAGCATCTTTCGCGGGCTCGGTGTTAAAGAAGTTCCTCGCGTTCAAATGATCGTTACGAAAGAATTCGTAACCGCTGCCGTGAAAATCATTCGTGCCGCTCTTGGTCACAATATTGACAACCCCGCCCGCATTGCGGCCGTACTCCGGCGCAAAGTTTGACAGCACTCTTACTTCCGCGATGGCGTCCAGCGGCAGTACCGTCCCGGGTGTCCCGAACACTCCGCCCTCGTTAATCGCTGGGTCATTGCGGTAGCCGTCGTTTTCATCCGTACCGTCGAGCATGAAATTATTGGCGCGGCCGCGGTTCCCGTTGACCGCCACGTAGCCGAACGAGCCCGGTGAATCGCCCGCTCCATTCGGCTCCCCAGCCGCTCCTGGCACATTGATCAGCAATTTTGTATAGTCGCGTCCATTGATGGGCAAGTCTTCCACCTGCTTGCTCTCAAAGACGCCACCAAGCGTGTTCGAAGTCGTCTCCACAAGCGGCAGAGATTCTCCGGAAACCTCGATCCTCTGGGCGACCTCCCCGGGCTGCAGCACCACATCCGCCCGCCGCTCGCTCGACACTTCCACTCGAATTCCTGACACCACGCCGGTCTTAAAGCCACTCTTCTCCACCGTCAGGCTATAATTTCCAATGGGCAACTCGGGTGCCCCGAAACTACCGTCTTGAGCCGTCGCCACCGTGCGCGTCAAGCCGGTGTCTGTGTTCTTCACCGTTACGCTGGCGCCCGCGACTGCCGCTCCCGAGGAATCCGTGACCGTGCCGAGAATCGTGCCGCGGAACGTCTGGGCCTTCGCCGCTGCCGCGAGTGATAGCACTACAAAAATTGTCAGAACTAGGCGCTTCATGATTATCAACACCCCCTCGTCGAGATCAAAAGAGAACTGACACCACTCACGCCCGGCCTGTTCGGGACACATTTCCAAAAAATGAATTGCACCGCGAACCAATCGGTTTCGGTTGCTGGGTCGTGATCTTCTGCTGAAACAAGGACAAGCTCCCCGGACCTGCTCGCCCTTCCCCTCTCAAAAAATCCGCACAACGAAGAAACACTCTGGCTTGGTGTTTAGTTTTTTAACTTCCATCTGTGCTTTATGTCAAGCACAATGAATTTCATTCATGGGACAAAAATTTTCATTACCGCCAGCCCGCGGGAAGAAGCTTCAGGACAGGCATTCTTGTAAGTTTTGCTGCGCACTCTTTCCGAATTCTTTTCGCAGATATATTTGACCGCACTGGCTGCTCCCTCTGATTCCTGCTAATTTGAGGCCTGCACGATCCGCACCATTTTTTTTGGAGACCCGCATGTCCACCTTCGGATTGATCGAATACAGAGACGCAAGCCCTGAAGTCCGTGCCGTTTACGACGACATCATGGCCACGCGCAAGATCGATTGGATTAATAATTTCTGGAAGGCCATCGCCCACGATCCCGCCTTGCTCAAGCGCACCTGGGAAAGCCTCAAGCAAATCATGGGCCCCGGCGCGCTCGATCCGCTCACCAAGGAATTGATTTACATTGCCGTCAGCGTCACCAACAACTGCAACTACTGCATCGCCTCGCACACCGCTTCCGCCTTCGGCAAAGGAATGACCGACGCGATGTTCAAGGAGCTTCAGGCGGTTATCGGCATGGCTAATGAAACCAACAAACTCGTCACCGGTTACCAGGTCGAAGTCGACCAGCGTTTCCTGCCCCCGCTTCCGCGCTAAACCTTCACAACTTTTTCTCTTCCCTTCTGCAACCGTTTTGGATCGCTGCTCGTCGTTCTCTACCTTCCGCGAAAATTTCTACCTGTCCGCTCGGACAGGTGTTTCTGGCGAAATGTAGTACGCACGTACTATGGCTGGCCCTCTCCGTGAAGCAGAACATATAGATGTTAGTGGAGCCCTGGCTCGGACGGGGCGACAGGCGGAATCTTCCTTCGCGAGTGTGCAAGCCATGCCTCCTACGGTCAAAGAGAACGGGATATTGTCTGCAAGGCCGGAAGCGGCCCAGCGTCCCGCGCCGACCACCACCCCGACCAGCGATGCCGCCATTAAGCAGCAGGCCGTTGCATTAGAAGTGCCGGTCACTGTCAATGGGGCGCGCGCCGTCGAAGGCAGCGATAAGCGCGAGCCGTTCGCCGAGACCACCAAGACCGTGCTCATTTTCGGCAATGGCGCCGTCATCCGTCTTTCTTCTTCCGTTGCCCCCGGCCAATTGCTTTTTCTCACCAACGAAAAAACCAAAAAAGAAGTTGTGTGCCAGGTGGTCAAATCCAAGAACTATCGCAACGTGAGCGGTTACGTCGAGCTCGAATTCACAGAGTCCGTCGTTGGTTTCTGGGGAATGCGATTTCCCGGTGACCGTATCGGTTCCGTCCCGCAGCCTGTAGCCCCGGTCCCAGCAGCGCTTAGTACACCCTTGGCCAGCGGCTCGCTGGCCATACCGCGGCCCACTGCACCCAAGGTCGAAGCGCAACGCACGAATGTTTCTGCCAGCGTGATTGCCCCGAAGCCCGTTGTTCCCATTTCCGTTGCGAAAAGCGCCGAGCCAAAGCTCGCTGAAGTTCCGAAGGCGGAAGAGCTTCTTCCGCAAAGGCCAGTCGCGCCCGTTACGCCGCTTTCGTCGGCCTTGTCGACTTCTTTTGACCCGGAAGCCTCTTTAAAGCTGGCCTCGGCAGAGCAGTTCGCACCTGTCGTCCCGGAGGTTCCTGTTGCACCCGTAAGCACCATTCCGGAAGTGCCGGTGATTTCCGCGCCGCCGCAACCAGTCGAATCCGAGCCTGTGCTCTCTGATTCGCCGCGGGCATCGGAAGCTCAGGCTTCTTTTCTTGAGCCTGCCAAGACTCCCACTGCTCCGCTGACGAATCCTCTCTCGAATCTGCTCTCTCTCTTTGAAGCGAAACCAGCTGATCCTCCGGCCGAGCCTGCACCCGCCGTGCAGGTTTGCGTTGACGTTGAAACCGAAACTCTCAAACAGCATACGGCGCGCCTTCAGGAACAGCTCTCGAATATGATGTTCTCAGGCGAACCTAAGCCTCCAGAAACGGTTTCAGTCCAAATTCCTCATGCGTCTCCGGTAGTGATACAGAAAGAACTTGCGGAGAACGCCGCCAAAATTTTGCAAGTGTCCCAGATTTCCACGCCGGAACCAGTGCCCGCCAAGCCGGTTGCGCCCGTGAAACTCGATCCTCTGCCCACGAAATCATCGCTTCAGGACGAAGAGCTGAAAATTCCATCGTGGCTCGAGCCTCTCGCTCGCAACGCCGCTGCGCCTTCTTCTACCCATGACCTAATCGAAAGGGAAAAAGCCAAGCGCCTCGCGGAACAGCAACCCAAGACGGAAGAAATTGCGGCAGAGGTCGCCACGGCCGTGGAGGAACCATTCATTCCCGAACTGCCGCTGCCGACGTTCGGCGATTCACTCCCGCTTGATGAAGTGAAAAACACGCGCGAAAGCGGATCCAAGCGTTCGGGCCATGGCATGCAGCTTGCGGCCTTTGCAGCCGCCGTTCTGGCGATCGCTGTCGGCGCCTGGTGGTACATTACCCAACCGTTTGGTAGCGCGAATGCCAGTGCGGAGTCCGCATCCACCGCGCAAGCTTCCGTCGTCTCCTCGCCTGTTGAGAGTTCGCATTCGCAATCTCCACGGAATGCGCCAGCGCCAGCGAATATTTCCGCTCAAACGAATCCAGCGTCGCTCACCAACACTGCCGCCCCATCCAATTCGGCCTCAAAAACTCTGAGCGTTGTGCCTGCAAGTGGATCGGTTGCTGCCGCGTCACGCAATCCGCAGCCCTCGTCAAATCCGGCCAATAGTGCGGCTGCACCGCCACCGGCTCCGGTGGTGGCGGCTGCCGAGCAGCCAAAGAAGCCCGTCCTCGGCAATGCCGGCCTGGCGACTCCGAAGGTCACGGCGAAGCGGGGTACGCAGAACAGCGGAGAACTTGATGCAGGGCCTGTTTTCAACAACGAGGACCAGCCCGACTCGAACGCAGAAGGGCTCAATGCCGGCCTTGCCGGCGGCAACGCACAGCCTTCGGCACCCGTAACGCCGCTTCCCGTTGGCGGTGACGTAAAGCAGGCAAAACTGATTTCGTCCGTGCCTCCGATCTACCCGGCGCTCGCAAGGAACCAGCATATTTCTGGCAACGTTCAAATCGACGCGCTGATTGACGCCAACGGACGCGTGACTACCATGAAAGTTGTTTCCGGCCCCACGCTGCTGCAACAAGCGGCTATGGACGCCCTGAAACAATGGAAGTATCAGCCGGCAATGCTCGACGGCAAACCCGTCGCGATGCACTTGACCGTAACTCTCCAGTTCCGCTTGCAATAATCCTCAGCGGTTCGTTGTGGAGTTCCCAAGCCACGGGGACGACGTACACTGGCTGCCCAAGGAAGCCGCATTGTGGTTCCCTGCGGCTCTTGCAAGTTAGGACTGTCAGTCTTGGCGGAGGCTCGAGTACGTTACTGTTGCCAGCCGCCACCCAGAGCCTGATAGAGCTGCACGAGAGCTTGCACTTCGTTATTTTGCGCTTGGGCCAGCGCCAGCTGGTCAGTAAAGTAGTTCGTCTCGTTGGTGAGCACTTCCAAGTAGTCGGTGGCTCCGGCCTTGAAGCGTTGTTCTGAAAGCTTCGCTGCATCCCCAGCTGATTCCGTCAGCTTTTCTTCCTGAATTCGAAATTCGCGATTCTTGTGATAGGCGACGAGAGCATTCGAAACGTCGCGGAAGGCGCCCTGAATGGTCTGCTGATAGGTCAACAGCTTTTCCTTCCGCTGGGCTTCCGCCAAGTGGACATTGTTCTTGAGTTTTCCAGCTTCGAAGATCGGCTGGGTAAAGGATCCGCCGAAGTTCCAAACTCCTGCCGGGCCTGTGAATAGACTGGTGAGCGCCGAGCTCTGATAACCGCCGGTTCCAGTCAACGAAATCTGGGGAAAATATGCGGCCCTCGCGACACCGATCTGCGCATTGGCGGCAACGAGATTCTGCTCTGCTTGGTGGATATCCGGCCGGCGTTCCAACAATGCCGAAGGAAGGCCAGCGGGAACTTCAGGGGCGTGGGGTTGTTCGGTGAGCCCTAATCCTCGCGGAATGGCGCCAGGGTTATTCCCGAGAAGAACGCTGAGCGTATTTTCCTGCTGCTCGATTTGCTTTTCGAGGTTGGGAACCTGGGCGGCAGCGGTGTAGACCAATTGCTCGGCCTGGCGCTGGTCAAGCATAGTATCAATGCCGTGCTCGGTCAGCAGGGTGGTCAGTTCCAGGGAGTCCTTACGAGAGGAAAGCGTGCGTTTGGAAATGTCGAGTTCGAGGTCGAGTTCCCGAAGCTGAAAATAGCCGGCGGCAACATTCGCCACCAGGGTCGCGATCACCTCTTGGCGAGCCCATTCGTTAGCGAGCAGGGTCGCCCTTGCTGCTTCCGTCGCCCGGCGATACTTTCCCCAGAAATCGAGGTTCCAGGCAGCAGAGACGTTGAGCTGCCCTGTAGTTTGCTGAAACCCGGGAATCAGGCCGGACGCCGCCAAGCGCTGGCTGGTGATATTGCCGCCGCCGCTCAGGGAAGGAAATTGGTCGGCGCGGGTGATGCCCAGCTGTGCCCGAGCCTCTAGAATTCGCGCGGCCGCGATCCGCACGTCGTAATTATTTTGAAGAGCCGTTCGGATCAAGCCCTGCAATTCCTTGTCTTGAAAGATCTCCCACCATTTTTGGTCGCCTAGGGAAGCAGGACTGGTCCGAGTTGCTTGTTCGTCGGACAGGCCTCGATAGGCCGTGGGCACGTCGGCTTTGGGACGATTATAGTTTGGACCGACCGAACAGCCGGACAAAAAGGCCGCAAGCGCGCACAGACTTACATACCAGGAGAGCGTCGAACCACTTCGCACGACGATTGTCGGCATCAGCGTCAGTCTCCCAAGCCTGCTTCCGGCGCAGGCGAACCGCCCGCGACTTGCGGTTGGCGCGCCCGGAAGAATGGCACCCGATCCAACACTTTTTCCTGGAATTCTTCCAGGTACAGGTAGATGGCAGGCGTGACATAGAGGGTGATGAATTGCGAGACAATCAATCCACCTACTACCACCAGCCCCAAGGGGCGACGCGAAGCGCCGTCAGCTCCGAAGCCAAGCGCAATCGGCAGCGCACCCATCAACGCCGCGAGTGTGGTCATCATGATGGGCCGGAAACGCTCCATGCTGGCGTCGTGAATCGCCTGATCGTCCTTGATTCCTTGCCGCACGCGTTGTTCCGCAAAATCGACGATCATGATTCCATTTTTCTTGACGATGCCCATCAGCATGAACATGCCGATGAACGCATACAGCGAAGCTTCAGCGCCAAAGAGCCATAGCGTGAGCAGTCCGCCGACCAGGGCGACCGGCAGGGACGAAAGAACGGTGATGGGGTGCAGATAGCTTTCATAAAGAATCGCCAGGATCACATACATGACGAACACTGCCAGAAACATCAAGATGGTGAGGCTGGACACGGTGTCGCGAAACGTGAGCGCCTCGCCCTGGAGCCCGCCGCGAATTCCCGGTGGAAGGATTTGCGCGGCGGAATTCTCCACAAACTGCGTGGCCTGGCCGATCGTGTATCCTGGCTTCAAGTTGAAGAACAGAGTGACGCTTGTGAACTGATTGAGATGATTTACCGACTGCGGCCCCAGAATAGAATTCCAGGTGGCCAGGGCGTTCAGCGGGACCATGCGCGAGCCATCGTCGCTCTTGATATAGAGCAAGTGAAGGTCCTGAGGCTCGGAGCGCTGATCGTCGGCGACCTCGAGAATCACTTGATACTGGTCGGTGGGCTTCTTGATCAAGTAGACGTAGTTCTGGGAATACGCCTGGTGCAAGAGGTTCAGAATGCGCGTTTCAGAAACTCCGTAGAGTTTTGCCTGGTCCCGCAGAATGTTGATTTGCAGGTTCGGCGTGTGATTGAACAAATCGGAATTCACGAAAAGAAATCCAGGGAATTCATGCATCTTCTGCATGAGCTTCCCCGCGCTCGCGTAGACCTCATTCGGATCGATCCCGGAAATGGTATAAGCGAACTGTCCCTGCAAGTTCGCTGTCGCGCCGGTACTGATCTGGAGCACAGGTTGCGGTTTCAAGAAGGTGAGCAGCCCCGGAATGCTGGAGTTGAGCTGGCCCATCAGCTGACCTGTTACCGCCCCGATGGGCGGACGTTTATCCGGATCTTTCAGAAAGGCAAGTACCAGGCCCTGGTTCGCTGGGAAGAAGGTATTATTGCCGCTCATCGTGAAGGTCATGTCCACAGCGGGATTCGCGTGCAGAACGCTCTCAACCTCCTCCTGGTGCTTGTGCATCTCGTACGGCGAGGTGCCTTCTTGCGCGACAAACACTCCTAACGTAAAGGAACTGTCGCCGACCGGCAGAAACGATTTCGGAATGACGTAGAAGAGATATCCGGTCCCCAAGAGGCAGATAACCCAGGTGGCCAGGGAGATCCAGCGATGTCGAAGAAAGAACCACAAAGAGCGTCCGTAGAGCCCCAGCACTCTCTTCTCAATTCCGCCAATCACGCGCTCCACCCAGGTCTTCTTGGCGTGTTCACCGCGCTCCGCCAACAGGCCCGAGCACATCAAAGGCGTCAGGGTGAGCGAAACAATGCCGCTGGCAAAAATGGAAACAATGATCGTGATTGAAAATTCGCGAAAAATCCTGCCGACCAGTCCGCTCATGAAAACGAGGGGAAGGAATACCGCGGCGAGAGACACGGTCATCGCTAAAATCGTAAAGCTAATTTCCTTGGCCGAGTTCAGCGAAGCCTCGAGAGCTCCTTGCCCCTCCTCCATCAGGCGCACGGTGTTTTCCAGGAAGACGATGGCGTCGTCCACCAGGAACCCGATCGCGAGCGTCAGGGCCATCAAAGATAAATTGTCCAAGCTGTAGCCCAGAATATTCATCACGACGAACGTAAGCAGCAGGGAGAGCGGTAAAGCGACTGCTGGGATCAGCGTGTCGCGGGCGCGGCCCAGAAAAACAAAGATGACCAGCACGACCAGCGCGAACGCAATGTAGAGCGTCTCCTGCACATCCTTAACGCTGTTTACAATCGTTTGCGAGCGGTCGTAGATGGGGATGATGCCCACCGAACTGGGGAGCTGGGCCCTCACCGTGGGAAGCAAATCGCGGATCGACTTCGCGACTTCGACGGCATTGGAACCGGCGCGCCGAAACACCGCGATCACCACGGTTGCCGAGGGAACTTGATGGCCTCGGTACCAAAAGCGCATCCTGATGCGTTCGTCCTGGAGGCCGTTTTCAGCGGTTGCGATGTCCTTCAAGTAGACCGGGGCGCCGTTTCCTTGCCTCACGATCAGATTGTCGTATTGGCTGGCCTCGCTGAGCTGGCCCTCCGGTTGAAGAAGGAAAGTGTGGTGTTCGCCGTCAAACTGTCCCGCACCCGTGTAACTGGTCCCGTTCTTTACTGCTGCTGCCAGGTCATCGACTGTTAGGTTGCGAGCCGCCATGGCCGAGGGGTCTGCCTTGATGCGCACGGCAGACTGGGCGCCGTACACGGCCACCTGGCTTACTCCCGGCAGAATGCTGATGCGCTCACCGACTTGAGTGTTGGCGTAGTCATAGAGCTGCCCTTGCGTCGCGCTGTCACTGGTCAGGCCGATGTACATGATCGGCTGGTCGTTTGGATTGGTTTTGGTAAACGTCGGCGGGCTCGGCAGGTCGACCGGCAGTTGGGCCGCGGCCCGGGAGAGCGCCGCCTGCACATCGGTCGCGGCCGCGTCGACGCTCTTCGAAAGATCAAACTGCAGAACGAAGCTACTGTGCCCCTGGCCGTTATTGGAAGTAATCAGCTGCAACCCTGGGATTTGCATAAACTGGCGTTCCAGGGGAGTGGCCACGTTGTTCGCCATGGTCTCAGGCGTAGCACCGGGGTAGCCGACGTTCACTTGGATAACCGGGTAGTCCACTGCGGGAAGATCGTTGACCGGCAAGCCAAAGTAGGCCAGCACGCCAAACAAAACCACGGAGACAGTCAGCACGGCCGTCATTACCGGCCGTCGAATGAATGGTTCAGAGAGATTCACGTGGCCTCGTTTTCCCTACTTCGTGCTTACGGCACTCGCACCGGCGCCGGCCGGAGCTTTGCTGGGACTCGGGGCAGCACCAGTATCGACGCGGACTTTTCCGCCCGGCGGCACTGTCAGTTGTCCCGTGACAATTACATTTTCTCCCGCCGCCACTCCCTGGGTGACGACCACGTTTTCTCCTTGCCGCTGGCCGAGGGTGACAAGCCGCAAGTCCGCGGTGCCGTCAGGCTTGACTACGTAGACGAATGGCCCTTTCTGGCTTATTTGCGTGGCCTGATTTGGAATCAGGACCGCGTTTTTTTGCGTGGCCAGAACGAGCCTCACGTTGACGAACTGGCCAGGCCAAAAGTGATGATCGGGATTGGACATCGTGGCGCGCAGGTTAACCGTGCCAGTGCCGTTCTGAACGGCGTTGTCGAGAAACGTGACCTTTCCAGTGCGCGCGCGATTTTCCGGATCCGACGGCACCCGCACCAACGCCTTCAGACTGCCGCGCGACATTTCCTTCTGCACTTCCGGAAGATCGCGTTCGGTCACAGTGAAGTCCGCATAGATCGGGTCGAGGCGCTGGATTAACAGCAACCCGGTCGTGTTGGGCTGCACCACGTTCCCTACATCAACCAGACGAGCGCCAGCGCGGCCTTCGATGGGAGAGTGAATGTAGCAGTACTCCAGGTTGAGCCTGGCGGTCTCAAGGGCGGCTTGGGCGGACTCGACCTGCGCCTGATCGACGTCGACCGTATTCTTCTTCGTGTCATAGTCTTGCTTGGAGATCGCTTTCGTCCCCACCAACTCCTGATCACGCGCAAACTGAATCTTTGCGAGTTCAAGGGCCGCTTTCGCCTGGGCCAGGCTGGCTGTCGCTGAGTCCAACTGGGCCTGGAAAGGGCGCGGATCGATGACGAACAAGAGCGCTCCTTTGGCCAAGTCTGCACCGTCCTGGAAATGCCGTTCTGTGATGCGCCCGCCGACTTGGGGGGTCACCGTCACGGACTCAAAGGCGCCGCTTTTCCCGATTTCGTCCAAATATACAGGCACGTCCTGGGCTTGGGCTTTCGCAACGGTCACCAAGGGTGGCGGAGGCATTTGCGGGCCCGCTGCCTGAGGGTTCGCTCTATTGCATCCACCCGCGATCACCTGCCCCAGCAGCAACGGAATGAAATACGAAAATGTGTACTTCAAACGCATTTTTAGCCCCCTGTTTATCTTACGTGCGGGCAAGGAAATTATTTCCACTCGTTGCCCAGGTTCCATCGTTATAGATATAGACGTGCCGGGAAGCATCTAGCGTTGCACAGGACACGCAACAAGATGAAACACAACAGAAGTGACGGCGCGCCTAGCGCTCGGAGTCAAGTTCTGTGTACACCCTTGCGGTCCCTTAAAAGTTAGATACGCCGAGCCTCCGTTTTGGTACTTCAGTTCCTTTCGTTTGTAAGCCCTCAAGGCGCTCCGGCTTGCGGGATGGGAGCCAGGTTCGTATACTGGCGGCCCGGCCAATTGGCGGTTCCTGCGGTGGGGTAGACCGCTGGTGCTCACCTCCCTTGGCCTGACAAAAAAGAGCTGATGTAGCCGAATCATTGATTCTGCTCTGGAATCCAGTGAAGACAGGTTTCTTTGCGCAAAAGGCGCGCAGAGAGGAAGCCAGCTCACTCCGTAATAGACGAAATGACGGAAGCAGGGCTGTCCGCACCAAAGGAGAATTTCGCATGCCGCAAGCTCCCATGCCGGAAGAAATGAATGTCTACCAGAACGCGGAGGCGCGCTTTGAGCGTGCTGCATTCCACGGTGCGCGGGCCGGGCAAGGGCGGAATCCGCTTTGCTCCCGATGTTTCCATCGACGAAGTGCGCGCGCTGGCCACGTGGATGACCTGGAAGTGCGCGGTCGTAAATATTCCTTTTGGCGGCGCCAAGGGCGGAATTATTTGCGATCCGCGGAAAATGTCGCGCGGTGAACTCGAGCGCCTCACCCGCCGCTACACCGCGGAACTTTCGAACTGGCTGGGTCCAGAAAAGGACGTTCCGGCTCCCGACGTCGGCACCAACGAACAGACTATGGCCTGGGTCATGGACACTTACGCGATGCACCTCGGCCAAGCCACTACGGCTGTCGTCACCGGAAAGCCTATCGAGCTCGGCGGATCGCGCGGGAGGAAAGAAGCCACCGGCCGCGGCGTGATGATTTGCTGCGACAAAGCGCTTGCGAAACTCGGTATCAAGAAGCAAGGCTGCCGCGTTGTGGTTCAAGGCTTCGGCAACGTTGGTTCCATGGCCGCAGACCTCATGCAGAAAGCCGGCTACAAAATCATCGGCCTCGCGGACATCGGCGGCGGTCTTTACAATGAAAAAGGTTTTGACGTGCCGAAGGTCATCGACTGGGTCTACACGCAGAAGAAGCCGCTCCAGGATTTTCCCGCCGGCGGAATGAAGATGACCTCCCGCGACGTTCTCTTCCAGCCCTGCGAGATCGCCATTCCAGCGGCCATCGAGAATCAGATCACCGAAAAGAATGCCAAGCAAGTGCAGGCCAGAATTCTCTGCGAGGGCGCCAATGGCCCCACTACTTGGCAGGCCGACGCGATCATCGATGCCAAAGGCATCTTCACCGTTCCGGACATTCTCGGCAACGCCGGCGGCGTCACCGTCAGCTACTTCGAGTGGGTCCAAGACCGCCAGGGTTTTTTCTGGCGCGAGAGCGAAGTGAACGAGCGCCTATTCGACGTGATGGACAATGCCTTTGATGAAGTGGTCCGCTTCGCGGAAATGCACAAAGTCAACAACCGCATTGCGGCTTATATGCTGGCAATCGACCGGGTAGCCAGCGCGCTGAAGCTCCGAGGCATTTACGCTTAGCGCCATCGCATTTTGACCAACTCCCGCCTGAACTCATCTCTGTGCGTGGAAACTCGCTAACCCAGCGCTGCTGTTCCTTGTTTCGGGGGTGAATAGCGGGTAACATCAAGTATTGACGGCAGATTAGACTTGGTTCTTTTCTTAGGAGGGCCGCCGCTAGATGCTTTCTCGCGCTTTTTACCTGCCGCAGGTATGGCTAGGAAGCCAGATCTCGGACAAATTCTTGCCCTCGACCATTCGGCCCCTTTCCGCGCATATCAAGTTTACAGAAAACTGCCAGGCCGGCTGCATTAGCTGTGATTACTGGAAATCACGCTGGCAAGATAGAATTAGCACCGACCGCGCCGTGGAACTCCTCGACGAGATCAGTGGGGCGGGCATCGGAACCTTGCGCTTGACCGGAGGCGAGCCCCTTCTCCGGAAAGACCTGTTTGAGATTTTGCACCGGGCTAATGCCACTGCTTTCAAGCACATCATCCTCCAAACGAATGGCCTGCTCCTTAAAAAGCTTCACAAGGAAGTGAACGACTCTCCGATCACCAAAGTCGCCGTTTCCATTGACGGGCTCAAAGAGTCCAATGACCTGATCCGCGGGATCCAGGGCTACTTTGATTTGGGCGTCGAAGGCATTAAATTGTTACGCGGCAAGAAGCTCGCTATCTCCGTCACCCTCAATCGGCTTTCCGCGGATGAACTCGAAAAACTCGCTGACCTGGCTCACTCCCTTGGCGCCGATATCGAATTCAATATTCTGAGTCGAAGCCTCTCCTTCCTGAAAGATGCTGATCTCAACTCCATGTGGCCGCGGGTCAGTGATGTGCCTAAGATCGCGAAATTCGTGCGCGAATCGCTGAAACGGCCCGAGTACGAAACGGATTACATCACCAGGTATTACAACAATGAGACCCTGGCGGAGCCTCCTTGTGTTCTGGGCTACCTTCAGGTGTTTGTCATGTCCAATGGCGATGTCTTGACCGGCTGTTACCCGCTGAATCCAGTTGGCAATATTTTGAAGGACAGCCTCGCATCCATCCTGGCTTCAGAAGCCTACTCTCGCCAGTGCTTGGCAATGATCCGCAGGGAATGTCCGGGTTGCACTTGCGGCATTGAAAGTTCCCTGGCCATGAAGCACGCTGCTTCCAGTGCGTTGTTCGAGCTCAAGCGTCTGAAGCACCATCAGAACGGCGGCAAAGAGCCAAATGCCGTTGGGGCCACGCAGGCAAGCGACGCGTCTCGTAGTTAAGCATTGAAAGCGAACATCGCCGGAAGGTCCGCGCTCACGCGGAGTTTATCGTCTCAACCAAAAAACATCCGACTCGTTGACTCTTGTCCCCGGAGGGAAGTTTGGGATAACGCGGACAGCGGACAAAGCCAGGCTTCAGTCATTGATCATTTGAGCCTGGTTCCAGCCTATCTGGTACCCGGCTCCGTCGAGGACATCCCCAAAATTGAGGCAGGCATACCTATCGGCTAGGAATTTAGAATGGCAGTAGCTTTTGCGGCCAACTTGTATTAGTTTCTTCTCCGCTCCTGCCGCGGTAATGGGGACCGGCCGGAGCCAATCCGTAACCTCGCTACGGACTGTGCTCGTATCAACTCAAACTGATCGGCTCGGAAAATGATTCCGCGCCAGGAAGGAGTCCGTCCTTGACCCCGGACTCACTTTTGTCAGGCCACGCGAAAAGCGAAGAGCAGCACCGCCGCGAAATTTGTATTGCCGGACGCTGGATGTACGAGCGCGGGCATATCGTCGCCTGCGAAGGAAACATTTCCGTCCGCTTGGATGACGGCAGCGTTCTCACCACACCTACCTGCATGAATAAGGGGATGCTTGCGCCCGAGGATTTGGTCATCACCGATCTGCACGGCCGGCAGCTTGCCGGCGATCGGAAATTTTCTTCCGAACTTGCCATGCATCTCCTGTTTTACCGCATGCGGCCGGATGTGATGGCTATCTGCCATGGCCATCCGCCCACCGCCACCGGGTTCGCCGTCGCCGGGCGCGCTTTGAACCATGCGTTGCTTCCCGAAGTCGTCGTGGGACTTGGACAGATTCCGCTGGTGCAATATGCGACGCCGGGAACTCAAGAGTTGAGCGAAGCTATCGAGCCGTTCGTGCCGCACTACGATGCACTCCTGCTTGCCAACCATGGGGCGGTAACTTGCGGCCCGGATCTGCTCACGGCGTTCTTTCGAATGGAGACCATCGAGCACAGCGCGAAAATCACACTCGCCGCGGAAACGGCCGGTGAGCCGGCGTTGCTCTCCAGCCGCGAAGTCGCCAAGCTTATGGCTGCGCGTCCCCGCTACTTTGTCTCACCTCCGCCGGGCGGCGGAGCGGAATTGCCCATCACGCGCGATAGCGGAGAAAACTCGGGCGATGACGTGACGCTGACTCGCAGCGAACTCGATGCGCTAATCGACGAAGCCATTCGCAAGGACCGCACCCGGCGCTAGTTGCCTGCATACCTGGTCCTTCACAACAGGCGCGCCCCAGCCCTGCCAGGAGTTTTGCTGCGAGCGGGAGCGTGGCCATACCAGAGTCGGCGGATTTCTACACAGGCGTAAGCGTCTTGAATCTGACATAAAGGGAGGCGCCGCAATGGGAAGAAAAGTTGCGATGCTGACCGGTTTCTTTTTGTGCTTTTCATTTTGGCCGTGCGGAGAGATCTTTGCTCAGGAGAAAGGAGGAACCATGCCTCTGCAAATTTCCAGCACAGCCTTTTCAGCCGGAGAGACAATTCCGAAAAAATTCACCTGTGACGGGCCGGATGTCTCCCCGCAATTGAAATGGAATGATCCGCCCGCAAATGCGCAAAGCCTTGCGCTCATCATGGATGATCCCGACGCCCCTGCGGGCACCTGGGTGCATTGGGTGCTTTACGATCTTCCCGCGAACACACGAGAGCTTCCGGAAGGAATCGCGAAGCAAGAGCAGCTCCCGAGCGGCGCGCGGCAAGGCCGGAACGATTTCGGCAGAATTGGTTACGGCGGCCCGTGTCCCCCACCGGGCAATCCGCACCGCTATTTTTTCAAACTGTATGGCCTCGATGCAAAACTAGCTTTGAAAGCCCGCGCAACGAAGGCCGATGTCGAACGCGCCATGAAGGGCCACATCCTGGCGCAAGCGGAGCTGATTGGCAAATACGGCCGCTGACATTCGACTCCGCGTTGACGGGCGAAGGAAAAGCGGCAATACTGGCGGACGATGATTGGCCAGCTTCGTGGACGGCTCGCCGAAAAAAGACCGAACCAAGTGCTCGTCGACGTAGGCGGCGTGGGCTACCTCGTGCAGGTGCCGCTCTCGACGTACGCCGCGCTCGGCGACCTGCATACCGAAGTTACCCTCCTGATCCATACGCATGTCCGTGAAGATGCGCTGGCGCTGTATGGATTTGTTTCCGCGCGGGAAAAACATTTTTTTGAGATGCTGCTTTCGGCTTCGGGAGTGGGGCCCAGCTTGGCGCTGAAGATTTTGAGCGGGATGAGTGTCGAAGAACTGGTTCCAGCAATTCGCGGGAGCGACCTGGGGCGCCTGACGAAAATTCCTGGAGTGGGGCGCAAAACGGCGGAACGTATAGTGGTGGAGCTGAAGGACAAACTGGAAGCCGTTGCCGTGGAGGCGGAGAAACCGGCGGCGTCTTCGCCCGCGGGAATCGAGGCGGATGTCATTTCGGCGCTGGTTAATCTGGGATATGACGGTCGCGCGGCGGAAACCGCGGTCGGAGAAGCGAAGCGCGAGACAGGCGCCGGAAATTTTGAGAAGTTGCTGCGCGGGGCATTGCAGGCGTTAAGTGCGCCGAAGGGGCGGGCCGCGCGCGGGGCGTAGTTCCGTTGCGCTGTCATTCTGAACGCATCCGATGAGGATGCGTGAAGAATCTCAACGCAAGACTCCTTGAGCGTGGCGCACCTGGCCGGCAAGGGATCGGTTGAGATCCTTCGGCGAACCTTATCGGTTCGCCTCAGGATGACAATCGTTTGCAGAGTGGCTGAAATACGATGGCGGATGGAACGGCAAAGCGGATGATGCACGAGAGGCAGCCAGGACGGATTGTCTCCGGACAGCCGTTTGACGAGGATGCGCGAATCGATGTGAGCGTGCGGCCAAAACGGCTGGAGGAATACATCGGGCAGAAACGCGTCAAAGAAAATATTCAAATTGCCATCGAAGCGGCGCGAAGCCGCGACGAAGCGCTGGACCACGTGCTGCTCTACGGACCGCCTGGCCTCGGAAAAACCACGCTAGCGCAGATCATCGCGAATGAGTTGAACGTACCAATCAAGACCAGCGCCGGCCCCTTGCTGGAGCGCAAAGGCGACCTGACCGCGATTTTAACCGCGCTGGAAAAAAAGGAAGTCTTTTTTCTGGATGAAATTCACCGCTTGCAGCCGGCCGTGGAGGAAGTGCTGTACCCGGCGATGGAAGATTTCCGCCTGGACCTGATTATCGGCCAGGGCCCGGGCGCGCGGATTCATCCCTTTTCGCTGGGGCACTTCACGTTGATCGGCGCGACGACTCGTGCGGGGTTGATTACCGCGCCGCTGCGCTCGCGCTTTGGCATCGTGCACCGGCTGGATTTCTACGAGCCTGCGGATTTGCTGATCATCATTCACCGCTCGGCGAAAATCCTAAATATCCAGATGGACGAGGGCGGCGCGGAAGAAATCGCCGGCCGCTGCCGAGGCACGCCGCGTATCGCGAACCGGCTGCTGCGGCGGGCACGCGATTTCGCGGAAGTGCGCGCCGCGGGCCGCATCACCAGGGCGGTTGCACAGGAAGCATTGCAAATGCTGGGCGTCGACGCGCAGGGTCTCGATGAAGTGGACCGCAACCTGATGATCGCACTGCTGGACAAGTATGGCGGTGGGCCCGTCGGCCTCGGCACGCTGGCTGCGGCGCTCTCCGAAGAAGAAGACGCCATCGAAGAAATTTACGAACCTTACCTCATGCAAATCGGGATGATCGACCGCACGCCGCGCGGCCGCGTCGCCACCGCGCGCGCCTACGAATATTTCGGCCGTGACCTCCCTCGCCGCCAGCCGCGGCTGTTCTAAAGAAGCTGACAGTCCAAAGCTAAAGCTGAACGAGGGTAGAAGGACGGTTCGTCGCGCGTGGCAGAGCACAGCCAGGAATGGCTGTGCAACCAGGCACAGATAGAGATAGGCCCAGCCCGCGATTTTAATCTCTAATTTCGACTAAGGGTTGCACATCCCGAGCGACTTCGGCGGCGATCTCGTCCTCGGCAACTGCCAGATCGTAACGGGTCTGGAGATTCATCCAGAAAGCTGGGCTGTTGTTGAAGTAGCGGGCAAAGCGCAGCGCCGTGTCAGCGGTGACCCCTCGGCGCTCGTTCACGATGTCCGCGATCCGCGTCACGGGCACACGCAGAGCCATAGCCAGCTTGTTCATACTCAGTCTAAGAGGAGTCATGAATTCCTCGCGCAGGATCTCTCCTGGATGTACCGGTTTCAGTTTCTTTGCCATTCGTTTCCCCTAGTGGTAATCCACGATTTCAACTTCATAGGCGTGCCCTTCACGCCACGAAAAACAAATCCGCCATTGGTCGCTGATGCGGATACCGTACTGACCATCCCGCTTGCCCTTGAGGCGTTCCAAACGATTTCCTGGCAATGTTGAGAGGTCCGAAGATCCGGCGCGGCGTCGACCATGTCGAGCTTCCGAAGGGCTTGGCGCTCGATGGCCTTGAACCGGCGCACGGCTTCCCGATGGAAAAGGCGCTCGGTATCAGCGCATCGGAAGGACCGGATCACATTGCGAAGCCTATACTGCTTTCCGGTAAATGTAAAGCAGTAAAGTCGGGCTTACTTGCGCTTAGGTCTTTTGCGGGTGCGGGCGTACTTGAGGGCGATCAGGCCTTTGGAGAAGGTCTTATTTTCGAGGAGGGTGAATTCGCGTTGCGGGAATCCGCTGGGGAAGAGCAGACGGCCTTCGCCGATCAAGACTGGAACGATGCCCATATAGAGCTCGTCGACAACGTCGTCCTTGAGGAAGTCGCGAGCGAGTTCTCCGCCGCCCATCAACCAGATATTTTTTCCAGGCTTCTTCCGGAGTTTCTCGACGAAACTTCTGGGGGATTCATTGACGAACGTGACGCCGCCGCGCTCGCCGGGCGGCTGGGAATGGGAGAACACGTAGCTCTTAGTCTTCGAGTCGCTGAAACCGCCACCCATTTTGAGAGCATCGTCGTAGGTTTTGCGACCCATGATCATCGTGTCGATGGTGGCGAAGAACGGGCCCATGGAATAGTCCTTGGGCATGAAGAGAAAATCGACCGCGCCATCGGGGCGGGCGATGTAGCCGTCGAGGCTGATGCCGAGGCCGAGGACCACCTTGCGCATGGGCGGCATTCTAAACGACGAGAAGTAAATTCTTCAACCGGCGTAATCAGCTGATCCGCGGCGACCCTAGAAATCGCTACGCATGATCTTCCACCAGTGGTCTCGCTGGTCGGGTTCCACGTTGATGAACTGAACGCCTATCTTCCCTTTGCCGGAATGGCGGACCACAGCACGCATCAGCAGCTTTCCGGATGGTTGATCATTGTGAACGCCAAAATGAACTTCAATTTCCGTGCCCACCGGGTACTGAACTTCACTCAGAATGCTTACGCCAATGGGACTCAAGTCCGCGAGGAAGCCAGACACGAGTTGGCCGCGAGGGCCAAACAAAACGCGCCAATCGGCGGCGCGTCGAGCGGTGCTTCTGCGTTCGGAAGGGTGATTGTCCGCCAATCGAGTAACCGGATCTGCCCGAGCCGGGGAAAACTTCCGGCCCGAGCGAACGCCGGGAGATTATCAACAATTTGTCAATGGAGTGTCAATGGCCGAGCCGTTGGGACTGATCTCGCCGTCTTGGCGGGGCATTTCTTACCTGAAAAGGATTGCGCGGGAGTTTCCAGATGGTCTAAGGTGCGGAGCGACCGAAAGCGGTAGTCGATCGGATCAGAGGAGGAACGAATATGTCGCGGAAGAGCGTTGTAAAGGTTCTTGTTGTCCTGCTCGTTGTTTTTGGCGCCCTTGGCAGCGCGGCGGCGCAGATGCCGAACCCCTATGGGCCGGCCATCAGCCTGGAAAATGCAAAGAAGGCGGCGCCGCCGGCGCTAGCCGAGGCGGCGAAAAATAACTGGAGGGTGGCCGTTGCGATCGTCGATCCAGCGGGGACGCTCGTTTACTACGAGAAAATGGACAACACGCAGCTCGGCAGCGCGAACGTCGCGATTGATAAGGCTCGCTCCGCGACGCTGTTCAAGCGGCCAACGAAAGCGTTGCAGGACGCGCTGGCGGCCGGTGGTGAAGGATGGCGGATCTTGCGCGTGCAGGGAGCGGTGCCGGTGGAAGGCGGGATTCCGCTGGTGATGGACGGAAGAATTGTGGGCGCGATTGGCGTCAGCGGCGCGACAAGCGCGCAGGACTCGCAGTGCGCCAAGGCCGGCGCGGACACGGTGAAGTAGGCTCTGCCGATGAGACTGCATGAGTGAAAAGACGGTTTATCTCTCGCTGGGGTCCAATATCGGGGATAGAGCACAGAATTTGCGCGCGGCGACCGATGAATTACCGCATGCGGGCGTAGCGGTGAAGAAAGTCTCGTCCTTCTATGAAACCGAGCCGGTGGATTTTCGGGAGCAGCCTTGGTTTTTGAATTGCGCCTTGGAGGCGGAAACGCATTTCGACGCAATCATGTTATTGCAAGCTTTGCGCGAAATCGAAACGAAAATGGGCAGCAAGAAATTGGTCGCAAAAGGGCCGCGGCTGATTGATATGGACATACTGCTGTATGGACAGGAGGCGATCGACACACCGGAATTGCAAGTTCCTCATCCACGAATGCACTTGCGACGGTTTGTGCTGGTACCGCTGGCGGAAATTGCGCCGGATATACTGCATCCGGTCCTGAAAAAGACTGTGAAGCAGTTGTTCGAGGGAACCCTCGACAAGAGTGTGGTACGGCGCTTTCACCCTGCCGAGTAAGGGCGTCCGCCGCGGCGGACGCCCCACAAGTTTTTGGCCTTTAGATCGCTTTAGCTAGTGCGACGCAGGAGCAGACGGTGCAGCGTGATGGGTTTGGGCTGAAGGGCGTCGAGCTCGATTTGGGCGAGCTGGCCTTCCTTGATTTCGCGCCAGCGATAGACGCCCGGCTCGGTTTCCTGAGTTTCACGGCCGTTCAATCGGCGCAAGAACTCGTTGGCATTGTCGCGCGAAGCAACTTGGCGGTACGAAGGGCGCGTGAGGGCTTCGACGGCGTAGCTGCGAAGAAGCTTGCGCCAGTAGTGATCGAAAAGATCGCTGGAGGCGAAGATGTCGCTCCAAGCTACATCGCCGCCGTAAGCAACGACTACCCCGACGACGCGCTCACCCTTTAGGCCGGAGGTTGCGCTCGCGAAGCGGTGCTGCACTTCGTTGACGAAGTCATCGATGGAGACGCCGACGGCACGGGACTCATAAATTTTTTCGTAGGCTTCCGTGCGACCATTGCCCGCGATGGCGGTTTGGAGATTCTCAGCGGATATTCTGGGAGGAGGAGCTGCGGCGGGTTTTGCCGCTGTCGTGCCGCTGCGCACGGCGTCCCAAACTTCGGTTTGCTTTTGATCCACCGCGGCCTTTTCGCGGACGCTGGGATGAACAATGGTGAGCGCGGCGGCGAATTGTGCACTGCCGGTCCAACGGCCGTGCTCGACACAGAAGACATCGAGAGGGAGCGGCGGAGCGCC
>WNFP01000913.1_pt1 | contig 25885 bp, 29 predicted proteins | sample 5400201 | NCBI WGS metagenome assembly WNFP01 (sample SAMN13153355, study PRJNA577476) | soil metagenome | isolation source: 115 cm saprolite under Madrone tree | place: USA:California | collected 2016-06-14 | reverse complement strand
TCAGCTCCCGGAAGCAGTCCCCGGCGCGTATCGTCTGTTCGCGAATCTCGTCTCGCTGGGCAAATGACGCCCGCGTTGCGCCCCGACGAGCGCTCCGAGGCCGAGCCCCCCGACGTCCCCGGCTTCCGCAGCTGGCGCGCCGTCTACCTGTTCGTCTTCGGGTGGTTCGTGCTCGTGGTCGTCCTGTTGACCGTGTTCACGGGGATCTTCTCGTGAACGTCGTCGACTGGGTCGTGCTGCTCGGCACTATCGTGGGCATCGCCGCCTACGGCTCCTGGCGCACGCGCCAGGTGCGGAGCCTCAACACGTACCTGCGCGGCAACGCGTCCACCCGCTGGGGCACGATCGGCGTCAGCGTGATGGCCACCCAGGCGAGCGCGATCACGTTCCTCTCCATCCCGGGCCAAGGCTTCGAGAGCGGCATCGGCTTCGTGCAGAACTACTTCGGCCTCCCCCTGGCTCTCATCATCGTGTGCGCCGTGTTCCTGCCCATGTACCGGCGGCTCAACGTCTACACGGCCTACGAGTTCCTCGGCCGGCGGTTCGACGGGAAGACGCGCCTGCTCGGCGCCGGCCTCTTCCTGCTGCAGCGCGGCCTCGCCGCCGGCGTGACGATCTACGCGCCCGCGATCATCATTTCCACGGTGCTCGGCTGGCCGCTCGACCTCGTCATCATGTTCACGGGGCTGCTCGTGATCGTCTACACGGTCACCGGGGGCAGCGAGGCGGTCGCCCTGACCCAGAAGTGGCAGACGGCGGTGATCTGGGCCGGCATGGTCACGGCCATGGTCGTGCTGCTGCTCCGGCTGCCCGAGGGCCTCGGGTTCACCGGCGCCGCGCACGTGGCCGGCGCGCTGGGCAAGCTGCAGGCGGTGGACTTCTCGCTTGATCCGAGCCGGCGCTATACGGTGTGGACCGGCGTATTCGGGGGGTTGTTCCTCTCCCTCTCGTACTTCGGGACCGACCAATCGCAGGTGCAGCGCTACATCGGCGGCGCCTCTTTGCGTGAGGGCCGTCTGGGCCTGATGTTCAACGCCCTGCTGAAGATTCCGATGCAGTTCGTCATTCTCTTGCTGGGCGCGCTTCTGTTCGTCTTCTATCAGTTCGCGCCGCACCCGGTCTTCTTCAACCAGGCGGAATGGCGCCGCTATGCGCAGGACGGCCGCTTTCGCGCCATCGAGGCCCAGCACACCAGCGCCGTGGCGCAGAGTCAGTCCGCGATACGCGCGTGGCTCCAGGCCCGCGCCTCGGACGACGCAGCGCGGGAAGCGAGCACGCGGGCGGCCATGATCACGGCTGACGATCGGACCCGCGCCATCCGCGCCGACGCCAAGGCCGCCTTGGTGGCCGCGGACCCGCGCGCCAAGACCAAGGACTCCGACTACGTCTTCATCACCTTCATCCTGACCCAGCTCCCGCACGGGGCGGTGGGCCTGCTGGTGGCGGTGATGTTCGCGGCGGCCCTGTCGTCGAAGGCTTCGGAGCTTGCCGCGCTCGGCACCACGACCACCGTCGACTTTTGGCGTCACTTCCGCCCGCTTGCCGCCGCCGACGAGGCACGCAACGTGCGGGTGGCCCGGCGCTTCACGGCGCTGTGGGGGATCTTCGCGGTGGCCTTCGCCCTCTTCGTCGGGTTCGCGGAGAACCTCATCGAGGCCATCAACATCCTCGGCTCGATCTTCTACGGCGTCCTCCTCGGCCTCTTCGTAGTGGCGTTCTTCCTCCGGCGCGTGGGGGGCAGCGCGGTGTTCTTCGCAGCCGTGATCGCGCAGATCCTCGTGATCGTGATGTACTTCTCGCTCAACATCGGCTACCTCTGGTACAATCTCATCGGCTGCGCCGCGTGCATCGCCTTCAGCGCAGCCCTCCAGACGGTCCTCCCCCCGCGCGTTCGTGCCGAGGAGGGCCGCGCCGGATGACCCCGGATCCCGTCATCGCGTTCGGTCAGCAGCCCTGCGGCTTCTTCCCGCGACGGTTCCTCGTGGCCAAGATCCGGACCGCGCGACGCCTGCAGGCGGAGATCGGCGGGCGCGTCCTCTACTTCTGCCACGACAGCGACCACGATCCCCGCGAGACACGCACGATCCTGCGCCATCGCGCGACGGGTCAGCCCGCGCCACTGAACTTCTCCGTGGTCAGCAAAGTCCAGCGCAAATTCTCCCCGCTCTACGCCAAGCGCATTGCCGCCGACTGGCACGCGAGGACGGTCGGGCAGCTCGCGAACTACGTGGACTATCCTCTCATCGACCTGTTCCGGAAAACGTCGGCGGGGACGGTGGCCGACTTCTGCCTCGAGATGTACCGCGGGATGGGCCTGCTCGACGGGGTGGAGGTGGTGCGCTCGAGCGATCCCGCGGTGCGGCGCCGCGCGTCCGACGTGGACGACTTCTTCGTGGACGTGCCGTACGAGGGCGAGATGGTCCGCGCCCGCGCGCGCGACGGCGCGCTATACCTGCACGAGGGCGGCGATTCGTTCGTCACCCTGCCCGCGGCGCCCTCCGCCTTTGGGAAGGAGCAGATAAGCCCCACGCGGGACACGCGACTTCGATGGATGCAGTCGGTCATCCACTGCACGCACTACGTGACGGGGGCGGGGGAGCAGGCATATCTCCGGCCGGAAGACTCGCCGGAGATCGCGTACGTGCGACGGGAAGATATCGAGCGATCGGGTGAAGCGTTCACCGAGTTGCCGGGCTGAGATGCGGTCCGCCGGCGCGCGCGATCTCGAAGATGGCTAAGGACACGCTGGGCGTGGGCATCACGTGCTACCCGTCGGTCGGGGGCAGCGGCGTGCTGGCGACCGCGCTCGGCGAGGACCTGGCGGCGCGCGGGCACGACGTGCACTTCATCGCCTACGAGCGTCCGTTCCGGCTGCCCTCTGACGCGCCGCGCCTGCACTTCCATCCCGTCGCGATCAACGAGTACGAGCTCTTCCGGTTCCCCGACTACACCCTGCCGCTCTCCGTGCGCATGGCCGAGGTGAGCCGCGACCATCGCCTCGACGTCCTCCACGTCCACTACGCCGTACCTCACGCCACCGCGGCCATCCTTGCCCGTGCCATGCTCCCACCCGGTCAGCGGCCTCGCGTCGTCACGACTTTGCACGGCACGGACACGACACTCCTCGGGCACGACGCCGGCTACGCGCCGGCCATCCAGCACGCGCTGGCCTCGTCGGATGCTGTCACCGCCGTGTCTGAGGCGCTCAAGGGTGAAACCGAGCGCGTGCTCGACTTCGACGGCCCGATCGAGGTCATCCACAACTTTTTCACTCCGCGCCCTCCCAGCCGCTCGCCCGAGGCCGTCCGCCGCGAGCTCGGCCTTGGCGACGAAGTCCTCGTGGTGCACTCGTCCAACCTGCGCCAGGGCAAGCGCGTCGATCTCCTGCTGGAGACGGCCGCGCGTGTGCGCCCGCGCGAGGCCTTCAAGCTCCTCATACTCGCCGGCGAAGCGTTCGCGCCGTTCGCCGGTGACGTCCGGCGCCTCGGCCTGGCCGACCGCGTGATCGTCCGCGAGAAGGTCCACGCCATCGAGGACTATCTTCAAGTCGCCGACATCGGTCTCTACACCTCCGACGCCGAGAGCTTTTGCCTCAGCATCCTCGAAGCCATGTGCTTCGGCTGCCCCAGCGTCTCTACGCGTGTGGGCGGTATCCCCGAGGTGGTGGAGGACAACGAGAGCGGCCTCCTCGTGCCGGCGGGAGACGTGGCCGCCCTCGCCCAGGCCCTGGAGGCCCTGATCCACGACGAGCGGCGACGCCACGCCCTCGGGCGCGCGGCGCAGGCACGCGCGCGAGAGCGGTTCTCCGCCGAGGTCATCGTGCCGCGCTACGAAGCGCTCTACCGCCGGTTGTGCCGGTGACGGCCCACGCACGCGCGCATGGGTAGGGCACCTTGACCAGGAGTGAACGCTGTGGGATAAACCTCGCCGGGAGGCAACCATGAAAACCTTGACCTACGCGTGCGTGGTATTCTTCGCCGTCGTCGCGGCCGCCGTGCCCTCGCTGCTGTCGGCCCAGACGCCGGCACCGAGCCTGGCCAAGGAGCTCGCGGCGACCTTCCAGCGCTCCGCCACCGAGATCCTCGACATCGCCGAAGCCATGCCCGCCGATAAGTACGGCTACAAGCCGACGCCCGAGATCTCGAGCTTCGGCGACCAGCTCGTGCATGTTGCTGGCATCACCCAGCGCTTCATCGACAGCGCCAAGGGCACTAAAACGGAAGCCGCCCATCACGGCGCGATGACGAAGCCCGAAGTCATCGCCCTGCTCAAGAAGACCTTCCAGGGCGCGCAGGAGATGATCACGCCGCTGACCGATGCCCAGCTCCTCGAGCCCGTGAAGTTCCCGTTCGGCGACCGCACGGTCACCCGCGCCACGTTCTGGCAGGGTCCGTTGTACCAGATCCGCAACCACTACGGCCAGCTCGTGGTCTATCTGCGCATGAACGGGATCGTGCCGCCGACGACCGCGCGGCGATAGGCTTCGCGTCGCTCACCCGGGCAACCACCGGGGTCAAGAAAGCAAGTCGCTCCTTACGGGCGCGCGGTCATCTGCGTGGGGTCCATGCCATAGAAGAGCCGGGGGCCGGCCTCGCCGGGGCGCGGCCATGGGTGCTCGGCCAGCACCTTCTCGTTGACGTCGGCGCCCCAACCGGGAGCGTCGGTGAGCCAGATGTGGCCGTCGCGGATCTCCGGCGGCTTCGTCACCAGCGCGCCCTTCCACGGCACGTCGTCGATGTCGATCTCCATGATGCGCACGTTGGGCAGCACGGCGCAGAGATGCAGCGAGTGCAGGTCGGCGAGGTGGCTGTAGTAGTTGTGGGGCGCGATGTTGATCTCGCACGCCTCGGCCAACCGGCCGATCTGCACCGACTGCGAGAAGCCGTTCCACGGCACGTCGATGATCGCCACGTCCACCGCGTGCTTTTCCAGGAAGGGCCGGTACTGCCGCACCGACACCAGGCTCTCGCACGAGGCGAGGCGGGTCGAGGTGGACTGCTTGATCTGCAGCAGCGCGTCGGGATCCCAGTTGTCGTACTCCAGCCACTGCATGTCGTATTTCTCGAGCAGCTTGGCGATGCGCAGGGCGCCCTCGGTTCGGAAGTTGTAGTTGAGGTCGAGGCACAGCCCGACCTTGGGGCCCACCGCCTGGCGGAAGGTGCCGATGAGCCGGTCGATGGCGTCCAGGATCTCCACGGTCGGCGCGCCGTCGGTGGTATTGATCCCGCTGGCGAAGCCGGGGAAGTAGACGGTCGCCGGGTCGCCGGGAATCACCATGTTGGTCTTGAGGGCGGTGAAGCCGCGGGCCACGACCTCGCGCCCGAGGGCGGCGATGTCGTCGTAGGTCCGGAGCGGGGGCGTGCCGAGCATGCCGCCCATGCGGGCCCGCGTGGTCCCGCAATGCGACCAGTACAGCCGCATGCGATCGCGCATGGGCCCGCCGAACAGCTCATAGACCGGCACCCCGAGCCCCTTGGCCTTGATGTCCCACAGCGCCAGCTCGATTCCGGCCATGGCCTTGAAGGACACGCCGCCGTAGTTCTGCCGGCTGGCCCGCAGCATATCCCAGTACAGCCGCTCCACCGGACGCGGGTCCTGCCCGACGAGCAGGGGGGCGAGGTCGCGGACGCTGCCGGCGATGCCATACGGGCTACGGTTGTCGCTGCATTCCCCCCAGCCGACGAGGCCGGTGTCGGTCTCGACGCGGACGAACGTCCACGGCCGCCAGCCACCGTCCGCGTGTAGCGCCTCGACGCGCGTGATCTTCATAGTGATCCTCCGGCCGACAAGCATGCATGGGGCGCGGTCTCTTTGCCAGTCAATCTCGCGCCGGCCGCCGGAGCCTGCTCAGGGCGGAAGCTTCTTGAACCACTCCGCGAACTCCATGTCTACGGTACCGAGCGAGCGCCCGAGTACGGCTTCGAGGAGCTTAACTCCCTGCGCCGCGGGACGATCGTTCACCTTGCGACTGCGGAACGCCTTGTAGACCGGCAACAGCTCGCCCCGCTCCTGAAAGTAGAGCATCAAGTACCTGGCCGTGGCGTGGTTCGCGGCTTGCTTTTCCCCGGCGCCCCCTGCGTCGGACGGTCCCGAGACGTCATCCAAAGCGCCGCGGTTCATCTGCACGAGGTCTTTGATCGTCGGACGCTCGCCCCAGAACTTGAGCAGGAGGGGGCCGCGCCAGTTGCTCACCCCCACCGCGCGACCTCGCTCGAACCGGGAGACTTCGTAAAGCGCGGCCATGCCTTCATCGAGAAAGGGTGGAATGTCTCCAAAGTTGCCGCGGACCATGACGTGAAACAGCTCGTGCGCGAACGTGCCGTAAGCTTTGCCGTCCGCCCACCCGACCATGCTCTGATCAGCCGGAAACGAATATCCGATGCTCCCGGGAGCCAAATCGATGCCGTGGAGCTTCCGGGCCAGTTCGCGAAGCTGGCTCCGATCGGCGGCGAAGTAGACGGTGATGAGGAACGGCGGGGGCCGCATGCCGTACTCCGAGACGAAGAACTGCAGGTATTGCTCGAGACTCTCGCCCACTCGTTTGAGCTCGTCCGCGCTGGGAGACGTGGCCGGCGCCATCTGTTGCACCATGTCCCTCGGGTCCGGGCGCGCGCTGTGCGTCGTCGGCCTGCCCGCGGGAAGATTCGGCGCCTGCGCCTCGGCCGGTGCATTGGGACTTTGCGGCGGCGGCAGCTTCGACGACTTGTTCTTGAGAAGCTCGTCCAGGTCGAGATCGGGCGTCCCGGATGGGTTCACTGAGCCGGAGCCGCCGAGCTTCGAAGAGTCCGGGCTTGCGCCTCCTCTGGGCGGCGCCGCGGCGTTGAGGATTCCCGGAGAACCGCCGGCGCTCCTCGTGCCGGGCCGGGGACCGGCAAGGATGAAGTGGCCGACCGCCTGGATCTCGAATTCGGGCCCGATCAGCTGGGCGACGCTGCCCACCGCCGTCTTTGCGTCAGACGGCACAAACAATCGCTGGGCGAACTGTTCCGGCGGAATCGCGGCGACCAGCGTACCCCGGCTGTCCCCGCTCGGCTGAGCCTCGAAGTTAGTGCCTCCCTTGCCATGATAGGCGACGCCGACCATGGCCGCGGGCGCGGTCGTGCGCAGCCGCTCCGGCGCTGCGCTCGCGGAGCACAATTTCTGCTGGGTCTCGACCTGCGTACGGGTGGCAGGGCTCAGGTTGTAGTTCTGGAGAATCCAGGCGAAGAATTCATTGCCGAGCTGGCGCCGATCGGGCAGGCGGCAGGCGCTCGTCGCGATCATGTAGTCGACCTCGGGGGTCCGGACGCCCGTCCGCTCGCGATAGGCGATCAGCTCTCGCGTTGCTCTGGCGTAGTCCCCCTGCCGCCACGTCGCCTCGAGCCGGTCGAGCTCACCCTCCGCGGAAGCGCCACGGGCGGGAATGAGGGCGACGGAGCAGATGAGGGCGGCCAGGACGACACGCGACCTCAGGGAACGACTGAACTTGATGCGCCACATGGAAGACCCCCTTGCCGCGCGGTCCGGCGCGCGCGAGCCGCCCGCTACTTCTTGGGCGCCCCCTGGCCCTTCAAGTCCTTGAGAATCTCCGCGTCGCTCCGTGGCGTCTGCGCAGCGTCGCCCCGGCCAAGGGGTGGAGGGGGCGCCTCGGCGGCGGCGCTCGACGCGTCCCGGAGATAGACCGGTCCGTCATTCACGTAGAGATCCATGCTCGTGGCCAGGGTGGCCAGCATCAGGACGGTGCCCAGGGCCGCCAGCACCAGACCGGGCGAGGCGGTGGTGAGGGAGACCTTCCAGAGACCACCTTCAGCACCCAGGTTCGATGATGCTTCCTGCAATTTGCCGAGAATGAACGCGGCCCCCACCATCGCGAGGATCGTGCCCGTCACGAAACCGAGGTAACGGGTCCAGATCCTCGAGATCAGCAAGACCCCCGCGTGATGATACCGACGCTGGAGCACGTTGGCTTCCAGGATGGACAGGGTTTGCCATCGCGCCTGCTCGATCCGGCTGTTGAGGGCGCGCTGATCCTGAATTTTCCCGCTCTGCATGTCTTTCGCGATCTCATCGAGCGAGGCCAGGGCGGGGCCGAGGTCGAGCCGGGGCGCCTTCTCGATGCGGGTTTGGAGGTAGTAAAGCTGAACGAAGCTCGCCACGATGAAGAATGCGGTCAACGTAACGAGGAGGCCCACCATGAGCGGGAGGAGCCGTCTCTGCCAGTTGCGATCCGAGCTGCCCACCGCGGCGCGTCGCCCTTCCTTGTGAACCATGGGTTGCGGCTTCACGCCAAGCTCCGGGGGGTCCGAAGCGCTCGCGATGACCGCAGTCACTGGAGTGTTGACAAGCTTGCCCGGCTCGAGGCTCGAAGAATCCATGGAGATCCTCCAGAAAGACCCGGAGCGATTCTAGCATCAGAGGGCTGTCACCCCACCATCCGGCCTGAGGCGGGGTCGGGCTTGCCGAAACCTTCTTTACTGCGCCGTCCAGCCTCCGTCGATGACGAGTTCGCTGCCCGTCACGAACGACGACTCGTCGGACGCGAGGTAGAGCACGCCGTAGGCGACCTCGTCCGGCTCTCCGTAGCGGCCAAGGGGGATACGCGACACCATGTGTTCGTATATGGCCGGGTCGGCGCGACGCTTCTCGGTCATCGGCGTGAGAATGGGTCCGGGATGCACGGAGTTCGCGCGGATCCGTTCCTTCGCGTACTGGAGGGCCGTCAGCTTGGTGAGGAGCCGCACTGCGCCCTTGGAGGCTTGGTATTGCGGGCTACTCTCTGCCATCCCCACGATGCCGAGCTGCGACGAGATATTGACGATGGAGCCGCCGCCCGCCTGCCGCATAGCCGGGATGACGGCCTTGCTGCCGAGGAACACGCCCTTGGCGTTCACCTCCATCACGCGGTCCCAGACCTCGACGGACGTATCCTCGAGGCGGCTCGCGCCGCCGATGCCCGCATTGTTGATGAGGACATTCAGCATGCCGAAACGCCTGAGGGCGAGGTCGACGGCCCGCTGCCAGTCGGCCTCGCTCGTCACATCGAGCCGCGTGAAGACTGCCTCGCCGCCGTTGGCGCGCACGTCCGCCTCCACGGCCCGGCCTTCCGCTTCGAGAACATCGCCGATCACCACGCGCGCCCCTTCGCGGGCGAAGAGACGCGCCTCCGCCGCTCCCATCCCCAGCGCTCCGCCGCTGATGAGCGCTACCTTGCCTTCGAGTCTCATGGTCGCCTCACCCCTCCGAGGTTTTTCTTCCCGCGCATGCCGTCGCTCGTGAAGCCGCCCGCGCTCATCTCACACGGCTGAGAGCGCGAGGCTGAGCTATTTGTCGTCGGGGGCGGCGCGGAAAGCGCCGGCCGTTCGACTCCAGGCCCGACGGCGCCTCATGAAGCCGAGCCCACCGAGCCCCAGGCCCAGCAGCACGATCGATGCCGGTTCAGGAACAGTCGCCCTAATTATGTTCCCCACCGCGCCCTGAATACCGGATTTCTGGCGCGCGGCCATACCGGATCTTGGTCGATCCAACCATGGCGAAACAGGCGACGTAGCCTGATCGTCGTGGCACGGTCGGAGCGAATCGGATCGTATCCGATGTTGCCGACCGAACCCTATCCACGCTAAGTTGGCGGCACTCATGAGCCGCTCCCTCGTGACACTCGTCGGCGTGTCGAAGACCTACGGCCGAACGGTGGCCGTCAACAACGTGTCGCTCGAGGTCGGCGAGGGCGAGTTTGTTACGCTCCTTGGGCCGAGCGGGTCGGGTAAGACCACCACTCTCATGCTGATCGCAGGCTTCGAGCGGCCGACCGGCGGAGAAATCCTCGTGCGCGGCGAATCCGTAGTGGCGCGCCCGCCCGAGAAGCGCGACATCGGCATGGTGTTCCAGAGCTACGCGCTGTTTCCGCACATGACCGTCTTCGAGAACGTCGCGTTCCCGCTGAGAACACGCAGGGTGGCTGGCCCCGAGGTCGCGAAGCGGGTCGATGAGGTACTGACCGCGGTGCGAATGTCCGGTTTGGGCGCCCGCTACCCCCGCCAGCTCTCCGGGGGACAGCAGCAACGTATCGCGCTCGCCCGCGCCCTTGTGTATCGGCCCTCGCTTCTCCTGATGGATGAGCCCTTGGGAGCACTGGACAAGAAGCTCCGCGAGGAGATGCAGAGTGAGATCAAGTCCCTCCAACGCGAGCTGGGGATCACCACTCTCTACGTCACGCACGATCAGCAGGAGGCGCTCGCGCTCTCGGACCGCATCGCCATCATGAATGGCGGGGATGTCATTCAGACTGGCTCGCCGCTCGCGCTCTACGAGCGCCCAGCCACGGGCTTTGTGGCAGGCTTCCTCGGCGATGTCAATCTCCTGGAGGGCGTCATGGCCGAGGCGGCCCGCGGCCTTCTGCGGGTCCAGATCGTCGACGGCCCCGAGGTTTTGACGCTCGGCGAGCAGCCCCTGGCTCCGGGCAAGCGCGTGCGTCTGACCATCCGGCCCGAGCGCCTCGAGATCGGGAGTACGGAACTGGCTGTCCCCAATGCCTGGCGCGGACGTGTTAGTGAGGTGGTGTTCCATGGAGAGCTCGTGCGTTACGGTGTAGAGGTGGAGTCGAGGGTCGTCCTCAGAGTGACGCGGCCATTCCGCGGGCCGGATACCCTTTTCGCGCGGGGCGAGGAGATCTGGCTCACGTCGCGGCCTGAGGACTGGCGGCTCTTCGCATGAGACCACGGTCCAGCTGGGGTCAGGCTCTGGTGCTGGTGGGGCCTGCCCTGATCCTGCTCGGCACCGTCTATCTCTATCCGCTCGCGCGGCTCCTTGTCCTCAGCCTCACCGGCGGCGCCGACGGGGCAGTGGGATTCGGCGCCTATCGCCGCTTCCTGGAGAGCTCGGTATACCTCGGCGTCCTGCTACGCACGTTCCGCATCAGCCTGGTGGTCACGGCCGTGTGTCTGGTGATGGCCTATCCGGTCAGCTACGTGCTGAGCCGTGTCGGGTCGTTGACCTTCCGGGTCATCATGGTGTTTGTCCTGCTGCCCCTCTGGACCAGTATCCTGGTGCGGACCTATGCCTGGATGGTCCTCCTCCAGGCCAACGGCGTGCTCAATAATCTCCTCCGCCGGCTGCACGTGATCGACGAACCGCTCCGGCTCATGTACAACGAGGCGGGGGTCGTGATCGGTATGGCGCAGGTGCTTCTGCCTTTTGCCATCCTGCCCGTCTTCGCCTCCCTCCGGAACATCGATCCCCGCCTGCACGCGGCCGCCCAGGTCATGGGAGCAGGCCCGTGGCGGCGCTTCCGAGCGGTGACGCTTCCGCTCAGCCTGCCGGGTGTCGCCGCGGCGGGCCTCCTCGTCTTCGTCCAGGCCCTGGGCTTCTTCATCATCCCCGCTCTGCTGGGGGGCTCGCGGGTCATCACGCTCGCCATGGTGATCGAGACACAGGTCGTGGATCTGCTCGACTGGAGCCTCGCCTCGTCGATGGCGATGGTCTTGCTCGTGGTGACCGTTGTGCTCGTGGTCGGCTTCGATCGGCTGCTCGGTCTCGACAAGGTGTGGGTATGACGGGCGACCGGACGCATCCGCTTCTCTGGGTCGTCACCGGACTCGTCCTTACCTACCTGGCCGTGCCCAGCCTCCTCGTCGTGGTCATGTCGTTCAGCGGCGGACTCTTCCTGGAGTTTCCGCCGCGGACGTTGTCCGTGCGTTGGTACCAGGCGTACTGGTCGAGCGGGTCGTGGAAGGACGCCACCGTGCGCAGCCTCGAGGTGGCGTGTGTGGTCACCGCGCTCGCCACCTCGCTGGGGACACTGGCCTCCATCGCTCTCGTGCGGCTCACCGTTCCCGGCCGGAGCGCGCTCCGGGCCCTCATGGTCTCGCCGGTCGTGGTGCCGACCATCGTGCTGTCGATTGGCCTCTACAGCGTCTACGCTCGCTGGCGGCTCATCGGCACGGCCGCGGGCCTCGTGCTGGCCCACACCGTCCTCGCCCTGCCCTTCGTCGTGCTCAACGTCACCGCCGTACTGTACAAGCTGGACCGCTCGCTGGAGCGCGCGGCCCGCAGCCTCGGGGCCGGGCCACTTCGCACGTTCACGCAGGTGATGCTGCCGCTGCTCTGGCCCGGCATTGCCAGCGGGGCGATCTTTGCGTTCCTGATATCGTTCGACGAGATCGTGATCGCCATGTTCATATCGGGCTCGAATCCCACCCTCCCCAAGCTGATGTTCGATGGGATACGGTACGAGCTCAATCCCGTGGTGGCGGCGGTCTCGAGCCAATTGATCGTCGTGACCGCTCTGGCCCTGCTCGGTTCGGCATGGCTGCGTCGACATACGGATCGGACAAGCGGGTAAACGGACTCACTCACGCGGAGCGGCGAGCCGGCGGTGCGCGGCCGCCCGAGGAGGAGGCGGACATGGGCAGCAATGTTTCACGCCGGGAGTTCCTGAAGACGACGGCGGGATCGCTGGCCACGGCCGGCGTCATGGGGCACAGCCGGCCCGCGGCGGCCGCAGGCGAGCTCGTCATCGTGGGCTGGGGTGGCGCTCACGAGGAGTCACTCAAGAAGGCTGTCTACGATCCGTTCACGGCCGCCACGGGTATCAAGATCAAGCAGGTCAGCGCCACGAACCAGTTGGCCCTGCTCAAGGCGCAAGTCCAGAACAGCAACCCGGAGTGGGACATCGTCCAGCCGGGCAGCGCCTGGCTCTGGCGCGGCGCTCAAGATGGGCTGTACGAGAAGCTCGATGCTGGCCTGGTCAACCGGGCCGAGATGTACGGGCCCGCTTTGCACTCGCACGGGATAGCATTTGAAGTCTATGCGGTCGACATCGCCTACAATTCGAAGCGCTTCGCGACCGGATCGCACCCGAAGAACTGGGCCGAGCTGTGGGACCTCAAGCGGTTTCCCGGTCGCCGCACCGGGCCGGGTTGGACGCCGCGCGATAATTTCGAAGCGGCCGTGATGGCAGCGGGCGTGCCGCCAGCCAAGGTGTATCCGATCGACACCAAGCTCGCCTTCGCCAAACTGGCCGATATCAAGCCGGAGATGACCTGGTGGCAGTCCGGCGCGCAGTTCGCCCAGTTGTTCTCGGATGAGGAGGTCCTCCTTGGCTACGGTTGGGGCGCGCGCGTGATCGTGCTGGCCCGCGAAGGCAAACCGCTGGCTGTTGAGGTGAACCAGGCCATCCTCGACCAGACCTTCTATGCGGTCTCGAAGATCTCCAAGAACAAGGACGCCGCCATGAGATTCATCACCTTTGCCTCACAGACGAAGCCGCAGGCGGAGCGGCCGCTCCTCTACCCGCACGGTCCCACCAACCGGGCCGCCTGGGCGCAGCTCGACGCCAAGGCCAAGCGCGACGTGGTGAACTATGACCTGCCGGGAGTGCTCCTGCGCAACCCCGAATGGTGGATGGAAAACGAAGCGCCGCAGCTCGAGCAGTGGAAGAAGTTCCTGGCCACTTAGGTCCGCGGGGAGGACGGGCATGCGATTCGGGCTATTCCTGCTGTTCGAGTGGTCGGGTCCCGGGCGCTCTTTCGACGCCATGTACGGCGACCTCCTCGAGGAGATCGCCTACGCCGAAGAGCAAGGACTGGAGACCGTGTGGCTCGCGGAGCATCACTTCGTGAGCTATAGCGCGTGCCCGCAGCCGCTGATGTTCGCCATCAAGGCGGCCACACAGACACGACGCGTACGGTTCGGCACCGGCGTGCTCGTCCTTCCCTTCTATCACCCGTTGCGGCTGGCCGGCGAGATCGCGGTGGCCGATGTCCTCACCGGCGGGCGCCTGGAGATCGGGGTGGGCCGCGGGGCCTATCCCTACGAGTTCGCGCGCTACAACCTGCCCTTCGAGGAGGGGCGCGAGCGTACCCAGGAATGCCTCGAGGTCATGGTGCGGGCGTGGCGCGAGGACGACGTGGCGCACGCCGGGCGCTTCTTCAACTTCCCGGCGGCCACCGTGCTCCCGCGGCCGCTTCAGCGCCCTCACCCGCCGATCTGGATCGCCGCCCTGAACCCGGAGTCCTTCACCTACGCTATCGGCCATGGTCACCGGCTGCTCAGTACGGTGTTCCGGGATCCCGTGGACAAGGTGGCTGAGAAAGTCGACCTTTACCGGCGCACGCTGAAAGACGCGGGGAAGACGGAGGCCGACAGCGACCTCGGCCTTCTGCGCATCGCCTACGTGGCGGAGACGGACAGGGCCGCCCGTGAGGCACTCCCGCACGTGACCAAGACGCATCGCACATGGCATCACCTGCACTTCGGCAGCGAAAGCGTGCGCGGCGGGGTGGTCAGCTCGGACCCCGTCGAGCATGAGCCGTCCCCGGAGGAGGCGTGGGAGCGGCTGATCATCGGCAGCCCTGAGCGCTGCATCCGGCAAATCCAGGCTCTGGAGGCGGTAGATGTCGATCTGCTGCTCCTGAACATGAATTTCGGCAACATGACCCACCCGGAGGCCATGCGCTCGCTGCGTCTGTTCGGCCAGGAGGTGTTACCGGCGTTTCGACATTGAGGAGGCGGCAATCATGCGCAACGTGACCGTGGTCGATCACCCTCTCGTTCAGCACAAGCTGACCCTGATGCGCCGCACCGAGACGCCCACCGCGGAGTTCCGGAGGCTACTGCGCGAGATCAGCCTGCTCCTCGCTTACGAGGTCACGCGCGACCTGCCGATCGAGCTCATCGACATCGAGACCCCGGTGGCGCCCATGCGCGCGCCGGCGCTCGCCGGCAAGAAGCTCTGCATCGTCTCGGTGCTGCGCGCGGGCAACGGCATCCTCGAGGGCATGCTCGACCTCGTGCCGTCGGCACGCGTGGGCCATATCGGGCTCTATCGGGATCCCAAGACGCTCGAGGCCATCGAGTATTACTTCAAGGTGCCGGAGGACATCCCGGAGCGCGACGTGATCCTCGTCGATCCGATGCTCGCCACCGCCAACTCGGCGATCGCTGCGGTGCGCCGCCTCAAGACGCGCGGAGCCCGGAGCCTCAAGTATGTCTGCCTGGTCGCCGCGCCCGAAGGCGTCGCGGCCTTCCAGGCCGCGCATGCCGACGTGCCGATCTTCACCGCGGCCATCGACGACAAGCTCAACGACCACGGCTATATCGTGCCCGGCCTCGGGGACGCCGGCGACCGCCTGTTCGGCACGAAATAGCGAACTTCGTCAGATGCGAGGGTCGCGGCGGAGAGGGTCACGAATTCTCGCGCCGGGTCACTGAGCCCCAACGGGTGAGCCCCTGACGGGCGAGCAGGCCCCCCGAGCCCAAGTGATGAGCAGGACCTCACCCGCTGCCACATTCACCGGCCATGGCCCCCTCATCAAGAACTCCGTCGAGTTCACCCTGACGGCGGGTTCCGGCTTCAGTCTGAGCGAGCTGGGGACGTCGGTCGTCTTCCAATATGGCACCTCGACGACAGAACCCACCATCACCGCTCAGTGCGTCGAGTGCTTTCTCAGGCAACTCCAGGTCCCTGAGCCGGCCTCGGTTCTTCTCTTGGTCTCAGGGCTGGCCGGGCTGACGCTCTGGGAGAAGCGACGGCGCGCCAGATAAGCGCAGCGCCAGATTGGGAAGTACAGGCGGGGCGGTCGAGATGACCGCCCCGCCTTTCTTGCCAAGATTCTTCTGACCGGCCGTCGCGGACGGCGCCGCTACTTCTTACCCGTGAAAAACTCCTTGACGTTCTCGCCGCTGAACTTGGCACCTTCCACGACGGTATGGCCGATGCCCGCAAACATTTCTCTGAACCCGAGACCGACCTGACCTTGGCCGACCTGCTTGGCACCCCGCTCTACCCGTTTGGTCGCCTGGTCCACCTTGGTCTTGTCGGCAGCCCCGGCCGTCCCGCACGAGAGAGCCAGGGCCGCGAGGAATCCTGGAGCGATCCACACCCAGCGAAATCTCCGTGTCATGACGCACCTCCGTAGGAGCGCTTGTCCACAAGTCCATGCTACCACCACCTTCCCCTCCGGCGCGATACGGAGCAATGTGGCTCCGGTTTCCGCGCTCGACCTCGAAACGTGCCCCGGCACTGGCTCGAAGGCATGAAACGGAAGACCAGACCTCAGGGTTGCCGCGCCAAATCGGGCGCCGCGCGATCCCGAATTGGAGGAGTACAAAGGGCGACATAACCTCGATACTGTACGTTGCCCATCATGCCTGAGCACGCTGTCGACACCGGGAGCCGACTGAAGCACGCGTCGCGTGACGCGCAGGAATCCGCCTACGCCTGGACCCGGCTCTTTGCCGCGCTGTTGCTGGCGACCATCGGTGGCGTCGGCATGTGGTCAGTCATCGTAGCCCTGCCGGCGGTCCAGGTGGAGTTCGGGGTCGCGCGCTCCGCCGCGTCCCTGCCCTATACCGTGACGATGATCTGCTTCGGCTTCGGCGGGATCCTGATGGGGCGTCTTTCCGATCGCTTCGGCATTATCGCGCCGGTGGCGGGCGGGGCAATCTTTCTCGGGCTCGGCTATGGCCTCGCCAGCCAAGCGACAAGCCTCTGGCAGTTCATCCTGGCCCAGGGGCTGCTGATGGGCGTCGCCAGCTCGGCTACATTTGCGCCGCTGCTCGCCGATACGTCGCTCTGGTTCACCCGTCATCGCGGCATGGCCGTGGCCATCATCGCGAGCGGCAGTTACCTCGCGGGAACGGTCTGGCCGCCCGTCGTGCAGCACTTCATACAGAGCGAGGGCTGGCGCCGGACATACCTGGGTATCGCCGTCTTCTGCGTGGCGACCATGTTGCCCCTCGCGTCGGCCCTCCGGGGGCGCTCTCCGCTGACCGAGCCCACTTCGGCGGCTCCGCATGTCGCGTTGCGGTCGCCGCGACCCCTGGGGATGTCGCCGACCGCGCTGCAGTCGCTGCTCGTCATCGCCGGCCTGAGCTGCTGCGTCGCCATGTCGATGCCGCAAGTCCACATTGTCGCGTACTGCGGTGATCTGGGCCATGGCGCGGCGCGGGGCGCGCAGATGCTGTCGCTGATGCTGGGCTTCGGCGTGGTGAGCCGCCTCGCGTCGGGCTGGGTCTGCGACCGGATCGGTGGGCGGCGCACCCTGCTCCTGGGTTCAAGCCTGCAAGCCCTCGCGCTGGTTCTCTTCCTGCCCTTCAAAGGCCTCGCCTCGCTGTACATCCTGTCGGCGCTGTTCGGCCTGTTCCAGGGCGGAATCGTGCCAGCCTATGCGGTCATCATCCGGGAGTTCTTCCCTCCCCAAGAGGCCGGGGTGCGCGTGGGCACCGTGCTGATGGCCACCGTATTCGGCATGGCGCTCGGCGGCTGGATGTCCGGCGTGATCTTTGACCTGACCGGCTCCTACCAGACCGCGTTCCTCAACGGCGTCCTGTGGAATCTGCTGAATCTTGGCATCGCCGTCGGGCTGCTGCGGCAACCGGGGAGGTCGCTCGAGCAAGCCTAGCCGCTCTCGACCCGGTGTTGTGGTCATCGTGGTCCTAGGCGGGCGCAGACAACGTCGATCGTCCACCGGTCTTTAGACGTGGCGAGCGACGTCGGGCGATGCACGTCGGGGCAAGACCACCTCGAAGGCCGCACCACGCTCGGTATCGAGGAGGCGGACACGGCCGCCGTGTAACTCCGTCACCCACCACACCACGCTCAACCCGAGCCCGCCGACCCCGAGGGCTGGGGTCTGATCGGCACGGAAGAACCGCCGAAACAGATGCTCTCGGTTTTCCACGGCGACGCCCGGCCCGCGGTCGGACACGATCAGCTCGACGTCATCGGCGCGGGCGTGGGCCGTGAGGTGCACGGTCTCCTCGGCCGGGCTGTGCTTGAGGGCGTTATCGATGAGATTGAAGGCCGCGAGGCGAATGAGCTGGGGGTCGCCATGCAGGGCAAGGCCGGGCTCGATATCTCTCCGGATGACCACGCCGCGCTCGGCGGCAACGATGGAGAAGGTGTCCGCGGTCTGCTCGAGGAGTCCCGAGAAGTCGACAGCCACCTTTGCCCCCGGATACGGAGAGCCGGGCACTTCGCGCGCAAGGGCAAGCAATCCTTCGAGAACGGCCTGGAGGCGCCGAATCTCCTGGAGATTCTCTTCCATGAGCGCGCGGTACTCCTCGGACGGGCGGTTTCGCCGGAGCGCGACCTCGAGGCCCGTTCGGATGACTGTCAAGGGATTCCGGATTTCGTGTGAGGCATCCGCGGTGAAGCGCCTCATCAAGTCGACGCTCGTCTCGAGCCGGCCCAACAATTCATTGAACGCCCCGGCAAAGACTACTACCTCCTCCACGGATTTTCCGGGGAGCTCGAGGCGGTCGCCCAACCGGCTCGAATCGAGCCCGCGGATCTGGGTGACGAGCCCGTCCAGCGGACGGAGTGCCCGCTGGGCGAGGCGGCGTCCGCCGAGCGCGGCGAGGGGAATGACCACGAGACCAACGCCGACCAGAGCCAAGGCGAGCCGCCGGTCTGCCGACACGAGTGAGGCGGTGGGGGCGATGACCTGGAGCATGGCGTCTCCGAGTGCCCCGCCGACCATGTGATAGACGACAAGATAGCGCCCCCGAAGGATCGGCGACCACTCGGTGAGGATCTCGTCGTTCGTGGGAAGGCCTTTGCCCACGGGAATCGGAGGCGAGCCTGGAGTTTGGACGATGACGCGCCCTCCTCGAATCAGGCGGAACCAGATTGAGAAGGGCGTGGCTTCGGGCGCCCTGAACTCCGGCGCGTCAACCCGGCCGGTTGTCGTGAGATAGGCGGCGACGACCTCCGCTTCCGCCTTTAGGGTCAGCACGGCGGCGTGGTGATCGCTCGTGCGGGAATGGAGCCAGATTGCCGTGGCGGCCACGCCGTAGAGAAGGAGCAGAGTTCCGGCAAACCACCAAGTGAATCTCGTGCGGAGGGAGCCCGCCGCGTTCACGGGATCTCTCCACCGCCGCGGAGGACGCAGCCGACCCTTGCGATCGTGTGGATCACCCGGCGGTGGGGTGTCGCCCCGAGCTCGCGACGCAGTCGCGGCAGCTTGAGGTCGAGCAGGACGAGGTCGCAGTCCGTCTCGACGACCCGCTCATGCGCCAGCGAGGTCGTCGCCGCAGTGTCCACCGCGAAACCCTCTCCGCGGAGGCCGCGCGCGCGACGAACGGCGAGGCGGTACTCGTCTTCGACCCATAGGAAACGCACCACGACAGTATAGTCGGCCCCGCCTCCGGGCGGGGTCTGTGAAGTAGCCGTAGACCCGTCGCAAACAACCCCCGTGCCGCTGATGCCGACGTGACGCTCTTATTCTCTTTTCTGCTTCTGAGTGTCTTCCTCGGCGAGCTGGCCGCGCTTACTCTTCATCTTCTCAACGAGGCCATTGTAGCCGCTCGCCTGAATGATCTTATTGAACTGAGTCCGATAATTCAATACGATACTGATGCCGTCCACCCTGATGTCGTAGATCATCCACCGCTCGCCGTGCTTGAGAAGACGGTAGTCGATCGGCACGGCGTTGCCGTTCTTCGTTATGATCTTCGTGCTCAGGGTGGCGGCGTCACCATCCACGCGCTCGCCGCCGTAGATGATCTTCTCACCCCCGTAGAGCTCGATCTTGGGAATATACGAGCGCTCGAGGAGGTCCGCGAAGAGATCCACGAACTCCGCGCGCTGGGCATCCGAAAGCGGGAGCCAGTAGCGGCCGAGGGAGCGGTGCGCGATCTCCTTGAAATCGAAGATCCCGTCAGCGATCTTCCGGACTGCCTCCCGACGCTCGGCTCTCTTCTCATCGCCCTTCAGCGCTGGATCGCTGACTGTGGCGAGAACGTGGTCGATGGCGCTCTTAACCTGCTCGGCGGCGCCCGCTGCCCAGGCGCCATGGGTGGAGGCAACGATGCCCAGCGCGGTGCACGCGAGCCCCAAAGACCGCCAGGCTATCATTCGGCTCCTCCTCCGCGAGCGACGGGCGCCTCTCCTCGGAAACCTCTCCACGGAACCGCATGACCTGGACTCCTGCAGGAAGGAATCCGTCGCCCTAGGGGCCCCGTCGGCACCTACTGCCTCGGTCCCCGAAGACTGGTCGTCGGATCGGTGCGCCTCCCAATCATGTGCTCCTTGGAGACTTCATGGTCGGCGCGGAGGTCCCCTCCCACCTTCACGGAAACCACGGCCACGTGCGCGACTCGCAGGAAAAGCAGACTCGGATCGCGGAGCCCCCACGCAACGTAGGGGATCTCGAACAGTGCCTCGGCCGAGAAAGTATCGCCCGATACGGTGGCTCTCACCGGCACCACCATTGCATGCTCGGCACCGTGCATGGTCACGATGCCGGCAAGGACGAGGTTTGAGGGTCCGGACGGCGCCAGCGTCCCCAGCATGTGGTCCGCGCGGAAGACGGCCAGCGGATAGCGCTCCGTCTCGAACACACGTTTGTGCATCTCCCAGTCGCGGAGCCGACTGCCTGTCTTGCTCTCACGGAGGTCGACGGTGATTTGGCCCGATGCGGCGCCGGTTGCGGGATCGAACCGGATCTGCGCGAGGCCCAGAGCGAGGACTCCGTCGATGTCGAAGAGCATTGCTCTCACCCGAAATGTCGCTTGCGTCTTCTCCGGCACGAGGGTGAGGATCAGCTCCTCCGAGCGCGCCGCGACCGGGGCGAGCGAAGCGACGGCGGCGATGAAGAACCCTACCCATGTCCGCATACAGCATCCTCTCTCGTTCGCCCGATTTCGAACCCAAGCTCGCGACATCAACGACTCATCGGACTCTCCGGGCGCATCCCATGCCCCTTGCCGAAGGCCGGCTCGTCCCGCCTCACGACATGGATCGCGCAGAACCCTGGCAGCGGATAGGAGACCGTTGATGCCTCGAGGCCGGCTTCGGCGAGAACAGGCGGGAGGCCCTGTCGTGCGAAGTCCGGAAGGTAGGCGGTCTCGTACAGGCGAACCAGCCCGACCACCATCGCCCGCCAGGGCTCGCGGCGCGGGAAGTCGTAGTCGAGGATAACCAGCGCTCTCCGCGCCACCCGCGCGGCCTCGCGCAGGGCTACTACGCGCGCCGCCCTGGGCCCGTCGTGTACGGCGAAGGAGAGGACGGAGACGTCGAACGCCCCGTCGTCGAACTCGAGGCGGTGCGCATCCATGAGGTGAAAGCGGATCGGCAGCCCGCGGGTTTTCTCCTTGGCCCGCCGAAGCATCGATTCGGTGACGTCGATAGCGGTGACTTCCGCTCCGAGCCGGGCGCAGCGAAGAGCCATCTCAACTTTGGAGATCGAGCTCAGGACGCCCTCCGCGCGACGCGGAGCACGAGGAAGCTCGGATTGTGCAGTCCCCATTCGACGTACGGCACGCCGAACGTGACCTCGGCGCTCACGCGCACGGTCTTGTGCATCTCACGGTCGCCGAGACTGTTGCCGGTCTCGGCGCGGCGCCGGTCGATGGTGATCTGCCCAGAGGCCGCGCCCGTGGCCGAGTCGAAGCGAATCTGACCTGCCTAGAGCGCGAGGACGCCATTGACCTCGTGGGCCGTCACCTTGAGATTGAACGTCACCCTCGTCTTCTCTGGCCGCAGGGTAAGAAGACGCTCCTCCGCCGAGGCCGCGAGCGGAGCGAGCACGGCCGCCGTGATTACGAGGACGCTCTTCCATCTGGTCACGCGCTTCCCTTTCGCACGAGCGGGCTGCCCCGCGATTCCGCTCGGGACGCTTGGCATATACCCCGGTCGTGTGAACGGGCGATGAACGAGCGGCCCAGGAAGCTCACGCTCCAAATCCGAAATGTGGACTAAGATGCCGGGGGATGCGCTGCTTGGGGGTACGGACATGCCGTCGACCGATGACGTTTTCGTCGCAAACCCGGCGGTGGGGCTCGGACACTTGAGCTTAAGGTGGCTCGGGATGAGGGGCCGTCCAGTGCGCCCAATCCTGGCGGCGCTGGTGGGAGCGGCGTGCTTGCTGGTGCGAGCCGGCCCCACCCAGGCACAGAACAATTACGAGATCCAAGTGTACGGTTCAGAGACAGTAGCGCCGTGGACCACCATGGTGGAGCTTCACAGCAACGTGGCTGCCCAAGGGACCACGCGCACGACCGACGGGGTGCTCCGATCCCAGGGCGCCTTTCACGAGACCCTGGAGATCACCCAGGGCTGGACGAGCTGGTTCGAAACCGGCTTCTACGTCTTCACCAGCATCCAGCCCGACACCACCTGGGAGTGGGTAGGTGACCATATCCGCCCGCGGGTGCGGGCCCCCGAGAGCTGGAACCTCCCGATGGGCCTCAGTCTGTCGGCGGAGGTGGGCTACCAGCAGCGTCAGTTCTCGACCGACACGTGGACGTTCGAGTTGCGACCGATCATCGACAAGCAATGGGGTCCCTGGTACCTGGCGGTCAATCCCGTGTTCGACCTGTCGATCAAGGGCCAAAACAGCTCTCAGGGCTTCGGGTTTTCCCCGTCCGCCAAGGTCAGCTACAGCGTTACGCCGAAGGTTGCGCTCGGCCTCGAGTACTACGCCTCGCTGGGCCCGGTCAAGCACCTCGACCGGTGGAGCGACCAGCAGCAGCAGATCTTCCCTGTCATTGACCTCGAACTCGGCCCCAAGTGGGAGTTCAACTTCGGCGTGGGTTTCGGGATGACCTCGAGCACCGACGGCCTCATCGTCAAGATGATCCTGGGCTACCGCTTCGACTGGGGGAGTAGCGAGCACCGTTAGGGGACCACGGGACTTGGGCGCATCGCGCCTCCACGGGTCGTTGAACGCGCCGGCAAAGACCCACCTCGTGCGGAGGAGGCCCGTCGAGCTCACGGGATGTTTTTGCCGGTGTCAGCTCGACGGGTGTCCCCCCGTGCGCGACTCGATGCCCCGTGCGGTCGATCCGCAGGTCGCCGATCTCGATGACGTCCTGCGGTGGGGCGGTGTGGCGCCTGAGGAGAGCTCGGATCCGCGCCAGGAGCTCCTCGAACGAAAACGGCTTAGTCAGGTAGTCGTCGGCTCCAGCGTCCAGCCCGTTGACCTTGTCGGCCAGCAGGTCTTTTGCCGTGAGGACGAGGACGGGCGCCGTGACGTCTTCGCTGCGCCACTCGGCAAGCAGATCGAGTCCCGAGCCATCCGGCAACTTGAGGTCGAGCAGCACGAGGTCGTAGTCCGTCTCGACGACGCACTCACGCGCCACCGCGGTCGTTCCCGCAGTGTCCACCGCGAAACCCTCTTCGCGGAGGCCACGGGCGAGACGAACGGCGAGCCGGTGCTCGTCTTCGACGAGGAGGAGACGCACGACGACAGTATAGTCGGCCTGCCGGCAGGGCCGATGAAGCAACGCACCATCTTGGAGTCGTTCATGTCTCGTTCATCTTGGCGACCTAGGCTAACTGTGTGCCGGCCGCCGGTGACGCGGGCGACGCCTTCGGTGCCGCTCTCTGCGCCTACCACATATTCCGGAATCAGCCCCGCGCCCTTCCGGATCCCTGGACGCCATGCGGGGAGCCTACCTCGGCCCGAAGTGCACGGCGTTGGCGGACCCACGAGGCCAGCGGCGGCCGTTTGAAGCTTTCGAGGAGAGCTGGCAAACTCGAGCCATGGAATGGTCGCCAAATCGAAACGCATTGCGTGGTCGCGTGGCCGTCGTGGCGGGGGCGACCCGAGGTGCCGGGCGTGGCATCGCGGCTGCCTTGGGCGAAGCTGGCGCAACGTTGGTTTGCACAGGTCGCAGTACGAGATCAGCTCGGTCCGACTACAACCGGGCCGAGACAATCGAAGAGACTGCCGAGGTCGTCACGCGCCTCGGCGGGACCGGTATTGCGGCCGCACTCGACCATCTTGACCCCGACCAGGTGAAGACCCTGGCCGAGCAGATCCGGACAAACCACGGCCACATCGACGTGCTCGTCAACGACATCTGGGGCGGCGAGTTGCTGAAAGGCGGCCCAGCTGAATGGAACACTCCCATATGGAAGCACGACCCCGACAAGGGTCTCCGAATACTCCGGCTTGCCATTGACACTCACCTCAATTTCGGTGTCTCCGAGGAGAACTGGCGCGACGCCCTCGGTCGGACATCCGCCGATGACGACCAGCCTGCCGCCCCCGCCGACTTCGCTCTCTCTGATTCGCCTCGATACGTCGGGCGCGCCATCGTTGCGCTGGCATCGGATCCCGACCGGACCAGATGGAACAAGAAGTCGGTCAGCTCCGGCGAACTCGCACGCGAGTATGGGTTCACCGACCTCGACGGCTCACAGCCCGACATCTGGCGATATATCGAGGAGATCCGCGACCGTGGGCTCCAGGCAAACCGCAACGACTATCGATAACCTGCAGGCAAGCACGTGAGCGGCCTAAGAGATGCGGGTGATCGTCGGAAGGCGCGCATGAGCCGGCTCGCGCTCGCCCCTCTTGCCATTTTGCTGATCGCCGCGCCGGTAGCGGCCGATGATCCCCGGGAAGCCTGGGCCGCACTCGTCAATGGCGGTCATGTCGCGCTGATCCGCCATGGCAACGCGCCACCCGGCTACGGCGACCCGCCCGGTTTCAAGATCGACGACTGCGCGACCCAGCGCAATCTGGATGAGAGAGGACGGGCGCAAGCCAGGGCGCTCGCCGAGGCGTTCCGCCAACACGGCGTGCGCGTAGACAAGATCCTCTCCTCGCCATGGTGCCGCTGCCTGGATACGGCACGGCTGATGGCGCTCGGTCCAGTCGACAGTACTTGGGCCGTGGCAGCTTCGGAGAAGAGCCCGGAACGGCTCGCTGCGTTGAAGCAGATGGTGTCCGGCTGGAGCGGGCCGGGCACGCTCGTGCTGGTGACTCACGGTCTGACGGTTCAATCACTGGTCGGTATCCTGCCGGGCCAGGCCGAGACCGTGGTGCTCAGATCCAAGCCTGGCAAGGAGCCGGGGGTCGAGGTTGTGGGCAGGATCCCTGGGCCCGAGTGACGTTCTGCAGATGACGCAGGCCCTGCCCATCGCCCTCGGCGCGGCCTGAGCCCTTACTTCTTACCAGTGGAGAACTCCTTGATGTTCTCGCCGCTGAACTTGGCACCTTCCACGACGGTGTGGCCGACGCCCGTGAACATTTCCTTGATCTACTCGGCGGCGGGCGCCCCGCCCGGGACGGCGGCGGGGCAACCCGTTCTGAGCGAGTCTCAGACACCCAGGTATTGGCGGCGTAACGGCTCGAGCAATGCCTGGACCAGCCAAGCTTGGCCGACGAGCGGATGGACGTACAGCGGGGCCACCTGCGCCGAACCCGCGTCCTGCGGAGAGAACGCGGGCATGCCGAAGACCGGGGCGACGGTGGCTGCCATCGGATCCGCGACACCGCCCAAGCTGGCCGAGGCTCGCCGCCGGAGCGCAGGCGTTTTCCCTCGGCTGACCGAACCTGTGCGCTTCTGCGGTATAGTCAACGCCGGACCGCTGGCCGGCCGCTCGTTCGCGCAAGCGGTCGGCAATCCCGAGGACCCACGGAGAGCCCAGCGTGAAAGTCATCGATGCCATCGCCCGCATTCTCAAGATCGAGGGCGCGGAGTTTCTGAGCGCCTATCCGACGACCCCGCTGATCGAGGCCACGGCCAAGGCTGAGATCCGGCCCGTGCTCTGCCGCCAGGAGCGGGTGGGCGTGGGCATCGCCGACGGGTATGCGCGGGTGACGAACGGCAAGAAGCTCGCCGTCTTCTGCATGCAGTACGGCCCGGGAGCCGAGAACGCCTTTCCCGGCGTGGCCACTGCGTACTCTGACTCCACACCGATGCTGCTCCTGCCGCTCGGGCATCAGCGCGACCGTGCCCAGGTCTTCCCCTTGTTCAGCTCGGCGCGCACCTTCGCCACCGTCACCAAGTCTGTCGAGATCATTACCGTGGGCAGCCAGGTCGCGGATGTCATGCGCCGGGCCATCAGCCTGATGCGCATGGGCCGTCCGGGCCCGACGATGGTCGAAATCCCTGCGGACATCCTGAATGAAGACGTGCCCGACGCCGTGATCGAGGCGTACCGGCCGGTGAA
>WNFP01001004.1_pt1 | contig 25927 bp, 22 predicted proteins | sample 5400201 | NCBI WGS metagenome assembly WNFP01 (sample SAMN13153355, study PRJNA577476) | soil metagenome | isolation source: 115 cm saprolite under Madrone tree | place: USA:California | collected 2016-06-14 | reverse complement strand
TGGACCATGGTGGTGACCGTCGCTAATCCGGGCGATCCTACAGCGGATCCGAGCAAGGCCTGGCCGGAAGACCGTCGCGCCGTCGGGGTCGGCACGCTCATCGTGCAGCAGATCCAAGCCGAGCGAGATGGCCCCTGCCTGCTTTTCGTTCAGCCTTCATTTTAGATTGGTAGACCCTTGACGCCACCCTTTGATCTTGCCCTCTCAGCTCAAGCATGCCCCATCTGGGGGACGTCGCCGCCGCCTCCCCGCGGTACGGTTCGCCGGTTACCGCGCCCGTGCCTACAACGGCGCCATGTCGTCCGTCCGGCGCCGGCTCATAGAAAGACCCCGCGTCGATGTCGGACGACGCGGGGCCCGGTTACGGGCGACGGCCATGCTGGGCGGTTTCGAGGCCCAACCGACATCCGATTTTCTCTCGGGGCGTTCACCCGCCGCCTCGCTGAAGGCGGCCGAAGTCAGCGACGATGCCTCCGACAATACCCGGTAAGTGTAGGTCGGCGCGCCCAAGCTGAAGGACGGTTGGGGCTGAATCGCCGTCTCGGCGCGCTAACCCTACAATCAAGAGTCATGACATTGTTCAAAGACGATTGAGGGATTGACGACCGTCCCGAGCCGCTTCGGACCCAAGGAAAGCGCGGACAGGCTCGAAACCGAGATCAAAGCAAAAGGCATGACGGTCTTTGCGCGGATCGATCACGCAGCCCGAGCCGCGCAAACTGGGATGGCGCTGGGGCCAACTGAACTTCTGATCTTCGGCAACGCCAAGACTGGAACGCCGCTGATGCAGACCGTCCAGACTACCGGCATCGATCTACCATTGAGGGCTCTGGTCTATCGAGATGCGTCGGGCAATACATGGCTCTCTTACAACGCCCCCGCCTGGGGCGCAAAACAGCACAGTGTCGCCGCCGAAGGCGCTGGGGCCATAGACGCCATGTCCCGCGCTCTTGAGGCCGTGACGAAAAAGGATACTACGCCTCCGTAGACACTTCGCCGCAAAGACAGTCCCGAGAATGAGTAGCGACGCGTGGCAGAGTCAGCGAAAATCGATCGGACCCTGAGGCGTTCGCAAGGCACTTAAACAAAGCTCGTAATTCGGGGCGCAGCCCTTCGCCACGCGGCGACGATTTCCCGTGTCGTGACGTGATCAGGCGAATGCAGCAGGAATCAGGTTCAGCCCGGACCGCGAACGATCTCGATGCCGCCGGGCGCGATCTCCACGCTGGGCGGCTTGTATGGCGGTGTTGGAGGCCTATCGTCGGCGGTGGGCGGCGTGGGTGGTGCAAACGGCGCAGCGTTGACGGGATCGCTCTCGACCGAGGTAGTCCCGAAATCGCTCCACCACGGGAAGAATTCGCCGCCGCGCCGATGATCTCGCAGCCGCGACGGGAAGAAGCGGAAGGAATGGTGATGGCCAAGAAAGCCGCGGCCGAAGAAAATGTGGTGATTAAAAAAGGAGCCGCGAAACCCGCCGCCATGAAATGCCAGGGCCGGGGAGACGAGGACCGCCATGGACAGCATAGCCGCCGCAACTATTGTCCCGAGTTTGAACAAGGCTGCCTCCAACAAAACACACTACGCGATACAGGTGCGGCGCGCCTAGCCGGGTTGCTATTCACAATCACGCGAGGTGAAATCCTCGCCGCACGGATCGCTCGCTGTTCCCGCCGCATCTTGAGCAGGTATCCGGGGATCAAGCCATCGACGCTGGCGGGGGCGCGCCCTGGAAGTCCACGCCTCATGGCGACTTAATGCAGCGGCTGTCGCCGCCTCACCGGTGAAAGCCGCCGCCATGGCCGAAGCCACCGCCGTGGAAGAAGTGGGGCTGACCGAAGCCGCCGTGGAAGCCGTGATGCTGGAAGCCGCCCCGATCATGGCCAAAGCCATTGTGATCGAACCGGCCATGTTCATGGAAACGAAAGTGATGCCGGTGATCGAAATCGCCGCCAAAGAACGCATCGTTATAGAAGCCATCGTAGGGGTAGGCGCCGTAGGCGACGTAGCCGCCATCGTCGGCGCAGGACGCCGCGCCGAGGCCGAGCCCGATCAGCAGCACGGCCGTCCCCGCCAGCCTTTTTGAACGCATCATCTTCAACTCCTTCGAGCTTTGCTCGTGTGGATTCGTTGCTGACTATGAGATGGGCGAGGTGGGCGGACGGGACCCGCGTGTTTCTTGCAGGGCTGCTGTCGCATTGCCGACCGCAGGAGATGCCCTCATACAGCGTGTCACCGAACATGCCAGCCGCACGCTGGCTCGGCTTGATCGGCCGGCGGCAGCTTCGCCTCTGCGACGCCCTGTCGCGGCTCTTCGGCGCGCTTGGCTGCTCGAACTGCGGCGTCGTGGCCGTGCTTGTCGATCAGCAGCTTCGCGGCGCGGAAAATGTCGGGGTTGTTGATCGTTGGCTATGGTAACGATCTCGTGTGTTGGCCTTGTGGTGCGAGGAAGATTTGAGCAATTTTTCCATATCGGGGACGTGCTCACCGCATCGGAAGCGGAGCCCCGACCGGTGAAAATTTTGACACGGAGTGCGATCGCCCTGATTGGCGCTGCCCTGATCAGCGGCCAAGCGGTTGGCGCCAATTTTGGCACCCTGACTCTCAAGGCTAGCGAGATTCAAACTGTCGATATCGGCGCGACGGGCCGAAACATGCGGGTTTGCAACGACTTCTTCAGCTCCGGCCCGGTTGTTGTGACGATTGGCGGCAACCTCCCCCATGACCTATCGCCGGGCGTATGCGCGGAGGACATTGGCGACCGGCTGACGGTCCAGAGTCATGCCAGCGGCCTCGCCACAGTCGAATTCCGACCGCTCAACGATGTCGGTATATTCTCAAAATGAGGTTGGCGGCTTGAGGCAGTGGGATCGCAGCGTTCGCCGCAAGGGCACCGGAACCTATCTCTTCATGCCGCCAGCGGCTCGACGGAGCACGCGTCGTTGTGGGCAGGTGTGTTGACCCACGTGCTCACCGGATATGCCGTGATCGCAAGTTCGGCTACGGTCAGCACCCCGGCGTCGACCGACCAGCGGGCCCACGCTCTGGCGGCCTTATCGACACGCCCGTCCGCGTGCGCTTGGTCCGGCGCTATGGCAGAATCGGTAATCGCATCTTGGAGGGAGGGCTCATGACCACGTTCCTCGTCCTGATCCTGGCCGTGCTGATGGTCCTCGTGGGGATCGCCCTCATAGCATTCGACATTTTCGCCCGCGTCTTCAACAACATGTACAGCCGTATGTTTCTGGGCAAGCGATCGGGTTACGGCTATGGCTACGCCGCCCTGATTGTCCTGGTTCTACTTTATTTCGCCGTGAAGTCGGGCTCGCCGCATCACTGAGGCCCGACCACGCAAGCTACCACGTCAGCCCCGCGCTCCCGCCAATCAATACGGAAACTCACACCATGCATCCGGAAGTCGCCGATCGACGCCGGCCGCTCAGCAGCTTGACGGGTTCGATCGTGACGCGACCGTAGATTCGGTTATATGCCGCCCTCTTCGGATTGGTCAGCCATCCCCAGCCACCGGGCGCCTTAATGCCGAGAGAATGCCGGACGTACCGCTTCCACAACGTGCGGGCGGCCAGGCGCCTGCCAAAGCTCGGCCGGCGGAAACCAAAGCGCATGATGGCAATACGGAGCCGGGTTCAACCCAGGTGCCGCATCAGCCACAGGACGGCAAACATGGCGGCGATCCCCAGAACTATGAGACCGGGCACGAGATATGTTCTCGCGGTGCTTCGGTTCTCCGGATCCTTTTGAGCCCAGGCATAGACAAGAGCGGGGACTAGCAGCACGACTGCTCCGACCCCGAGTCCTATTGCAGCCCATCGCATGGCCGTATTTCTCGACGCTATTGCCCCGGCGGTCAAGGCACAGCCCCGCGGCGCGGGGATCGCCGGACAACTGCGCCTGGGTGTTCCCGGCATGGCCAGATTTCGCTTCTATACCTGCTCATGAGGCCTGATCCGCCGGCACGACGAAACTCGCGATGACTTTCTTGGTGCCGGCCTTGTCGAAGTCGATGTCGAGTTTTTCGCCTTCGGCCGCCCGCACGCTGCCGTAGCCGAATTTGCGATGGAAGATGCGGGTGCCGGGCGCGAACACCGCCTGCGAAGTTACGACGCGCGCCTCGCCCTCGATCTGCGGGGCTGTGCGCCGGCGCCCGAAGCCCCAGCTGTTGCCACCGAATCCGCTGTTGTAGCCGCCGCCGGCAAGGGTGTTCACCGCGGGCTCGGCAACTGTCTGCAAGCCAGAGACGCTGTCCTCCTCCACATGCTCGCGTGGCAGTTCGGCGACGAAGCGGGAGGGCAGCGAACTCTGCCACTGACCATGCACCTGCCGGCTGGCGGCGAATGAGATTTCGACGCGCTGACGCGCCCGGGTGATCCCGACATAGGCCAGGCGCCGCTCTTCCTCCAGACCGGCCACGCCATTCTCGTCCAGCGAGCGCTGATGGGGAAACAGCCCCTCCTCCCAGCCGGGCAGGAAGACGACGTCGAACTCGAGACCCTTGGCGCCGTGCAGCGTCATGATGTTGACCATGTCGCGGGGATCGCCCTCCGCATTTTCCATCACCAGGCTGACATGGTCGAGAAATCCAGCTAGCGCCTCGAACTCGCCCATGCCGACGATCAGTTCCTTCAGGTTTTCCAGCCGGCCCGGCGCATCGGGCGATTTATCGGCCTGCAGCATCGTTGTATATCCGGATTCGTCGAGCAGGGTTTCGGCGAGCTCCGTGTGAGGCAATCCCGCGCTCATGGCGCGCCAGCGATCGAGGTCGCCGACCAGCGCACCGACAGCGCGCCGGGCGGCGGGCTTCATCTCGTCGGTGGAAGAAAGCTGGCGCGCCGCCTCAATCAGGGTCAGTCCCGCGGCGCGTGCAGTCTCGTGGATCTGCCGCAGCGTGGTATCGCCGATCCCGCGCCGCGGCTTGTTGACGATGCGCTCGAAGGCCAGATCGTCGGCCGGCTGATGGACCAGCCTGAGATAGGCGAGTGCGTCGCGCACCTCCTGGCGTTCGTAGAAGCGCGGCCCCCCCAATACCCGATAGGGCAGGCCCAGTTTGATGAACCGCTCTTCGAACTCGCGGGTCTGGAAGCCGGCACGCACCAGAATGGCAATCTTGCCCAGTGCCAGGCCGCGGCGCTGCAGGGCTTCGATCTCCTCGCCCACAATGCGGGCCTCTTCCGGTCCATCCCAGACGGCCCGGACGCGGACCATGTCACCGGCTTCGCCCTGGGTATGGAGCGTCTTGCCGAGCCGGCCGCGGTTGTGCGCGATCAGCCCCGACGCCGCCCCCAGGATATGGCCGGTGGAGCGATAATTGCGCTCCAGCCGGATGATCTTGGCACCGGGAAAATCGGCCTCGAAGCGCAGGATGTTGCCGACCTCCGCACCACGCCAGCCGTAAATCGACTGGTCGTCGTCGCCCACGCAGCAGATGTTGCGCCGGCCCTGGGCCAGCAAGCGAAGCCAGAGGTATTGGGCGACGTTGCTGTCCTGATACTCGTCCACCAGGATGTAGCGGAACTGCTGCTGGTACTGGGTAAGGATCGCGGGATCGGCGCCGAAGATCGTGATGTTGTGCAACAGCAGATCGCCGAAATCGCAAGCGTTCAAGGTGCGCAAGCGCTCCTGATAGGCACGATAGAGCTTGAGCGCCATGCCCTCGGCATAATCAGCCTGTTCGCTGCCGATCACCTTCTCGGGCGTGAGGCCGCGATCCTTCCAGCGCTCGATCACCGCGAGCAAGGCGCGGGCCGGCCATTTCTTGTCGTCGAAACCCTCGGCCTCTAGAAGCTGCTTCAGCAGGCGAATCTGATCGTCGGTATCGAGGATGGTGAAGTTGGGCTTCAACTGGACGACTTCGGCATGGCGGCGCAACAGACGCGCGGCAAGCGCATGGAACGTGCCCAGCCACCAGCCCTCCACGGGCCGGCCGATGAGCGCCGAGATGCGGTCCTTCATCTCGCGCGCCGCCTTGTTGGTGAAGGTGACGCTGAGCAGTTCGGCGGGCCGCGCCCTGCCGGTCATCAGGATATGAGCAAGGCGCGTCGTCAGCACCCGCGTCTTGCCGGTGCCCGCACCGGCAAGGACCAGTACGGGACCTTCAGTCGCCTCGACGGCGGCGCGCTGGGATTCGTTCAGCGACTCGAGATAGGGGGCGTCCATGACGATGCTGTCTTAACCGATCGTATCCTCGCGGCCCATAGTCAAGGCCGTCGCGCCGGCGGTCTAGGTTTTCGTGATCTTGGCATAGGTCTTCAGATCGCCCTGCCAGACATAAACCGCAAGCAGCGGCTCGTCCAACGTACGGGTCGCATGGGGCATCATCGTCTCATGCCGGATGACGCTACCCGGCGCCTCGCGCCGCCAGGGCGATTCGCCCTTGCGCCATTCGGCTTCGCCCGCGGCCACGACATAGATTTCCACTGCCGGATGGCGGTGGGTCGGATAATGGGTCTTGGGACCGAGCAGCAGAATTCCCAGCGCCAGACTGTCGGTCGCCACCAATCCCCCCGGCCCGGCCAGCACGACATAGCCGTAATTCTCTAGGTAATTCGGGCTCGGCGGGGCGGCGACATAATTCGGATTTTGCACCCAGCGGAAATGTGGCGAAAGTTCACCCAACGGCTCCACGAGTTCGCTGCCGGCGGCAAGTATGTTCGGCCAGAAGCGACAAACCGGCAGCGTGGCCGGATTTGCCATGGGTTGGCTGAGATCCAGGGCGCGAACAGGCTGGGCGAAATCCACCGGCAGCAAGGGCGCCAGGCGATCGACGAATTCTTGCAGGGCGGTGCTCGCTGTGTTCATGGCAGCAGTCTAGCGGACAAGCGCGCGGCGTGCATGTTAGCTTCCCGCCAAGACACGACCTTAAGCGAGAATTGCATGAAATCAATCGAACGCGTCGACCTGGGCGCGCCCAGCCTGGGCAGCAGCCGTCATCTGACCCTGCACCGCTACGGCAAACCCGGCGCACGGCCCAAGGCCTATCTGCAGGCCTCCCTCCATGCCGACGAGATTCCGCCGATGCTGGTCCAGCATCACCTGATCCGCCTGCTGGACGAGGCCGACAAGGCCGGCGCGATCAGGGGCGAGATCGTCATCGTGCCGGTCGCCAATCCCATCGGCAGCGGCCAGGTGGTGAATTCCACTCTTGCCGGGCGTCACGACGCGGGCGGAGGCGGCAATTTCAACCGCCGATGGCCCGATCTGTTCGAGGGGTTGGCCGACCGGGTGACCGGGAAGCTCGGCAGCGATGCGACGGCGAACATCGCCGTGGTGCGCCGGGCCGTCGGCGAGAGCCTGGCGGAGATGACGCCAACATCGCAGCTTGCCCGCAAACGCCTGGTGCTGGCACGCCTTGCCCATGACGCCGATTTCGTCCTCGACTTGCATTGCGACAGCGAGGCCTTGCTCCATCTCTATCTGAACACCGCCCATTGGCCCGAAGGGTCCGACCTCTCGGCCGAGATCGGCAGCCGGGCGACCCTGATCTGCGATGACTCCGGCGCCGGTTCCTTCGATGAAGCCTTCATCACGCCCTGGACCAGGCTGGCGGAAGCGCTCGGGCGCAAGTATCCGATCCCGGCGGCCTGCCTGGGCGCCACCATCGAATATCGCGGCCAAGCTGATGTGAGCGATGCCTTGGCCGAGCCCGATGCCCGCGCCCTCTTCCGCTTTTTTCAGCGCCGCGGCCTGATCGCGGGCGACCCCGGCCCGCTGCCCAAGCCACTGTGCGAGGCCACGCGGCTGGAGGCCACCGACATCGTGCGCGTGGATGCGCCCGGCGTTCTGGCCTATCGGGTGGAACTGGGACAACAGGTCAAGGCGGGCCAGGCAATCGCCGATCTGGTGGACCCCATGGCCGACGACCCTCTGAAAGCGCGCCAGCCGATCGCGACCCTGGCCGATGGCCTGATGCTGACAAGGCTCTCTCAAAAGCTGGTGCGCCCGGGCGATGCCATTGCCAAGGTGGTGGGCCGCGAGCGTCTGGCCTATCGCAAGGGCGCGCTGCTGGACGATTGACCGGCAGCGGAGGAGTTCGGCTTTCGATTGGCGAGATCGATGCGCCGCCCGGTCTCTGGCGGTGGCGGGAGTTTCGCATGGGCGGCGAGAATGGCGCTCAGCTTGGCCTGCAACCCATCGGGCACGATAGTCACCTTGCGCTGGCGCAGATCGACGTGGAGGATCAGCCATTCGCTGGTCGCCGCCAGATAGCCTTCGTGCCGGTGATACATGCGCTGCATCCAATGCATGCGCTTGGCATCGAAGCCGATCAGTTGGGTCGTTATCCGCAGGGGGTCGCCCTTCAGCAATTCGCGCTGATAGGTGATATGCATCTCGGCGGCGAAGGTCGAGCTGCCGGTCTTCTCCAGCGCTTCGCTCGTCAGGCCCATCTGCTCATAGGCCTCCTCGAAGGCGCGGTCGAAGGCGGTTAGGTAATAGGCGATATTCATATGCCCGTTCATATCGATCCATTCGGGTAGAACCGATTGGGTCTCATTGATATAAGGAGCGGGAATGGGGCTGGGCTCGGCGGACATGGCGGCCAAAGTACCGAAACCTCCGCCGGGGTCAACGGCCGTAACTTTGCCGTTTCTCGGCGGCGGGCTATCCTGATCGCTCAGAATGACAAGTCGATTCGATCGGAGCCGGCAGCTTGTCCACCCCTGCAGACGACTGGATAAGGCCCTGGTCGCGGCCGACCCGATTCTCGGGCCTGGTCTTTCGCCTCAAGGCCGCCTTGCTCCAGGCTGGGCGCGCAGGGCGCAATTGGCGTGCGGGGCTGCTGCGGCTCAAGCAGGGGAACGCTGCCGCGTTTCCGATTCTGCTTGGGGAGTCACGAAGCCCGCTGTGGTCGGACGCCCGCGAGGCGGAGGCCTCGTATCAACGGGGCAAGGTTCAGAATCTTCGCCGCTCGACCCGCGCGCTGGACCGAATTCTTCTGCCGGCCGGGGAGGTCTTCAGTTTCTGGCGACAGATCGGCCGGGCCCGCCGGGGACGCGGCTATGTCACCGGGCGCATGCTGCTACAAGGCTGCATGGTGCCGGCAGTGGGCGGAGGCTTGTGTCAGCTTTCAAATGCGCTCTATGACGCGGCCTTGCAGAGCGGCTGCGAGATCATCGAGCGGCATGCCCACTCCCGCGTCATTCCCGGGTCATCCGCCCAAGCGGGCCGCGATGCCACCGTCGCCTGGAACTACATCGACCTGCGCTTCAGGTCGCGCCGGCCGCTGCTGATCGACGCGCGTCTCGGGCGCGACGAACTCGTGGTCCGTTTCCGTGGGCCGCCCGGCGCCGGTGAGCGGGCAACTCGCCCCGCCGGCACCGATCCGCAAACCGTATGGCCCCGCCCCAGGGCGCGCAGTTGCAGCACCTGCGCAGACACGGCCTGCCATCGACATGAAGGCGGACAGACCATTCAAAGCCGAGGCCGAACCGCCTATCTGGTGGACGAGGGCTGGCCCGAATTCCAGGCTTATGTCCGCCGCGCCCATCGCCGCGAGGATCTGCTCGCGCTGCCGCTGGATGGGCGACGCTGGCGCATGGCGCGCTACCGTTGGGACACATCCGAATTTGCCGCGATCTGCACCGCGCCGCTGGAAACCCTCGCCCGCGCGCTGACCGCCCGGCGTCTGCAAGCCCAGGGCCCGGCGCGGCTGATGGCGCAATTCGCCGCCGCCGAGAGCCTTGCGCGCCGTTTTTCAGGAATGCTGTCGGCCGATGTGAGCGAAGTCTGCGTGGCGCAATCCCTGTTGCCCTATCTCTGGCGCGACGGTCATCTGGGCGGTCGCGGATTTCGCGTGTTGATGACGCGATTGCCCATGGGCCGCATCCAGAGCCGCCTGGATGCCGCCTGGGCGAAGCATCCCGAGCGCGCCAGCCTGCGCGATTTTCGCGCGCCCGATTGGCTGATCGACGCCGAAGCCGAGGCGCTGGAGGCGGCCGAGGTCATCATCACCCCCCATGAGGACATCGCCAGGCTTTTCCCCAATAAGGCGCTGCGTCTGGATTGGCATATGCCCGATCTGCCGGCGCTGGCGCGCCAGGGGAGAGCGCCGCGGTGCATTGTCTTTCCCGGACCCACGATCGCGCGCAAGGGCGCCTATGAGATTCGCGCCGCTGCGAGGGACCTTGACATCGAGGTCGTCGCCCTGGGCAGGGCGTTGGAGGAGGTCGATTTCTGGCGTGGCATTCGTGTCCGCGCCGATCTTGGAGGCAAGGGCCCACGACAATGGCTGCGTGACGTGGCCGCCGTCGTGCAGCCCGCCCTGATCGAAGATCAGCCCCGGCGACTATTGGCAGCACTGGCGGCGGGCGTGCCTGTGATCGCCACGGCCGCTTGTGGGATTCCCGCCCGTGAGGGGCTGATGTTGGTGCCGGCAGGCGACGGCGCCAAGCTTGCGGCGGCGCTTCGGCAGATCCTTGAAGCCTGAGGCCCGGTCGATACCATCACGTAACTGGGCAATCAAATAATAATGGTTTCTTTGGCCGACCCGCTCGCGCGAGCCGGCGGGTTGCGAAGCGAGTCCAGGAAACGGTCCCTCCTTCGCCATGCGGGCCGGTCCGGTGACACAAAACCGGCCCTCTCCTCGGCTGCGAGCGGCCCCCCTCAAGACGAGTGCCGAGCTTCATGCGATTAGGCGAGGGATTCCCGCGTCATCGCGGCGACTGACCCATTGACAGCGCTGGAAGGCCGGGCATACCGTCGCGACCAATGGTGGTTCCAGGCCGTACCGGCCGTTGACCGACCGAGATGTGTAAGGGGAGGCTATTGATGAAACGCAATCTTCTGGGGGCTGTCGCGCTCAGCGCGATGATGGCCCTTGGGTTTACCGTGTCCGCAGAGGCGAAAACGCTGGTCTATTGCTCGGAAGCGAGCCCCGAGGGCTTCAATCCCCAGCTGTTCACCTCCGGCACGACATTGGACGCGACGAAGCCCCTCTATAACGGCTTGGTCGAGTTCGTTACCGGAAAGACGACCCTGAAGCCGGGTCTCGCCGAGAAGTGGTCGATCTCCGACGACGGCCTGACCTATACCTTCAATCTGCGCAAGGGCGTGAAATTCCACGGCAGCGGCTTCACCCCGACGCGTGACTTCAATGCCGACGACGTGGTGTTCAGCTTCGATCGTCAGCTCAACAAGGATAATCCATTTGCCAAGGTGTCGGGCGGTACTTACGAGTACTTCAACGACATGGGCATGCCCGACATCATCAAGAGCGTGGAAAAGGTCGACGACAATACGGTCAAGTTCACGCTCAACCATCCGGAGGCGCCGTTCCTCGCCGACCTGGCGATGGCATTCGCTTCGATCCAGTCCAAGGAATATGCCGATGCCATGTTGAAGGCCGGCACGCCGGAGAAGGTCGATCTCAATCCGGTCGGCACCGGGCCCTTCACCCTGGAGAGCTATCAGAAGGACGCTGTCATCCGCTTCAGTGCGGCGGCCGACTACTGGGGCGGCAAGCCGAAGCTCGACAAGCTGGTATTCGCCATCACGCCCGATGCAGCGGTCCGCTGGGCCAAGCTGAAGGCCAACGAATGCCAGGTGATGCCCTTCCCCAATCCCGCCGACGTGGCGGCGATGCAAAAGGATCCGAGCATCAAGGTGCTGCACCAGGAAGGCCTCAACATAGGCTATCTGGCATTCAACACCGAGCACAAGCCCCTCGACGATGTGCGCGTGCGCCAGGCGATCAACTATGCGATCAACCGCGATGCCATCCTGAAGGCCGTCTATCAGGGCGCCGGCAAGAAGGCGAAGAATCCGATCCCGCCGACCATCTGGTCGTACAATGACGCGGTGAAGGACTATGCGTATAGCCCAGCGAAGGCGAAGGCGTTGCTCGCCGAGGCGGGACTGAAGGACGGCTTCAAGGCCAAGCTCTGGGCCATGCCGGTCCAGCGTCCCTACAACCCCAATGCCAAACTGATGGCGGAGATGATGCAGGCGGACCTCAAGAAGGTCGGCATCGACGTCGAAATCGTCTCCTACGAGTGGGGTGAATATCTGAAGCGCTCCAAGGCCGGCGAACACGACATGGTGCTGCTGGGCTGGACGGGCGACAACGGCGATCCGGACAACTTCTTGAACCAGCTTCTCTCCTGTGGTGCGGCCAAGGACGGCGGCAACCGGGCCCGCTGGTGCGACAAGACATTTGACGATGCGGTGACCCAGGCCAAGATGACGAGCGATATCAAGAAGCGTACTGCTCTCTACAAGGCGGCCCAGGTCGAGTTCAAGGCGCAGGCGCCGTGGGTCACGGTCGCCCACTCCCTGGTCTATGAGCCGATCCGCACGAACGTGAAGAACTACAAAGTCGATCCCTTCGGTCTGCACGTCTTCAACGACGTCGACCTGCAATAGGGCGGGCGACATAGACTAAGGTTCAACGGGGGAGGCCTGGCAACTGGGCCTCCCCCGTCGGCCATATGGCGTAGGCCATGCTGCGTTTCATACTGACCCGCGTCAGTCTGGTGATCCCAACCTTCATCGGGATGACGCTGCTGACATTCGTCATGATCCGCCTCATACCCGGCGACCCAATCGAAGCCTTGGCCGGCGAGCACGGCGTGGATCCGACGCGCCACGAGGAATTGCGCCATCAGTTCGGCTTCGACAAGCCGCTGTTGATTCAATACCTCCTCTATGTCAGTCGCGTGCTGCATGGCGACCTCCTCAACTCGCTCTCGACCCACCAGCCGGTGTTGACGGAGTTCACCCAGTTGTTCCCCGCCACGATCGAGCTGTCGGTCTCGGCCATGCTGTTCGCGGTCGTCCTGGGCCTGCCGGCGGGAATTCTGGCGGCCACGCGACGCGGAAAATTCCTCGACCATTCGGTGATGGGCGTCTCCCTGGTGGGATACTCCATGCCGATTTTCTGGTGGGGGTTGTTGCTGATCCTGTTTTTCTCGGTCTATCTCGGATGGACGCCGGTCTCCGGGCGTATCGACATCGCCTATGATTTCGACTCCGTCACCGGCTTCATGTTGATCGATTCATTGCTGTCCGGCCAGGACGGCGCCTTCACCTCGGCGATGAGCCATCTGATCCTGCCGATGATCGTGCTGGGCACGATTCCTTTGGCGGTGATCGCGCGCATGACGCGCTCCTCCATGCTCGAAGTGTTGAACGAGGACTACATCCGCACGGCCAAAGCCAAGGGCCTGTCGCCGCCACGAGTCGTCTGGATCCACGCCCTGCGCAATGCGTTGATCCCGGTGATCACCGTCATCGGACTTCAGGTCGGAACCCTTATGGCGGGGGCCATCCTGACGGAGACGATCTTTTCCTGGCCCGGCGTGGGCCGATGGCTGATCGGGTCCATCTATCGGCGAGATTATTGGGTGCTCCAGGGCGGCACCTTGCTGATCGCCTCGATCGTCATCCTGGTCAATCTGTTCGTCGATCTGATGTATGGCTTGATCAACCCCCGCATTCGGCATGTGAGGTAGGACGATGGCGGCCCAGACGGAAAATCTGCCGATCAAGCGCAGCCAGCCGCTGCATCCCTTGCATGAGACCTGGCTGTATTTCTGCGAGAACAAGGGCGCGCTGGCCGGGCTGATCGTCATCATTGCGCTCGGTCTGGTGGCGATCTCTGCGAACCTGATCGCGCCCTATAGTCCCATCGATCAGTACCCCGACTGCCAGCTTCTGCCGCCCGCCTGGCAGGACCGCGATCCGGCGGATTTCTCCAACTGCACCGCGCAGTATTTCCTGGGCACCGATCCAGCCGGGCGCGACATGCTTTCCCGGCTCATCTTCGGCGCGCGCCTCTCTCTACTGATCGGCGCCATTGTAGTGACGATCTCGCTGGCCACGGGAATCGTGCTGGGCCTGGTCGCCGGCTTCTTCCGCGGCGTGGCCGACATCCTCATCATGCGCACGATGGATATGCTGCTGGCATTGCCCTCGCTGCTGCTGGCCATCGTCATCGTCACCATCCTGGGGCCAAGTCTGACCAATGCCATGGTGGCGGTCGCCATCGTGACATTGCCGCATTACGTCCGCCTGATGCGGGCCGCCGTGCTGACCGAGGTCAGCAAGGATTATGTCATCGCCTCGCGGGTCTCCGGCGCGGGTCTGCTGCGGCAGATGTTCATCACGGTGCTGCCGAATTGCCTGGCGCCGCTGATCGTGCAGGCGACCCTCGGGTTTTCCTCGGCGATTCTGGACGCCGCGGCGCTGGGGTTCCTGGGCCTGGGCGCCCAGCCGCCGACGCCGGAATGGGGCACCATGCTCTCGGGCTCGCTGGGCTATATGCAACGCGCCCCCTGGGTCGTGACATTCCCCGGGCTCGCCATTCTGATCACCGTGCTGGCCTTCAATCTCATGGGCGACGGGCTGCGCGATGCACTCGATCCGAAGTTGAAACGCTAATGGCCCTGGTCGAGATCAAGAACCTCTCCGTCGAGTTCCAGACCGCGCGCGGCCCCTTGCGCGCCGTCGACCGGCTGGATCTTACCATCGACGAGCGAGAGGTCGTGGGCGTGGTCGGCGAATCCGGCTCGGGCAAGAGCGTCACCATGCTGGCGCTGATGGGCTTGATCCCCTGGCCCGGCAAGGTGACGGCCGATCGCCTGGTCTTCGACGGCCAGGACCTGCTGGCCATGCCCGCCGCCGAGCGCCGCCGCATCACCGGCAAAGACGTCGCGATGATCTTTCAGGAGCCGACGACCAGTCTTAACCCCTGCTTCACCATCGGATTCCAGATCATGGAGACGCTGCACGTGCATGAAGGCGGCAGCAAAGCCGCCCGCCGCGCGCGCACCATCGAGCTGCTGGAGCAGGTCGGCATCCCTAGCCCGGCATCTCGCCTGTCGTCGTTTCCCCATCAGCTATCCGGCGGTATGAACCAGCGGGTGATGATCGCCATGGCGATCGCATGCAATCCGCGCCTGCTGATCGCCGACGAGCCGACCACCGCGCTGGATGTCACCATCCAGGCCCAGATCATCGACCTGCTGCTGAACCTGCAGCGCGAGCGCGGCATGGCGCTGGTCCTGATCACCCACGACATGGGTGTGGTGGCCGAGACGGCCCATCGAATCATGGTCATGTATGCCGGCCAGCAAGTGGAGATGCAGTCGGCGGCACAGCTGTTCGAAGGCCCGCGCCATCCCTATACCGCAGCATTGCTGGATGCCTTGCCCGAACGCAGCGCCGGTCGGCGCCGCCTCAGCACCATTTCGGGAGTCGTGCCGGGGGTCGAGGATCGGCCGACGGGCTGCCTGTTCAATCCGCGCTGCACCTATGCCGACGACCGCTGCCGGCAGGTGATGCCCGGCCTGACCGCCGATGACGAAGGCCGCCAGGTGCGTTGCCTGAAGCCGTTGAACAGCGCGCCGGCCAGGGCCGCATCATGAGCGAGCCAATGCTTCTGGAGGTTCGCGAGCTGAAGCGCCACTACCAGATCGGCGGCGGTCTGCTGCGCAAGCCCAAGGCGCTGAAGGCGGTCGATGGCGTCAGCTTCACGCTGGCCGCCGGCAAGACGCTGGCCGTGGTCGGGGAGTCGGGCTGCGGCAAATCCACATTGGCGCGCATGGTGGCCATGATCGAGGCGCCAACGGCGGGCAGTCTCAAGATCGACGGCGTAGAAGTGACGACGGCCGACGGCGAGGCGCTGAAGCGGTTGCGCCCCGTCGTCCAGATGGTCTTTCAGAATCCCTATGGCTCGCTCAACCCGCGCAAGAAGGTGGGCGCCATCCTGGAAGAACCGGTGGTCATCAACGCGCGTTTATCGGCCGATGCCCGTCACGCCGCAGCCCGCGAGATGATGGCCAAGGTCGGTCTCAGGCCCGAGCATTATGCCCGATACCCCCACATGTTCTCCGGCGGCCAGCGCCAGCGCATCGCCATTGCGCGGGCTCTGATGCTGAATCCGCGGATCGTCGTGGCCGACGAGCCCGTGTCGGCGCTGGACGTCTCCATCCGGGCCCAGGTGCTGAACCTGCTCATGGATCTGCAGGAGGAGTTTCGGCTGGCCTATCTGTTCATCTCCCACGATCTGTCGGTGGTCCGACATATCGCCGACGAGGTGATGGTCATGTACCTCGGCCGGCCGGCCGAACAAGGGAACAAGGAGACCGTCTTCGCCCGGCCCCGCCACCCCTATACCCGCGCGCTACTCGCCAGCACGCCCGCCGTCGACCCGAAAGCCCGGGGCAAGCGCATTGTCTTGACAGGCGAGTTGCCCTCTCCCATCGATCCGCCCTCGGGCTGCGCCTTCCATAGGCGCTGCCCCTATGCCACCGCGGAATGCGCGGAGAGGCGGCCGGAGCTGCGCCTCGTGGATGGCCGGCATGTCGCCTGCCACTACGCCGAGAGTATCAACTGACTCGCAGCCTGCGACTGCGACATTTCTGCAACAGAGCTGTCACCCGAAGGAATCAGCCGGTGGGTCGCCTATGGCAAATCCCGGGGCCCTATGCTACCAAATTGAAGTGGCACGGAATTATGAGTCGTGCCGGAAAAGACTCGTAAGGCGACGTGCCAATAGGCGTCGGAACGAAGGGACGCGAGTGGGCGCAACCGACAAGCCGGTGGCGCATGCGCTCGTCCCGGCTTGTGACCCGACAATACTTCGGGCGGTGGCGGGTCTTGAGTAGGGGGATCGAGTAAGCAATGCGTACCATCGCCAGTAAATTTTTCCGGCTTCCAGCTCTCGCGGCGCTCGTTGCCGTCGTGTTGCTGTCCGGGTGTGCGACCCCGCCGACGGACCCCGATGAGCTTGCTGCCTACAAAGAAAACAACGATCCGCTTGAGCCGATGAACCGCTATTTCTTCGAGGTCAACTACGCCCTTGACGAATTGCTCATTAAGCCGATCGCCTCCTGGTACGACACCATCCTGCCGACGCCGGTCGAGCACAGCGTGCACAACCTCCTGCGCAATCTGAACGGGCCCGTCATCCTGGCCAACGATCTGTTCCAGGGCAATGGCAAGCGCGCCGGCATCACCGCTAAGCGATTCCTGATCAACACCACGCTCGGTGCTGGCGGCCTGTTCGACGTTGCCGCCGACTGGTTCGGCCTTACCTATCACGACGAGGATTTCGGCCAGACGCTCGCGGTTTGGGGAACGGGCGAGGGCCCCTATCTCGTGGTGCCGATCCTGGGGCCCTCGAACCCGCGCGATCTCGGCGGCAAGGTGGTCGATTCGGCGATCGACCCCTGGGGCTACGTCTTCCATCACTACGATATCACCGAGCTGAGCTATGCGCGTGCCGTGATCGAGGGCATCGACCTGCGCGCACGCAATCTCGATACCCTGGATGCGATACGCAAGGGGGCGATCGATTACTACGCCACGATCCGCAGCCTGTATCGCCAGCATCGCAACGACGCGATCAAGAATGGCGAAAATCCGGATGCGCCGGTATCCTCGCTTCCCTACCAATCGAGCGGCCCGCAGCTGAGCCAGACGAACTGACACCATGCAGCGACGTGTTTTCCTGGCCGCGGGCGCCGCGGCGCTGATCCTCATCCGACAGACGGCGATGGCGGCGGTCTCTGCCGACGACGCCAGGAAGTTCATCAGCAACCTGGGCGAGAACGCGATCAGTTCGCTGACCGGTTCGACACTGAGCCCCCATGATCGAGAGACGCGCTTTCGCGCGCTGCTGGTGGCCGATTTCGATATGCTCGGGATCAGCAAATTCGTTTTAGGGCGCTATTGGAAGATCGCAAAGCCGGACCAGCAAACGGAATTTCAGAAGCTGCTCGAGGACCTTCTGACCCAATCCTATGCCAAGACCTTCGCGCAATATGCCGGCGAGAAATTCAAGGTGACGGGTGCCCATGGCAACGACGACGGCAGCATGCTGGTCAATTCCTCCGTCGACCGGCCGAACGGCGACATTATCCGACTAGACTGGCGGGTCGATGATCAGTCCGGTGCTACGAAGATCACGGATCTGCTCGTCGAAGGCGTCAGCCTGCGCACCACCCACCGCTCGGACTTCGCGTCGGCGATCCAGAGCAACGGCGGCACGGTCGCCGGATTGCTCGACGCGCTGCGCCAGAAGGTCGGCAGCCAGTAGCCGTCGATCGCACCGAGGCGGTCCTGCGGCTCAACTCCGGGTCAGCGGCTTGAAGCGGATGCGATGGGGCTGATCGGCCTCCGCGCCCAGCCGGCGCTTGCGGTCGGCTTCGTAATCGGCGTAATTGCCCTCGAACCAGACCACCTGGCTATCGCCCTCAAAGGCCAGGATATGGCTGGCGATGCGGTCGAGAAACCAGCGATCGTGGCTGATGACCATGGCCGAGCCGGCAAAATCCAGCAGGGCCTCCTCCAGCGAGCGTAGCGTGTCGACGTCGAGATCGTTGGTCGGTTCGTCCAGCAACAGCAGATTGGCCCCCGATTTCAACATCTTGGCCAGATGGACGCGGTTGCGCTCGCCGCCGGAGAGCTGGCCTACCTTCTTCTGCTGGTCGGCGCCCTTGAAATTGAAGGATGCTACGTAGCTGCGGCTCGGCACCTTGGCCTTGCCCAGCTCGATCTCGTCTCGCCCGTCGGCGATTTCCTCCCATACCGTGCGGGTCGCGTTCAACGTGTCGCGCGACTGGTCGACGTAGCCCAGCTTGACCGTCTCGCCCACCTTCAGCGCGCCGCCCTCGGGCTTCTCCTGCCTGACGATCATGCGAAACAGCGTGGTCTTGCCGGCGCCGTTGGGCCCGATGACGCCGACGATGCCGCCGGGCGGCAGGCGCAGATTCAGATCGTCGATCAACAGGCGGTCGCCATAGCCCTTGCGCAGATGCTCGGCCACGATGACGAGATCGCCCAGCCGCGGGCCGGGCGGAATGCGGATCTGGCCCGCGTCGGTCTGCTGCTGGCCACCGGCGGCGAGCAGCTGCTCATAGGCTGCGATACGGGCCTTGCTCTTGGCCTGACGCGCCCGGGCGGATTGGCGGATCCATTCCAGCTCGTTCTGCAGGGTGCGCTGGCGCGCCGATTCGGTCTTTTCCTCCTGCTCCAGGCGCTTCTGCTTCTGTTCGAGCCAGGAGGAATAATTGCCCTCCCAGGGAATGCCCTGGCCGCGATCGAGCTCCAGAATCCAACCCGCCACATTGTCCAGGAAATAGCGGTCGTGGGTGACGGCGACCACGGTGCCCGGATAGTCGTGCAGGAACCGCTCGAGCCAGGCGACGGATTCTGCGTCGAGATGGTTGGTGGGCTCGTCGAGTAGCAGAAGATCGGGGCGCTGGAGCAACAGCCGGCACAGGGCCACCCGGCGGCGCTCGCCACCGGAGAGCTTCGATACTTCCGCATCGCCGGGCGGACAGCGCAGGGCATCCATGGCGATCTCGACCGTGCGCTGCAGATCCCAGGCGTCCGCGGAATCGATTTTTTCCTGCAGCTCGCCCTGCTCGGCGATGAGCGTTTCCATCTCCTCGGGCGAAATATCCTCGCCCAGGCGATTGCTCACCGCCTCGAAGCGATCCAGCAGGGCCTTTTTCTGCGCCATGCCTTCCATGACGTTGCCCAGGACGTCCTTCGTGGGGTCGAGCGAGGGCTCCTGCGGCAGAAAGCCGACGCTGACGCCCTCGGCCGCCCAGGCTTCGCCCGAGGTATCGTGATCGAGGCCGGCCATGATGCGCAGCAAAGTGGACTTGCCCGAGCCATTGAGGCCGAGAACACCGATCTTGGCCCCGGGCAGAAAACTCAACCAGATGTTGTCGAGCACCTTGCGGCCGCCGGGATAGACCTTGGCGAGGCCTTTCATCACATAGATGTACTGGTAGGCGGCCATTGTCTCTCCGCGGGCGCTGGAACAGGGCCGGGTCTTTTACCTCATGAGGCGGCCCGCCGCCAGCCGCCGCGATAGCGGGGCATCTTGAAATCGGTTAGCCTGAAGGTGGCGTCGTCGCCCATGACACTACGGCATCGTCCCGGGTTCCGGCCCACGGTTTGTCCATAACGGTCTTTGGGGGTTTGAGACATGGCGACAGCAGCAGCGGTACATCCGCATCATCGCGTCTCGAAGACGGAGGAACGGCGGGTCATTTTCGCCTCCTCGCTCGGCACCGTCTTTGAATGGTACGACTTTTATCTTTACGCCACGCTGGCGCCTTTCTTCGCCGCGCTATTCTTCCCGAAAGGCAACGATACCGCAGCGCTGCTCTCCGCTTTCGCCACATATGCTGCCGGATTCCTGGTTCGACCGTTTGGCGCGATCGTCTTCGGGCGCATCGGCGATCTTGTCGGGCGCAAGTATACCTTCCTCGTCACCATCATCTTTATGGGCGGCTCGACGGTGGCCGTCGGTTTGCTGCCGACCTACGCCAGCATCGGCCTTCTGGCCCCGCTGCTGCTTCTGGCATTGCGCCTGATTCAAGGCCTGGCCCTGGGCGGAGAATACGGCGGGGCGGCGACTTACGTCGCCGAGCATGCGCCCGATAACCGTCGCGGCTATGCCACCAGCTGGATCCAGACCACGGCGACATTGGGATTCTTCATGTCGCTAATGATCATCCTGCTTTGCCGAGACAACATGGATAAAGAATCCTTCGCCAGCTGGGGCTGGCGAATACCGTTCCTCTTCTCTTTCATCCTGCTGATCTTCTCCGTCTATATCCGGATGAAGTTGAACGAATCGCCGGTGTTTGCGCGCATGAAGGCCGAGGGCCGCGGGTCCAAATCGCCTCTGACCGACAGCTTCCTGCGATATCCCAACAACAAACTCGTCTTGCTGGCTCTGCTGGGTGCCACCGCGGGGCAAGGCGTGGTCTGGTATACGGGCCAGTTCTATGCCCTGTTCTTCCTCACCATCACGCTCAAGGTCGATTATGTGACCGCTTATACGCTGATCGGCGCGGCGCTCGTCATCGGCACGCCGTTCTTCATCGTCTTCGGCTGGCTCTCCGACCGCATCGGCCGGCTGAAGATCATCCTGGCGGGCTGCCTCATCGCGGCTCTCACCTACCACCCGCTGTTCAAGGCCCTGACCCATTATGTGAATCCCGGCCTCGAGCAGTTCCAAGCGGCCAATACCATTACCGTGGCGGCCAACGACTGCAGCCTGCATGTCTTCGTCTTCCCCGGGACAAAATTCTCCGACTGCGACCGGGTGAAGGACTTTCTGACAAAATCGGGCCTGTCCTTCCAATCCGTGCCCGAGGTGCCGGGCAAGACCGTGGTCACCAACCTCGGCAGCGTGCAGATTGAAGGCTGGGACGAGGCCAAGCTGAAAGATGCGCTGAAGACGGCGGGATATCCGGCGACCGCCCAGACGGCGAACATGAACTATCCGATGGCCCTGCTGATCCTGGTCATCATGATGCTCTATGTGACGATGGTGTATGGACCGATCGCCGCCTTCCTGGTCGAACTCTTCCCGACCCGGATCCGCTACACCTCCATGTCGTTGCCCTATCACATCGGCAACGGTTGGTTCGGCGGCATGTTGCCGCTGCTCGCCACAGCCATGGTGGCGACAACGGGCGACATCTACTATGGCCTCTGGTATCCCATCGTGGTGGCGGCGATAACCCTGGTGATCGGCGCTCTCTTCCTGCGCGACAATCGAAGCCGGGAACTCGAGCATTGACGCCGCGGCGCAACTGATCGGTTGAGCCAAGCGATCCCCGCCCTCCTCCGAGGGCGGGGTTTTCTTTTGTGGCGTTGAGTTAGCGCGACAGCGCCTCGCGCACCACCAGGTCGATACGTCCGATCGCCGTCAAGGCGGCCTTTAGCCGGTCGCGCTCGAGGCGCGGGAGTCGGCGGATCTCGATGGAAGTTCCCGGCGATTGGCCGGCTTCGATATCGCGGAGCTGCTGCTCAAGGATCAAGCGCAGTAGACGGCCATAGGCGTCGCGAAAGAGCAGAGAGCGAAGGCCGCCCCGCTTCAGATCGACCCGCCCGGCGCGGGTGCGAAAACGCCCGAGGACGGGCGAGAGCGCGGGGCTGCGCACCTCGAGCATATGGGCAAGGCGCATCAGGAAGGCGGGCGAGCGGGCGGCCGCCAGGGCATATTCGCGCAACTCCGCCGCGAGATCTGTATCGCCCTGCACATCCCGGAAATCGTAAAATATGTCGGCGTTCAAGAGATCGATCGGCTCGCGTTCCCTGACCCAGCGGTCGATTTCGGCCCGCCAGCCCTCCAGGCTGTGGCGGCAGGCCTTGTTCTTGGCCATCACTTCGCCGCTGCAATAGACGAGCCCGGCCGCATTCATGAGGTCGGCCGCGCGCCGGCCGAGCTCGGCATACCAAGCATCGTCCGATTCCGACCCGGCATGAACCAGCGCATTGTCCTGATCGGCGGCGAGCAGGCTTTCCCCCCGCCCGGCCGAGCCAAGGACGAGAAAGGTCCAGCGGGCCGGAGCCGCGCCCTGGCCCTCGTCGCGCATTGCCTGTTCGGCCAGGCTGGCGGCACGCGCCGATATGCTTCGCAGGCCATCGCTGGTGACCTCGGCGATCTCGGCCGGCGTCATGCCCTCGGACATCAGGCCCCGCGCCACCACGGGAAGGCGGCGATATGCGGTAGCCAGGGCTTCGGCGTCGCATGCCGCCGCGATGTCGTCGCCCAAGGCCAAGGCGGAACCCGCGCGCTGGCGCAGCATCGCGCGCGCCACGAGAATCCCGACTGTCCGCCCGCTTGCCCGTTCGACGACGCCCAGGTGGCGAACGCCCCGACTTTCCATGCGCGTGATCGCCGTGTGAAGAAAATCCTCGGGCGTTACTGTTGCGACCGGCCGGTTGAGCAGGCTTTCGATTGGTCGGCCCAGCGCGGCACCTGCTCCAATCGCCACGGCGGCCAAGACGTCATGCTCCGTTACGATTCCATTGGGCCGGCCGCGCTCATCCACGGCGATCAGGCCGCTGATCCGATGCTGCTGCATCATTTGCGCGGCCGCCTGCAACGAAGTATCCGGCGAGACGATGATGGCCGGCGCGTTCATCGCCTCAGCAACGCGATGGCGGTAGATGAAGGGGTCGATGCGCTCGATCGTCGTGCGATCCATGGCCTCACCAGCCCAAGGCGCGCTGGAGTCGGCGGATCATGCGCGGACGTTCGGCGAAGGCCAGCGCCTCGCCCAAGGTTCGAATACCCGCCGCGCCGAGCAGGGGAAGAAGCCGGCGATAGACTTCGGCCGTGACGAGAGCGTCGCCCAGGGCGGTATGGCGGCCCCTGACATCGACATCGAGGTCGGCGGCAACCGCGTCGAGTTCGACGTCGGGCGCCTCGGGATAAAGTGCCGCGTAGAGCCGCAAGGTATCCAGGCCCACCGGTTCGCGCCAAGGCAAGTCCGCCAGTTTCGCTTCGCGCCGCAGGATGGCGATGTCGAAGCCGATATTATGACCGACCCAGACGCGCTCGCCGCAGAAGGCGGCCAGATCGTCGGCGATGCTGCGGAAGGCAGGCGCGTCGGCAACCATCGCGTCGGTAATGCTGTGGACGGCGGTCGAGCCCGGGGGGATGCGATTTCCAGGATTGACCAGACGATCGAAGACGACCGCGCCATAAATCTTACTGCCATGGAGCGGCACCGCAGCCACCGACAGCATGCGGTCGCGCCGGACGTTGAGGCCGGTCGTCTCCGTATCCAGGGATATGGCCGAGAGGTCTTCCAGCAGGGTTTCGTCGCTCGGCACTGCCGATGGCGGGCTATGGTCGTGGAGCCCCAGATCGTGCTCCAGCAGGCGCTGACCCGTTTTGTTCGCGGCGGCAAAGCGAAAGAGCGCCCCGCCGTCGGGGCCGAGCCCGGCGATCTGAGCCTCGATCTGCCCACCGTCGACGCCACGCAACATGCTGCGCCGGGCCGGCCCTTCGCCCTCGGCCAGCAGAAGCGCCTCGGCGAGGCTTTCCCGATCGAACAATTCGAACAGGCTGCGGCCGAGCCCGCTTCGTCCGCCGAGCAGCGCCTTGCCCGCGGCATTCAACAAGCTCACCTGGCCCTGGGATGTGACCACGACAATGGCGTCCTCGATGGCACCCAGAACAGCTTCCAGCCTCCGGTCGAGCATACCCCGCCGGTCGCGCTCGCGACCGATCAGATCGGCAACCGCCTGGCGCAAGCGTTCGATCGAATCGGGCGGACCGGCCGGCGGCGGCGGCAACGGCGTGCCGAGGCCGGCTGCGATGGTCACGGCACCGCGCAGTCTTTCCAACCGACGCTGCTGGCGTGCCAGCGCCCCATAGGCCAGCGCAAAGCAAAGCAGCGCCAGCGCAATCACGCCCAGCAAGGCGTAATCGGGCCAAATCAACCCGCCGGGCAGGCGCGCGCCCCGGACCAGCAGCCATCCAATCGTGCCGAAACCGGCCAGAGCCGCGCCGATCCCGGCGGCAAGGCGCCCGTCGTTCATGGCGTGATACCGGGCGCGGCGTCCGGATTGTGCGGGATCAGGGGATGGTGCGCCATGGCGGCCATTATGACGTTGCCCCAAAGTTATGGCATCCGCCGCTTTGGCTGGCGGCAAACGTTCCCAGGGCGGGGTGCAAATCCTTCACCGTCGATTTTTCCGTGAGCATTTTCAGGTGAAGGGAGCCGACACCGCCGAGGCCTGCGCCAGGACCATCGAGAATCTGGGTCGCCTGAAGGGGCTTTGCGCTTAGGCTATGCTTCCGATCTTCATGCTTCTCTCAAAGGAGATCCTTCGGGCATGACCGTCATCTTGACGCGGCGCGCCGATATCAACCTGGATAGCTTTCGCAGGGTCGCCTGGCAGGGCGAGGGTGTTCGCCTCTCCGATACCGCACTCCAGGTCATCGCCGCCTGCCGCCGGTCATTCCTGCAACTGATCGACAAGGATCCCGACCTCGTCATCTACGGGGTGACGACCGCGACGGGCGAATTGGCCAGCCGCCGGCTGAGGGCCGAGGAGCGCGATCGTCATGCGCGCTTGAAACCCTTCGCCGCCGCCACCTCCTTCGGCGATCCCCTGCCCGATCGCGTGGTCAGGGGAATCGTGCTGGCCCGCCTGGCCAATTTCATCGAGGGCAACGCGGCGACGACTCCGCGGATCGCTGACGCCGTGGCCGCCATGCTGGAGGGCGGCCCGATGCCGCCGGTGCCCGGCGCCGGCCAGGGAGGTGCAGGCGAGATATTGGCCCTCTACCCGTTGTTCGCCGGTCTCTCGACGCGATTCGATCTGGAGGTGAAGGAGCGCGGCTCGCTCATCAACGGCTCACCCTGCGCCGCCGCATTGGTAGCCGATGCGGCGCTGGCGGCGCGCCGGCGGCTGGATGCGGCGCATAAGGTCTTCGCGCTTTCCATCGAAGCCTTCCGCGCGCCGCTCGAACACTACGACGCGGCCCTGGAGTCGCTCTGGGGCGACGAACACGAAGCCGCAGCACTCCGCGGCCTGCGCGGCTTTCTCGCCGGCGCGGGCGGTGGCCGGCGAAACTTCCAAGCGCCGGTCAGCTATCGCATCCTGCCCCGGGTGCTGGGCCATGCCCATCGCGCCACGGCGGCTGCCGAGCGTGCCGCCACTCTCTCGCTCCGCTCGGTCTCCGACAATCCGGTCTATGTGCCGCCGGACGATGAGCATCCCTGGGGGCGCTGCCTCAGCACCGGGGGCTATCACAATGCCATGGCGGCGCCAGCCCTCGACGATCTGGCGGGCATATGGGCGGACATCTGCCTGCTTTGCGACAGACATAGTTCGAAGCTTCTCATTGGGCGTGTATCGCTGCTGCCCGATCTGCTGATGGTCGGCCGCGAGGCGAGCGATGCCGATGGCCACGGCAATATCGGCTATGTGCAAGGGGGAAATGCGCGGAATCGAAAAACGCTTGATAAATCAGCGTCTAAGTTGCGGCGATATTTGCCGGAGACTGGACTTGCTGGCGGTAACGCTGGCGGTTGGGGAAAACATGCCCGGAACATCCCGGAAGTTCCCGCAGACTACCCGGCAGTTCCCGCAGCGAATGATCGGGTGGGAATTTTCGTCGACGTTAGGCCGGAGATCGCAGGCG
>WNFP01000782.1_pt1 | contig 25931 bp, 22 predicted proteins | sample 5400201 | NCBI WGS metagenome assembly WNFP01 (sample SAMN13153355, study PRJNA577476) | soil metagenome | isolation source: 115 cm saprolite under Madrone tree | place: USA:California | collected 2016-06-14 | reverse complement strand
ATCGGGCTCGATCTCGCTCAGCGGTTGCACTTCCTTGAGGCTGCGTTGGCTGCGCAGCACCAGGCGCTGGTAATCGGCCGTGCCCTCGCGTTTCCAGGCGATATCCTGGTCGCTCAGCGGGCGCAAAATCTTGGCCGGAATCCCGGCGGCCAGGGTGCGGGCCGGCACCGCGAAGCCGGCGCGCACGAAGGCCATGGCGGCCACCATGGCGGATTCGCCGATGACCGCGCCATCCATCACCACCGCATTCATGCCGACCAGCGCGTCGCGCTTGATCGTGCATCCATGAAGGATCGCGCCGTGGCCGATATGGCCGTCTTCCTCGATCACCGTGTCGGTATGGGGAAAACCATGCATGACGCAGCTGTCCTGCAGATTGGCGCCGCGTTTCAGGATCAGACGGCCGAAATCCCCGCGCAGAGAGGCGCAAGGCCCGACATAGCAACCGGGCCCGATGATGACATCGCCGATCAGGACAGCGGTTGGATGGACAAAGGCTTCGTGGTGAACCACCGGAATGACGCCGTCGATGGAATAGATATTGGCCATGACTTGCCTCGAGGAAGTGTTGGATGTCCAGTTTGCGGCCGTCGGGTGGCGGAGGGTACCGGCAAAATGAGGTGGGGTTAAGTCTTAGGCTCAAAATTCTCGGCATGGCGGCGTGGGTGGCGCCAAGCGCTGTTGATTGCTAGCTTGCCGGCCATGCCGAGCCTTGCCCAAACGTATTATGCGGCCACATCCAACCCGGCGCCGGTTCGCCCGCCGCTAGCGGGCGACGCCAACGTCGATGCCTGCGTCATCGGCGGCGGCTATACCGGGCTCTCGGCCGCCCTCCATCTGGCGGAGCGCGGATACAAGATCCTGCTGCTCGAATCTCACTGCGTCGGCTGGGGGGCTTCCGGGCGCAACGGCGGCCAGCTCAACACGGGTTTGCGCAAGGGGCCCAGCGAGCTTGTCGCCAAGTTCGGCACGGCCGGGGCCAAACGCCTGTTCGACCTGGCCGAGGAGGCCAAGGCGATCGTGCGCGAGCGGGTTCACCGCCATGCCATCGCCTGCGATCTGAAAGCAGGCGCGCTCTATGTCGCCTACAAGCGCGGCGACCCCGAATGGATGGCGAAGGAGGTGGAGGTTCAGCGCGAGGTCTTCGGCTATCAGGATTCGCAACTTCTCACCAAGGCCGAGCTGGAAGAACGCCTGGCCAGCCGGCGCTATCACGGCGCCATCGCCGACAAGGGCGCCGGCCATCTGCACCCGCTGGGGTCAAAATCTGCGAGGGCAGCGCCGCCCTCTCGCTTGCCCCGCGCGAAGTCCACACCGCCGCGGGCCGCGTGAAAGCGCGCTACATCCTGCTGGGCTGCAACGCCTATCTGGGCGGGTTAGAGCCGCGCATCGCCGGCAAGATCATGCCCATCTCCAACTACATTGTCGCCACCGAACCTTTGGGCGAAGCCGGTGCGCGCGAATTGATCCGCGACGATGTCGCGGTCTGCGATACGAAATTCGTGGTCGACTACTTCCGCTGTTCGGCCGACCACCGGCTTCTCTTTGGCGGCGGCGAAACCTATTCGCGAAATCCGCCGCGCGACATCGCGGCCTTCGTCAGGCCCCATATGCTGCGCGTGTTTCCCCAGCTCGCCGATAAGCGGATCGATCATGCCTGGGGTGGCCAGCTCGCCATCACCATGAACCGCCTGCCGCATCTGGGGCGCTTGCCCGGCGATATCTATTTCGCCCATGGCTATTCCGGGCAGGGCGTGGCGCTGACATCCCTTGCCGGCAAGCTGATGGCCGAAGCCATCGCCGGCTCGGCCGAGCGGTTCGACGTCTTCGCGCGCATTCCCCATCGCGGATTTCCGGGCGGCACGCTGCTGCGCCGGCCCGCCTTGGTGCTGGGGATGCTGTGGTATGCGCTACGCGACAGGCTCTAAGAGACATCGCGGCGCAAACAGAAACGCCCGCATCCGATCAAGGACGCGGGCGCTGCAAATCTCAACGCTTGGGAGGCTTAGCCGGCCACAGCCAAATTCTCGGCCGACTGGCGGCCGTCCTTTTGCGTCTGGATCTCGTAGTTGACCTTTTGGCCCTCTTTCAACGTCTGCAAACCCGCGCGCTGAACGGCGCTGATATGGACGAAGATGTCCTTGCCGCCGGAATCCGGCTGCACGAAGCCGAAGCCTTTGGTGGGATTGAACCATTTGACGGTGCCGGTCGGCATCGTAGTCTCCGTTTCTCGTTAACAGGATCACCCGCACGAACATCGTGCGGCCGCAACAATCAGAGGTTCGGGAGGGGGCTTGTCAGAGCGCCTAATGACGGCAAAGACGAGTACGGCTGCCGGACCAACGAATTGTCTACGGAATAATATGAGCCGGCCAAAAAAAAATTACAACTCCCCCGCCTGCTTGACGATCGTCAATAGGCTCTCATCGTTCGACGGGCTCACCGCAAGCCTTGTCTTGGCCTCATCCTAAATCGGTAGAAGGATGGGGCAGTCATCCCGACCCGACGCCGGCTATTTGCCGCTGCCCGCGGCGTCATGGGTATCGCGTGTCAAATAATAGGCGCCGACAATGGGAAGGAAGGTGACGGCAATGACGAAGACCGCCGCCACATTGGTCAGCGGGCGGTCGCGCGGGCGCAGCAACTGGCTCAGCATCCAGATGGGCAGGGTTTCCTGCTGGCCGGCAGTAAATGTGGTAACGATCACCTCATCGAAACTGAGGGCGAAGGCCAGCATGCCGCCCGCCAATAGCGCGGTGGCGATGTTGGGCAATACCACATGGCGAAAGGTCTGGAAGCTGTCGGCGCCCAGATCCATCGACGCCTCGATCAGGGCGGGCGAACTTCGTCGCAGGCGAGCAATGACGTTGTTGTAGACGACGACGATACAGAAGGTGGCATGGCCCAGCACGATGGTCCAATAGCTGAAAGGGATGTCGGCCAGCGCGAAGGCGGAGCGCAGGCTGATGCCCGTGACGATGCCCGGCAGCGCGATAGGCAGCAGGATCATCAAGGTCACGGATTCCTTGCCGAAGAAATTGAAGCGGTACATGGCCAATGCGGCAAGCGTGCCCAGCACCAGGGCCAGCGTCATGCCGGCGAGCGCCACTTGCACCGAAAGGCCCAGCGCCCGCCAGATGTCGTCGCGTGTCCAGGCGAGCGCGAACCATTTGAGGGTCAGGCCGGGCGGCGGAAAGGTGTAGCTGCGGTCGTCGGTGGTGAGCGAATAAAGCAGAATGAAGGCGAGCGGCAGGTTGAGGAAGAGCAGCCCGCCGGCGGCGGCCGTCTTCAGGCCCCAGCCGGCCCCGGTGCCGCGGCGCAGACCTCCAACGGCCTTAGAGGGCATCGAAGGCCCCCAAGCGCTTGGCCGCGGCAAGATAGAAGGCCATCACGAGGATCGGCACCATGGTGAAGGCCGCGGCCAGCGGAATGTTTCCCGCCGTGCCCTGATAGGCATAAACCACCATGCCCACGAAGGGTCGCGAATTGCCGATCAGATTGGGAATGATGTAATCGCCCAGCGTCAGCGAGAAGGTGAAGATGGAGCCGGCCGCAACGCCGGGAATCGCGAGCGGCAGAATCACATGGCGGAATGTGGATCGCGGCCGGGCGCCCAGATCGGCGGAGGCTTCGATGAAGCTGCGTGGCACGCGCTCCAATGCCGCCTCGATGGGCAGCACCATGAAGGGAAGCCAGATATACATGAACACGATCCACATGCCGATGTAGGAGGCCGAGAGCGACGGCCCGCCGACGGTCGGCAGATCGAGGGTGTAATCGAGCAGCCCGCCCAACCCCGCCAGATTGAACAGCCAGGTGATCACGCCTTCCTTGGCCAGGATCAGCTTCCAGCTATAGACGCGCACGAGATAGTTCGACCACAGCGGCAGCATGACCGCGAGGTAGAACACGGCCTTGGTTCTGAGCCCGGCAAAACGCGCCATGTAATAGGCCAGTGGAAAGGCGATGATGGCGCAGCCCAGGGTCACCGATGCCGCCATCACGATGGTGCGCAGGATGATGGCGAGATTGGCCGGCGTGAACAATTCGGCATACGTCTTCAGCGTCGGCTGATAGACGACAAGGCCGGAAAAATCGTCGACGGAGAAAAAGCTTTGGGCCAGGAGTGCCAGCAGCGAGCCCATATAGACAATGCCGAGCCAGAGCAGCGGCGGCAACAGAAGCAGCAGCATGGCCAGGCGCGGTCGCAGATACAGGGCCGTCGAGAGCCGAGTCAGCGGGCCTTCGCCTTCGGCCGATGCCGCCAGGCTCACGGTCGTATCTCTTGAACATTGCTGCGCTGCCAGATCAGCCGCACGGGCTGGCCCTGGCGCGCCAAGGCACTGGAGGCGGTTTCCTCCAGGTTCTGCTCGATCACGGTCAACTCGCCGCCAGCGGCGAGTGCCACGTTAAAGCGCGTGCTGGCACCGAGATAAAGGACGCTGGTGATGGTGCCGTCGACCGCGCAGGCATCGGCCGATGCCGGCGTGCCAGGGGGCGCAATCCGGATCTTCTCCGGCCGGATCGAGAAGATGGGCGGCGCGCCCCCCACAGCCGCGGCCGCCCTACCCGACAGCATGTTCGAGACGCCGACGAAGCCGGCGACGAAGGCGCTGACCGGGTGCTCGTAGATTTCGGCGGGGCTGGCGATCTGCTCGATGCGTCCCTTGTTGAACACGGCGATGCGGTCGCTCATGGAGAGCGCCTCGCCCTGATCGTGGGTCACATAGATGAAGGTGATGCCGACCTGGCGCTGGATGTCCTTCAATTCGACCTGCATCTCCTCGCGCAGTTTGAGGTCGAGAGCGCCCAGCGGCTCGTCCAGCAGAAGCACGCGCGGCTGATTGACGAGGGCGCGGGCAAGCGCCACGCGCTGGCGCTGGCCGCCGGACAGCTGCGAGGGCTTGCGGCCGCCCAGGCCGGCAAGCGCCACCATCTCCAGCATCGCATCGGCCCTGGCCATGCGGTCGGCCTTCGCCACTTTGCGGATCATCAGCCCATAAGCGACGTTTTCCGCGACGCTCATATGGGGGAACAAGGCGTAGTCCTGGAAGACCGTGTTGACGTCGCGCTCATAGGGCGGCACGCCCGCCACGGCTTTGCCGTCGATCAGGATTCCGCCCTTCGTCGGCTGCTCGAATCCGGCGATGAGCCGCAGGCAGGTGGTCTTGCCCGAGCCCGAGGGGCCCAACATGGAAAAGAATTCGCCATGGGCCACGTCGAAACTGACGTCATCGGCCGCCCGCACCTCGCCGTAATGCCGGCTGACATGGCGAAACGAGACGGCGCTGGAGGTTTTGTCGGCCATGAGGGTGGCAGGAAAGCTCGGCGGGCAAGCGGGAAGCGCCTGCCCGCCGGGACCTCTATTGACCGCTCTGGATCGCCAGGTAGGCGCTGGCCCAATCCTTGTAGGGCACGCAGGTCTTGCCGCCGCCGCAATCGGCGACGGGCGTACGCCAGAAGCTGATCTTGCCGAAATTGTCGCTGCCGTTTGTCTTGCAGCCGTTATCGCCCAGCAGGGCGTTGCCGGTGCAGGCCGCCGGCACGACGGGCACGCTGCCGAACCAGGCCGCGAGATCGCCCTGCAGCTTGGGCTGCAGGGAATGCTCCAGCCACATATAGGCGCAATTGGGATGCGGCGCCCTGGCATGCATCATCGTCGTATCCGCCCAGCCTGTTGCCCCTTCCTCCGGAATCACGCTGTCGATGGGCTGCTTGTTGCTGTCGCGCAGCAGGTTCACCTGATAGGGCCAGGATGTGGCGGCGACCACGCCCTCGGAGGTGAAATCCTGAGTCTGCTGGGTGGCATCGCTCCAGTATTTCTGGACGATCTGGCGCTGGGCGCGCAGCAGGTCGATCGCCGCGTTGAACTGCTTCTGGTTCAGCTCATAGGGGTTGTCGATGCCGAGTTCCGGGTTATGCGCCTTCAGATAGAGGGCGGCATCGGCGATGTAGATGGGGCCGTAATAGGCCTGCACGCGGCCCTTGTTCGACTTGCCGTCGGGCAGGGTCATCTCCTGGAACACCACCTTCCAGCTCTTCGGCGCGTCCTTGAAGACCTTGGTGTTGTACATCAGAACGTTGGAGCCCCATTGATAGGGCACGCCGTAGTGATGGCCATTCACCGTGTTCCAGGGCGCGCTCTGCAGGCGTGGGTCGACGGTCTTGAAGCTCGGGATCAAATCGGTATTGATTTCCTGCACCGTCTTGCCGGCGATCAGCCGCATGGTGGCGTCGCCCGAGGCGGTCACCAGATCGAAGCCGCCGCCGTTCATCAACGAGACCATTTCGTCGGAAGTGCCCGCGACCTTGGCGTTCACCTTGCAACCGGTCTGCTTCTCGAAATCGGTGACCCAGTCGTAGTTCTTGTCGTTGGCGCCGCGCTCGATGTAGCCCGCCCAGGCCACGATATCGACTTCGCCTTCGCCGGGCCCGACCTTCGTCATCATGTCGGCCCGGGCCGTACCGATGGCAAAGAGGGCCCCTGCCGCGATGGCCGCGGAAAGCCGCAGCTTGTTCCCTTTCATGATTCCTCCTGCAACCCTTGGGTTTGTTATTGATTGTCACGCCAATAGCGTGGCTGAAGGCTACCCCGGCCCCCCAGAATTGTTAAGCTGGATTGTGGCCGGATTGTTAAGCCGGATTGTGGCCGGCCCGCTAGACAGGCTGCCGTGCACCGGCCTGGAAGGCGGCCAAGCCCTCGGCCAGCGTGGCTTCCTCGATATCCCGGGTTATGAAAACCAGACGCGAGGCATGGTCCTCGTCCGGCCAGGCCGGCAGCTCGACCGGCGGATGGAACAGATGCTGTACGCCGTGGATCGCCACGGGGCCGTCGCTGCCCGCGACATTCAAGATGCCCTTGATCCGCAGCAGATTGGTGCCGTGGAGGGAGATCAGCATCTCGATCCAATCTGTGAACTTGGCCCAATCCAGCGGGGTCTCGTAGCGAAGGCAAAAGGCGCGGATGTGATCGTCATGGCGGTTGGGGTCGAGCGGGCCATGATCGTGGTCATGCTCGTGTGGCTGCTCATGGCCGTCATGGTGACGATGGGCGTCGCGATCCGCATAGGCCTCCTCACGGAGCCAGCGCTGAACATCCAGGCTCTTGCTCGCCGGATTGTAGAGCCCGGCATCGAACAGGCTTGCGGCCTCGATGCGCCCATCGACCGCCCGAAGGATGGGGGCGGCAGGGTTGAGATGCCGCAGGCGCCGTTCGAGCGCCGCCGTATCGCCATTGATGTCCGCCTTCGTCAGCACCAGGCGATCGGCGACGGCGGCCTGTTTTACCGATTCCACCTGGCGGTCCAATTGATCCATGCCGTTCACCGCATCGACGGTCGCAATCACCCCGTCCAGGCGATAGACATCGGACAGCATCGGGTCCTGAATCAGCGTATGGAGAATGGGCGCCGGGTCGGCAAGGCCGGTGGTCTCGATGACCACGCGGCTGAAGGACGGGATTTCGTCCTTGGCGCGGCGTTTGTAGAGCCGGCGCAGGGTCTGGATCAGATCGCCGCGGATGGTGCAGCAGAGGCAGCCGCTGGCCAGCAGCAGCATGTCCTCGTTCGAGGATTCGACCAGCAGGTGGTCGAGGCCGATCTCGCCGAACTCGTTGATGATGACAGCCGTATCCGCAAGCTCGGGCTGGCGCAGCAGATGGCGCAGCAGCGTCGTCTTGCCGCTGCCCAGGAACCCGGTAAGCACGGAGACAGGCAAGCGCTCCGGCGCCTCGCTCATCGGGCGCCGCGCAGGCTGTGCAAGGCCCAAAGCGTCAGCGTCAGTACCATCACCGCACCGGCCTGATGGAACGCAGCCAGCGGGATCGGCACCACCAGCAACAGGGTCGAAATGCCCAGCATGACCTGGACCGCCACCATGATGCCGACAAGGTCGAGCGGCAGCCGTGCCCGCTCCGGTAACCGCTCGCGGCGCAGATACAAAGCGAGCGCGGTTACGGCGACGATCATGGCGAGCCAGCGATGGATGAATTGGGCCGCGGTGGGATTCTCGAAGGGATTGCGCCAGATGGGCTCCAGCGCCAGCAGATCGCCGGGAACTAGCGCGCCGCCCATGAGCGGGAAGGTATTGTAGATCTTGCCGCCGTCGAGGCCGGCGGTGAACCCGCCGGTGGTCAGCATGCCGACAACCAGCAGCAGAAGCAGCGCGGTGTGGCGCCGTAAGGAAGCCGTACCCGGCAGCTCTCGCGCCACCGGCCGGATCAGCCCGAAAGCCGTCCATAAAATATAGCTGTATATGGCGAGCGCCATGAGCAGATGGGCAACCAGACGGTATTGGCTGACATCGGTGCGCTGGGAAAGCCCGCTCTTCACCATGAACCAGCCCAATGCGCCCTGCAGCCCGCCGAGCAGGAATACCCCCAGGAGGCGCGCCCGCAGTTCCGGCCTGATCCGGCGGCGCAGGAACAGCCAGAGCCCGGGCAGCGCGAAGGCGACGCCGATGAGGCGGCCCCAGAGGCGATGGAAATATTCCCACCAGAAGATGCCGCGGAATTCCGCCAGCGTCATGTCCGGGTGCAGCTTCTGGAATTCGGGAATTTGCTTATAGAGGTCGAACTCGCGTTGCCATGAGGCTGCGTCGAGCGGCGGCAGGACGCCGCTGATGGGCTTCCATTCGGTGATCGAGAGTCCGGATTCGGTGAGCCGCGTGATGCCGCCGATCACCACCATGACGAAGATCATGGCTGCCACGACGAAGAGCCACAGCGCCACGGCGCGATCGTCGCCAAGGCGCTCGTCCTCGCTCTTCGGCCGTGTCAGGGCGATGGAATCGCTCATGGGCGCCAGATCTGGTGAAGCTCATGCTTCGACAAGCTCAGCATGGGCTTTTTCAATGTTGCATTAAGCTGCCATCCAAACACTCATCCTGAGCCTGTCAAGGATGAGAGCCGGCCCGGGACTTCTAGCGGAACCCGCGCTGGCGAGCCAGAGGGCCTTCAGCGTCAGAAGGGCGCAGGGCTCAATGGAGCGTCAGAACGGTTCCGGCGTAGCGCATCTCGCCCGGCGAAATCAGCTGCGTGGAGGCGACGGTCACCGAATGTAGCTTGCCGTCCAGGCTGCGGTGCCAGAAATCCAGGAAGCGGCGCAGGACCGGGTATTCCGGAGTCAGGTCGTAGTCTTGCCAAGTATAGCTTTGCAGCAGGCCGGGATGGTCGGGCAGGTGGTAGAGGATCTCCGCAGTGGTCAGGCGGTAGCGATCGAGCTGGCGGATCAGGCTGGCCATGACGTGCTCCCCATCAAATCACGTGAGTCGCATAAAGAACTATGGCGCAGGCTTTCCGGATCCAAAACAGAAAACATATATTTTACAGACAGTTAGCAGTCCTGCAGGCGGATTGCTGCCAATACGGTCGGTCAAGTCCCTCTTGACGTCAGGGCCATCCTCGCTTATGTGGCTGGCACTCAATTCGCCCGAGTGCCAACAATCCCGCCGCCAGGTGGGGAAGGCGCTGGGCGGGGAAGCATTTCTGTCAATCCTTAGAGGAGGTTACGTCAATGAAGTTTCGTCCGCTTCACGATCGGGTGTTGGTGCGCCGGATCGAGGCCGAAGAGAAGACCGCGGGGGGCATCATCATCCCCGACACCGCCAAGGAAAAGCCGATGGAAGGCGAAGTGATCGCTGTCGGCCCGGGGGCGCGCAACGAAAAGGGCGAGCTGTTCCCCCTCGACGTCAAGGCGGGCGACCGCATTCTGTTCGGCAAGTGGTCGGGCAGCGAAGTGCGCATGGATGGCCAGGACCTTCTGATCATGAAGGAGTCCGACATCATGGGCATCGTCGACACCGCCAAGGCCGGCAAGAAAGCCGCCTAACGAGATCAAGTAGGAAGGATTATCCACAATGGCTGCTAAAGAAGTCCGTTTCGGCACCGACGCACGCGATCGCATGCTGCGTGGCGTCGACATTCTCGCGAACGCGGTTCGCGTCACCCTCGGCCCCAAGGGCCGTAACGTCGTTCTCGACAAATCGTTCGGCGCACCCCGCATCACCAAGGACGGTGTGACGGTCGCCAAGGACATCGAACTCGCCGACAAGTTCGAGAACATGGGCGCCCAGATGGTGCGCGAAGTCGCCAGCAAGACCAACGATGTCGCGGGCGACGGCACCACCACGGCCACCGTGCTGGCCCAGGCCATCGTCAAGGAAGGCGTGCGCGCGGTTGCCGCCGGCATGAACCCGATGGATCTGAAGCGCGGCATCGACCTAGCGGTGGAAGCCGTCGTCGAAGACGTCAAGAAGCGCTCCAAGAAGATCTCCACATCCGACGAGATCGGGCAGGTCGGCTCGATCGCCGCCAACGGCGAGCGCGAGATCGGCGACATGATCGCCAAGGCCATGCAGAAAGTCGGCAACGAGGGCGTCATCACGGTGGAAGAGGCCAAGGGCCTGGAGACCGAACTCGAGGTCGTCGAAGGGATGCAGTTCGATCGCGGCTATCTCTCGCCCTATTTCATCACCAACGCCGAGAAGATGCTGGTCGATCTGGAGAGCCCCTTTATTCTTCTCCATGAGAAGAAGCTCTCGGGCCTGCAGAGCATGCTGCCCATCCTCGAAGCCATCGTTCAGTCGGGCAAGCCCCTGCTGATCGTGGCCGAGGACATCGAGGGCGAGGCGCTGGCCACCCTGGTGGTCAACAAGCTGCGCGGCGGTCTCAAGGTCGCGGCCGTCAAGGCGCCGGGCTTCGGGGATCGTCGCAAGGCGATGCTCGAAGACATCGCCATCCTGACGGGCGGCCAGGTGATCTCCGAAGACCTCGGGATCAAGCTGGAGAACGTCACCCTCGACATGCTGGGCAAGGCGAAGAAAGTGGTCATCGGCAAGGAAGAGACCACGATCGTCGATGGCGCCGGCAAGAAGAAGGAGATCGAGGGTCGCTGCAACCAGATCCGCGCCCAGATCGAAGAGACGACCTCCGACTACGACAAGGAGAAGTTGGCCGAGCGTCTCGCCAAGCTGGCAGGCGGCGTCGCCATCATCCGCGTCGGCGGGGCGACGGAAGTCGAGGTGAAGGAGCGCAAGGATCGCGTCGACGACGCCATGCATGCCACCCGCGCGGCGGTGGAAGAGGGCATTGTCGCCGGCGGCGGCGTGGCGCTCCTCTACGCCACCAAGGCGCTCGCGAACCTCAAGGCAGGCAACGACGACCAGCGGGTCGGCATCGACATCGTCCGTCGGGCCATCCAGACGCCGGTGCGCCAGATCGCCGAAAACGCCGGGCATGACGGCTCGGTCATCGTCGGCAAGCTGCTCGAATCGAAGCAGGCCAATTGGGGCTTCGATGCGCAGGGCGGCGAATACGCCGATCTGGTGAAGGCCGGCATCATTGACCCGACCAAGGTCGTGCGCTGCGCCCTGCAGGACGCGGCATCGGTGGCCGGTCTCCTGATCACCACCGAGGCGATGGTCGGCGACAAGCCGGAGAAGAAGGCCGGCCCGTCCGCTCCTGGCGGCATGGGCGGCGGCGGCATGGGCGGCATGGGCGACATGGACTTCTAAAGTCCAAGTTTCTCAAAGCTCAAAAGAATGGGGCCGCACCTTCGGGTGCGGCCCTTTTTTACGCGGTCATGGCTGCGGAACCGTTACCCCGGGCATAACGAAGTTAAGATAGGCATGGCCCATTCCTCCGTCCGGCAAGGGAAACGCTCATCATCTCCGCTTAGACGGTCAAATATCGAGCCCGGGCGCCGCGCTCGATGGCCGCGGCCGGCAAGCGGCCGATGTCGAGCTGATCGCGAATCATCTCCAGCACGCCGGACTCTTCCTGGCTCACTTTGCCGTCGGACGCGGCCACGTCGCAGGCCAGCGCATAAGCGGTCTCGCGCAGCTTTCTTGGCAAGCCCTTGCGGATGAGCTTGAAGGCCTTGTCGAGCCCGTTCTCGTCCGCCAGGAGCTTGGCGCAGGCCGCCCCGATCTTGCCGACCCTGCGCGTCTTGAAATCGCGAAACACCGGCAAATGGGCCACCATGTCGGTCATGGATTCCAGTTCGACATCCGGCATCTCCCGATCGGCCGCCGAGACCAGGACCATTGTGTAGATGAGGGCTTCGTGGTGGGTGATCATGTCTGGCTCCGCGCCGTTGTGTTCCATGAATGGTTGGGCCGGACTGTAGTCGGCGGATAGCCGCAAGCGCAACCCGTTGGCATAGTCTACCGAGTTCTCTGACAAGTAGTGCTCATTCATCCCGGGCGGTTTCCCCGCGTCACCCCAACCCGCCCCCATCAAGGGGGGGGATTTCTTGCTGGGTTCGACGAATAAGACATTGGCGCGGTCTCGCCCAAGAGCTCGAATATTTTCCCGCCCCCTTTGATGGGGGCGGGCAAGGGTGGGGGTGATGGTGGGGTAAGGCGCGGACGTGCGCCACCTGGGACAGGAGGTCGACCGTCACGTCTCCGGCGCCGTACGCGCCGGCGGGCGCTCGCGGGCGAGGAAGTCACGGGTGAGGGCGACCGCGTCGGCGAGGCCCGTGCGCCGCAGCTCGACGCCCTCGGGAAAGGCGCTCGCCAACCGCGAGGGCATGGCGCGATCCAGAAGCACGAAGACCCCGCGATCGTCGGCGCGCCGGATCAGGCGGCCGAAGGCCTGTTTGAGGCGCAGCCGCGTGATGGCGTCGTCGTAATCGCTGCCCCCGAAGGCGGCCTTGCGCGCGCGATGCAGGATCGTCGGGCGCGGCCAGGGCACGCGATCGAAGACGATGAGGCGAAGCGAGCGGCCCGGCACGTCGACGCCATCGCGCACCGCATCGGTGCCCAGCAGGCAGGCGTCTTCCTCGGCCCGGAAGATATCCACCAGCGTGCCGGTGGCGAGCCCATCCACATGCTGGGCCAGGAGCGGCAAGCCGGCGGAATCGAGATCGGCAGCGATGCGCCGGTGCACGGCGCGCAAGCGCGCGATGGCGGTAAAGATGCCGAGCCCGCCGCCGCCCGAGGCCAGAAACAGCGCGCGATAAGCTGCGGCCACCTGATCGGGATCGCGCTTGTCGATGTCGCTGACCACCAGGATGCGGGTCTGGTTGGAATAGTCGAAGGGCGAGGCGACGCGCACGCGGATGGAGGAGGGCAGATGGCGCGCGCCCGTGCGGGCTTCCGCCCCGGCCCAATCGCCTGCATCCTCGCCGCGCCCGTCGGTCAATGTGGCCGAGGTGACGAGAACGCCCTGGGTGGGTGCCGCCACCGTGGCGATGAAGGGCACCGTCGGATCGACCCAGTGGCGATAGAAGCCGATGTCCACATCGCGCCCGTCGCTGCGCTCGATGGCGAACCAATCGACGAATTGCGGCGGGGTGGGCCGCCCGAGCCCGGCCAGCATGTCGCGCCAGGCGGCGATTTCCATCTCGGCCCGACGCTTCAAGCCCCGCACCACCGCCTCGATGCGCTGGCGCGTGGGCGTATCCATGGTCTCGGCTTCGTCGACGAGGCGCGCGCCCAGGCGCTGGGTCAGCGCGCGCATGGGCCGCAGCAGGGCCTCCAGCGCCGTGGCCAGGGCAGCGCTGCGGCTCAGCAAGTCGTCGGGCGGGCCGGCGCAATCTGCCTCCAGGCCATGGGGACTATCCGTGGATTTGGCTCGGGCGCGCACCAGGGCGCGGACCTCCACCAGAAATCGCTCCAGGGTGCCGCCCGGGCTGCCATCGCTCACGCGCCTGAGCCAGCCCTCGCCCGGCAGAACCCGCGCTCCTTCCAGGATCCCTTGCAGCGCCTCGTTGGCTGTCGAATCGGCGGCGACCAGATCCTCCACCCGTCGTTTCAGGCCGCGCATGCGCCCCGCCTCGGCCCCGATCAGCCAGCGGCGCAATTCCGAAGTTTCCAGGCCGGTCAGATGCCCGGCGAAGGCCCCGTCGGCGGCGTCAAACAAATGATGGCCTTCATCGAAGATATAGCGCGAGGGAAGGTCGCTCTCGCCCTCGCTCGCGCGCGCCGCTTGGATCATGGTGAGCGCGTGATTGGCGATGACGATGCTGGCGCGCCGGGCGCGGCGGATGCTGCGCTCGATGAAGCATTTGCGATAATGCTCGCAGGCCGAATAGATGCATTCGCCGCGCCGGTCGGCCAGACCGACGCTGCGGTTGCGCCCGATGAGATCGACCAGCCAGCCGGGAAAATCGCCGCCGGCGATATCGCCGTCGCGCGTAGCACTCGCCCAGCGCGCGACAAGGCCGAGCGCCACCGCATCGGCGGGCCGCGTCGCCAGGCCACGGGCGGCCTCCTCGTAGTTCAGCAGGCAGAGATAATTCTCGCGGCCTTTGCGGATGACCGTCTTCTCGATCTTGCGGGTCAGCGTGGGATAAAGCCGGTCGAGTTCGCCATCGATCTGGTGCTGCAGGTTGCGGGTATATGTGGAGATCCAGACGGTACCGTCGTTGCGCTCGGCCCAGAGGCTGGCGGGCGCGATGTAGCCGAGTGTCTTGCCCACGCCGGTGCCGGCCTCCGCCAGCACGAATTGCGGTTCCCCTTCGGCGATGCGTGGCGCGAAGGCGGCCGCCACGGCGGAGGCATAATCCGCCTGCTGCGGCCGGGCCTCGGCGCCATCGCCCAGCAGTTCGGCGAGACGCCGGCGCGCGTCATTGGGCTCCACCGGCTCGCTGCCGGGCGGTGGGGGCGGGGCGTAGTCCTGCCACTCGGGCAGCTTCTGCCAGACGTCCAGGCCGCTACCCCGATCGCCGGCGCTCGATTCGAGACCCAGCGTGCCGAGAACGGCAGGTCCCCAGGCCCAGCCGCCCTTCGACATGGTCCAGGCGATGCGGGCGAGGCGCGGGTCGGGCGTGATCGCCGCGAGCTCCGCCATCAGCGCCCGCATGGCGTTATGGAGCGTGACCACCTCATCCTCCAGCGAGTGCGGCAGGGGCAGGCCGAGGGCCTCGGCCAATCCGCGCGGGGTGGGCAGGCAGAAACGCGCGGGGCGAACGAAGGCGAAAAGCTCCAGCAGGTCGTAGCCGGCGAACCTTTCGATGCCGAGGCGCCGCGCCGTCGCCGGTCCATGGCAGAGGATGGGCTTTGCGCTGGCCACACGGCGGGCCGCGTCCGCCGGTGCCAGCAGGCTCACCTCGCCCGCGATATCGAGCCAGCCCGCCCCGGCAAATCCAGCGGCCAGCACGGGGGCTTCGGGAAGGACGGGGGAACGAGCGGGTACGGTCATTGGGTTGCGATTTTAGGGTAGGGGCGAGATCGGTGACAGGTAATTGGCGTGCGCACACTTCATTGGCGTCATGCCCGCACGGCCCACATTCACCTCTGCCAGTGCCTATCACCCCCACCCCATCCCGCCCCCATCAAGGGGGCGGGGGATTTTGATTCGCGCGTTCACATTTTTTCCTCTCCCCCTGCGGGCGTCAGCCCGCAGGGGGATAGGGCGGCAACAAGTACGCCGCACCGCCACCCGTTGACGCCACGCCCGGTGGCCCATAGGGTCCGGCGGTTCTTTTTGCGGAATGAGGCGATGAACGAGGAACGAACTTATGCTCTGGCGGCGCGGGCTTGGCCCTTCGAGGAAGCGCGCAAGCTGATCGCGCGATTCAAGGACGCAGCGCCGGCCAAGGGCTATGTGCTGTTCGAGACCGGCTATGGCCCCTCGGGCCTGCCCCATATCGGCACGTTCGGCGAGGTGGTGCGCACCACCATGGTGCGCCAGGCCTTCCGGCGCATTTCCGATCTGCCGACCCGCCTCTTCGCCTTTTCCGACGACATGGACGGATTGCGCAAGGTGCCGGACAACGTGCCGAACCCGGAGATGCTGCGCCAGTATCTGGGCATGCCGCTGACCCGCATTCCCGATCCCTTCGGCAAGTTCGAGAGCTTCGGCCACCACAACAACGCCATGCTGCGCCGATTCCTCGACGGGTTCGGCTTCGACTACGAGTTCCAGAGCTCGACCGACTGGTACATGAGCGGGCGCTTCGACCAGGGGCTGATCGACGTCTTCGAACACTACGACGAAGTGATGACGGTGATGCTGCCCACGCTGGGCGACGAGCGCCAGCAGACCTACAGCCCCTTCCTGCCCATCTCGCCCAAGACGGGCCGCGTGCTGCAGGTGCCGATCCTGGAGCGCAAGCTCGATTCCCACTCGATCGTTTTCCGGGACGAGGATGGGACATTGACCGAACTGCCGATCACCGGGGGCAAGTGCAAGCTGCAGTGGAAGCCCGATTGGGCCATGCGCTGGCATGCGCTGGGCGTCGACTACGAAATGTCGGGCAAGGATCTGATCCCCTCGGTCGAGCTCGGCAACAAGATCTGCCGCGTGCTGGGCAGCCGCGCGCCGGAGGGATTCAACTACGAGCTTTTCCTCGACGAGAAGGGCCGGAAGATCTCCAAGTCGAAGGGCAACGGGCTCAGCGTCGACGAATGGCTGAGATATGCGCCGGCGGAGAGTCTCTCGCTGTTCATGTATCAGAAGCCGCGTGCGGCCAAGCGGCTCTATTTCGACGTCATTCCGCGGGCCGTCGACGACTATCTGACCTTCCTGGAAAAATTTCCGGATGAGTCGCCGGCCCAGCAGCTCGAAAATCCGGTCTGGCATATCCATGACGGACATCCGCCCAAGGGGGGCCTGCCCATCGGCTATGGCATCCTCCTCAATCTCGCCAGCGTGGCGCACGCCTCCGACAAGGCGGCCCTCTGGGGCTACATCTCGCGCTACCTGCCGGAGGCCAGCCCGGCCAACCAGCCGTTCCTCGACCGGCTGGTTGGCCATGCGCTGGCCTATTACCGCGACGTGGTGGTGCCCACCAAGCGCTACCGGGCGCCGAGCGAGATGGAGAAGGCTTCGCTTGCCGATCTCCTGGCCGAACTCGAAGCCCTGCCGGCGACTGCTGCCGCCGAAGATATCCAGAACGTGGTCTATGCCGTGGGCAAGCGCCACCCCTTCGCCGATCTGCGTGCCTGGTTCCAGGCCCTCTACGAGATCCTGATCGGCCAGAGCACCGGCCCGCGCATGGGCAGCTTCATTGCGCTTTATGGCATCAGGGAAACCGCGGCGCTGATCCGCCGGGTTCTTGCCGGCGAAAACCTGAACGCGGCTTGAAGGGCTGGCTCAACACAGAGACACAGAGGCACGGAGAAGTAAGATTCGCGCGGGCTGGCGCGGTGCGAGCGTGGACATCTGATTCCTGGCCCGTCGAAGACGGGCCAGGAAAGTCAAGCCGAAGCCAAGGACACGAGGTCGTCGAAGAGAACTCGTTCTCTCTGTGCCTGTGCGTCTCTGTGGTGAACCAACCTACCCGCCGTGGGCGAATTGCCAGTAGAGCTCGCGGGCGCGCCGGAAGATCGGGCCGGGCTGGAGTTCGCGGTTGTCGATCCTGGTATAGGGCATCACCTTGCCGAAATTGCCGGTCGAGAAGATCTCGTCGGCATCCAGAAGGTCTTGATAGTCCAGCGTGCGCTCATGCACCGCAATGCCGGCCTGGCGCAGCAGTCCCGCAACGCGCGCACGCGTGATGCCGCTCAGGAAACAGCCGTTTGCGACCGGCGTATGGGCGGCCCCATCCTTGGCGATCCAGAGATTGGCCGAGGCGAATTCCGCCACATGGCCCATGGGATCCAGCATCACGGCCTCGTCGAATCCCTTCGACTTCGCTTCCGCGCTGGCCCGGCCGGCCTGGGCATAAAGGCAGGTGGCCTTGGCGTCGGTGGGTGCGGTCTCCGGCGAGGGCCGGCGCCATTTCGACAAGGTACAGGAAGCGCCCTTGGCCGGATCGGGCATCTCGGTCTGGACGACGGAGATGACGATCTTGGTGCTCTGGGGGTCGGGCGCCATCCAGCCGTCCTGGCCCCACAGGAAGGGGCGCAGATATAGCGGCGTGCCCTTGGGAAACTTGGATATTCCCTCGCGCAGGATTTCCTCGATCTCGCCGGCCGAGAGCGGCGAGCCGAGTCCGAGCGCGATGGCCGAGCGGATCGTGCGCTGGCAATGACGGTCGAGATCGGGCGTCACGCCCTCGAAGGCCCGCGCGCCATCGAAGATGGAGGAGCCGAGCCAAGTGGCGTGCCCCCAGGCGCTGAGGATTTTCGGATCGCCGGCGACCCATTTGCCGTCGACGAAGTGCCAAGCGTTATCGATTGAACCATGTGCCATGCAGGCAGCTTAACCGAGGATCGGGCTTTGTCCAACCGCGTCTGGCAACCTTGTCGGATTATTTTACGACCGTTTTCTGGCGGGCTTTCCTGGCGGCGCGACATTCTTATCGCTCAGTCGCTTGCGCAACGCTGCATTCTCCTCGAGTGCGTGATCGCGCTCACGCTCGGCACGCGCCAATCGGGCCTGCGACTTCGTCAACTCGCGGCGCAGTTGAACGAGATATTTGTCCGGCTCGGCCATGGCTATTGCGCCACGCCTTCCACGGCATAGACGCGGAAACTCGCGTATTTGTCGCCCGCCTTCTTCGCTTCCTTGTAGGCGGAAGATTTGAACGCGGCTTGGGCTTTTTCCATGCTCTCGAACACCATGATGGCAATGCGCGGTTTGGGTGGCTCACCGTAGAAAGATGCGGTTCTGCCGCCGCGAACGATGTATTTGCCGCCGCCATCCGCAATGGCTTTCATAGCGGCCGGCACATACTCCTTTTCATAAGGGCCCGGGTTCGTCACATCGATCTCCGCGACGACATAGGCGGGCGGCTTGGCCTGGGCATGGAGCTCTTGGACGGCAGCAGCGCCGACCGCGACGCCGGCCAGGAGGGATAGCGCAACGGCGTAATGCATCTTCATGGCTTTCTCCTACCGAGGTTTGACGACCAGCGGGAGAGCCTAGATTCAAAACCAGCCGATGTCGCACTCAATCGGCCCTAGCGGATCGAGGCTTTGGCAGCCTGCCAGGCGAGACCTTCACGCCGCCAGATATTCAAATCGCCGACGGCAGCGCGGCGAGCGGCGACCGCACGGACAGCAGATAGCGCCAGACCGTCGCAACAGCGGCTGTTGGCTCGGGCAAGGGCGGTTTCGAGGGCGTTGCGGCTGCCGGCAAGAGCGAGGCGGCGCAGGTGATCGGGAATTTCGCCGTCGTAACGCTGCTCCAGGCGTCGGTAAAGGCCATACATCTGCACCGTTCATTCCATCATGTGGGGCGTCGGGTGTCAAGGAATTCGTTCCTATTAAATAGGATTGTTGAACCCCATGCTTCGATGATCTCAACATGTGGTGCTGTAGTGCAAGATGTGAACCTCGCCCTCATCCTGAACCCGTCGAAGGATGAGGATGGCGCGCTGCATGGTGCAGCGCTTCAATCTATTGACTGACCCACAAAATCCGCGCGATCCAGCGGACCTCGGCCATCTCCAGCACGCGCGTGGGATGACGCGGGTTGAGGGAGCCCAGTTCCACTTTCTGCGCCGTCTGGCGCAGGAGCTACTTGGCCACCTCGGAGATGATTGTGCCCATTACAGCGTATGCGATCTTCTCTGCCTTGCTCTGCCATGGCCTCTTCCTGAGTCATCATTTTTTCGCGGGACAAGTCGCTGCCCTGAAATCGACAGCCTGCTATCAGGCCTATCCAAACCCCATCGCCGGATAGCATAGAACAGAAGTGCCTCACGAACCCGAATCGTCAGAGTGTCTCCTTGGAACCCGTATTCGCGACGAATAGCAGCGGCCTGTTCCCTTCCCAGCGAGGAGGCTGGTATTAAATCGATTTCCACCGCACTCAACCAAGCCGTATCTGGAGGCAAATCACCCGCTGGTCGGTAAATTTTGGATTTTGCACTGGGAGCCACGGCGGTCATTCGGGTCAGAACAAAATCCCGGTATTCTTCGTGAAGAAAACAATAAGCGCGTGCATGCCAGCGCGAACCATCTGAAGCTAAAGCGCGCGGCGCTATCCAACGCTCTTTAGGCGCGAGATCGGTCATGGACTGATAGCAAAGCTGAAGGGCTTGGTGATCGCGGATTGCTCTATGGATGTTGGCCAGCATGTGCACATCCGTGAGGCGACCTAAAGGTGGGAGGACATCGATCTGGTCAGCGCATTTCTCACGCACGTGCTTGAGCCAATCTTCAGGGCTAGGAATACCGAAAACCGGCTTGAACCTTGCCGTCGCCTCATAGCGTTTCGCGCGTGTATCGTAGGCAACCGAAGTTTGGTTCGCGGTTTCCAAGTAGCTTTTAAGGTCTAGAGCAGCTTGGGCGGGCGAAATCTGGAACCGATCCATGAGATCGCTTCGGTTCGCACGCCCTTCCCAAAAGAGCAGGTTGTCCAAGTATCTAAGTCTGCTCTCTTGGGCATAACGGGGTGAATCGGTGGTCACGCTGGAATTGTATGTTGACCGATCGTGTAGGTCCATCTAAAAAGTAGACGTATTATGGAGGGGCGGCATGCGGATAATCCACACGTCGGATTGGCATTTGGGAAGGGTTCTTCATCAGGAAAGTCTGCTTGAAGATCAGGCGCACCTATTGGAACAGGTGCTCCAAGCGGTCAAGGAGACGCGAGCGGATGCGCTCATTATCGCGGGCGATATTTTCGACAGACAGAACCCGAAACGTGAAGCCGTTGCACTTTTCGATGGCTTTCTTACGCAGGTCTATCGTGAGACTAATACGGCGATTGTTGCCATAGCAGGCAATCATGACGCACCAGAGCGAGTTGGCTTTGGTCGAGGTCTGCAAGACTCGAAGCGGGTTTTGATTCGTGGACCACTAGAGTCGTCGGCTGAACCGCTTGTTCTTGAAGACAAATACGGGAAAGTTGCCCTTTCCGCGTTGCCTTTTGCGGAAGTATATGGAGCTCGCGCCTTCTTTACCGACCAAGATATCGCAGCGCCTGCCGACGTACTTGCCGCGCAGGTTGCAGCGGCTACGGCGCTAGTTCCATCAAACACTCGTTGGATCCTGACAGCGCATGCCTTCGTTGCAGGCGGTTCGATAACGGAATCCGAGCGACCGTTGACCTTGGGCGGTATTGAAACCGTGGCTCCCGATGTCTTTGAGGGCGCTCACTATGTTGCGCTTGGCCATCTTCACCGATCACAGCATGTCGGAAAGAAGCACATTCGATATAGTGGATCGTGGATGGCATTCGACTTCGACGAAGCTGGCAATGACAAGTCGCTCACCCTGATCGAACTGGATGGAAATGGTGAGGTTGCGGTCGAGCCGATCCCACTGACTCCAAAACGGGGGGTCAGGGTGCTGACAGGAACGCTGCAAGACTTAATAGCTGTAGGGCAGAGAAGCCCAACAACGGATTTCATCAAAGCCTGCCTAACCGACGAGGGCGCGCTGGTCGATCCTATGGGGCAACTCCGCGCGACATATCCAAACATTCTGACGCTTGAGCGGAAAAACCGGGTTCAAGCGCAAGATGGCGGTGGCGTGCGGCCTTCCCGCGAAATCCATAACCCGCTGGCATTACTTACGGCGTTTTCCCAGGTGGTACGTGGAATGGGATTAAATGACGCGGAACAGGCTCAAATTGCGTCGCTACTCACCACACTAGAAACGGAGGACGCATAAATGCGCCCGATAAAGCTCATCATTCAAGCGTTTGGGCCATTTGCCGACCGCCAGGAAATCGACTTCCGCAATTGCCTTGATCAACGCCTCTTCGGCTTCTACGGAGAAACCGGCGGGGGCAAGACATCAATCCTAGACGGCATGTGCTTTGCCCTATTTGGCGAGTCTTCTGGATCAGAACGGAAGGGTGAGGACCTTCGATCCCATCATGTCGGCCCTGAAATAGAAACGGTAGCCGAATTCATCTTCGAAGTCGGAAGCAAGCGATTCTTCATACGTCGGTCACCTCAGCAGACAGTAAAAGCTAAGCGCGGCGGAGGCGAAACATCCAGAGCTTATTCGGCGCAACTTTTCGACGCGACCGGGCTGGAAGTAGAACAGATATCGATCGACAATTGTGGTACTCCCTTGGCGGAGCGTGTCGGATTGGTGAATGAAAAGGTCGCAGAAATCCTTGGTTATCTCGCCCCCCAGTTTCGTCAAGTTGTTCTTCTTCCTCAGGGGCAATTTCGAGAGCTGCTGACGGCAAAAAGCGACGAGCGTTCTAAGATTCTTCGTAGGTTATTTGATGTCTCCATCTACGAAAAACTAGTCGAAGCATTGAAAACGGAAGAACGCACACTCGACAGCCGGGTAAGGGAGGGTCGTCAACTGATTGGCAGCCTGCTCTCGCAACACGGGGCGATGGATACGGCTGCCCTCTCTCTTCTTATCGAAGCTGCTCAGACCAAAAAAGAGACGGCCGAGGCAGAGCAAGCAAAATTACAAATGGCACACGTCGCTGCGAGAAACGCTTTGACAGTGGGCAATGTGGTTGAGGCGCGTTTCACCGAACATACTAACGCACGGGTGGTTCTTGAAGCGCTGCTGGAGAAAGAGCCGAAGATCAATCTGCTTGAAACCCGTCTAGTTGGAGTTCAGCAAGCAACGTCCCTATCGTCGCTTGATGCAAGAGCTGGCGATGCGGCTAAAGCACTCCAGGATGCGGAAAAGCTCTTGGATGGCGCGCGAGCAAGCAAAACCACGGTCGAGACGGCTTTTGAGAAGGCTTCGATTGCGTTGCGGGAATCCTTGGCGCGGCAGTCGGAACGCGACGAGTTAGCACGCGAAGTATCGCGCCTCGAAGAAATCGAGCAGCGCATAAGCAAATCCGTTCCAATTCGCGAAGAAGCGAAACGGCTTCATGATTTAGCTGAAATAGCCAAGGCTATGTTCTCTACCGCTGAAACGAACGTGGCGAATGCCGAACGAGCGCTCGTCCTTGCGCGAAATCAGGAAGCGGGGGCCAACACGAGGCAGAGTCGCATCTCGGAACTCCCCGGTGCGATTACCGCCTTAACGAGCCAGCGCGACGAGGCCAATAGATATGCCCTCGCTGTAAAAGACGCCGCAAAGAAAGAAAGCGCGCTCGGGGCGGCGAACGATGCGTGGGAAGGACAAAAAAGCGCTGCAAACGAAGTGGAGGCCGCATACCGCGGCGCTGAGGAAGCCCTCTCCATGGTGCAGGCCGTGCATCTTGCGAGCAAACTTATAGCTGGAGAACCCTGCTCGGTCTGCGGATCGACGCATCATCCTTCGCCGGCAGTCGGAGACGCAGAGTCGCGTGGATTGAACAAAGCCTTCGAGGATGCTAGAGCCAGTTGGCAGAGTGCTGATAAGAGAGAGCGAGAGGCTCAAGCAAGACAGGTGGAGGCCAAGGCCCGTTGCACCGCCGCTGCGGAGCACTTGAGTTCTCTGTTAAAACCTCAAACGACTGTTCAGGACGCCGACGCGGAACTCAGCGCGTTGAGCGCGGAGCTTTCCAAACTCAAAGCGCTACCGTCTGTTACCAGTGCATCCGCTCTCGTAAGTGAGACGGACATTAAGTGGCGCGAAGCTAGAGAAGCCTTAGACGCTGCGCGAGTCGCCAAGGATAGCGCGGTGCTAGCGGCGAACGCTGCATCACAGAGATTGACATCGGCATTAGAAGGCATCGATGAAGCCTTGCAAACAAAATCCGCAATCGATGCGGGGGTCGGGACCGCTCGTGCCAAATCAACTGCCGCTATTTCAAAACATGAAGGGGCGGTTGCTATCGAGCGAAAAGTGAATTCAGCGCGCGACGTTGCGTCCGCTGCCTTCTTGAATCAGAGTACGGCATACAACGCAGCAGCGTTGGCGGCACAGAAGGCAAACTCGACGCTGAAGAATGCAATTGCAGAGCTGGGATGGACAGAGCAGGCATATGTCGCAGCGAAAGGGGACATCGGTCAGCAGGACGAATTTCTATCCGAAACGCGGAAATTTCGTGAAGATGTGCGGTCTGCTAAAGACCGACATGCCCGAGCCGAAGAAGCGTTGCAGGGGGTGTCGCGCCTCGATCTGCGAGTTTTGACGGACGCTGCAGAGAACGCTGAACGGGCCGCACAGGAAGCCGTGACGCGCTTGGCAGAGATTTCCGCAAAGCTCGCTCAACAGGAGCAGACCCGGAGGCGCTGTAAGGAACTCGGAGAAGAACTGCGCGACGCAGAGGCCAAGTATGCAATTATCGGAGAGCTCAAAGACCTGACAAGCGGGGCTAACGACTTACGGATGTCACTGGCCGACTACGCAGTTGCCGCCACGTTCGAAGATGTTCTCGAAGCGGCCAATGTTAGATTCACCCGTATGTCGCGGGGCAGGTTCGCCCTTCAACGCCGAAGAGAGGTCAAGGATGGCCGCGCCAGAGCTGGATTGGAGATCGTGGCCTACGACGCTTACACGGATCGCTTACGGGATGCCCACACGCTGTCCGGAGGGGAAAGCTTTATGGCTGCTCTTTCCTTGGCGCTTGGGCTTTCCGATGTGGTTCAGCAGCGGGCCGGGGGAATAAAGCTGGACGTGATCTTCATCGACGAAGGCTTTGGCAGCCTCGACGAAGAAACGCTCGACAATGCACTTTTGACGCTTCGGGAGATGGTCGGCAATAATCGAGCCGTGGGCGTTATCAGCCATGTCGAGACAGTCAAACAGCAGATACAGGCTGGGTTCGATATTTCAAAAGGTCTACGCGGCAGTCGCGTTACTCAACGAGCAACGCATTGATGACTCAGATCCACGGGGAATTGGACCCCATGCTTCGATGGGCTCAGCATGAGGCATCGTTGCGCTGGGCGTGAATGTGGCCCTCATCCTGAACCCGTCGAAGGATGAGAATGAAGCGCCAGCCGATGCCGCGCTTCGAGTTACTGGCTGACCCACAGAATCCGCGCGATCCAGCGGACCTCGGCCATGTCGAGCACGCGCGTGGGATGACGCGGGTTGAGGGAGCCCAGTTCCACTTTCTGCGCCGTCTGGCGCAGGAGCTGCTTGGCCATGACCTCGCCCTTGCGGGTTCTGACCACGACGCGGTCGCCGCGGCGGATGCTGGCCGAGGGCGAGACGACGATCTTGTCGCCGTCGCGATAGACCGGCGCCATGCTGTCGCCGCTGATCTCCAGGGCATAGGCCGCGGGATCGCGCAGATCGGGAAAGTCGATCTCCTCCCAGCCGCGGCCCACGGGATATCCCGCGTCGTCGAAAAATCCGGCGGCACCCGCCTGGGCATAGCCGATCACCGGCAGGCGGCGCATGAGGCCGGCGGGCCTACCGCCCAGCAATCCGACGAAATCGGTCATGGTCTCGTCGGTGGCGGTGAGGACTTTGGAAATGCTCTCGGTCGTGGGCCAGCGCGGCTTGCCCTCGCGGGTCACGCGCTTGCTCTTGTTGAAGGAGGTGGCGTCGAGCTTGGCGCGGCGCGCCAGGCCTGAGGCGCTGAGGCCGTGCTTGGCCGCCAACCGATCGATCGCCCGCCATATGTCGGCATGCTTCAGCATGGAACGATGTTCCGTCGCGGCGTCGGGCTTGTCACCTGGAAAAAACCCTGACGCCTTGCTAGGGTCCCGCCGCCATGCCAGCCCTCCTCGACGTTGCCCAGCGGTTGTTGCGTCTTCTGCCGCCGGAGACGGCCCATCGGCTTACGCTCCGCGCGCTGGCGCGCATGCCCCTAGCAGCGCTGGGCGAGAGGGCAGCCGACGATCCCATTCTGGGGACCCGAGTCTTCGGCCTCGATTTTCCCAACCCTATCGGCCTTGCCGCCGGATTCGACAAGAACGCGGAAGTCTTCGCCCCGGCGCTGCACCTGGGTTTCGGTTTCGTCGAGATCGGCAGCGTCACGCCGCGCCCGCAGGCCGGCAACCCGCCTCCGCGCCTGTTTCGCCTCGCCGAGGACGGGGCGGTCATCAACCGCATGGGCTTCAACAACGATGGCCTCGCGGCCGTGCAGGCAAGATTGGCGCGCCGGCCATCGGTGGCCGCGCCACGCGGGATTCTCGGCGCCAATCTCGGCAAGAACAAGGAGAGTGCCGATGCCGCGGCGGATTACGCCGCCGGTGTGCGCGCCCTGGCGCCGCTCGCCGATTACCTGGTGATCAATGTCTCCTCGCCCAACACGCCGGGCCTTCGCGCGCTGCAGGGCCGCG
>WNFP01002430.1_pt1 | contig 25942 bp, 24 predicted proteins | sample 5400201 | NCBI WGS metagenome assembly WNFP01 (sample SAMN13153355, study PRJNA577476) | soil metagenome | isolation source: 115 cm saprolite under Madrone tree | place: USA:California | collected 2016-06-14 | reverse complement strand
TCGAAGATTGTTGCCCCCAATCCAGACAGGCGCTGAGTGACGGAAGAACTTTTCAGATCAGAGCCGGAAATCTTGTAGCCAAGGTTCAGCAGCACCTCGGCAATGCCGCTCATGCCGATACCGCCGATGCCTACGAAATGAATACGCTGAATCTTGGCAAACATTCAGTTTCTCTTGTCATCCTGAGCTGAGTTGAACGTTTCGCTTGCGAAACGTTCGGCGAAGTCGAAGGACCCCTACCCAGCGGAATCTGCTCGTCATCTTGCTGGGCAGCGTTTGCTCAACCGCATACTTTGTCGAATAGACAACATCCTATTGTCGCGCGCACCCTATTTTCCTATAGGGGTCACTCGACTGCGCAGCGGCTTCGCTGCGCGAAGCCGCCACTTCGCTCAGGATGACATTTCTTCTATTCCTGCCAGCCGCGCCGCCATTTCCGCGATGTCGCGGGCCGCGCCGGGGTGGGCCAGGCTTCGCGCGGCTGCCCTCATACGTTGCAACCGTCCAGGATCGCCCAGCAGGGCGGTGATGGTATCGGCCAGCCACACTCGCTCCAGCTTCGTTTCTTCTACCACAACCGCTGCTCCGGCGCGCTCCAGCGCCTGGGCGTTGACCCGCTGATGGTCGTCGGCTGCGCGTGGAAAAGGAACAAAAACTGCCGGCTTACCCGCGGCCGTAATTTCAGCGACCGTGCTCGCGCCCGACCGGCACAGCAGCAAGTCAGCGCGGGCAAAGACGGCGGGCATATCCGTGATGAAGGGCGCGACTTCAGCGGACAAGCCGGCGTACTGGTACGCAGCCTGCGTGTCATTATAGCCACGCTCTCCCGTCTGATGGATGATGTGGAGATTTGCTATCTGCTTCACCAGTTCGGGCAGACACCGAATCATGGCCTGGTTGATGGCGTTCGCCCCTTGACTCCCGCCGAAGACAAGCAAAGTAGGATTGGCATTCCCAGTGGCCTGGCCGGCGATCTGGAAAAATGCTTCCCGCACGGGTACGCCGGTGACTTCAGCGTTGCGGAAGTATTGCGCTGTTTCCTCGAAATGGACGGCCGCAGCCGAGACCCACCTCGCCACCATGCGATTGGCAAAGCCGGGCACTACGTTGGGTTCGAACGCCAGGGTTGGAGTTCCCTTGAGGATCGCCGCCAGCATAGCTGGGCCGGAGGCGTACCCGCCAACTCCAATCACAATATCGGGCTGGAATTCTGCGAGGACACGGCGCGAATCCCAGACTGCGCGGGGAAGATCAAACAGAGTCTTGAGCCGCGTCTTGAGACTGACCTTGTTGAGTGCGCCCACCTGGACGAGTCGCAGGGGGAAGCCTGACGCGGGAACCAGTCGGTTCTCGATGCCCCGCGCGGTGCCGATGAAGAGTACTTCGGCGCTGTATCGACTCTGCAGTTCCTGAGCAATGGCAAGCGCCGGGATCACGTGTCCGCCGGTGCCACCCCCTGCCAGTATTGCGCGCATGATCTGACTATAAACCGGAAGTTGCAGTGGCAGGTGCTAGCAGTTGACGTTTAAGGAGCGTCGAAAATAATGGAGGATGGGCGTACTCGCCCGTCGGGCAAACAATTGCCGAGCGTTGCTCGCCCGGACAGCCGGGGGCGGCTGTCCCCGCGTGGTCTGTGCCTCAGTCAGTTTGCTTGGTGATGTTCAGCAGGACTCCCACGCAGGCCAGAGTCACAAACAGCGACGAGCCTCCGTAAGATACAAATGGCAGCGGGATTCCCTTGGTCGGCATGAGCCCCAACACAACGCTCATATTGATGAAGGCCTGCACCACCACCATGCTGGTGATTCCGACAGCCAGCAGGCGGCCGAACACATCCTGAGTGCGGAGCGCGGTGCGAACTCCACGCCATAGGAAGATCCCGAAAAGCAGCAGAACTACCAGCGACCCCAGCAGGCCTAGCTCTTCCGCGGTGACGGCAAAAATAAAATCGGTGTGCGGCTCGGGAAGATAAAACAACTTCTGCTTCCCTTCCATGAATCCCAGGCCGGTGATGCCGCCAGTGCTCACGGCGATTAGCGACTGGATGATGTGAAATCCCTTGCCTTGAGGGTCTGAATAAGGATTCAGGAACGCCGTAATACGGCCCCACCGCCAGGCAACCCGAGCTACCAGAAAATAAAGAGGAATCAAAGACAGCCCGAAGCCATAGCCGAGATATCGCAGGTCGAGGCCGGCCACGAACAGCATGCAAGCGGTGATCGCGGCGCAAGCGATGGCAGTGCCCAGGTCGGGCTGAAGCACGATCAAGCCCAGAAACATTGCCGTAGGCAGGACCGCGGGCAGCAGTGTGTTTCGCACATCGTTCATGGAGTTGATGCGGCTCTCCAGAAAGAATGCGAGAAACAGGATGACCGCGACCTTGGCCACCTCCGACGGCTGGAATGAGAAACCGCTGAAGTGGATCCAGCGGTGCGTATTGTGGGCGCGGTCAAGAAAAAAGACCGAGATCAGCATCAGTGTGGTGGCACCCAACATCGAGAACACGACTCCCGGATGCTTGTAGCGGCGGTAGTCGACCTTCATCGCTACCACCATGGCGACGATCCCACCCGCCGCCCATCCCACTTGCCGCAACAGGAAGTAGTAGCCGGACCCGTAGCGCTCCTTGGCCATGACCGCAGACGCGCTGAATACCATCACCAATCCCAGAAATACCAGGATCAAAGTAACGGTAAACAGCCAGCTGTCGACGCTCACACGCTTGGCCATGGGATTTTCATTTCACCACGGAGACACGGAGACACAGAGAAGAATGTCGGTGAATTTTCTCGATGGTCTGTAACTATCTTGGTTCCTGGCAGGCAATGTAGGCGCGAGCGTCCTCGCTCGTACGGGCAGTGGCATTGACATAGGGGCGAGAAGGACGGTTCTGGGAAGAAAGGAGGACGAGCGGGACGCTCGCGCCTACATTGCCAGGGCGTGCACTACCTCTTTGAAAATTCGCCCCCGGTGCTCATAGTTCTGGAACTGATCGAAACTGGCACAGGCCGGAGCCAGCAGCACGACGTCTCCAGCGGCGGCGATCGCTGCCGCGCGCCTCAGCGCGGTCTCCAGGGTCTCGGAGTGATCAACCTCAACTCCCCTAATCTGCGACTCGATTTTTTCCGCTGCGGCGCCGATGGTGTAGACACGCTTGACCCGTTGCTTCAGCAGCCCGTTGAGCTGCGCGTAGTCGCTGTCTTTGTCCTTGCCTCCGAGAATCAGGTGGACATTGGCCGGGAATGATTCCAGCGCCTTGATGGTTGCATCGACATTGGTCGCCTTGGAATCGTTGTAATACTCAACGCCGCGAATCGTGGCCACATATTCCAACCGGTGTTCGACCGCCTTGAAGCCGCGGACAGCTTTGCCGATGCGTGAGGGCTCGCAGTCCAAGAGAGTGCCCACACACACGGCAGCCAGCACGTTCTCGACGTTGTGACCTCCTTTGAGCGGTATCTCCGAAACCAGCATGATCTCGCGCTGACCTTTGGCGTCCCGAAAGAGGATGCGACCATCGCGAACTTATGCGCCGCGTTCTACATCTTTCTTGGGGCTGAACCAGAAGACTTGCGCCCGCGTCCGGCTGACCAGACCGGCGCAGGTGGGGTCGTCCGCATTCAAGACCGCGAAATCTTCCGCCTGCTGATTCTCAAAGATGCGCGCTTTGGCGTCGGTGTAAGCATCGAACGTGCGATGGCGGTCGAGGTGGTCGGGTGTGATGTTGAGCACGACAGCAACCTTCGGGCGAAATGTCTGGATCGTTTCCAGCTGGAAACTCGAAACCTCGAGCACAACGACGGTGTCCGCTTTGGCTTGTTCGACTAGAGAGATCGCCGGCGTGCCGATATTGCCGCCGACGGCTGTCGAAAAGCCTCCAGCCGCAACAATTTCGCCCGCCAGAGTCGTGGTCGTAGTCTTTCCGTTCGATCCCGTAATGGCAATGATGTTCTTCGGCAGAAACTGCGATGCCAGCTCAATCTCGCCGATCACGGGCTCGCCCAGCGCCCGGGCCTGCACCAGCGACGGGGAATCTACAGGAACGCCAGGACTGACCACGATGAGGTCCTGCCCCCGAAATGTGCGTTCACCGTGTCCGCCGGTTTCAACCGCGATGCCGTGATCGAGCAGCACCGGAATTTCTTCGCCGAGCTGGTCTTGCGGCTTGGCATCCGAAACCGTGACCTTCGCCCCGCGGGCCTGCAAGAACAAAGCAGAGGCCACTCCGGACTTCCCCAAGCCGACCACGAGAACGCGTTTGTTGGCGAGATCCATAAATGCAGCTTCTGGCTTCTAGCTTCTGGCTTCTAGCTTGAAACTATGGCTGTGGTTAGAAGCTAGGAGCTAGAAGCGCCGTCACCAACTATCTTAGCTTTAGTGTGGTCAAGGCGAACAGGGCAAACACCAGGGATCCGATCCAGAAGCGCACGATGATTTTTGATTCTGACCAGCCCAGCAGTTCGAAATGATGATGCAGCGGCGCCATCTTAAAGATGCGCTTTTTCCTTAATTTGTAGGAAGCCACCTGAAGAATCACCGACAGCGCTTCAATCACGAAGATGCCGCCGATGAAAGGCAGCAGCAGCTCCTGCTTGATCATGACCGCAACCGTGCCGATAGCGCCGCCCAGGGCCAGAGAACCAACATCTCCCATGAAAACCTCGGCCGGGTGGGCGTTGTACCACAGGAATCCTATAGATGCTCCAACCATGGCTCCGCAAAAAATCGTTAGTTCGCCGGCCAGCGGCATGCGTTGCAGCTCAAGATACGACGCGAAGGTGGCATGGCCGCTCACATAGGTGAGCACAGCCAACGCGCCGGCAGCGATGACGGTGCAGCCGATGGCGAGTCCGTCCAAGCCATCCGTAAGATTGACCGCGTTGCTCGATCCCACGATCACCAGCACTACAAAGGCGACAAAAGGAAGAAACGCCAGTGGCCACAGCACGGGATGGCTGATCAGCTTTTCGATCACCAGATCGGGGTGAAACTGCTTGATGAAAGGAACCATCAGCTTGGTCGAGTACGCCCCCCGGGTTTGCATGGCGATCAGGGCCACGGCGATCAGGATGCTCACAGAAATCTGCAAGCCCATCTTGGCTTTTGAAGTGAGACCTAGATTTCTCCGGTTCACCACTTTGATGTAGTCGTCGGCGAATCCAATGGCGGCAAAGGCGCATGTGGCAAAAACCGCGATCCAGATTAAGAGGTTGCTGAGATCGGCCCACAATAGCGTCGGGACCACGATGGAGATCGCGATCAGCAAACCGCCCATGGTCGGAGTGCCGGCCTTCTTCTGATGCGCCTTGGGTCCTTCTTCGCGGATGAACTGGCCGATTTGAAATTCGCGCAGACGGTTGATGACGATGGGTCCGACGATGAGTGCGGTGAAGAGCGCGGTCAGGCTGGCAAAAGCTGTACGAAACGTCAAATACCGAAAAATACGGAATGGCGGAAAATAGTGGAACAGCTTCAGGTACAGCAGCCAGTAGAGCAATCAGCCTCCGGTCCAGTCGTCAATCGTCGGTCGTCGGTCGTCAGAAACTAGCGGTCAGCAGTCTTTGATTTGCTGACGACTGAAGGCTGACGACCGATGAGTGTCTCCAAAGCTCGTTCCAACTTCACTCCGCGCGAGGCTTTTAACAGCACTACATCTCCCTCGCGGGTTTCGCGTACCAACCACTCGCCTGCTTCTTCTGGCGTGGCTACGAATTCTGCCCTGATCCCGGCGCGCCGGGCGGCCTCGACCATCGGCTGCGCCAGGCCCCGCACCCCGACCAGTATGTCGATCCCTTTCTTTGCGATGTGCTCTCCCGAGCGGCAATGCAGTTCTTCGCCGGAAGGGCCGAGTTCTAACATCTCGCCCGCGACTACAATACGGCGCTTGGCTGGCATTGCGGCCAGCGTGTCCACCATCTCGTCCAGCGCCGTTGGATTGGAATTGTAACAATCGTTGATGACCGTGATGTTGCCCACTTGGACAACCGCCCCTCTTTGATCTGCTGGAGCCAGGGTCGCCAAGGCTCCCACGGCAGCTGCCAGACTCAAACCTCGTTCCATTCCGGTGGCGACAGCGGCCAGTGCGTTATAGATGTTGTGCGTGCCCACCAGGGGCAGGGTCGCGCGTTCGCGGTGGCCGTCGGTCACAACATTAAACGTCGAGCCTGCGGCACCGCGTGTTTCGATGTTTTCCGCTCGAATGTCGGCGGACGGATGAAGGCCGTAGCATACGACTTTGCCATGAAAGTCGCGGCCAAACTGTGAAACATACTCGTCGTCAGCGTTGAGTATCGCGGTCCCACCGGCGGGAAGGGACTCGATCAGTTCATACTTGGCCCGTGCGATTTCAGCGACCGACTTGAAAAACTCCAGATGGACCGGGGCCACATTGGTGACAACGCCAATTTCGGGTTGCGCGATTTTGGCCAGCGCGGCAATCTCTCCCCGATGCGACATGCCCATCTCAATGACGGCCACCTCATGTTCAGGTTCGATTTTCAGCAGCATGAGAGGCAGTCCAAAGTGGTTATTGAAGTTGCCCTCCGACTTCAGCACGCGAAAACGGGAAGATAGCACGTGGGCAATCGCTTCTTTCGTGGTGGTCTTGCCGGTCGATCCAGTTACCCCGACCAGCGGCTTCGCCCACAAACGGCGGACGGCCGCGCCCAGGGTTTGTAGAGCGACCAGAGTGTCGGACACAGCCAGCAGCCCAGTCTTTACGACATACCGAGCCAACTGGTCTTTGCGAACGACTGCGCCTACAGCACCCTTCTCGAGCGCCTGCTGGACAAAATCGTGACCATCCATACGCTCGCCCTTGACCGCGAAAAATAGCTCTCCGGGCTTGATAGCACGAGAATCAATCGAATAGGCCTGCGCGATGGCTTTGTGATCGAACTCGCCGGTAGCGGAAACGAATTCGGCGATTCTCGAAAGCGGGAGCTTCATGCTCGTCTTCCGGCGGCGGCGTTCGAAGACTTGCAGTCGTATCCGGCGTCGCGCAAAACTTTCTGCGCGACTTCAACATCGTCAAATGGGATTGATCCGTCCCGCGTGATCTGTACTTTCTCATGGCCCTTGCCCGCGATCAGCACAATATCTCCTGGATTCGCTTCGCCGACCGCCAGGGCAATGGCTGCTTTGCGATCTGGTTCGGTCCTGTATCTCGTGCCCGAGCGCTGCAGTCCCACCATGGCGTCATTAATGATGGCAAGAGGATCTTCGCTGCGCGGATTGTCCGAGGTCAAGATTACGAAATCGCTGCCCCGTCCGGCAGCCTCGCCCATCAAAGGGCGCTTGGCGCGGTCCCGATCGCCACCACAGCCGAAAACGGTGATTACTCTACCCTTCTGCCCGGCCTGCTGAACGAATTCCCGCGCCAGTGCGGTCAGGTTTCGCAGAGCGTCGTCGGTGTGGGCGTAGTCGACCACAACGGTGAAAGGCTGTTGGCAGTCCACCCGTTCGAAGCGGCCAGGGACGCGGGTTAGAGCCGCCACTCCTTGCGCGATCGCCTCAGCTTCGCAACTGCGTGAATACGCCGCACCAGCAGCCGCCAGAATGTTGTACAGGTTCACCTTTCCGATCAGAGGAGAAAACAAGGGAATACTTCCCTTCGGAGTGAGCAGATCGAATCTGGTTCCGCGCGGGGTAATTGCGATCTTATCGGCGCGGAAATCACCCTTGGACAGGCCATAAGTCAACACCTCGAAACTGCGTTTCTTGCTGACCTTCACCAGTTTCTGACCGTACTCGTCATCAGTATTGAGCACAACCGCGCGAGGCGGTTCGGTGCCGCAGCCTTCGAACAATATCTGCTTCGAGAAAAAATACTCCTCCATGGTGTGGTGATAATCGAGGTGGTCACGCGTGAGGTTGGTAAAGACCGCGACGTCGAACGGAATTCCGTAGACTCGCTGCTGCTCCAGGGCGTGTGAGGAAACTTCCATCACCGTTTCGGTCGCGCCCTGGCCAAGGGCCTGGTTCAGAATGCGATTCAGTTCCAGCGCTTCGGGAGTGGTGTGCGGCGCAGGCAGCGTTTTTCCGGCAACGTGATATTCGATGGTCCCGATCAGCGCGCTTTTGCGTCGCGCGGCGATCAGAATGGATTCGAGCAGGAATGCCGTCGTGCTTTTTCCATTCGTGCCGGTGATGCCGGTGATGGCCAGTCGCTCGGCAGGCTTCTTGTAAAAATTGGCACTCAGCCGCGCCAGCGCCCGTCGTCCGTGGGGTACCTGCGCCCAGGCCATGTCGGGGCGGGGCTTTTCGGCAGCTGAATCCGTAACGATGGCAACTGCACCGGCGGCGATAGCCTGGTCGATGAATTTGTTTCCGTTACTCGATTCACCCTGCATGGCGATGAAGGCATCGCCCGGCTTGATCCGGCGTGAGTCGTATTCCAGCCCGCCGATGCCGGGGTTGCCGCTTTGAGAGAGCACTTCGGCGCCGTACAGGAGTTCGACGAAAGTCATTATTTTGGATTCTAGTGCACCGAGCCGTCTAAACAAGTGTCATCCTGAGCGGAGTTGAACGTTTCGCTTGCGAAACGTTCGGCGGAGTCGAAGGACCCATACCTCGAATTTCTTGCCGCCGCTAGGGGGCCTTCGACCGTATGAAGCCCGCGGAGCGGGCTTCGCACTGCGCTCAGGATGACAGATCCTTGGGTTCGTGACGGTGTTTACCGTCCGAACTTAACCGTCACCTGCGACCCTGATGCTACATGGGACCCCGGCGGTGGCGACTGCTGGCGAGCCAGGCCGCTGCCAACAGCATCCAAATCCAGTCCGCTTTCCTGCGCCATCTCAATCGCGGTCCGGACGCTTTTGCCGAGGAACGACGGAACCACGATCCCGCCCTGTTCGACGTCCAACACAATCGTCCCGCTGGACGGAAGATGTGCGGGGAGTGGTGTCGGCCCTGGAGGCTTGTCTTCGAGCGTCGCAGTTTGCCTCTGCTCCGGCACAGGGGACGTCGCCGGTTCGGATTGCCGCAAGGCTGCGGGCACTACCGCGCTGACAGCCACCTCGGGCGTGGGCTTGGCCGCGGTAACGACCGGTTGGGAATTCGAATCCTGCGGCATCGAATCTACGGCCTCGAGGCTGTCTCCCAGGCGGTCTGGCGATCCTTCTTCAACGTCTCGATCTTTCACGCGCCGCTCAGCCATGAGAACCTGGCGGTTGGTTGGCAGCTCAACGTCGTGGGGAGTGTGCAGATATTCGAGAACCTGCTGCGCGACTCGCTGGAAGACCGGCGCGGAAATCTGTCCACCTTGATGTAGTCCAACCGCGGAATCCAGAATGACAGCGACGGTAATCGCTGGGTCATTGATGGGAGCAAATCCAGCGAACGATCCCACGTACTTGGTATGCGAATACGCGTGCGTCGCGGGATCGACTTTTTGGGCGGTGCCGGTTTTTCCGGCCGAGCTGTAGCCTTCGAGAATTGCCTTTTTGCCGGTACCGTGCAGGACCACGCCTTGCATCATCTGTTTCATTTGGGCCGCCGTCATCGGAGAGATCACCCGGCGCTGCACTCCCGGATGAAAGGCGACCATCTGAGGAGTGCCCTGCGGTACAGTCGTTCCGGCAACGATTCTTGGCGCAACCCAGACGCCATCGTTGGCGATGGTGGAAACCATGGCTACCAGTTGCAGCGGAGTCACTCCAATTTCCTGGCCCATCGAAATCGCTCCGATAGAGACCTTCGACCAGCGATTCAGCGGCTTAGTCAAACCCCGTGTCTCGCCCGGCACTTCGATGCCCGTCTGCTGTCCGAAACCAAAGGCACGAATATATTTGTAGAATCTTTCTTCTCCCAGGCGCAGCGCGATCTTGATGGCTCCCACGTCGCTCGATTCTGCCAGGATGCCTGCCACCGAAAGTAGCCCGTGAGGCTTGCTATCGCGAATCCGCATGCCATTGATGACAATTGATCCCATTTGGCAATCAAACACTTCTTCGGGACGGGTCAGCTTTTCTTCGAGCGCCGCCGCAATAGTGACCAGCTTGAAGGTTGACCCGGGCTCGTAAACGTCGCTGACCGCGTGGTCTTTCAGTTTCTGCGGCGTGATGTCGCGGGCCAGGTTGGGATTGAAGGTCGGACGATTGGCCAGCGCCAGAATCTCTCCGGTTTTCGGGTTTTGCACGACCACCGTGCCGGACTCGGCATGGGTCTGTTGCATCGCAGTTTCCAGCTCGCGTTCCGCGATGTACTGGATTTTTTCGTCGATGGTCAGAACAACGTTCTCGCCCGGATCGGGTTGTTTCTCGACGCTGCCAAACCACTTGCGGCGGGCATCCACGGAGATCAGCATGCGACCGGGCTTGCCTCGCAGGTCGTCATCGTCCGCGCGTTCAATTCCGCTCAGGCCTTCGTCGTCCATGCCGACATAGCCCAGTACCTGCGCCGCCAGTTCACGTTTGGGATAGAAGCGCTTGGATTCCTTCTGAAAATAGATGCCGCGGAGATTCATGGAGCGGATGCGGTCCGCGGTTTCGGCATCGGCTTTGCGCGCGACCCAGCAGAAGGTGCGAGCAGACTGGCATTTTGCCAGCAGTTCCCGAGGATCGGCTTTGATAATGCGAGCGACCAGAGATATGGTTCCCGCCAGATCGGGGATGTCGGCGGGCACGGCGAACACGGAATCCACGGCGACGGACATCGCCAGCTCACGACCCGCACGGTCATAAATGATTCCTCGCTTGGCTGCGACTTCCGTGGTGCGCTGCTGCTGGCGCTGAGCTCTCTGTTCGAAGTCGCCGTAGCGGAAGATTTGCAGATAGACCAAGCGAAGGCAGATGGTGCCAGCCCAGAGCACCAGGAATCCAGCAAGCAGGTAGAGTCGTTTATTTGCGCGGTTGCGGGGTGCGGTCGTCGCCACGGTTGTGCAAGCCCCTCAGACAAACATGGCGGCCCACCATAGAGGGAGCCGCCAACTAGAGTTCATGTGCGGCCGGGCCGGTGACCCGTCCAGGCCAAGTGAGACTCGGCCTTTTTTCTATCGTGCAGAAACCATCGCGACCGGGGTCACGCTGGCCAGTTCCGGCGTTGCGGCGTCCGGTGAAACCGTATCCATATGCATCACCTGGCCGGCCTGAGGGGATTGCAGTCCCAGCTTCCGCGCCAGCGTATCAATGCGCTCAGGGTCGCGCAGCGAGGCTTCTTCCAGATGCAACGCCCGGTTCATTTCCGCCAGGCCGTCGCGCTGGACCCGCAGGGTCTCGATCTTGTAGCCGTACTCGATGGCTTTGAAATGTTGCCAGGCAAAGGTCATCACCAGCAGAAACAGGCAGCTCAGGGCAACCCCAAATTGTTTCATCTCTCGGCTGCGCTGCGGATCTTCCACTTTGACCAGCCGCGAATTATCGATGGGCTTGGCAAAATAGACTTCCGGAGTTCCAGTCCAGGTCCGTTTACGCCGCATGGTTGGAGCTGCGCACTGTGCCGCGGCCATTATGCCACCCCGGCCAGACTGGATTCGAATTGAGCAACTTCCTGTTGCGCCACCGCGTACCAGTAGGCAAGTCTTTCTTCCTGGGAGCGCGTATCGAGAGAGCGCCTGTCGGTGCGGGCTTCAGCACGCTCAACCGTGTCCATCAACTGATCAATCAGTGTTCCCGTGTACATATGGCCTCCGTTTCTACCTTCCCGTCTCTCCGGGACGACATCGAGAGAAGGTAGAGAGTTGTGTTTCGCCCTTGTTTGTGAGAGGACGATGCCGTCCCGGAAACTTTTATCCCGGCCCATCCGTCAACGGCTGTACCGGGTCCCTGGCTGGTTTTCCAGGGTTAAACTTTGTTCCGCCGCTCGCATCTTGGCGCTGCGTGCCCGCGGATTGCGATCAATCTCTTCTTCCCCGGCGGTCACTGGCTTTTTCGTCAGTACCTTGTAGTGACCCTGCTTCACTCCTTCGCGGAAGGCATCTTTCACGATGCGGTCCTCCAGCGAGTGGAAACTGATGATCACTATCCTTCCGCCCGGTTTCAATGTCTGCGGGGCTGCTTTCAGCAACTCCCGCAGATCGTCCAGTTCGTGGTTTACGAAGATTCGGAGAGCCTGGAAAGTTCGCGTCGCGGGATGAATTCTTCTTTCTGCCTGATTCATTGGCCGGGCCGCGGCTGAGATCACGGCTGCGAGTTGCGCAGTCGTCAATATCGGCCGCGACCGGACAATGGCTCTGGCGATTCTCCGCGACCTCCTTTCCTCACCGAATTCGTAAATCAGATTTGCGAGTGTGACCTCGTCCGTCTGATTTACCACTTGTTCGGCGGTGGGCCCGGCTTGCGTATTCATCCGCATGTCGAGCGCCCCTTCCGCCTGAAAGCTAAAGCCCCGCGACGGCGTGTCCAACTGGAGGCTGCTTACGCCGAGGTCTGCCAGCAGTCCGTCGGCTGACGCCGGCTGGAACCGCTCTCCGATCTCCGCGAAGGAACCATGCAGCAGACTCACTTCAGGCCATCCCTCCCCCCCGGAAGAGATGAGCCTGATGCGGGCCTCATCTAGCGCCGCAGGATCTTTATCGAGCCCAATCAAATGACCCGGTGCGCCGAGGCGTCTTGCGATTTCTAAACTGTGCCCGCCCAGGCCCACCGTGGCGTCGATATACGTCCCGCCACGCTTGATAGCTAAAAAGTCGATCGCTTCTTTTAAAAGAACCGGGACATGGCCACTCTTGCTTCCACCATGTCCACCCCGCTCGGGGGTGTTTGTTGAACCCTCGTCCACTAGATGCCCAGATCGTCGAGCGTCTTCTCATCCTCAGGGGTGAACGCTTGTTCCTCGATCTCGGTGCGATACGCTTCCAGGTTGCGAACTACGAGATGGGTAAGATTGCCGGTTACAGCCACTTCGCCCTTGATCTGCGCCGATTCCCGCAACAACTGCGGCATCAGCAGTCGACCCTGACCGTCCATCTCGACCATTTGCCCGTAGTAATTCACCCGGTCCAAAAACTTTTTCTTCGTAGGATTGAAGGTGGAGAGCCCAGCCAGCTTCTGCTCGATCCGTTCCCATTCCTCGAAGGGATACACTTGACCAACCTTGCCATCCAGGCTGGTGATGTAAAATTGCGTGTTGTACTTCTCGTCGATCACCCGTTTGAATTCCGCGGGGACCTTGAGCCGTCCCTTTTCGTCGACGCGAGTTGGGTGATTGCCGCGAAACATGTGTTCTGCCCCTTAGGGCGGGAAATCTTTTGAAAACGAGTGCTGCCACAGCGAGGGAGGTTAAAGCGGCCAAAATGCCGGTCATTTCTGGTTCGTTCGGGCTGTTTTTTGGGGTGTCAGCTACAAAATCCACTGGCGCCTCTCAAAGTTCCAACGCTGCCCACGACCACTACCGTATCGGCCACTTTCTACCACATTTGTCCACATCCTACGCCTAAAGCATTTGTTGTCAATGAGAAAGTTATAGGTCCATATACGGAAGAATGAGCGCTTTTCGAAAGCGCGAGAGGTTGTGGCTAACTGAATTGGTGACCACAATAAGTGGGGTTTAGGAGCTTGGTTCTGCTGCCGTTACCCGATTGATTTCGGCGTTAGCCTTCTTTAGGTCCGGTGGAAATTCTGTGGAAAATTCTGGCTAAACAACCCCGGAAACAAAAAAGCCCCGGTATTCCGGGGCTGACTCATTCTTCAAACGCAGCTCTTACCAGATTATTTTGGCGCCCACCTGAACGTGGCGGGACCCGCCTGAGCCAATCACCGGATTTGAGGCAAAAATGTCGGGCGTGAACTGGGCCAGCCCCAAGGTAGGGCCGTCGGACAAATCATGATCGGGATCGGCGAAGTTGGGGTGGTTGAGAATGTTAAAGAACTCGCCTCTTAGTTGCAGGCTGCGCAGGACGAGAAAATCGCCACCGTTGGCTTTCTTGCAGAGCCAGCGAAAGGCTTCGTCAAGGTCCATGCCGCCGCCCATCATGGCGGTTCCGGCCACCGAACTCGCTGTGCTGTCAGCCTTCTCGCCCAGACGAATGTACTGATAGGAGGAAGCCACGGCTGCGTTGGAGAAAAGGAGTATGGTCAGGAGAAGAGAGAGAATCGTAGACCGGGCAATTTTCAGAGACATGATTTTGACAGAAATGATTTGGTGAGAAAAGAAGCCCGGACAATCTATCGCAGCGCCGGCTCCGCCGTCTACAGTTTCGTTGCCGCCATTTCGTAAGGGCATGGGGTTTATGAGTCACTCGGTACAGTTCGAGCAATGGGTTCCAGTGCCGCTCGAGCATGTATTTCTCTTCCTTGCTAATCCCAGCAACCTGCCGCGGATCATGCCTCCGCAAACCGGGACCGAATTAGTCCAGCTGAAACTGGTGCCGCCTCCGGGGATTGCGGCAGAAAGCGCAACCATCACGAACCGGTCTCCGCTGGCCGGCGCCGGTTCTGAAATTGTCACGTCGTTCCGTGTGGTTCCTTTTCTTCCGTTTCGGGCCCAATGGACCGCATTGATCACTGAGTTCGAGTGGAACCACCACTTTGCTGACACACAGAAGCGGGGGCCATTTAAGAGTTTTCACCATCGTCACGAACTCAGACAAGAATCGCGGAAGCAGGTGAGGGGAACCATCGTTCGCGACGTGAGATAGCCAGGAACCGGGTGGGGACAGGTTTGAGACCCGTCCCTACATGGCTTGTGGTGACGGCCTACCGGCTCGGCTCTACTACCACCGCCGTGCCGTACGCGAGCACTTCCGTGACGCCCTGCATCACTTCGGTCGCGTCGTAACGGGCGCCGACTACCGCGTTTCCGCCCAGTTCCGCGGAGTGCTGCAGCATCAAGTCGAAAGCCTCGGACCGGGTTTTCTCGCACAGTTGGGTCAGCAGAGTGATATTGCCACCGAGAATAGTTTGCAGACTGGCCCCGATGGTGCCGAAAATCGAGCGCGAGCGCACAACTATGCCGCGCACGACTCCCAACGTGCGCACTACGCGAAATCCATCGAGTTCAAATTGCGTGGTCACCATGTTGTGGGCAACCATCCGTCCGGGCGCGCCGTAACCTGTCGCCATGGTATTCATCCTTCCTGCAGGAAGAGATCTTTTCGCTTCGCAGCTACTATAACGATTCCAGCTGCGCCGTAATCAAGAATTCGTGTGCCCCAGTGTCGTACTGGACACGGAGTACATTCGGCTTGCAGCATACCTGGCAATCTTCCACGTAAGACTGCGTGCGTCCGGCGGACTCGTCCACCGCAGTCTGGTTCCACTCGCCGCAGCCCGCACATTGGAATCCGGTTTCCACGAATGCTCCATTGTTAAATGTCAAGCGCAGCTTGCCAATGCGAGATCAGTGACCCCCTATAATGGCGGTTCGCAACCCAATTGGAGGGTCCATGATTTCGCGACGCCGATTTTTACAGACCGCCACGGTCACCACGGGCGTAAGTCTGACTGCGTTCACACCCTCGCTCCGCGCCGAGGAACCGTGTGCGCCCCTGCCACCGCCGATTGCCAGCCTGAAGTCGATGAAAGATCTGGCCCGTCCGATCACGATTGATGAACGAGCTGCGCGCCAGGACAAAGCACGGCAACTCATGGCAGCCAATCATATCGACGCGCTTCTCCTGATGGAGGGAACCTCGCTCAACTACTTTGCCGGAATTCAGTGGTGGGGAGGCGAACGTCTGTTCGCCTTGGTGTTGCCCGCCAAGGGGCGCGCACTCTGCGTGTGTCCGGCATTTGAAGAAGGCCGGGCCCGCGAGTTGCTGACGAATTCTCCCGAGGGCAAGAATGCCGACGTGCGCACCTGGCAGGAGGACGAGAACCCTTACCAGCTGTTGGCGCGAGGATTCAAGGACCTGAATATCTCCGCGGGCACGCTGGGTATGGAAGAAAGCGTACGCTTCGTCTTCAGCGATGCAGTCGCCAGAGCCACGCCGCAATTGAAAATTGTGAGCGGAACGGCGGTGACCGCCGGTTGCCGCATGATCAAGAGTGAGTACGAACTGGAGCTGATGCGGCTGGCCAACAAGGCCACACTGACGGCATATCATGCGGCCTATCAGACGTTGCACGAAGGAATGACGCATGCGGAGCTCGAGAAGATGATCATGGCCGCATACGGGCAACTGGGTTTTTCCGGCGAAGTGGACATAGACATTGGCGAGAATTCGTCATTCCCACATGGCTCAACCGTCCCACAAGTGATTCGCGAAGGCACGCTCGTCATGCTGGATGATGGTTGCACCGTCGAGGGCTATCAGTCCGATATCACCCGCACATTCGTCTTCGGCAAGCCTTCGGACAAGATGAAGAAAGTTTTTGAGATCGTGCATCGTGCTCAGACTGCCGCGCTGAAGACGGCCCGACCCGGCGTGGAATGTCAGGCGGTGGATGCGGCGGCGCGGAAGGTGATCAGTGACGCGGGCTATGGGCCAGACTACAAATTCTTCACTCACCGCCTGGGACACGGAATCGGAATGGACGTCCACGAATGGCCCTACCTGGTGCGCGGCAACGCCACACTGCTCGCAAGCCACATGACTTTCAGCGACGAGCCGGGAATCTACGTGCCGGGCGAATTCGGCGTGCGTCTTGAAGATGACATGCACATTACTGAAAGCGGCGCGGAGCTGTTCACGCCGCAAAGTCCGTCGCTGGAAGATCCGTTCGGGACCGTGTGAAGTAGTAGTTCTTGATCCCGGACCCCGGCGAAATGTCATCCTGAGCGGAGTCGAAGGACCCCTATGTGCTGAACTTCACTCGCTCGCGCAGGAATTCTTGCTGGGAGCGCAAGTCAAACCCACGTCGCCTGACTGTCGATTGAGTTATAGGGTCCTTCGACTTCGCGACTGCTTCGCTTCGCAAAGCAGTCACTCCGCTCAGGATGACAAACCAGAATTAGGCTTCGGGCACGGGAGGGCATCCCGGGAAGCTGAGCAGGTACGTATTTCCCACATAGCCGAGATACTTGATTCCAATTTCGCTGGTGAAAAATCCGTCCGCAGTCATCTCGCGCAGGAAGGCGAAGAACTCTACCCCCTGGCTCAAGCCCGCATCTTTCTCCGCATTCTTGCTGTAGGCGATGAGGTCGAGAATTTCTTTTTGCTGTTCCGAAAAACAATCGAGGTACGGTTTGCCGTACCGATCTGTACATTCCGCGTCCAGCCACATCAGACCACCGCCAAGCTTCAGTTGGTACTTGGGATTCTCACTGGTGAGCAGATCGATAAATTCCGGCGCACCCGCTTCTTTCGCACCGCCGGAATCGCTATCGGCTGGAATGATGGCCTGGCATAGAGCTTGAAGCGTCTTGTATTGCTGGGGAGAGAAAAATTTCGGGGCATACACGCCCGCCGCGGTTGCGGCCTTTTCCGCTGCCACCATATGGTGCGCGTATTCGGCTGCCTGCGCTGGAATTACCCGCAGAACTGAACCGGCCATCGCTCCCATGGTCAGAGTCTTGAGAATGTCGCGGCGCGATATGGACTTGGTTGCCATGTCTTCCTACAAACTTCCTTTCTTCGCCTGATCGAGCAGATACTCCGAGGCGCGCCAGGAGAGGGCCATGATGGTCAACGTCGGGTTCTTGTCCGGGTTGCTCACGAAAGCTGCGGCGTCGGTCACGAAGACATTGTTTACGTCGTGCGCCTGGCAGTATTTGTTCAGCACCGACGTCTTGGGATTGTTTCCCATGCGCGCGGTGCCGAGCTCGTGGATGATCACTCCGCCGTCCTGAATCCCGTAGGGATGACTGCCCTCGGGCTTGGCTCTGCTGATGAACGTCCCGCCCGCGGTTTCCACGATGGCGCGAAAAGTTTCCTGCATATCTTTGGCCATCTTGATTTCGTTGTCACTCCACTGCCAGTGGAAGCGCAACACCGGGATACCCCACTGGTCCACAGTATGGGGATCGATCTCGCAATAGCTGTGTTCGTTGGGAATCATCTCGCCACGGCCGCCGAAACCAATGTAGGTCCCGTACCGGCTGCGACAGTGCTGTTTGAGCGACGCGCCGTAACCTTCGTGTTCCTCCAAAATCCGGTCGAAGTCGCCCACGCCAGGCATGTCTCTGCCACCACCGAACTCAATGTGGTATCCGCGCAGAAAATCATTCTTGCGATCGTATCTCCACCACGGCATATACAAGTGCATCCCACCTGTGCCGTCGTGATTATGGGCGGGCATCTTCTCCAGTTGCGGGAAATAGCCGCCGGCAGCGCTGCCGACAGAATCAGTTAGGTACCGCCCCACCGCGCCGGAAGAATTGGCGAGCCCGTCTGGGAATAGAGTCGAGCGCGAATTGAGCAGCAGGCGCGCCGACTCGCAGGCGCTCGCCGCCACCATGAAAGCACGGGCATGCACTCGCTTCTCGGACCGCGTAGCTTTGTCGATGTAAGCCACGGCCTCAGCTTTGCCATCTTTCCCCACTACGATCTCACGGGCCATCGCACCCGTGATCAGGGTGAACCGGCCGGTAGCTTGCGCCGGCGGAATCATGACCTGGCTGGAGCTGAAATTCGAAGCCGTAATGCAGCCGCGGCCGCATTGGGCACAGTAGTGACAAGCCGCGCGCCCGTTCAGCGGCTTGGTCAGAATCGCCAGCCGCGAGGGCACACAATGGATATTCAACTTATCGCAGGACCTCTTGATGATGGTTTCGGTGCAGCGCGGGGGAGGGGGAGGAAGAAAAATGCCATCCGGAGCGCTGGGAATATTCTCTTTCGTGCCGAAGACCCCGATGTAGGACTCTACCTTGTCGTAGTAAGAGGAAACTTCTTCGTAAGTGATCGGCCAGTCGTCACCCATGCCATCAGTGGAGCGAGCCCTGAAATCCACCGGAGCAAACCGAAGAGCGATGCGTCCCCAATGGTTGGTGCGGCCGCCCACAATGCGGGAGCGGAACCAGTGGAATTGCGATCCCGGCGCCGAAGTGTAGGGTTCGCCTTCGATTTCCCACGCGCCATTTGGCGCCATAAACTCGTCGCCTAGCTCCTGCCTGAACTCGCCCCCGACGCCAACACCGCGATGAGCCAGTTGGTAGGGCCAGACGTGCTCTTTGAAATCTTTTTCCGGATTCAGTGGCGGGCCCGCTTCCAGCATCACAACGCTGAGACCGCCTTCGGTTAGGACTTTCGCAGCGGTGCCGCCCGCCGCGCCCGATCCAATAATGCACACGTCATACAGTTTCGGTGAACGCACTACTTGTGCCATCAAGGTCTCCCGGAGAATCACTCTCAACAGCGGCTAGAAGCGAACGTTTGCCAGGTATTGGTAACTGGCCGTGACACTGGCAAAAGGATCCTTGGGGTGGTCATGTTCGACAAAGTAATGCTTGATGCCAGCCTTGTCGGATTGCGCGAAAATTTTCTTCCATTCAATAGTTCCGCTTCCGACTTCGGTCATCTCCTCCAGGGTGTCGCCGAATTTCTGTCCGCCGGTCGCATCCACTTTCGGAATCTTGGTCAGATCCTTCACGTGAACCAGTGGAAAACGTCCAGGGTAGCGATTGAAATACTTGAACGGATCCTGCCCGCCCACCATGATCCAACACAGATCCATCTCCATCTTCACCAATTTGGGATCGCACTCTTCCAGGAGAATGTCGTAAGGAAGTTTCCCGTTGACCGGCCAAAATTCAAACCAATGATTGTGATAGGCGAACTGAATGCCTGCTTTCTGGCTCGCGTCCCCGGCGCGATTGAACGCTTCCGCCGCGCGCTTCCACCCATCGGGCCCGTTGCGGACCTCGTCGTCAATGTACGGGTTGACGAGATACTGATGACCGACCACGTGGGCCGCATCCAGGACGCCGGGCCATTTCTCCCCCAAGCTCTTGTACTCCACGTGCGCTGACGGGCCGGTAAGCCCGTGCCTGTCCAACATAGCGCGTATTTCCTGCGGAGTATGGCCGTCGTAGCCGGCAAACTCGACCTCGCGATAGCCGATCGCGGATACCTTCGCCAGCTTGCCTTCGAAGTCGTCCTTCATCACGCTGCGCAGCGTGTACAGTTGCAGTCCGACCTTGTCGATCTTGTGCTCACCGGCTGCCCAGGCGAACTTGCTGGAGAGAACGGTGGCAGCGGTCATCGTGCCCAGGAAAGTTCGCCGGTCCATACCTCGTCTGTCCATGGCTAGATTTCTCCTCGCTTCATTTGGCTGACAGCGTAGTCGCAGGCCCGCGCGGTGAGGGCCATATAGGTCAGGGACGGGTTGACGCACGAAGATGAAGTCATGCACGCGCCGTCGGTGATAAAGAGGTTGTTGGCGTCGTGCGCCTGATTGTGGGCATTGAGGACAGACGTTTTTGGGTCTCGTCCCATGCGCGCCGTGCCCATCTCGTGAATGGTCAATCCGGGAGCATTGTCTTCTATGTACGGCTCTATGTCCCTCGCCCCCGCGGCAGAAAGCATCTCGGCCGCCGTGATCGACATGTCCTTGAGCAGGGCGCGCTCATTCTCACGCCAGACACAACTGATAGTGAGCACGGGAATGCCCCACGCGTCCACCTTGGTCTTGTCGAGCTCGATAAAATTTTCGTGGTTGGGCAGACACTCGCCGAACCCGCCAAACGTCATGATCCACGGTCCGGGGCGGCTGATGGTGTGTTTGAACTCCGCGCCAAACCCACGCATTTCCGTTCCCCGTTCCCATTTCGTACGGGCGGCGCTTCCCTGAAAACCGTAGCCTCGGAGGAAAAGTGGATGCTTCTGCTTCACGTTGCGGAAACGCGGAACGTAAATTCCATTGGGGCGGTTTCCCAGCGAGATGTGATCTTCATTCCCTGGAATGCGGCCGCGGGCACCGCCGCCCATGCAATGGTCCATCACGTTGCGTCCCAGTTCTCCGCTTGAGTTGGCCAGCCCGTTGGGAAATTCAGTGGTGGAAGAGTTCAGCAGAATGCGGGCTGACTCCAGCGCCGAGGCACACAAGAAAACAATCTTGGCGCGAAACTCGATGGTGTCGTGCGTCTGCCCGTCGATGATCCTCACCCCAGCGATTTTCCTCTTCTTGGCATCGAATATCAGGCTGTGCACGACGCTGTGCGGACGCACAGTAACTTTGCCGGTGCGAAGGGCCGCCGGCAGAGTCGAGTTCAAGCTGCTGAAGTACGAACGCGTAATGCAACCGCGGGCGCAAGGCCCACAGTAGTGGCAAGCCGCGCGGCCGTTGTGGGGCTGGGTCAGGATCGCGGTGCGTCCAATGGTCATCAGACGCTCGCCGGGAAAATACTTGGAGATCGCATCCTTGACCACTACCTCCGCACAGTTTAATTCCATCGGCGGCAGGAAATGGCCGTCCGGCAGCTGCGGAAGTCCCTCGCGTTGTCCGGAGACGCCGATGAAGTCTTCTACGTGGTCATACCAGGGAGCAATGTCCTGATAGCGGATCGGCCAATCCACGCCGAGACCCTCGCGTTGATTGGCTTCGAAATCAAGATCACTCCAACGATACGATTGCCGTCCCCAGATAATCGAACGCCCACCCACCTGGCGTCCGCGAATCCATAAGAATGGCTTACCCGGTTCCGTGGTATAGGGGTTTTGCTTGTCGTTGACGAAGAACTTGCTGTTCCACTCGTCCATTCCGGTGCAGGTCTCCTGCACCGGCTGGTTTTCCTGCACCCGTTTGCGGTCACTCATCCCGCGGAAGCGCACTTCCCACTCGGGCACATGCTCCGCGTAATCCTGGTCGGGATCAATCGGGCGTCCGGCTTCGAGTACCAGCGTTTGTAATCCCTTTTCACCCAACTCTTTGGCTGCCCAGCCCCCGGTGATCCCGGAGCCGACGACGATTGCATCATAGGTGTTGGTGGCCATGATCTATTTCGCCGCCTCCTCGTCCAGAGGGACGCAAGCAGCGTGGCGGGCAGGAATAATCTCACTACGGAGTTCCTGCTCAAACCCGATCTGCGAAGTGTAATAACCGATCAGCGTAAGTTGCTTGATCATGAAAAAGAAATTCCGTTCGGGCGGTCGTCTGCGACCGCTTCCCCTTCGCACCTCGGCACGGGCCTCAGCCACTTCATCATCCAAAACCCGAAGAATTTCGGCCTGCAGTTTCTCCCCGCAATCAATAAAATCTTTGCCGAACAAATCCCGGGCATGGGTGTCGACCTCTGTCAGCCCAGTCAAAAATATGGATTTCTCTTCCTCGTCATACCACTCGGTGAGAATCAGATCGATGAACTCGTTCACCCGCGCCGCCTTCGCCCCTGGCGTATCGGTTTGCGGGATAATGATCTCGGAGATCGTCGTTACCATGGCGTTTTGATGGGGATTAAGCGTCCGCAGAACCGGCTGCTCCGGAAGCTGTTCGTGCGCAGCCTGGAACATCGAAAATGCTTCTCTTGATAATAGGGGGAGGGTAGCGGCTGAGGCCAGGAGTCGTAACGCTTCGCGTCTTTTCATGCTTGTCCCGAGAATGGCCGGAAAGGGCAGCTTACGCCGGAGCAGGAAGCAAGGTCAACGGTTACCCTGCAGAATCTGTCATCCCGGGCGCCGCTTGAGCCGCTCCAGCGAGGTCAGAGACCCCTGGGCTTCTCCCCGCGGATCAGCTTCTAGGGGGCCTTCGACTCCGAAAACGTTGCGCGAGCAAAACGTTTTTCCTCCGCTCAGGATGACAGGGCTTTTACGTCGTTCCCAAGATTTCATTCCTGACGTTTTTCAGGACATACAAAGCGCGTTCTACTCCGACCTCTCCGGAAAGAATGGGGTCTTCATTCTCGACGCTGAAAATCCCCTGGTAGCCGACTTCCATGTAGGCGAGCATGATTTCTTTCCAGGTGCCGGCACTGTGCCCGTAGCCCACCGCACGGAAGGTCTCCGAGGCCCCGGAGAGATCACTTTTCTCGAACGCGAAATTCAGTACGCCGTATCGATCGAGGTTATTCTTGTAGAAGGTCGTGTCTTTCATGTGCGCGTGGAAAATCGCACCTTGCTTGCCTAGCATGCGGATGACTTCAACCGCGTCGCACTGCTGCCAGAAGAGGTGGCTGAGATCGCAATTGGCCCCGATTTCTTCTCCCACGGCCTCGCGCAGGCGCAATAACGTTTTGGGGTTGTAGACCACAAAATTCGGATGCATCTCCAGGGCAATTTTGTGGATTCCGTGATCACGGGCAAACTTGGCGGCCTGCTTCCAGTATGGAATTACCCTTTCCTTCCACTGCCAATCGAGCATTTGACCGTACTCGGTCGGCCAACGGTAGGTGATCCAGTTGGGCACAGTCTCGGTGGGGCCGCCGCCGGGGCAGCCGGAAAAACCGACGATAACGCTTACTCCGAGACGCTCAGCCAGCAATACGGTGCGCCGGAAAGTCTCCGCATCGCGCTCCGCGATCTTCGGGTCCGGGGACACCGGGTTGCCGTGGCAACTCAGTGTCGCCACCTGAATATTGCGGTCTTCGAATTTCTTTTTCCAGGCGCGAGCTTTGGCCGGATCGTCCAGCAAATCCTTTACCGGGCAATGCGTGGAATTAGGATAGCCACCAGTTCCGATTTCCACCGCCTCCACACCCCAGCTGGCGAACTTGTCGATCATCTCGTCTGTCGAAAGATTGGGGAGGGCGGGGTCGAAAACACCGATTGGAATCTTGCGCAATGTTCCAGCAGACGCGGGCTGGTCAGCATCCGACAGCGCGTCTCGGGTCAGTCCAGACGCGGTCTTTGGCGCAGCGACGGCGGCGGCCAGCAGGCTGGTGGTGGCGAGAAAATCTCTTCGGCTACGGGAGTGGGGTGCGGACTTCGGATCCATGGAGTTTCCTCTGGCAGTCAGGTTGTGCGGCGCCAGCATTATACAAATGTTGCCTGCGTTGAGCCCATCTTAGAGGTTCATCCCAGAGCACACAGGGGCAGATGTCCTCATCTGCCCCTAGGTGAGCTGCGTGGTTGACAAGAACGCATGCTTTCCAACATGCTCTTGTGCCCGATGAGAAAGCCGAGGAAATTTACCCGCCCAATCCCCGTCATGAGCCCGTCGGCGCGTATCAGCCTCCTAAGCCCCAAACGTCAACAGGTGATTCGTCCGGTCTTCGAACGGCCGCGCGAGTTTGTTCTGATGAGCGTGCGGGCATTGGCCAAGCGACTGGGCACCGATCCGGCCACCATGGTCAGAATCGTTCGCGGAATGCAATTTCATTCCTACCGCGACTTCCAGCATTACGTGCATGAACTATCCATCGCGTACGCCACCTCGCTGGATGCCATGCAAACCGGCCCGGCGGGAAAATCCGCCATTTCGACTCAAGTACGGGCATCGCTCGACCAGGACGTCAAGAATCTTGACCGCCTGGTCCAGGGCATTGAGCCGCGGCGCCTCGCCTCGCTGGTACGGCGGCTTTACGCAGCCCGACAGGTTGTCCTGCTCGGCGGCGATCTGGCCGCCAACCTGGTGAGGTTTCTGGAACACCTGCTCATCATTCTCGGGCTGCCCGTGACCAGCGCCACCTCGCCGGCGGAAGTCGTGCACAAAGTTCGTTTCCTCGGGAAGCGCGACCTGGTGATTGCGGTCAGCCATGGTCGCGGCCTGCGGCAGACAGTGGAAGGACTGCGGCAGGCTCGCGCCAACGGCGCGTATTGCGTGGGGATCACGGATACGCTGGTTTCTCCCATCGGACAGTTTGCCCACGAGTTTTTTCTGACTTCGATCGCAACTCCATCATTTGGATCTTCGTATGTAGCTCCCATGGCGCTGTTCAACGTCATCGTCGTCGCCTGCGCCAATCACCGGCGTTCCCGCACTCTCAAGCTGGTGAAGCAACTGGAGCAAGAGGAGCGTCACGGCTTCCGCTGGTACGAATCATGACAAAGGGTTTCCGTTTTTCCCCCTGGGCTGCAATTCTGCTGGGGCTGACGTTCGCAACGCCTTTGTCCGCGCTGGCCGTCGAGCCTCCATCTCCGCCCACGTACGGTGTGCACATGGATAACACCTGGATTCCGATGAAGGATGGCATCCGCCTGTCGGTGACGCTCTACATACCGGAGGGCGGTAAAGCCGGCGAGAAGTTCCCGAGCGTGCTGGAATATCATCCCTACCGCAAGGACGACGCAACCGCTGGTCGCGACTACCCAATTTACTCCTACTTCGTGCGCCGCGGATACGTCTGCGCTCGCGTTGACATCCGCGGCTTTGGCACCAGCGAAGGCGTTCCCACCGACCGCGAGTACTCGGAGCAGGAACAACTCGACGGCCTGCAAATCATCGCCTGGCTGGCGCATCAGCCGTGGTCCAACGGCAACGTCGGCATGATGGGCATCTCCTGGAGCGGCTTCATCTCCTTGCAGATGGCCATGCGGCACGCGCCTGAACTCAAGGCCATCATCGCAGTGGCCGCCACGTCAGAGCTTTTCCACGACGATGTGCACTACATGGACGGCATGGCGCACGTTGATGAGTTCGAGTTGAACATGGACATGGCGCCCGGCATGACGGGTGCTCCCGATTACACGCTCGATGAAGGAGTCCTTGGTCCACGCTTCGACGCTCCGCCGTGGTCGCTGCTCTATCTAAAGCATCAGCACGACGGTGCGTTCTGGCGCAGTCCCGTTCGGCCCTACAGCGAGATCAAGATCCCTTGTTTTGTCATTGGCGGTCTGCTCGACGGCTATCGAGATAGTGTCACCGACATGCTGCAACAAACGAAGGCTCCGCTGAAGGCCATCGTCGGCCCCTGGAACCACACATTTCCTCACGACGCGGTCCCCGGCCCCCAAATCGAGTGGCGCAATGAGGCGGTGCGCTGGTGGGATTACTGGCTCAAGGGCCGGGACACGGGCGTGCTGCGGGATCCGAAGCTGGTCATTTATATGCAGCACTGGCATGCTCCGGATCCGAATCTGATCAAGGTTCCGGGCGAATGGCGGCGCGAAGATGGATGGCCGCCGCGCGATGTTCGCGAAACAGTTTTCTTCCCTCAGCCGAGCCATACGCTCGAAAAATCCGCGCCCCAGAATGACGTTCACCAACTCAAATACATTCCGTCAGTCGGCGTGGAGTCCGGATTCTGGTGG
>WNFP01000720.1_pt1 | contig 25942 bp, 28 predicted proteins | sample 5400201 | NCBI WGS metagenome assembly WNFP01 (sample SAMN13153355, study PRJNA577476) | soil metagenome | isolation source: 115 cm saprolite under Madrone tree | place: USA:California | collected 2016-06-14 | reverse complement strand
CAACGCTTTGCGCGCGCCGATTTCTTTTTCCAGAAAGGCCTGGCATTTTCTCGTGAACAATCCGTCGCCCGAAATGTGGCCTTGCGCGACGGCTTCCGCGATGTAGCTCTGTTCGCGGCCCACAAAACACGGACGATTAAAAGGAATCCTGTAAATCATCGCTTTCGAAATACGAAAAGCTTTTGGGTGCCGTAATCGCCCCACCACGGCAGTTGCGAAAAGAAACGGTTCCACTCCATTTCTGGGTCAGCGACATTTATATTTCCACCAAGCGCCCGGGCCAGCAGCGGTTTGATCACGCGCGTGCCGACAAAATAAGTGCTGGAAAAATTTGAAAGTTCGGCCAGTTCAAGTTGCGGCGCGAGCGATTCGATGACTTGTCCTTCGTCCAGATAATTGTTGAACGGAGGCATCGGAATTTCCGGCAATCCCCATTCGCCGCGAAATTTGTTCATTTGACGCCAGCCTTGTAGTGTCGCTTCGGACATCAGCAGCAAACCGCCCTGTTTTAGAACGCGCGTGCTTTGGCGCAATGCTTTGAGTTGATTGCTCCATTCGCCGAGATTGATGACGACACGAATGACAATGACTTTGTCATATTTTTCGTCCGGTTCATTCAACGAAGTGATGTTGCCGACGCCGAACGTCGCGTTTCCGCGCAGTTTTTCTGAAAGACTTTCCAATCGCGTGCGAGCTTGGGCGATCATTTCGGGAATGTAATCGAGACCGCGAATATCGATCCGTTTTTGCGAAGCGAATTGAATCGTTGAAAATCCATTGCCGCAACCGATGTCCAAAACGTTGTCTCCGTCACGCAGCCGCGCGAGAATTTCGCGGATTTCCATTTCGATGACCATTCGGTCCGACCACGAAGCGGACGGCGAAAGCCCGTGTTCGCGCGCTTGCTGCGTCCAAAAATCCCGAATCTGCTCAAGGCTAAATGGCTCTGTCATGGTTTGCGTTAGACGATTCGCTCAGGAGTTTCATTTTTCTGCAGGTGTCGCGTTTCGGATTGCGCGCCCACGACATACGGCGGCTTGTCCATCGAACGAAAGTGCATTCGCGCCAGATATTGACCGAGCACGCCGAGGGCGAACAATTGCACGCCGGAAAAAATGGCAATGATCGACGCGAGAAATGGAAAGCCAGCAACAGTGCTACCGTAGAGAGCAAAGCGTACTAAAACATAAATCAGAACAACAAAGCCCCCGAAGGAGAAGGCGAAACCGACGATACTGGCCAGCTGCAACGGCAGAACAGAGAAACCCGTCATCATGTTTAACGCATGGCGAATGAGTTTACCCAGCGTGTAGCTCGAGCGGCCTAGTTGTCGCTCATCATGTCGGACTCGTACCGCTCCAAACTTTGTTGTTCCCCACGTCAGGAGAACATCTAAGGAAACGAAAGGGCTCTGGTAGCTTTCAAACGCCTCTCTTGTCTGCGTGCGCAACGCGCGAAAGGCGCTGAAATCCCGGGGGACTTTGGAGCCGAGAGCCGACCGCAGCGTCCATCGGGTTATGAGTGCGCCTAGATTCCTCCACACGGCATGCTGCCTCTTCTCGGGTATCCCATAAACGACGTCGTAACCTTCAGCAAGCTTATGCACGAGTTTGGGTATTTCCTCGGGCGGATGTTGCAGATCGTCGTCGACTGTTAGGACAATCTCATGCTTCGCCGCTCGAATGCCGCATAACAGGGCATTGTGCTGGCCGTAATTGCGCATCAGATCGATACCGTACGTCCAACGATGCTCGGCAGTAAGTCGAGTAATAGTTTCCCAGCTACCGTCCTCGCTTCCGTCGTTGACAAGGATTAGTTCGTACTTTTCGCATAACGTTTGGAGAACGGGTTGCAGGCGTGAAACCAACTCTGGAAGCGAACCGCTTCCATTAAATACAGGGACAACTACCGAGATGTTCATGCGGTCTGCGCTTTCATCGGAGCAGGCAGTCAAAGGCACTTCACTTACTGTGGAAACCGAGCCGAGCCTAATAGATCTTGACCAGGAAGAAAACGAAAATCCAGCGTTGCTGCATTTACTGAGTAAGCGGTCTGGGATGCAAGACGCAACGAACTTCCAGTCTAAAACTGGAAGTAAACGAACGGAACTTGATCGGTAACGGGAAACAGTTCGAGCGCCAGAAATACGCAGACGTATGCCGGGACTTGGATGCGTGCCGGAGCCAGGGCTAGCCGGTCAATAAATTGATTACGTTCTTGAGCAACCGCCAAGAACAAAGAAATGAAAAAGAGGGCGATAGTGCCGGTGGTAAACAAGAATTCGCCAGTTACATGTTGGAGACCGAACATCCCGCGCAGAATAAACCCGCTGTCCTGTAGAGTTCGGGCACGGAAGAAGGCGATACTTACAACGTAAGATAAAAACATCAGCCCGACGCTAAACGGCGCGAAGTAGCGACTTCTCATAACGCGAGCTACCGCTGTCTCCGCCGTTGCCCGATCGAAAAAACGGTAGCCAATTAATAGAATCCCGTGATAAGCGCCCCAAACAACAAACGTCCAGTTAGCGCCATGCCATAACCCTACCAGCACCATGACAAATATAAGGTTGCGGTATAAAGCGAATCGTCCTCTTCTCGCCCGACTAAGCGGCATGAACAAATAGTCCCGCAACCACAAAGAGAGCGTAATATGCCATCTCTGCCACAAGTCAGGTGGGTTCCTGGCCAAAGCTGGGCGAGCAAAATTAAGAGGGAACTCAAAGCCAAGCAATTTAGCGCAACCGCGAGCGATATCAGTATAACCAGAGAAATCGAAAAAAACCTGATTCGCAAAGGCAATACCGCCCGACCATGCGGCTAGCCAGCCGGGGTGCGCGCTCGGATCACTAAAGTAGCTGTCAGAAACAACAGCGAATCGATCGGCAAACACTATCTTTTTCAGAAGGCCACACAGGATAAGAACAATGCCGCTTTGGACAACGATCGCTGCCGGCCGGCGCCAGTATTGGATTTGAGAGATAAATTGCCGGGCACGGATGATCGGGCCTGCAATCAAGTGAGGGAAGAACGCGATAAAGAAGGCATAATCGATGAAGTTCCTGACAGCCTTCATCTTTCCCCAATAAACATCGATCGTATAAGAAAGGCTGGCAAAAGTGTAAAAGCTGATTCCAACAGGAAGAATAATTCGCAGAACGACCGATGACTGGGATAAATGGAGCAATGTAGCCAACGAGCCCGCGAAGAAGTTGTAATATTTGAAAAAGCCGAGAATTCCCAGGTTCACGACCAGGCTAACGACGAGCAAAAACTTTTTCCGACGATCGCTCGCCAGCTCCAGCAGAATTCCCAGCCAATAGTCAACTACAGTGGAAGTAAGGATCAGCACGATAAATCGTGGATCCCACCACATGTAGAAGACATAGCTGGCACATAAGAGAAGAACTTTGCCGACGCGGAACGGCACACTGTAAAACAGCGCCAATACGATGAAGAAGAAAATCCAATATTGAAAACTGTTAAATAACATCAGGGATAGCCAGTTCGCAGCTACTCACGCTCGGAAGCAAAGCGCGTAGAATTAGTCAATTGTAAACGCTTGACTAATTCAGCCACCATTAGGTCGATCGGTCCAGCTAGATAGATCTTTTGTCTTTACCGAATAGCATTTCTTCCAGAGAGAATCTAACAACCACCGGCATTCGTTTTATCGTGTGTTTGTGCGGCAATATAGTCAACAATATCTTTAACTGTTTTGACACTGGAGAGCGCCTCATTCGGGATTTGAATCGCAAACTTCTCTTCTAGTTCAAAAGCGGTTTCCAATGCCCCAAAGGAGTCCAGTCGCAAATCTTCCGCCAATAACGCGTCGGCCTTTATATTGGCTACGTCCACTTTCGATTGTTTCGCCAGAACTTCTTTAACGGTTTGCTCAACCTGCGTGTAATGGTCCATTTGGGTCACTCCTTGAATTTTGAAAAGATCAGACAGGCATTGCAATTGCCGAATCCAAATGAATTAGATAAAACCGTATTTAGCTTTGCCGGTCGGCCAACGCCCGGTACGTAATCGAGATCACATGCCGGATCTTTGTCTTTATAGTTTATCGTTGGTGGCACAAATTGGTCCTTGATGGCGAGCGCACATACTGCTGCTTCAATGGCTCCTGCCGCGCCAATTGTGTGACCGATCATGGACTTTGTCGACGAAACTGGAATGTCGTATGCGCGTTTGTCGAACACGGCCTTAATGGCTTTGGTCTCAGTGCGGTCGTTAACGCCAGTAGATGTGGCGTGGGCATTGATATAATCGATATCGTTAGCGCTGATTCCAGCGTCCTTAATAGCATCACCCATCGCCCGACTGGCATCGGTCCCTTCAGGTTCAGGTATGACGATATGGTATCCACCAGAATTGCTGGCGTAACCAATTACTTCCGCGTAGATCGGCGCATTTCTTTCTACGGCATGGCCCAATTCCTCGAGGATCAACACTGCTGCGCCTTCCCCCAAAACAAAGCCGTCGCGGTTTAGATCGAACGGCCGCGACGCCTCTTGGGGAGCATCATTTCTTCTCGATACAACTCTTAAACGGCAATACGCTCCAAAAGTAAAAAGTGTCAGCGGCGCTTCCACACCCCCGGAAATGCACACATCCATGTCACTGCTCTGGATCTTTCGAAAGGCTTCTCCGACGGCATGGGCGCCGGAGGCACAGGCGGTTGAGATCACCATATTTGGCCCAAGCACGCCATATTGAATGGCAATATGGCTGGAAACGGCATTCGGTGTAATACGCGGCACGCACGCAGGGCTCAAGCGGAGCGTGTCTCTTTCATACGCGGCCATCATCTGTTGTTCATGGAATAAGAGCCCACCCAAACCCGAGCCAATGACGGAGCCGACTCTGTATTTATCTTCCTTACTTAAATCCAATTTGCCGTCAGCCAAGGCCATCTGCGTGCAAGCCAAACCGAAATGCACGAAGCGGTCTACCCGGTCGACCAGATCCGGGGACATAAATTGCGACGGCTCGAAATCCCTGACTTCGCTGGCGACCTTAGAATCAAGGTCACGGTGGTCAAAGCGGGTGAGCGAACCAGTCCCGGAGACGCCCTGTTTATTCGCCTCCCAAAATGTCTGTGTCCCCACCCCATTGGAAGCAATAATCCCCAATCCGGTGATGACCACGCGCCGTTTCTTCATTTGCTACGTTTAGATTTTATTTGGAACAAAACAAATCCCTTCCTGCAAAGCGGTTTGCGTCCGGCGTTTTGGCGGTCATTTTATCGCGCCCGCTCTGCATCGGCAACCATAAGCAAAAGTTTTTCCCGGGACACGGAATGCACACTATAGAAGAGCCGTGCTGAACAATATCAGCGATGGCTCGTTAGCAGATATTCGGGGTCGGATGTAAACTGCGGAGAGTTCGCTGATTGCAAACGCCTGAGTAATTCCGCCACCATTGCTTCCGTAAACTTTTGCCGGCCTTTCATATTAAGGTGGTAGCCGTCAAAATAATATTCGGGCGCCTCGAGGAAATCGAACGTATGTTCTGGAAGCGAAAAAATGCTCTTGTTGGTCGGGATACCGCCGAAAAATGTATGATAGGCCATAGAAAGGCCCGAAAACCCGCCAAACGGACCACGGGGCGTAGGCATAAGTATGATTTCCGTCGGACTGCCTGAATATCGTTCCAGGATTCGTTGGATCCACTGACGCTGAAGTTCCAGAAGATGTTGCGTCTCCAATGCCGAGGGCGGCACCAGGCTATACCGGATGGCGTCTCTCTCAGCCTCAGTTAATCGTGGCGGAAACGTTACCTGCCCTGTCTTTGGGTCGTAGACCGTACCAACTATGTCGGCATCTCGACCCTTATAGACAGCCTTGGCAAGAAGCCTCTTTGGACCTAGCTGCACACTTTTTGCACGGATAATTGGATGCTCAAGAAGATCCACAACGTCGGTTTGAAATGCTGATCCTCGGAGTATGCATGCAGTGAAAGCTCGGAACCGATCCGACCATCCCGGAAAAGCAGTCGAAAAGTTGAAGCAGTCACTATAGCGCAACAGTGGCGCAGCCATGGCAACTTTCAAAAGTTGACCGCGGCTTTGCTGGTAGCCATAACCATAAGGAATGACAATGGCAAAGTAACGGTGCGTAGTAGGATCAACGTCTCGAAGCATATAGTGCCATATATCGATGGAAGAGGCTGGCTCCGCCACGCTCAGAAACTTGAGCCCGGCGGTGGAACCTACCTTATCAGCGGCGACGGCCGAGAACCCCTCTGCCATCCGAGAATCCCCAAGAACAAGCACTTCCTTTAAGCCAGATGAGACACGTTCCTTTTCCGCTCTCGTGAGGATCGCCATTCTTCCGGCGAACGAATCTGGAGCTAAAACCGATGTGTACAACCCTGTATGGAAGATCGCACCATCCAGACAGGCGAACACCGCCACGCCCAGGAGTAGATTCCGTGCAACGTGGAGCTGACGAGGCGAAGTAGTAGGCTCGGCAGGAAATCCCCTTGGGATTGCTCCCGGGGCGCTGAAGTAAACCGCGAAGTACAAGACCATCGCGACGACCGCTACCAGCAACCATCGCGCGTTGCTCTGCCATAGTGCGGCAAGTAGAGAGACTTTTGGCGAAGCTTTAGGCGAGATTTCGGGCGCTGCGATTCCAGAGACCGTCACTGCTGAGAGCAAAGTCCGCTGTTCCGCGTCCCTGTAGAGTTCGAAGAGGTAGTTAGCGCGTTGGATCCATGGGGCAGTCATGCTTCCGGTGGAACCCATGGCAAAAAGAGTACGTTTCCCGCCATTTGTGGATACGTAAACAAAACCGATTGATCCATCTCCTGTATCCCACCGAACTTCGCTGCGACCGGGCTCAACGCCGACTGTCACGCGATCCGGTGTCGCGGTAATGCTAGGGGCGTGTTTAACGTGATCGGTAGCGTTAGCCGTTCCGCTCGGTTGGTCAATCTCCCCTCTTATCGATGGAGATGCGAAACAAGCGCCAACGCAGATCACAAGGAGGAGCAATCCATACAGGATCTTCGATCTCGGGGAACTCTCGATCGACTCTTCTCCGCAGGAGAACGGTCGATTAGTGGAAAAATTATCTATCATCCTTATCGTGAGATACAACCTTAGAATCCGCGAGCGGGACACTTGCCATTAACTTGACGTTTCTCGATGCGTCTCGATACAGAGTCTAAATCGTCCAATTACGGTCTTCAGCAACATCCGAATCAAACGGATCGGGTCCTTCGCTTACGCAACAAACAGGCATAAGCTGATATTTCACCACGCCTCGATAAAAAGGCAAGGAAGTGGCAAATGATGCCGCGATCGATCTGTCGGTCGCACCATTTATCACGAAGCGACGCCAGTGCAATCGTAACCGGGACATCACTCCCGTCCTCCGGGTATTGAATGGCTTATCGTGAGAAATCCGAGGATTGGGTGCATGATGATTTCGTACTGATTGAGACAAGCACTTTCGTTGTGCTCGAGTGCCGCTAAGTTCCTTACGGATCACAAAATTGATGGCGAACCTTAACCTCACGCAACCTATCATTTTTGAACCGCTCTTCAGGGAGCGACCCTGGGGCGGGCGACGACTCGAGACGCAGTTTGGCAAGCGATTGCCCCCAAAGGTGCGCATTGGCGAATCATGGGAGATTGTCGATCGACCCGAGGCTCAAAGCATCGTGCGCGACGGTCCGCTATACGCGAAAACTTTGCACGACCTCTGGACGCAGCACCAACAAGAAATTTTCGGCGATGTTGCGAAATTCTCCCGATTTCCGCTTTTGATTAAACTTCTCGACGCGCAGGAAAAGCTTTCGCTTCAAGTTCATCCGCCGGAAAATATCGCGAGGAAAGTCGGCGGCGAACCGAAAACTGAATTCTGGTATGTGGCTGTAACTGATTCGAACGCTGACCTGTTTATTGGCCTGCGAAAAGCGATTACGCGCAATCAATTTGAAGAGGCAGTGCGCGCAGGGACTATAGCAGATCACGTTCACAAGATTCCAGTAACTGCCGGTAATGCGATGTTTTTGCCTGCGGGACGATTGCATGCTGTGGGAGCCGGTAATCTGCTGGTCGAAATTCAGCAAAACAGCGACACGACTTATCGTGTCTTCGATTGGAACCGTGTCGATGAAAACGGGAAAGCGCGACAGTTACACGTCGATCAAGCGCTGCAATGCATCAACTTTGATGATATCGAACCAAAGTTGATCGAACAAAAAGGTGAACTGCTCGTTCGGCACGAGTTGTTTGAAATTCAAAAATGGGACTTGAATTCGCCGCGCGAAATCGCGCCGCTTGGTCAATTCGCCATCATCGGTTGCCTGACGGGCTTGCTTCGCTGCTCCGACATCGATTTTGCACCGGGGAAATTTTGTTTAGTTCCAGCCTCCTCACCCGATCGGCAAGTAAGCCCGCGAAGCGCCGAAACAAGTTTACTCCGTGTGACGATTCCCTAGGTAGTGGCGGTCATCCCCGAATTGCCGGGAGCATGGAGGCGGCATCGCACCTACCTACGCACGTAGCCAGATTCGATGGCGCACCTGATCGTTCAGGATAGGAGTCGCGCGCGATTTCTGTGGCCACATCTCCACCCGGGTCGATGAAGAGAAAATCGCGCCTACTCCGCAAGCGACCACACAAAAGAGAACGACAATCGATTTGGTTGTACGGCTCATCCCAATTGCTTCGAAAGACCCGCTTCGGCTAGGCGTCGCAGGTATTGAAAACTGTAAATGCCGGTTTTGTGTCCGTCCCGCCAACGCGGCTGCAGCGCGTAGCCGCCGACCATATCGAAACCCGCCAGCGCAAAACTTTCCGGCGAGTAAGTCACGTTCGGTCGGGAAATATTTCCGAGCACGTCCGGCTCGCCACCGCAGGCGGCGCATGGGCATGCGCGACGGAGAATTTCTAAATCGAAATAAGATTCCGTCCCGTCGTTCCAACGTATCGCGAGTTCATTTCCGATTTGTTGGACGTTGGTCGGTTCTAGACGCATAAGTCGGCGATCCTAACACGATGTCGATCTTGAGAGCAATCGGAAGATAGGTGGACTTGAAGGCCACTGGCCGCGCAGACTTGTTTCATCACTCTCGTTTAACGCGCCTGCGTTCGCCAAAAATTGCTGTTCCCACCCGCACCAGCGTCGCGCCCTCCTCCACGGCAATCGGAAAATCATTGGTCATGCCCATTGAAAGCTGGCCAAGATCGACATGAAACCCAGTTTGCAGGCGATCGCGTAATTCGTGGAGCTCGACAAAATATTTTCGGGAGGCCTCTACCTCTTCGGCAAGGGGCGGGATCGTCATTAGGCCCAGGATCGACAACCGCGGCAGTGCCAGAAGCGATTCCATTTCCGCGCGCAGCTTTTCGGGCGCGAACCCAAACTTACTCCCCTCGCCTGCCACGTTGACTTCGAGAAGAACTCGCGGATGCATCCCCTCCTCATCCGCGATCCGGTTCATCTCCTGCGCGAGCGCTAGCGAATCAACGCTGTGAAAAAGCTCGAAAAGTGGAAGGGCATGCCGGATTTTGTTCTTTTGTAAATGACCAACGAAATGCCAACGCAAGTTCGACGGCAACTCAGGAATCTTTATGCGTGCCTCCTGCACCCGGCTTTCACCGAACAATTTTTGCCCGGCTTCAATCGCTTCGCGCACTTTCTCGGCGGGATGAGTCTTCGTAATTGCAACCAGCTCGATGTCATCAGTCGCTCGACCGACTTTCGCCGCCGCCTGCGAGATCTGGTTGCGCACACGCTCGAGATTTTCAGCAACCGAACTCATGAGTTGTAGAGGCGCTTGTGCCAAGCGTCTATTTACAAACTTCGGTGCTTGACACAAGCACCGCTACAACGCACAGCGCTTCGCCTGCCAATTTCAATTATTTCGGCAAGAGATGCCCTTGCCCTGGAGCGCTCCGGCCAAAGGGCCACGCCGGATAATACGGCTTACATCATTATTTGCTGGTTAATCGCAGCGTAATCGGACAGAACATGTTGCTCATGAAACGTTGCTTATTTCTTCTCGGATTTATCGTTGCAGCTGTCTGTTCCAGCTTGTCCGCTCAGACCGTTCTCAGCATCCTCCAGGAGAACACCGGTAAAACTGTCGAGCTGCATCTGCAAGCCGGTGACAAGGTCGGGGGTAAAGTCGAACAAGTTAACGAGAATGTCGTCCATCTTTCTCATTTGACCGGCGCAGAATTTTTCGACGCATTCGTCAACGTGAACGACATTTCAGCAGTCGTAATTCGAACGGGCGGCAAATAGCAGGTTCAATCTTCTTAAAAATAGGCCGCCCCGCGGCTTCGGCAGTCTCGTTTTGCGCCGTCGTCTTTATCCTCATCGGCAAATAGCGCTCCTGGCCGGTTTCTGACAAAGGGGTCTCGCCGACTAAGCGAGCAATTCCATCATTTGCCGAGCGAGTTTTGGACCGATCCCGGCTTCTTCATGCTTGAAATAAATGAAAACATCATGCCAGCCGCGTTGTGCGCGAACGAACTCAACCCAACGTTCGATGTCGATCTTAGAATAATCTTCGCGGCGCAACCGAAGATATCCATAGTTTGCAGTCGCGGTCTTCGGCGTCTCCAGTTTCTCCGTGTCGGCGATGCAGAGCGCTGCTTTGGTCGCCCTCAGCAAATCGAAAACCTCCTCGTCGAACCACGACTCGTGACGAAACTCAAAGGCGGCGCGCATTCCGCCGGGCAGCCCATTCACGAAATCGCCGAGTACAAAGGTATCCTTTTTGAAATTGGGCGGAAGCTGAAATAGCACTGGCCCCAATTTTTCGCCGAGCCCTGAAACAACATCGTAAAAGTATCTCAGCGTGTCCGCGCAGTCTCGCAGCCTTGCAAAATGCGTGATCTTCTGCGGCGCTTTCAGACTGAAACGAAACTTCTCCGGCGTCAGTTGCTTCCAATTATCGATCGTCTTCGCGGCCGGAATGCGATGAAACGTGTAATTAATTTCCGTCGTCGAAAATCGTTCTGCATAAAACGGCAGCATTTTGTTCGCGGGGAGATCCTCCGGATAAAAGTTCCCTTTCCATTCGGCGTATTGAAAACCGGAAGTGCCAATCCACGACTTCACGCAATAGCTCCCTCCACGATAAATAACTTAGCTTTTCTTTCGCCAAAAAGTTGCTCGACCTGTTTGCGAAATGGTCTTGATGCCCTCTACGACGCTGTTACTGCTTGGCGCAATTTCCTTCTGCGAAACTCCATCGCCAAGAGCGCCGCGATCGTAAGAATATCGCTAGTGACGTGAGTTGCACGCACGCTTCCATAAGTGGCCGGAGTAAGAGTCGGCTCAAGCAGATCACGCACTTGTTTCGAGTTGGCTGGGGCGCCGCCGCTCGAATCGAACTGTTTAATCGCTTGGAGCGTGGCAAATCGCTGCGCCGTAACGTCGTGCATGGCATCAAGGTTTTTATATGCGAATAAGGCAAAGAGAATCGCCACTAGCGCGGTTGTGACCGCCGCCGGATGTTTGCGCATTGATGAGAAGGCGAGCAAACCGCCGATGATGATGACATAAAGATTCCAGTATGCTTGCATGGCGTTGGCGCGCTCGAAATAAAGCTGAATAAGTTCGTTATAGTTCATAGGCTTGGGAATAAGGGCGATTATTGCGATTCGGTTTTCTTCAAGCGAGAAGAAACATCACCTGTCGACAAGCGAGCGCCCAGACGATGTTCAAAGTGAGACAAAGCGGAGACAATTTCAGGTCGAATGACGATGGATGGCCGTGCTCGCCGAATCATCGTGATCGCTTCCTCGGCGTCGCTCGCCTTTCCATGTATCATTAAATATGCGGCTACCGCGGCGGCGCTGCGCGAGTAACCGATCTTGCAGTGAACGTAAACGATCCCAGTTTCACTGTGCTCGGCAATGAACTTGCCCATTTCCCACAATTGCTCCAACGAAGGAGCCGTGAGATCGAGAATTGGTATGTTGCGATAACTGATTGCACGGAATGCTTTCGCTTCCGAGGATTCGACACTGAGATCGAGTACAGCGGTCACTCCGCTACGCACTGCTCCCTCAGCTTCGCGATTGCTTAGTTTTCGGCCAATCCAAACACTGGGAATGATTTCATCCCAGAGTCGACATTGGCGACGATAGTGGAGCAGAGACAAATACTGACCCAGCAAACAAGGACCCAAGACGAACCGCGCGCTCCGAGCCAGAGAGCCATTTGTCTTGCGAAAAATTCCCGGCCCATAGCCGAAGTAAGCACCGGCAACGATAGCAAGAGAAAGACCGGGCCAAAACAGCAACACGCTGAACGGCCAAAAGATCGGAGCAAGTGCAATGAACAATACCGCGGCTGCGGAATAGTAAAGTCCGACCCGCTGGTTCTTGGTTACCGGCAGCGTCGAGGGCGAGTCACGAAAAAAGTAAAAGCAGTAACCAGCCAGCACCAATCCGGCACCGATGTCGATGATGTGATGTTGATAAGTTAGTACCGGGGAAAGAGCGATCAGTGCAAACCAAACCATTGCGCCGGCCAGGAAAATTCCGCGAAGATGGCGGGCGTAAATATCGACAAGAAACAGCCAGAGCGCAGCGTGTAATGACGGGAAAAGATTGTAGGGCGCATCCATTCCCCGAAACCAATCGAAGATTGCACCGATCCAGCCGCTTGCGTGTGGTCGTGGAAAAGCGAAGCGCAGAGGGAAAAGCAGAAAACAAATTCCAGCGATAAGAATCGCGGCTGTAATCCGCCGACAAAATGTAAGTAACTCCCGATCTGTCCGGCAGAGAAACGGCGCTGCGACAAAGAAGAGATCGATCGACATGTAGGGAAGGACCATGAAGGGAACGAACGGAATGGAGCGCTCCCATTGAAAATAGAAAACGCCGACGCCGCTGCGTCGCGCCGTGATCCAATTGCAGGCACCGTAAACGATCAGGAACAAGATCGACAATCCCGCGGAAACCCTGAACGCTCTGAGTCGCCGAACTAGCACGCGCGATTGTTAAGGAAAAGAACGCGCCGGGCGATCGAGACGGTGAACATTCCCCATTGGTCTACTTCCATGTCGATCTTTTCGAATCCTGAGGCGCAGACCAGTTGGTCCATTTCTGCTGTGGTGCGGCGACGCATGATCCACGGCCGGCCTTCACGATTGCACAAAACGCGCGCGATAAATTCCATCTGCGGGTGCCAGGGTTGATTCGTGTAAATCAGATAACCGTTTGGCTCAATCGCCGCGGCAAGTCCGCCAAGAGAGTTCAAGACTGCATCATTCGAGGAAAACAGCTCGTAGAGTCCTGAGACAATTCCGATGGTCGCGCGTGGCTGGATTGAGGCGAGCGAACCGTGATCGAAGGCATCACCTCGCTCCACCTTTACATTGTCCAGCCCAAATTCTTGCGCCAAAGTACGTGCGGCATCGATATTTTCCTGTTTGTAATCGCGCAGTATCGCGCTCACCGGAATTTCCGGACACATCCGCAGAGTCTCGAGTACGTAACGTCCTGGGCCGGCCGCAATATCGAGAATGCGCACAGGACACCCATTCCTGTGTGTATTCTCGATCGCGTTTTTGAGCGACTTTTCGAGATGAACTCTGCGTTGCCGAATGCCACGCCAACCAATGCTGTTGAGGTACGACTTGTCGATCAAACGTCCGACCGGCGTTGTGCCACGCGGCTGATTTTTGTAAACATAGTCGAGCGATAACCCGGAATCGAAACCGTTTCGCCAGCCAAGATCGACACCGTTACTTAACCGTCCCGCCGCTTTCAAACCCGCGCGCGCGACTGTAAACCTCACACCGCCGCGCCGATTCAGTTGCACATATTCATCCCGCGTGTGTCCAATTTGGTCTGCATGCAAAAACGAAGGCACAACGGGCAGCTGAGAAAAACGTTCGACAACGAAGTCGCGCACACGGCACACAATTACATGTCGATCTTTCTCCTGGAAGATCGCGTGATAAGCGTCTGGGAAAACGTCCAGCTGCTTCACGGATGAAGAAAGCTTGTTAAACAATTCGCGCTGGGCGCCCAGACTAACGACCCAATCTTTTCCCGCGCCAAGCATCAGCGTCGGCGTGTGAATTGCGCCCGCGTCAGCGAGTAATCGCGTGGCAGTATCATGAAGATCGAGTAAAACATTTACTGCGATTTGACGGAAAATGAGCGTATCAGTTTCATATTGAGCTACTTGTTCCTGGTCGTGCGTCAGCATCTTCGCTTTGACGTAACTTGTGACATAACCGGGCCCGATCAGCCTTTGTTTCAACCGCAAAATCGGGATTGCAAACGGCACGTAGAGTTTCACTCGAAGCGCTGCGGTAGCGAGAATCATCGCGCGAACCGGCGGCGCATAGTCGTGCACCCATGCCAGGAGGCTTATTGCTCCAAGACTGTGCCCGAGCATGATCATGTTTCCCAGCGCGATGCCATGCCGCGATGAAATATGCCGTGCGAAGGCGTCTACATCTTTTACGATATCGGCGAAGTTGCCCGCCGCACCGCGTTTGCCGAATGATCGACCATGGCCGCGTGCGTCCCAGGCAAAAACCGAAACATCCTCGAGGCCCAATAAATCAACCGTTTCCTTCCACCGGCCGGAATGTTCGTGGCCGCGATGAAAAAGGAGCAACGCTTTATCTTTCGCTCTCGGCGGAATCCATGCGCGATAGAACAGCTCTGCGCCGTCCCAACTGATCATTGTATGTTCAGTCGCATCCATTCCGCCGTCCCAGTTCTTTCACAGCGTTGCGCAATTCCGCTGCGATCGCACAAATGTTTGTCTTTTCCGCGGAATGCGAAACGTAGTTGCGGGGCGAGCCGACGATAAGCCTGACTTTCCTTGGCCGCGGGAAAAGAGCACCCTTCGGCCAGGCATCAAAAGCTCCATCGAGATAACATGGAAAAACGCTCACATCGCGTCCCGCTACAAGCGCCCCGATCCCGGATTTGAAATCCTGGGTCGTGCCCGTCCTTGATCGCGTTCCTTCGGGGAAGATGATCAAAATATTTCCGGGATTCGAAAGAAGCTCGCGGCAAATGGAAAGGCTCTGCCGAACGTGGACCTGACGCGCGAAAGGTAAGGCGTTAACTACAACGGCGGCAACCCAGATACGCGGCACGCTTTTAAAAAAATAGTCCGCGGCGGCGGCCGGAAATGCCCGATGTAGTTTGCGCAATGGCACGGCGGCAAGGAGGCAAAGGGTATCGAGATGACTGGAATGGTTCGCCACTATGACAAAGGATCCGCTATCACGTAAATTTTCGAGTCCGACAATTTCAAAGCGATGGTAAGCGCGCAGCCAACCGCGAATGATCAGCGCCACCAGTGAGCGTAATCCATAAACGAGCATGTCGGGTTCGCGCGGAAATCGACGGAGCCGCTCAACCAGCGTTTGATCGAGATCGCGCGCGGAGTCATAACGCCATTTTTTCATCGCAACCGATAATAGTAGTTAGCCATGTGCATGAACAAGGGCGCCACGTAAATTAGGCTATCAATACGGTCCAATATTCCGCCATGCCCAGGAATCGTCGCGCCCATATCTTTTGTTCCAATGTCGCGCTTGATCACACTAATGGAGAGATCGCCGAGTTGCCCTCCGATCCCAACGATCAAGCCAGTAAGGACAAGCTGCCACACACCAAAGAACGGAAATGAAAAACGAAATAACCAAGGTAGCAGCATCGACACGGCCAGTGCGCCAAGCGCACCCTCCCAGGTTTTACTCGGGCTAATTGTACTGCGGAGAGGATGGCGCCCGAATAACCTGCCGAACGTGAATGCGGCTACGTCGCTCAATTCCGTGGCGAAAACGATGTAGCAAATAAATCCGTAAGCATTGTTGGTATTCGCAAGGAAACCGAGGTGCCCGAACATCCAGCCGATGTAAACAAAGCCCACAATGGCCAGTGACATCCTCTGTAGTTCACCCCGCGCGCGATTGCGCAGAATCGGAATCAGTAGAATCAAAGCGATCGCAAAAACGGGCGTCGCGGTGAAAAATCCGTACCAGCCAGCGCCTGGTTCTTCAGCGTGCGGGTGCGACATCAGCGACGCGGCGCCAACAGCCACAATTCCCGCGTAAACCGCGCCGGTCATCCACCAGTCTCGATATAGACCAGACGCGCGTGCGAATTCCTTAAATCCAAAAATCGCGAGCAACGTAATACCAATGATGGTTGGAATTCGCCCTGCAAACACGACCAGCAATGCCAGTGGCGCCATGATCAGCCATGAGCAATAGGTTCGCCACATTGAGCGAATCTCTTTCTTAAATCCCCATTTGAGCAGAGCGAGCAATGCTCCGCCTGCGATCAGCGAGAGAAGAACGATCCAAAGGTAGGCGCAAAAAACAGGATCGTGGAGCGCGATCTGCGGTGACATCATTTCGTTCTTCGTTCGAGCGCAGCCATGATCCGTTTCAAGCGAGCCGCAATTGTTTGCACGCAGCCTCCGATTACGACAATGCAGGTCCAATCAAAAATCGTGAGACTCTGAAACCGGGTCGACTGATCGTTCCACCACCAGCATGCAAGTGTCATCCACGCGCCGATATGAAGCGCAACCATGCGCCAAGGCTTTGACATCCATCCGCTGAATTCGCGTTCCACGCCGATGGCTTGACCAAAGATTCCGACATAAGCAGTAAGTACGGCAAAGATCGCCGCCCAATAACCCAAAATCGGATTCATCCAACCGCTGTGGGCGACACCTACAAAGATCACGATGTCTGAAATTCGATCTGGCAAATCATTTAAGATTTCTCCACGTGCGGTGGCCTTGCCGGCAGCGAGCGCAACCATTCCGTCGAGCATGTTGAACCAAAGCCGGAGATAGCAAAACATCGGCGCTGTGATCAGCAGCCACGGAGCAGTATGCGATTGCCAAAAGCAAAACGCGGCGACCAGCGCCGCTAAGATCGACAAGTACGAAATTGCATCCGGATGAATCCCCCAGCGCACACAAAATCGCGTCGCGGCTTTGGCTGTTCGCCGAAACACTGCCGCAATCGGCCGTCGCGAGATTGGTTCGTAATCTGCCATGCACTTACGCTCTGACGCAGAATTCATAGTCTGCGTTTTTGGTCGTGATAATGAGCACGGTAGCAAAACACGCGCACCCGGAGCTTCCGAAAGGATATCAGGACGCTATGCAGATCAGAAATAAGTTTGTTGCCCGATTAAGGTGACACCTGAGTTCCCAATCAAGAATTTCATCCAAATTGTCGGCCAAGATTCGCTGAGAAAAAACGTCCGTTCGAGGCCGTTAAAAATGTTTCTAAAAGCATCCGATCTGCAGGGCACGCGCGAATTCAATATGGCGGCAAATTCGTCGTCCGGCCCCAGAATTCAACCGGTACACGGAAAGCTTACCGCCACAGCAACTAAACAAGAAAGGGAGAACACTATGAGAAAAGTGCTTTTGAGCATGGCGTTGGCAGTTGTGGCCCCGTTTGCATGGGGACAGGTCTCGGAGACCACCACAACAACGACCACAACTGAAGGCAACGGTACGATTACGGAGTATACTCCGGGAAGTGCGATCGTGCTCAGGGAAAGTAGCGGACCGCGCCGTTATCGCTTCGGCAAGACCGTTAGTTATGTAAGCCGGAGCGGCAAGGTCCTGGATGAAGATATGGTAAGAACGAGAGTGAAAGTGGGCGTCCCCGTCCGCGTTCACTACGTCGGGACAGGCGACGACATGATGGTTGATCGCGTGATCCTCGACGAGGATTAAGAGCTAAACTCGTTTGTCTCCATCGCGCCTTTCTGTTCCGCCTACCGGTGGAACAGCGAAGGCGCGTTTCGTTTAATAGGCGGCTAAGTCGATAGCCGTCTGCTCGCCGAAGAGTTACCGAGCGGCCGGATCTCCCCCGTCACCTCCATAATGACCGGATAACCTTCGATCGATTGGGGAACTTTGCGCGACTCGGCCGTTTTGCGGGCAAGCATGACTCTCAGACATGGCGTACGGCGATCTTCAAGAGTGCCAACATATACGCCAACCACGCCCGGTATGGCGAGCAGTTCTTTGTCATGCGCCGCCAGCACGGCATTAATGTCGCGCTTCGAAGAGGACGAGCTACTTTGGGCCATATTCTGCCGGCAAGCGAAAAAGAGAGTTAGCGAGACGAACACCACGCAGGCACCAAATCGTCGCCAGAAGATTCGACAGGATTGCATTTTGCGAAAACTACATTGCAAAAAATGCGCGCACGCATGCAGACGAATGTGCCGAGATATTAGTTTTGCAAGTGCGATTTTATTTCCCCACTATGCTGACGCCAAGGATTCGCGAACGGGTTGTACTGTTGCCAACAAAGGAGCAAACCAATCGAGCGCGGATTTGTGGACGCGCCCTGAACCGGCAACGATCCGGATCACTAGCGGTCATAAATTTCATCCCGTAGTTTGCGACGAGAATTTGGACCTAGGTTTGTAGACCGCGTCAGTTCCCCACCATTGTTGCGTTTAGGAAGCCGAGAACCTGGCCGATCGGATTCGCGATCGCACTGGTGCTGCTGCCGGCAAAAAGTAAACCGACAGCTCGAGGGTTCGTCCCCACGTCTTGGCCTTCATCTCCTCTCCGCCCGTGTGAGTTCCTCCAAAAATTACATGCTCAAGTCCGCGGCAGCGTTGAGGAGACAGCCAAAAAAAGCGGCCACTACGATGGAATTGCGTGAGCCCAGGACTTCGCGTCGCAGTTGTCGCCGTATTGCTTTCAAGCAATATCCTGTCAGCAGAAGCTAGGAAGAAACCCGCCACCGAAAAGACACCCAGCAAGGCCAATGTCGAAGCCGCTACTCGCCTGCAGATCTTTCTCGATCGAGCAAACTTTAGCCCTGGCAAGCTCGATGGACACTACAATGATTTTACTCGAAAAGCGCTCTCGCTTTATCGCGAATCCCGTGGAGAGCAACCGCAAGCCCCGCCGCCACAAGCCAATGCGAAATCGAATGTTGCGCCGGACACTAGCGGCCTTGATCTCGCGAGCGTCGAGCCCGTGTTCATTCCGTACGCCGTTACCGAAGCGGATCTCCAAAGTGTTGGACCATTGCCAAGCAATGTGGCTGCGCAGGCAAAGTTAAAATTTCTCCCGTATCACGATGCAGCCGAGGCTGTCGCCGAGAAGTTTCACTGCGACGTTCATTTTCTCGAACAACTCAATCCCGGTAAGCTGAAGACAATCAAGCCCGGCGACCAGCTCATGGTCCCGAATGTCGAGCCGTTTGAGCTCGCTTCGGTAAAAGACATTAAGCCAGGCAGCGAAATCGCACCAAAGGCCACAAATGACAGCGACGACCAACCTGATGCGCAAGCCGGAAATCCGGACGAAAACAGCCGGGCAGCCGCAACTGTCGCCGTGAAAATCGACACCAAAGCGAACATGCTCGGCGTACTGCAGGACGATAAGCTCATCGCAGCGTATCCAGTTACGATTGGTTCCGCGCAGACCGCCTCACCTATCGGCGAGTGGAAGGTGCGCCGTATCACCAAGATGCCAACTTTTCGTTATGATAAAGAAATGCTTCGACATGGCAGACGCAGCGGTAATTTTTACCTGCTCCCAGCTGGCCCGCGGAATCCTGTCGGGATAGTGTGGATTGCGCTCAATAAAAAAGGCATCGGCATTCATGGCACCAACACTCCCGATTCGATTGGCCGCGCCGCAAGCCACGGGTGTATTCGTTTGGCCAATTGGGACGTGGTGCGGCTTGCCTTGAAAATAAAAAGCAGCGACAGCGTTTCCATTCATTAAAGTCATAGGAATGAGTGAAACGCTCGCTTCGCGCGCATTAAATACCCTTCACGAGTGGGTCCAATCGGAAAGCCTGCGGAAACACTGCTATGCCGTCGCCGATTCGATGAAGTATTTCGCCAAACTCCGCGGTGAGGATGTCGATCTCTGGGAAGCGGTAGGACTGCTGCACGACATGGATTACGAGCGCCATCCGAACCATGAGCAAAGCCCAATCGATGGCCACCCAAGCGTTGGGGCTGCGTGGCTCCGCGAGCATGGTTGGAGCGAGGAGGTGTGTCGTGCGATTCTTTCGCACGCGAATTACATGAACGTCGCACGCGAGACGCCGCTCGAGCGAACCCTCTGCTCTGTGGATGAATTGAGCGGGTTCGTCATCGCGGTAGCGCGCGTCCGTCCGACCAAGAGCATCTACGAGGTGGATGTGAAGGCGGTGAAAAAGAAGATGAAGGACAAAGCGTTCGCGCGTGCTGTCAATCGCGAGGACATTGTACGCGGCGCAGCTGAATTAGGAATGCCGCTGGACGACGTGATTGCAAACGTCGTCGCTGCGCTCGGAAACGACGCCCAGAGGCTCGGGCTCGCAGGGATTACGTAGAGGTCTGACAGGCGGCGCGCCGGTCACTACAGTTTTTCTGCGACGATCTCCAGCACGAGTGGGGTAATCATCAACGAATTTGGATTTGCTTCTGCCCTCGCCAAGTCGGCGCGTACTTTGTCGGCGAATTCCCCATCAATCCGTCCCATTTCGATGAGCCGGGGAAGATAAATTTGGATGAACGTGGCAGGCCACTGCCACATGTAATCATCTGGTCGTAGGCAAAAGACATGTGGCCGTGCTGAGCGAATCATAAAGCCGCTCTCCACCAGCAGCGCAGGCAGCCTAGCCGCGCCGTCCGGTTCGCCACCGGACTCGCGCCATGTCGCAATTACGTGTTCGCGGAAACGCTCTTGCATCGGCAGTCGCGGGAAAAAACGCCAAGTCTCGTAGTGCCCGTACTCATGAAAGATTGATAAGCTGCCTTTTGGCATAACGCGGCCAAGTTTTTGAATGAGCAACGCAGGTTTATTAACGAAGGAGACCACCCAGCGGCACCAAGCGAAATCGTAGTCTTCCTCCGGTAATTCATCCTCCATCAAATCCAGCTCGTGAATCTTCACATTTGTGAGCGATCGCGCGCGGCAGGCTTCTCCCATCGCCTGGATGAACTTACTCGAACGCTCGATCGCGACCACCTGCCCTGTCGACCCAACAATTTCTGCAAGATCGACAGTTGCGTAGCCGGGGCCCGCGCCGAGGTCGAGCACGCGGCTGCCCACAGTGATACCGGCTTTCTTCCAGCAATCCAAGACCACGGAACGCCAGACTCGATGTTGCAGACCAAGTCTCGCCAACTCCTCATCATGCGTGCCGAGAACATAGTCGCGTTCCTTATTCATAATCTTTTGTCCATTGCCCAAGCCAAAGTGAGGATTTCAGATTGATTCGGTTTATCCCAAAACTCACCTGCCACCCTTGCAAGGGTAACCGTCCTCAAGGAAAAAATATCAGCAATAAAAACACAGTGAATAACAGCAGGTGAATGCAGCCTTGGAGGATATTGGTTCTGCCGCTGCTGAACGTGACAACGCTTACGGCCAGTGTAAGCAGGAGCAATGGAAAATTGCCGCCTTGCACACCAAGCGCCACTGGTCGCCTGGTGACCAGCCCGATTGTCAAGACGGCTGGAATGGTCAGCCCGATCGTTGCGAGCACTGAACCAAGCAGAATGTTTACAGAACGCTGAAGCTGATTGCCCAACGTCGCGTGAATGCCGCTTAATGCCTCCGGCGAGAGAACCAATGCGGCGATAATCGCTCCCCCGAGCGCCTGCGGCATGCCAAAACGCTCGATGCCGTTGTCCAACGGAATGGCGAATTTCTCGGCCAGCAAAACCACAGCAATGAGATAAACAAACAACATCACACTGTGAAAGGCGGTGGATCGTATTTGCCTTTGGTGGTGCTCTCGATTCGGCACCGCCGCCACATCCTGCGACCCAATGAAATACTGGCTGTGCCGCATGGTCTGGATGAGCAGAAAAATCGCGTAAAGTCCGAGCGATGTGACCACAAGAAAAATTTCCTGCGGCCAGGAAAACCTTGGTCCGCTCATAGAGGTGGTGAAGTTGGGCAGGATCAAACCGAGCACTGCCAGCACCATAATCGTATTAAGATAGGCGTTAGCGCCTTGGAGGTTGTATTGCTGCTCACGATGCCGCAATCCGCCCAAGAGCAGAGATAACCCAACGAGCCCGTTGAGCGCGATCATAATCACGGCAAACATCGCATCCCGCGCGAGGGTTGGATTATTCGCACCGTGTAGCATCGCGGCGGAAATCGTCATCACTTCGATGCTGATGGCCGAGAGCGTCAGGATCAGCGTTCCGTAAGGCTCGCCCAATTTGATGGCAATACAGTCGGCATGGCGGACAACGGAAATTGCAGACCACAGAACAGCGCCAAACAACCAAACAAACATGATCGCCAGGAGAAGCGGATGGGTAACATCTTCCACCAGCTGGCTTCCAGCTCCAAAAAAGATTGCCGCGGTTCCCAAGCTGACGATCAGTGCAAATTCGACGCGGATGAAACTGCGAGAACCGATGACGCCTGTTGGATCCGCCTTGAATTCCTTTCTCGGGAACATGAGCGCGAGCATATCCAGTGCGTCCGCGTCATGCAATCGGATCGACGGAATCTCCTGTAGAAGCTTCTTTGCCATTTAACCCTCGCCTTTATTGGTCGAATTTGATCTTCTTCTCGATGCCCGGCTCGTGGTTCGGCGCCAAAAATCCAATTAGAATGAGTATCGTTGCAACAGTGGAAAGCCTTTGGCGTTATCCGGTCAAAAGTATGCGCGGCGAGGAGCTGGACGAGATGTTCGCGGGGTACTCGGGATTTTACGGTGACCGTCTTTTCGCTTTCAAGAGTTCGGCCAGTCCAAAAGGATTTCCTTACCTCACCGGACGAGAACAGCGCCAGATGCTGCGATATCGACCGCGATTTCGTGCCCCGGATAAGGCGGCGAGGCCGATCAATTTGACTGAAGCGGAGAGCCTGAGCGCGAATCCCGTCTCGGCCGATCTTGCAGACTTAATGGTCGATGTTGAGACGCCGACGGGAGAAACTGTCGCGATTGATAATCCCGCTCTGATCGACATGCTCCGCGCCGACATTGACGAAAAGCATCAACTCACGCTGATGCGATCAGGGCGTGCGATGACCGATTGCCGTCCCGTGTCGATCTTTAGTTTGCAATCGGCGCGACAATTGGCCAAAGAGACGGGCACGCCCGTGGATAAGCGCCGTTTTCGGGCAAACGTCTACGTGGATTTAGCATCCTTCGAAGGCTTCGCCGAGAATGAGTTCGTTGGCCGATCCCTGCGGATCGGACCGAAAGTAGTCGTCACAATTCTGGAGCGCGATCCGCGCTGCATGATGATCACCCTCGATCCAGATACCGGAGAAAAAGCTCCAGCGATACTGAAGAAGGTGGCGCAAGCTCACGATGGAATGGCCGGTGTTTACGGTGCGGTGATGGTGGAGGGCATGGTGCATAAGGGCGATTCGGTTGAATTGCTGGACTAGCGTGCGTTTGTTGTTCGCTTGCTGCTTGTAACCTCTAATTTTTACTTTTTCGATGTCTACTTCCTGGTCAAGTCTGTGCCCTGACGGCTTGCCACTGGTTATTTCGGACAGCCCGGGTGCAAGTGAATCCTAGTCTCGAGGTTTAAGACGCAGGCAACTGGCTCTAGTATATATTTAGACGGTCGGCGAAGCTTACGACACCTTTTCGACATATGGATTATGTGATTCGGCCGCTCACAGCTGCGGATGAACCCATTCTCTGGGAGATGTTATATCAGGCGCTTCACACCTCTGAGGGCGCGCCCCCGAGGGAAATCATCCGGCAGGCCCAATTCGCCCGCTACGTCGAAGATTGGGGCCGTGCGGGCGACACGGGCTTTGTTGCACACGATGCGAACGAGAGCGAGTTGCTGGGTGCGGTTTGGTTCCGCTCGACGACCGGCGGTCACAAAGGGCGTGGTCATGAAGAAAAAGTCACGCCCGAACTTGCTTTCGCCGTCAAACCGGGACATCGGCGACGTGGCATTGGCGCCGCGCTACTCACGCAATTGGTCAAAGCGAATCCGCAACACTCAGCCATTTCGATACGCGCATCGACGAAGAATCCGGCGGTGCGTCTTTACGAGCGATTCGGGTTTAAAATTGTGCGGCAGAGCGCCGAGTCCGTCACGATGCGAAGAGACGCCTAAGTGCGACTTGTTTAATCACGTATGATTAAAGGAAGCGAAATTCGCAAAGCAGACTTTCCCATTGAGCAGCTGCTCCTCGACCGCTGGTCGCCGCGCGCAATGTCCGGCGAAGAAATTTCAGAGGAGGAATTGATGCGACTCTTTGAGGCCGCGCGATGGGCACCATCCTCATTCAATGCTCAACAGTGGCGCGCACTCTATGCTCGTCGTCGTACCGAGCATTGGCCCGTCTTTTTTGACTTACTTGTCGATGCAAACAAATCTTGGGCGAAGAATGCGGCTGTCCTCGTCGTTTTCATTTCGCGGAAGACCTTCGATCACGACGACGAGCCATCGAGAACGCATTCGTATGACACGGGAGCCGCGTGGGAGAACTTTGCGCTCCAGGGTTTTCGACAAAGTCTCGTGGTGCACGGTATGGAAGGCTTTGATTATGAGCGCGCGAGAGTACAGTTGCGCATTCCCGATGAATTCCAAGTGGAGGCAATGGCAGCAGTCGGCAAGCCTGCGTCAAAAGAGGTGCTACCAGAAAAGCTACAGAAGCGTGAGAGCCCCAACGACCGGCGTAAACTGACCGAAAGTATCCGCGAAGGGCCGTTTCGATTTTGAATTGCGCATCCGTCCAACGGTGCGCCCGGGTCAGTCTTCGTGCTTCTCCAGCCGCCGCGCGATCCTAGGGTCGGGAATCAACCAGAGGAACGCGACGAACGCATACAGTCCGCTAGCGATCCATGAGTTCACGAAAGCGAGCGGGATGGCGACGAGATAGAGCACTGGTGAAAGTTTCCCTTTCCAATCTTTGCCAATGGCAAGCGCGAGAAGCGAGCCGCGGCCTTCCCGGGCGATGATGGTGCGTTGCAGAACATAGTAGGCGATCGCCGCCATCAATAGAACAAAGCCATATACGGCGGTCGGCGTGGAAGCGAGATGGTTCTCGCCCATCCAGCCCGTGGTAAAAGGAAAGAGCGACAGCCAAAAGAGAAGGTGCAAGTTCGCCCAGAGAATACCGCCGCTAACTTCCTCAGCGGCTTGAAAGAGATGATGATGATTGTTCCAATAGATGCCGAGATAGATAAAGCTTAGCACGTAACTCAACAAGACAGGGAGCATCGGCTTTAATGCCGCCAATTCGACGGCGTGCGGCACTTTCAATTCCAGCACCATAATTGTGATAATGATTGCAAGGACACCGTCGCTGAACGCTTCGAGGCGGCATTGCCGATTTGCTTAAAACGTGATTTGCTTTCCCTGGACGCGTGCAAGCGGTGAAGCATCTATGAAGGCGGTTGCTACTACGGCTAACGAGCAATCGACTGCGACCGAAAACGCACTTCGCCGCGCCGTTGATACGACTCCCGCGTTTATTCACACTGCTCGGCCCGATGGTTACCTGGATTACTTTAATCGGGGATGGTTGGATTTTTTCGGCAAGTCACTCGAAGAAGTTTGCGGCTGGCGTTGGACAGAATCGATTCATCCAGACGACGTCGATGAAATAGTTCAAAAATGGCGTGCGGCTTTGGCGAGCGGTGAACCGTTGGAAGTAGAATCGCGTGTTCGGCGTGCCGACGGATCATATCGTGCGCTTTTGCACCGGAACGTACCGCTTCATGACGAACAGGGGAAGATAGTGAAGTGGTTTGGATCGAGTATCGACATCGAGGACCGCAAGTGCGCTGAAGAACAGCTCCGGCGGAGTGCCCAGGAGCTGCAAAGAAGCGAATTTTATCTACGGGAGGGTGAGCGACTCGCACACATGGGAAGCTGGTCGCTCCGGCCGGATGGAACATTCGATTATTGGTCGCCGGAGACGTTCGTTCTCTTCGGTTTCGATCCATCGGAAGGCATTCCTACACTCCCGAAATGGCTGACTGTCCTG
>WNFP01006306.1_pt1 | contig 25980 bp, 23 predicted proteins | sample 5400201 | NCBI WGS metagenome assembly WNFP01 (sample SAMN13153355, study PRJNA577476) | soil metagenome | isolation source: 115 cm saprolite under Madrone tree | place: USA:California | collected 2016-06-14 | reverse complement strand
ATATATCAGTTATTCCAAAACGAACGCGGGCTTCAGCCCGCGTTCATTCCCTGGACTGGCGTGTCCCGGAATTTCTGTGGTAGGCTCCTGCCAATGAATCGACGCATATTCTGGTGTCTGGTAATTCCAGCGCTCCTCGCCACGGGACTCGCGGGCCAGGGCTTCCGGCAGTCGGCACGGCCGATCGGTTTTGCGGATGCGATCCAGGAATTTCTCAATCAGGACAAGAGCAGTCCGCCGCCTCAGGGAGCGATTCTCTTCATCGGCAGCAGCATCTTCCGCCAATGGACAGACCTCAAGAAACAGATGGAGCCGCTGCCCGTCTTCAATCGGGCATTTGGTGGTTCGCGGACCTGGGAAGTGCTGCACTACATGGACAAGATCGTCCTGCCGTATAAGCCACGGATAATCGTGTATTACTGCGGCAGTAACGACGTCGATGCCGGAGCGGGCGCGGCGGAAATCTTCGCCAACTTCAAGGCGTTCGTGGATAAGGTTTCGGCTGGGCTGCCCGAGACTCGAATATTCTACGTATCCATTAATAAAGCGCCGGAAAAGAAGGCCCTGTGGAACGTGGTCGAGGAAGCCAATTCACTCATTCGCGATTACACCGCGCACAACACGAAACTCGGTTTCATTGACGTGAATCCTGTATTGTTCGACGCCGCAGGCAAACCCCGCCTCGAGCTCTACCGCGACGACCTGTTGCATTTTTATCCGCCGGCTTACGTGGAATTCACAAAGATCATTCGACCGGTAATCGAAAAGGCGTGGAGCAGATCGCACTAGGTTTCAAATGTTACCCAACGAGCGCATCGCTTATTCAGCCATCAAAGACCGCCCCCGACTCGCGTTGCCCCACGGCGCCCGCCTCGTCGTATGGGTCATTATCAACGTCGAAGAATGGAATCCGCGCGAGACCATGCCGCGCACCGTCCTGACTCCGCCTGCGGGCGGTTCGCCCGAGCCGGATATTCCCAACTGGGCATGGCATGAATATGGTAACCGCGTGGGCTTCTGGAGAATGGTGGAGGTCCTGGATCGCTTCCGGATTCCTGCGGTTATGGCCATCAACGGCGCTGCGATACAGACCTATGAGCCCATCGCGCTGGCAGCGAAGGAACGCGGATGGGAGTTCATGGGGCATGGCTTCGGTCAGAAGAACATGCAGAAAGTTCCGGATGAGCGCGCCGATATCGTGAAAACCACCGACGCCATCCGCAAATTTACCGGCCGCGCACCACGCGGATGGCTTGGACCCGGATTGACAGAGACATGGGACACGCCGGACATCCTGGCCGAGGAAGGCTACGAATACGTCTGCGATTGGGTTCTCGACGATCAGCCGGTCATGCTGAAGACCCGCACGCGTCCCCTCGTGAGCGTGCCGTACACGCAGGAATGCAATGACGTAGCCATGATCCTGATCCAGCACCACAAAGCATCGGAATACAAGGACCGCGCTGTCGATCAGTTTGAGCAGTTGTATGCCGACGCGCAGAATTCAGCGCGGATCATGGCACTGGTCGCGCATCCTTACATCATGGGAGCGCCCCATCGGCTGCGATATTTCCGGGAGACGCTGGAGCATATGCAGTCCCGTCCCGGCGTATTGTTCTGGACGGGCGAACAGATTCTCGACTGGTATCTTGGCGCTCGAACAACCCAACTGTAGCAGCGCTCTGTGAGCGCCGGTTTTTCCTGGAATTAACGAAATAGCGGCGGTCATAGACCGCCGCTACAGGCTACGCGGCTTCGCTTTTGAAGGCTGTCTGTTCTGTCCCGCCCCACCGTTTCAGCTTGTTGAGCAGCGCCTTGTAGCAGATGTTCATCTTCAAGGCGGCCTGCTTGCGGTTGCCGCGCGTCTCTCCCAGAACTCGGCGCACGAGTTCTCGTTCGGCACGATCGGCAGCGGCGGCCGACACGGCGAGTAAGCTGGCACCCGGCGGTGTGGCAACAACAACTCGCTCCTCCACTGCTGCGATACCTGACGCATTGAAATCGGTCAAGAAGGACTCATGGTTGGGCAAAACAAGAAATCGTTTGATGAAATTCTCGAGCTCCCGGATATTGCCGGGCCACTGATACTGAACAAAGCGGCTCATCAGCTCAGCCGGCAATTCCCGGCTCTGGCTCTTGTACTGCTCGCGATATTTCTCGATAAAGTGGTTGCAAAGCTCCGGAATATCTTCCCGCCGTTCGCGCAAAGGCGGCAGGTCCACACGGATTACATTGAGGCGAAAATACAGATCCTCTCGAAACTTTCCTTTCGCCACTGCTTCTTCGATGTTGATGTTTGTGGCGGCGATGACCCTGGCATCGACTCGCGTTGTCTTTCTGCCACCAAGCCGCGAAAATGTCCCGTCCTGTAAAACGTGCAGGAGCTTTGCCTGCAGCAGAGGACTCATTTCCCCAATCTCGTCCAGCAGCAGCGTGCCGGTATGGGCGAGCTCGAATTTTCCTGGCTTGTCCGTAACGGCTCCCGTGAAAGCGCCACGCTCGTATCCGAAGAGCTCCGATTCCAGCAGATCCTGCGGCAATGCCGCGCAATTGACCTTCAGAAAAGGCCGGTCGCGCCGCTCCGAATGATGGTGAGCGTATCGCGCCATCACTTCTTTGCCGACTCCGGATTCTCCGGCTATGAGAATCGGAACGTCTGTACCCGCGACCCGTTTGACGATATCCGCCAGGCGGCGCATTTTGGGATTGCGGGTCACAAACCCGTCCGCCTCTTCCGCGACGATGGGTGTTGCTGCGACTCGCTCGGGTGTTTGAGAAAGCTCAACAGCGTTATTGATGGCGCGTTCCAGCGTACTGTCGTCGAAGGGTTTCATCAGGAAATCCGAAGCTCCCAGTTTCATTGCCTCGACTACCGTCCTGACATGACCCACGCCCGACAGCATGATCACCGGAACGCTGACTCCCATGGCTTTGATTTTCCCGATCACTTCAATGCCGTCACTATCCGGCAGGAGCACATCCAGCAAAATCACCGATGGAATCTTCGCTGATTTGAGCCGCGCAATAAGTTGTTCGCCGTTTTCCAGTGCCTCGACCGGGTATTCCCTGCCACGGAGTAGCAGAGTGACATATGTACGAAAACTCTGGTCGTCATCCACAATTAATACTGATGGTTTCATGATTACGCCTGAATTCCTTTTGATTGATCTGCCGGACGCATTCTACGTTCGACGCCACGTAGTTGGCACTTTCGGGTCCAACGGCCGCCAGGACCGTTGAAGCAAGGGCGGCGATGGCGGCGAAGGTGTTCTGAAAGCATCACTTTCCAACATAATGACCGGCTAGGATCCGCGTCCACCGTGGTTTTTCGCCCGGTGCCATATTTCCGGGGAACACGGAACTTTTCCCCTATCGCTTTTCTCAGCAGGAGTTTATGCCGCGTTTCGATTCAAGCTTGCAGCGTTGGCAATGGTTTCTACGAGTAGCTCGGCGTCAAACGGCTTCGCCATGAACCTCTGGAAGCCCGAGAGCAGCACGGTATCGCGATCCGTTGTCGATGACCATGCCGTCAATGCGATTGCGGGCAGCTTTCGCTTGGACGGATCGGCCAGTGCGCCGACGAGGACAGATATCCCGGCGAGGTTTCTCGCGTTTTGCCGAGTTGGAGTCAACATAGCTACTTCTTGGATAGCAGTTGGTCTTCCATCTACTGTAGCGGCGGTCTATGACCGCCGGTATTTCGTTGATGAAAAACCGGCGCTCATAGAGCGCCGCCACAGTAAGAGCCGGAATACGTAATTCGTCACTTGGGGGCTGAATCGTCGATCGCCGCGATAAGCTCTTTCACCGAGATGGGTTTGGAAAGATGAGCGTGGAAACCGGCTCGCAGCGACTTTTGTTTGTCCTCAGCACCGGCAAATGCCGTCAAGGCAACTGCCGGAATATCGCGCCCGCCGCGCTCGGAACGGATCTTCGACAACAATTCATATCCATCCATGCCCGGCATGCCGATATCGGTAACCAGTATGTCCGGGCTTTTCTTCACGAACAATTGCAGAGCCTCCGCCGCAGATGCAGCTTCGATCACGGATGCTCCATAGCGCTCGAGCGCCGCGCTGATCACTTCGCGCGTATCGTCGTCGTCCTCGACCAGCAAGACCCGAAGCCCTTCGAGGCTGCTCGATTCGCCCTTCTCAGTTGGTAGAGCTTCCTGGCGAGCGAGGGGAATCGGCAACTGGACGATAAACGTACTCCCCTTTCCGCGCCCCTCACTGTGGACGATCACTCTTCCGCCATGGAGCTCCACGATGTGACGGACGATCGCCAGGCCGAGCCCAAGCCCTCCGTGCCGGCGCGTACTCGACGAATCTGCCTGAGTAAACCGATCGAAGACATGAGGCAGGAATTCCGGTTCAATACCCTCACCGCTGTCCGCGATGCTGAGTTGAGCCTGGCTGCCGATGCGTCCGAAGTCCACTGTAATGCGGCCGCCGGAGTGCGTGAATTTCACCGCGTTGGCTAAAAGGTTCCACAATACCTGCTGCCATCGAGCAGGGTCGGCAAAGATAGATCCGACATTCTGGTCGAGATGTGTTACGAGTTCGATGGATTTGGCTTCAACGGCCGGTCGTATCGAGTCAACGGCTGTTTGAATGAAGGGCAACGGATCGATCCACGCCAGCTCGATCTTGAGATTTCCTGTAATGATTCTGGAAACGTTCAGCAGGTCGTCGACCAGCCGGGTTTGCGCCCTCACGTTGCGGTCGATGACTTCCAGCGCCTTGGACACCTTGCTTTCGTCCAGCGCAGAATTTCGCAGAATGTCGACCCATCCGTAGATGGCAGTAAGCGGCGTCCGGAGTTCATGCGATAACGTTGCCAGGAACTCGTCCTTCATCCGGTTCGCCTGGACCAGTTCCGCTTCTCTGGCCTGGATTTCCTCCAGCATTTTGTTGAACGCATCCACCAGTATGCCGAGCTCGTCCTCGCTGTGCTTTGTCGCGCGAATTGATCGATCTTTTTGAAGCGACACTGCATTTGCCGTACGGGCCAGGCTCAGGATCGGCTCGGAAACCAGCTTCTGGAGCCGCGACGAAAGCACGAAAGCAAACAGTATCGAGAACAGCAGAATCCCGGCGAGAGTCGCAATCTCCAATCGCAGGCGCGCATACGCAGGTGCCAGCGTCGCGCGGAGCTGGACGGTTCCGAGTTGCTTGCCGTTCAGTTCCATGGGAACACTCACCAAAACGCCCTCCTTGCTTTCCTGCGCGGCCAGCGGCTGCCTGGAACATGGCTCGCCGTTTTGAGGGACGCGCGCAACAAACAATCCAGCCGGCGTATAAATGCAGGAACCGACGACCGAGGGCTCTGCACGAAGGGAGTTCAGAGTCTCGAGGGCCGCGGCCTGATCGTTGAAAGAGACGGCCGCCACGGTGTTGTCCGCCACGATTCGAGCAAAGACTTCCGTGCTGGCTCTCAAATCCCGTCGCGCTTCGACGAAGTGGACGGCGATCAAAGCTCCACTGGCCACCAGGAGCGCAGAGGCGCTGATGATCATGATGATCGCGACGATCTTCTTCGGAATGGAGAGATTTCGAATCGAAATCATGGGTTGGCGGCCCGCCGCCGTGGGCGGACGATGTCCGCCAATCGCAGTAACCTGGAACTCACTTTCAACGACGCGCGTTCGGCGGCGTCGGGATTGATCTCGAATCGGATGCGTTGGCCGCTTTGTGTGAAGCGGATCATTCCGCCGGTGGTGATGAAGTCTTCGGTCTCTCCAACCATGAGGATAGGTGCGTTCGCTGCAGCATTGATGATCTCCGCCGACCTTTGCCCCTCCGATGGTCCCACGTAAACGAGCTGGCAACCTCGCACGTCTTCAGGAGAACCGATTCGCCGGGCAGCGAGAGGTCTGCCGCCCAGAGTCTCGCCCTGAATCGTTCTGTCCAGCGCGCCCTGGAAGGGGTCGCCGGCAAGACAAAACGTGAAGGGATCGTTGGGACTCGAAAACGCCTGGCTCGGCCATTCCACGAATTGTGCAAAGTTATAAAGGAAAGCAGCTTTGACCTGGTATTCAACCGTGGGACTTTGTGAATTCGATGGAGGCGCGACAACCAATACGACGCAGCTGCACAAGACTGCGGCAACAGCGACCGCAAAATATTGTTGTTTCATTGGGGCGAACATCAGTGTCGCAGCCTTCAGTATATACTTCGGTCCAACCGGAGGTTGCTGTGCACACGTGGCGGTGGCTGTCTTTGCTCCTGATCCTCGGCATCGCCAGGTCCCCGGCTGTGGCTCAAAACGCCCCGGAAGGCGATTTCAAGAAACTCACCCTCGAAGAATTGTTGGACGTCAATGTGACATCCGTCTCACGAAAAGCCGAATCCTTGAGCAAGACGGCGGCGGCAATCACGGTGATCACGGCGGAAGACATTCGCCGCACCGGAGTTACCAGCATTCCCGAGGCTCTTCGCCTGGTGCCCGGACTTCAGGTCGCCCGATTCAACAACGGTAGCTGGGCGATCTCCGCCCGGGGATTCAACTCCACTGCCGCGAACAAACTACTCGTTTTGATCGATGGCCGGACCGTGTACTCACCTCTCTTCTCAGGAACATTCTGGGAAGTTCAGGACCTCATTCTGGACGACATCGCCCGCATCGAAGTCGTCCGCGGACCTGGAGCCGCACTGTGGGGCTCGAATGCCGTGAATGGAATCATCAACATCATGACGAAAAGTGCGCATCAGACGAAGAGTAACGCGGTGATCCTCACGGGAGGCGGAGCGAATGATCTCGCGCTCGGCTCCTTCCGCAGCGGAGGCGCGTTCGATCCGAACACCAGTTATCGCGCTTTCGCCAAGTATCTCTACCGCGATCAAATGGTTTTCGCCAATGGCAACGACGCAAAGGACAGCGTTCGAATCGGGCGAACGGGCTTCCGCGTCGACGGCGCGCACGGCAAGGATGAATTCACCTTGCAGGGCGACGCCTACCGGGGGTTCGAAGGAATTGCCTCGCGTGACGACGCCAAGGTCCTGGGAGGTGATGTCCTCGGCCGATGGAGTCGCAAAATATCGAATACGTCGGAACTTCAGGTCCAGGCATATTACGACCGTTCCCTCCGCCGGGTACCGCTCCAGAGCGACTTCCATCAAAGGGTCTTCGACATCGACCTGCAGCATCATTTCGAAATGGGCAGGCACGATATCACGTGGGGTGCGGGCTATCGCTGGAACAGCGATACGACGGTGCGTACACCTGTTCTCTTCTTCGTTCCATCGGAGCGTACATACCCGTTAGAAACCGCATTCGTGCAGGACGAGATCTCGCTGGCCAGGGACCGCGTCAAGCTGCAGTTCGGCTCGAAATTCGAGCATAACGACTTCTCAGGATTTGAAGCGCAGCCGAGCATCCGCGCGTCATGGGCTGTTCGCAGTGAGCAATTCGTGTGGGCCGCCCTGTCGCGCGCTGTCCGAACGCCGACCCGATTCGACAGCGACATTCGGTTCGGACCGCCCGCCCTTCAGTTTGTCGGCAATCCGGATTTCCAATCCGAAGACGTGGTGGCGTTCGAGTTCGGATATCGATCGCAGCCGGTTCGGCGGCTTTCACTCGACCTGGCCACTTATGTCAACGTTTACGATCGCCTTCGCAGCCTGGAGCTTCAGCCGGCATCGTCGTCAATTCTTCTTTTGAACAATCTCAATGCGAAGACATACGGCGGCGAGCTTGCCTTGACTTACGACGTTCTTGAACGGCTGCGCTTCACGACGGGTTATTCCTATCTTGGCAAACGGCTGACGCTGGATCCGGGGCACAGAGATTTTTTCAACGGCACCATCGAGGGCAACGATCCCAAACATCAGTTCCTGGTGCGCGGTTCCGCCGATCTGGGCGGCGGCGTTGAGTGGGATTCCACCCTGCGATTTGTAGATCGGCTTCCCAGTCCGCTCGTCCCGCGTTATTGGGAATTGGACCAGCGACTTGGATGGTCGCCCACCGGAACGGTCGAACTGTCGATCATTGGCCGAAACCTGCTCCACCGGCATCATCCCGAGTTCGGCCCCGCGCCGCCCGCGCCGGGCCGCGAAGAAGTCGAGCGCAACATTTATGGGAGAGTCGCGCTGAGGTTCTAGGAAGATTTTTAGAAAGAATTAGCCGCGAATTACGCGGATTACGCGAATGGGGCGCATCAAGAATCTTTTTTGCGCCCCATTCGCGTAATCCGCGTAATTCGCGGCTAATTCTTGTAAAATCTTTTCCACGATGACCCGGCGGGACCTGTTGCAAAGCGCGTTCTTGGCTGCGTGGCCTGTTATCTCCTTCGCGAGAGAGAGCCGCAATCTCGCGTTCACTCTGGCACAGTTCCTCAACCAGACGCGATTCGATAGTCTGCCGCCTCGTGCGATCGAGCACGCCAAGATGATCCTCGCCAGCACGCTGGCGAGCGCTGCGCCAGGCTCACTCATCGACTCGGCCCGCATCGTTCGCGACCTGGCAAAAGAACGGGGTGGAAAGCCGGAAGCCACCCTCTGGTTCGACGGTACGAAGCTGCCGATGAATGAGGCCGCGCGGGTCAATGCCATGCTGAGCGATGCTGCAGCTTCGGACGACAGCGACCTGCGCAACGTGGCGCACACAGGCACGACGCTGACAGCTGCCGGGCTTGCCATCGGCGAACGCACGGGTGCAACGGGCCAGGACCTGTTGTGCGCCATCGTCACGGGATACGAAGCCGCAGGCCGGATAGGCGAGGCGCTCAGCGGCGACAGACAGGGTTTCCACGCTTCCGTGATCGTTGCTTTCGGCGGAGTTGTCGCCGCAGCCAGGCTCCTTAAACTCACCGACGAGCAAATGGCGCACGCCATCGGCCTCACTGCAACCACGATGGGCGGTCTCGCAATCGGCACCAACAGCTGGGCCCGCGAGTACCAGGCAGGTAACGCGGCCCTGTGCGCGGTCAACGCAGCGCTGGCCGCCGGCCGCGGTTATACAGTCAACGAAGACATGCTGGAAGCGCCGCGCGGTTTTCTGTCGGTTTTTGGCGGCGGCAAGGTGGATACGGAGAAGCTGACCCGCGACTTCGGCAAGGAGTGGGACATCGTCACGCACATGGCGATCAAACTCATGCCCGGCGCCCACGCGTTTCACCCTGCTGTGGAAGCCGCTGTCAACGCCGCCCGGCAATCCGGCGTTCCGCCGGAAGACGTCGTGCGGATTCTCGTCAGCGGGCCCCAGATCCGGACAATCGCCCGCGGCCGGCCCCCCAGGGATTTGGTCGAGGCCATCCACAGCCTCCACTACTTCCTGGCCTCCGCTGTCGCGGACAAGGACTTCTCCTGGGTCCACGCCACGCCGGAAAAGATTCACAACCCGGCAGTCGCGCGCCTGATCGGCCTGATCGAGGCCGACCCTTCGCCGCCTCCAGTTCACTTTCGAGCACGTGAAAAACGTCTCCGAACTTACGCGCCTGCTCAGGCCACGGCTGTAGAAAGTGTCAATGCAATACACAGGAGGACCAAAAATGAATACCAGATTACTTTTCGTGATCGCCTTGATCGTGGCTGTCGCGCTGCCTCTGGCGGTCAGCGGTCAGGATAAGAAAGACTCCGGCGCCGTCAGTATTACCGGATGCTTCAACAAAGGCGCGGACGCGGACCACTACGTCATCAAGGACGACAAGACCGGGAAGGAAACGATCGTTATGGGCGAAGCCGCGATGCTGTCGCGCCATGCGAACAACCATCAGGTCACGGTCACCGGGGCGATGGCGAAGGACAAAGATAAGGATGTCCTGAAGGCCAGCGGCCTCACGATGATCGCTGTCTGCAAGTAAGGAAACAACGTAAACTGTAGCGGCGGTCATAGACCGCCGGAGATCTCGCAAGTTGTCGTATTGGCGGCGGTCACAGACCGCCGCTACAGTGACAAGCCTTATGGATAAACCAAAACATCCACAAGTGATTCGAACCTGGAAAGTCGAGCACATTCGAAAACCCGGCTCCGACCGGCGCGCCAGGCCTGTCCAACCCAAATCTCGCAGGAAGCCCAGATAGCCGCTTGCCGCCAGTCAGCAGCGGCTACAAATGTGCGCCCGCCATCTTTATCTTCCCCTTTACGGATTCCAGAAGTTGTAATCTCTTTCGAAGCATATCCTTGAAAACACGGCTGTCGGCATGATCCATTCCCTGGATCGCTTCCTGTTCCGCGCCTTCGATCAATTCGAGCAGAAGATTCCTTTCCAGATCGTTAATGTCTACTTTCATGGCCTGCGCCCCTCTTTTCTGATTCCTTCATGCTGCCAGGCGTTGTGGACATTCGTGGTAAGGACGAGCGAAGTGAACCATCTTCGGATTCACCAGCTGCTTGAAATCACCGAACCTCATTCGAATAGTCTCCTCGTGTGTGCCGGCATTGAACTCGATCTCCCGCTGTCTGGCGAGCGTCGATTCACAATACGCCGGCAGATTGAAGAGGCTTCCAAAAGGCGGCATTGCGCCGGTCTTGCAAGTTGGAAACGCATCGCCGAATTCGTCCTCTGTTGCGAGACGCAACGTCTGACATCCAATCTCTTCCCGCAGTACATCCAGATCTACAGTATCGTTTGACGAAAGCACTGCCATAACGAGGGCATCGTCGTCCGCGGTCAAGAGAACGGACTTTACCATCTGACTTCCAGGGATATGGGCAACTGCAGCGATCTCCTGTGCCGTATATGCTGTGGGATGTGAGTGATGAGTATAGGGAACTCCCAGCTGGTCGAGATGCTCCCTCAATTTCATCGAAATCATAGGCACCTCCCGAATTGCTTCTCTCAAGACCATTATCGGCCGATCGGGGACCGATGGCCTGTCCTCTATTGGGCCGTGACCAATAAAGTGATGAGCCGACGCGCGTTATAATGTTGTCAGGGATTTGATTTCCCGGAAAGGGCACTACTTATGAGATACAAAGAGTCATATGGCGACAAGCAGCGGCAGGACCAAAAGCGCAAAAAGGAAGAGGCCAAGAATGAATCAATCCCCGAAGAAGCCCCGCAGAAACCTGTAACTGAAGAGCCCAAAAAGCCCGTGAAGCGATCTCGGAAAGAGAAAAGCGCGGCGTAGAACTGTTTCCAGCGTACAAGGAAGAAGCATCAGGCGAGGGTGTTCCCCTCCTCGGAGAGGAGGGGTGGCTGCGCCATTAAGCAAACGATCCCGTTCCGAAGCGGCGCAGACGGGGTGGTCGCTCACACGAAATGTTTCGCCGAACTGACCACCCCGTCCGCGCCTTTCAATGGAGGCTTCGCAGCATTTTCTTGATGGCGCGTCCACCCCTCCTCTCCGAGGAGGGGAACACCCTCGCCTCCTGACTCTATTCCATCCCGTTCAGAGTTGGCGCAATGGCCGGTGCCAGCAGCTTCAGTGTGGCGACGGGAAGTGCGCTCGTGAATACGTAGTCTCCAGCCTTGTCGCCGCCGACGTAAGCAGTGAGGACACCAAAATATCGATCCCCGATATAGAACACGAAAGTGCCGGTACGGCTGACCGCACGCGAAGACTTGACGTAGCCTCCCCGTCCAAACGTCTCGAAACGATTGTCGCCGGAACCGGTCTTTCCTCCAGTGACAACAAGCTGGCCGTCCTTGCCGGTAAATGCGCCCGCCAGCCGGATCGCTGTTCCTTTCTGCACCACATCGGCAAGAACCTGGTGCAGCGCGTGAGCGACGGCCGGATCCATTGCCCGTTCACCCGGCTGTTGATTGGGCTGGAAAACCGTTTCGTAGGGCGTATCACCGGCAAATCGCAATTGCCGGACGCGCAGGGTCGGCAATCGAACTCCATCATTTAGAATGATGCCCATCAATTCGGCCAATGCGGCGGGCCGATCGGCCGAACTTCCGATCGCAGTGGCCAGGGACGGAACCAGGCGGTCAAACGGAAAGGCCAGGCGTTGCCAGTATGGCGTCATCCGGGCGAATGCATCTTCTTCGAAACGAATACGAAGCCGGACTTCCTGAGCCCGCCGATTCTTCGTTTGAAAGAGCCAGCGAGAAGACATCGTCCGAACGCCGGCACTGCGTTCGAACAATTCAGCCCAGGATACATCCGGGTCCTGGATCATCTGACCGGCGCACCACACATCCAGCGGATGCCGCTGGAGCAGATAACCGTAATCGGACATATTGAGATGCGTTGGATCATAGGCTTTGAACAACCGGGCCGCCTCGTCTGCTGAAACGGTGCTGCCGTTCGACTGAAGCCAATTGGCCAGGGCGTCCTTGTTAGCGGCGGGATTCCATGAAAGAAAGAGCATGGCCAGTCGGCGAGCCGACTTGTTCCGGGTTCCCAGCACCTCGTTGACAATGGCATCCGGTGTTAAACCGCGATAAGTCCGATATGCCCCGTAAAGAAAATGTTCCGATTCCTTTTCCGCGATTTCGTTCAGCAGCCGCAAGCGCTCAGGATTATCGGGTTGATCCAGGACCTTCTCCATATCAAATGGAAGCCGGGCTTCGTGGAACCGCACGAGATCGCGCATGAGGCGGATGTACACGAGATTCACAGAATGTTGCAGGCCATCCCGCAGCGTGTACATCATTCCATTTTCTTTCTTGTCGAAATTTGCAAAGACATGCGCGCCTCCGCCGGTGAAAAACAGTTCTCCCGGATTGCCGGAGTATCGTCGGTCGAGAGCCTTGTCCAACAGAGTGTCCAGAGCGAGATCGGCGTCGGCGCCCATCGTCTCCGCGGTCCAGCGAGTAATCGGATCCCGGGCCGCCTGCGCAAGTTGTCTGAGAGCCTGAGTGTCCAGCCCGTGGAACTCATGATAGAGAGAAGCTACCAGTTCAAGATAGTGAGACAGCGTCCGCAGCTTGGCGGTACTACCCAATTCCAGCTTCATTCCTTCATTCAAATCGAATGGCTGATTGAGCGTGTCGGCCTGGGCACGGAGCACATTGCCGGCCGGCGTGCGTTCAAAGAGGGTAAAGCTATACATCACCTGCGCTGGATCACCACGTAGCAGCAGGTGTTCCTGCCGAAGTCCCTGCGCCTGGACGAAAGCGGGATCTTTCAGCTTTTGAAAAAGAGCCAGCACGTCGTTTTGCAGACTGATGTTGAGCGTCGTATCCGCATCGAGGTGCAAACGATCGAGCGCGTAAAGATCCGGCACGCCCAAAACTGTCATCATGTGCGCGCGGAACGCATTTGTTGCCTTGCGCTGAACGTATGGAACGGGTTGTGGAGCCGGTGCACGGTTCAAAAACTCCAGCGGAGCCGATTCCACACTTCCGGCGAGATCTTTTGAAATGACGCCCTCGGTCTCCAGTTGTCGAGCGTAATAGCGCACTCGAGCTTCAAGAGCGGAGCGATCTTCCTTTAAATAGAAGGATGGGGCGCGAGCGGCGCAGATGAGCGCCAGCATGTGTTTGATAATTCGTGCTTTGTCTTTTTTCGGACCCGGGCCGTTGATGACAGACAGCACCTCGTGCAGTTCGACGCCGAACCACGCGTGGAGACCGGCTCCCAGGCCATTGACCTCACCGTAGTTGGAGGCTGCCGCAAGCGGCACAGAATTCAAGTAGTCCAGCACGATTTCACGCCTCTCGGCGCTCGTATCAGGCCCCGACCGATAGACGCGAAGGCTTGCGCTGACCATCTGCCGCAACTTATCCGTTGCCGAGCTCGTTCTCCCGCCATCGGCATAACGGAATTTTTCGATCTGCGTGGCGAGCGTGCTTCCGCCCTCGAGGTGAACTGGAAGTCCCAATTTATGGCCGGCGTACAAAACACCGGCTTTCGCAAGGCGTCCCCAGTCGACAACCGGATTGCGGCTGGCGAAACTCGAATCCTCCAGCTCCCGATTCTCAACAAACAGCAGGGCCTTGACCACTAACGGCGGGATCTCATCGTAGGTCTTGAATACCTGGTCGTTCGAGTCTGCGTCGTAAAGCGTCGTCCCATTTTCGCCGCGGATTATCAGCCCGGCTTCAGCCGGTTCGCGGTAGGGAGGCGTAATTTTCCAGCGCGTCAGCCCTTCCAGTTCCGGTGAAAGGCGTGCCTGTTCCACGATATGGTATCCGGCGCCCATCAGCTGACGCTCGAATGCAGGCAATTTGGAATAGCCTCGCGCCTCGTTAAAAGGTCCGCTTTCCGGAAACGCGATTCGCGGACTGGGCCCCGGACCAATGCCATAGGACAGGCGGGCCGCGACGGTAGAAAACAACATTGCTTCCATTCCGGAAGTGCGCGCTTCGTAGAGCCCTGCGGTTAAAAGCAGCAGCGTCGGCAGGGTTAAGAGGAACCATCGGGTGTTATTTCGCAGGTTCAAAAGATGGATACGCCTCCACCACACTCGATTTGTTTCTGTTTTTCGCCACTTGTCCGGCAAGTCTTCCGAAGTCAAAGAACCTTCACGCCACATTTGTCTTCCTCATTTACGAGCTACATCGGATGTCGTGCACGACATCCGAGATATGCAATTCAGGCTCCGCAGCGCTTCATAGTCGGACGAACCCTGACAGGAAGTTTTCTCAGTACGCGCAAAGAACATTGCCCGGCGCGCCAGGCGTCAACAAGGTGTGAAATATCTTGCGCTCCGACACATATCGTGCCACGATATCGTACCACGATGCAGAACAAATCCAAGCCTGACAGGGAAGCCGAATACAGGGCATTGGCCGACTTCCGATATCACATCCGGCGCTATCTGGATTTCAGCGATCAAGCCGCCAAAAAGGCAGGCATCGAATCGAAGCAGTATCAACTGCTCCTCGCCATCAGAGGTCTTCCCGAAGAAATTGAACCCACGGTTGGCACGCTGGCTCAACGGCTGGGCCTTCGTCACCACAGCAGCGTCGAGCTCATCAATCGTGCCGAAGCAAATCAGCTTGTAAAGCGGTCGCGCAACGGAGCCCGTGTCCTTGTGAAATTGACGGACAAGGGCCAGCGCGTCTTGTCACGGGGAGTCGAGGAACGCCTCCAGGAGCTTCGAGTGGCGGGACCGGTTCTCGTCGAGGCTCTTCAGCAACTTATCCATGCGAATCACCTACCGAAAAGGAAAAGAAAATGAGAAACCAGGACAAGATTAAACTCTTATGTTTGCTGTTGTTAGTCGCAGCGTCAATCGCTGCCGGCTGCAAGAAAAACGTCGCCGCGGCTCCTCCTCCGCCTCCGCCCGTGCAGCCGACGCCACCATCACCACCTGCTCCGGCGATCACGCTTCGTGCAGCGCCGGCGACAATCGACCGGGGCCAGGAAACGTCGCTTCAGTGGGAAGCGAAGAATGCGGCCAGCGTGCGGATACAGCCTGATGTCGGCAACGTTCAAAGTCAGGGATCGCGCTCAGTCTCTCCCACCTCGTCCGTAACTTACACCGCTACCGCCACGGGTCCCGGGGGGTCTGCAACCGATACCGCGCGCATCACGGTTCGCGTTCCGGCCGCAGCGGAAACGACACGAACCGAACCGCGGCCCGACACGCGTGTGAGCCTGGAAGAACTCTTCAGGCAAAACATACAAACAATCTATTTCAGCTACGACCAGAGCGACATCCGTCCGGACCAGGTCTCGCGGCTCGAAGGCAATGTTTCCTGGTTAAAGCAACACCCCGGCGTGAAATTTACAATCGAAGGGCACTGTGACGAACGAGGAAGCGCGGAATACAACCTTGGCCTCGGTGACCGGCGTGCTAACACCGTGAAGGAGTTCCTCATCCATCAGGGTGTTGACCAATCCAGCATCAACACCATCAGCTATGGAGAAGAACATCCTGTTTGCACGGATGCCACAGAAGAGTGCTATCAGAAGAATCGGCGCGGGGCATTTGTACTCAGACCTACAAGTTAAGGGGATCAGCCGCGGATTTCACGGATTACGCGGATGGCGCGCGTCAAAGGCGTTAATTGCGCGCCATCCGCGTAATCCGTGAAATCCGCGGCTGATTCTTACTTTAGAAGCTCAGTCGCCCATGAATCTGAATTGTCCGGGCGCCCCTCGTTGTGGTGATCCTGCCGAAGTTCGGACTATCAATGCTCGCGGTCGGATTGCCGAAGTTCGTATGGTTGGGCGCATTGAACATGTCCACTCGGGTTTCGAACCGCACGTTTTCCCGAACCGCAAAGCTCTTACCGACTGCAAAGTCTACGTTCCACAATCCAGGTCCGCGGCCAACCATGAACGCCGCGTTTCCGGGCCGGATAGGCACTTTGGAAACTGCGCCGACGGGCACCTTTGCAAATGCCGCGACGTTCAAATATTGGCCCGTCGTGCGGTAGTCGTCCAGATACATGTGCTTGATGTCGAGGATATCCGGACGGCTGGTCGGGCCGCCCGGGCTTAGCTGAGTAATGTCGAAAGCCGCGCCGGTCTGCGCTCGAAGAATTCCGGAGAACTGCCACCCTCCCAACACCTGACGCAAGGCGGAGTTGAAGTTTGTGAGCGCGGGCAATTGGTACACCCAGTCGCCGGAGACCGTCTGATTGATGTCCCCCGATACAGGCGACCGATTGATTTGGATCTGGAATCAGAGGAAAAGAATTAGCCGCGAATTACGCGGATTACGCGAATGGGGCGCATCAAGAACTTTTTTGCGCCCCATTCGCGTAATCCGCGTAATTCGCGGCTAATTCTTTTCCTCTGATTCCAGATCCGCCCTCAACGTGAACTCGCGGGCTTCGCCGGCGGTGGGAACCTGTATGCCTGCTGACCCGACGAGGGGTGGTTCACCTTGGACCGTCGTCCGTCGGTGATCAGCCTCCGGTATGCCTCATCCCAATCCGGGAGCGCAGGAGCCTCCTGGTTCCAGTGGACGAGGGATGCTTCGTCGCACCATTCAATCAGTTTAACCATCGCACGGCGGTGCGGCATTGCCATCATGAATGCCCGCATCGCGGTTTCGTCTCGCCACGCCGTGCGCGTCCAGAACGTCCTGTTTGCATCCCGCAACAGGCCCGTCCCCAGATTTCCAGGATCGCGCCTGGCCTGGCGGACTGACCGCAGCGCAAGGAAAATAAATCCCGGCAAGTAGCGAAACGAGCGGACTCGCAGCCGTGTCACGGAAATCAACGCCATATTCAGTTCCTGTCGGCCCAAGTCATTTCATCTTCAGCTCAATTATGCTCCTTTCTCCTTTCTCCAATCCTCTCGAACCTGAAGTCTTCGGCCCTTCAGATGTTGGCCGTCAAGAACATGTATTGGGTCGACCGCAGGAGCCACGCCCTGCACCGACACGTATCCGAAAGCGGGTGACACACCGGCCACCTGGTCGCGGATGATCCGAATCGAATCCACATTGAATCCCCGCGCTTCAATCCAACCACGCAGTTCAGCGTCCTGACAGTCGCAGGGAATATTGGTAAAGAACAATCGAGGCATAGCCCTCCTTTTTTCAGAGCAAAAAAAAAACGCCACAGAACATCGGGGTTCCGGGACGTCGTTGTCGTCTGAAGCCGTGACGGCGGTGTCAGCCTCTGGTGTGGGTACGACTTTGTACCAGTACCAGCATTTGTAAACCAGCGTGTTAATCGTGTCAACTCCAAAGACACTCCAAAGACCTGCCGGAATCAGTCCGGCAGAGAACCGGACTGCACGTAAACCTTCAGAATCATGTCGCTGGGCTTGCTGGGAACCGCGCCGGAATTATAGGAACCCGCCGGCTTGAGATAAGGAAACCGATACGGATATGCGCGGATGCCGCCATAGATATAGCCGACGAACGTTCTGGTGTTCCTCAAGGGCTCGAATGCGAGAATGTCGGTGTTCCGCTCCGCGCGTGCCACGTCCGGCACCGGGATGAAAACCGCGCCGGTGCCGACAAATGCCGGAAGTGAACGGGAATGAACGATCTCGATCGTTTCGGCCTCGTCTTTTCGGATCGTCGAAATCTGATCGCTCCACTGCAAACCATCGAGGTACGTCGAGTCGGTCTTACTGCCGGCTCTCGGGTTTTCTTCGTAAACATGCTCCAGCGGATTCCATCGAAACCTGCTGATCCCGCCGAAAAACGTGGTGTACATCGTTTTCGTGGTTTCGCTGAACATCAGCAGCACGGCGCAGGTGTATGCATTCATCTTCTGGTCGAAGGCAGAATCCACGAAAGGATGCGATCCAGGCACGACGTATATGGGTTTGCTGTAGCTGAGTTGTGTCTCAGGCGTGAAGACTCCGCCATAGGCGGCGAATCCAAGTCCGGCAGGTGAGAGGAATTGCGCAACGTTAAGGTCGCGACGATGAAACTCGGTCTCATTTTGAAACTTCTCGACGAGAGCAACACTCAAGCTCCCATCGGCCTGTGTCTTGACGCTGAGCTTCCGGATTTCGCCCAAATATGTTTGCGATGCTTCCGCGCTGTTGTGTTCTCCCTGGCCTTCAAAGGCCGTATAGCTGCCCTGAAAGGAGTGTCCCATTACGAGATAGAAGTACCCATCCTTGAGCTTCGTCAGTGCGCCACCGGCGGACTGCACCAGAGACGATCTCGCAAATGAGATGCTCTCCGCGGGGAGCCCGCCACCCATGACATCTTCAACAAGCTCCGGCAGGCTCACTCGCGAAATCACATCAAATGTGGACCATTTACCTTTCTCGTCCTGGCCGTAGCCGCCGCAGATATACAGCTTGTCTCCGTCCTGAAAATAAAGCTGACCCGTTGACGTCCACTGGGCCTGGATTACTGCGAGTCGTGGCGGCAATTGGGTAACCGGCACGTGATATGTTCGGGCCGGTTTGACTGTCGTATCGATCACCCAGACTTCGCGGTTCGCATCGGCCCGCAGAAATTCCGCAGAGCCGCCGCCGACCGCGTGATAACCGCTGATGCGGCCTCCGATGAAAACCCATCGGCCCTTCCATTGGGCGAATGAAAAAGATTGAAGGCGGGGCGCACCTGGAAACTCGCCGGCAACGGCTTCGGATACGTCGATCGTGAATGGAACGCCGGCAGGAACGGCAGCGAGGGCAGCCCCGCCGGCAAGAATTGCGAGCAAGAGACAACGTACTTTATGCATCCGATTCCTACTGTAACGGCGCTCTACGTGTGAATGAATTGCCAGGACAGGGTGTTCCCCTCCTCGGAGAGGAGGGGTGGCTGCGCCATCAAGAAAATGCTGCGAAGCCTCCTTATAAAGGCGCAGACGGGGTGGTCAGTCCCGGATAACGTTACAATATCAACCTCTACCATAATGACCACCCCGTCTGCGCCGCTTCGGAGGCTTCGCACCTTTTTATTACTGGCGCAGCCACCCCTCCTGTTCCAGGAGGGGAACACCCTGTCCTGGCAATTCATTCACACCTTCTATCAGCGCCGGTTCTTCCGGAATCAACGAAGTGCCGGCGGTCATAGACCGCCGCTACAGTGGACGAATCGTTGACTGGAGTCGTTGTGCAAAGCCGCCGTCAACGCCTGGAGAACCTTATCGAGCGAACGCTGTTCCAGATCTTCACAGGCGCGCGCCACAAAGCCGGTCATGTTCGCAACCGCGAAGCTGATTCCACTGAGATTCCTGGATACAGGAACTCCGGGCAACGGACGGGGATAACCTGAAGCGAAAAAGCATGGTGAACTGCTTACGTCCAATACGCGGTAACGGTCTCGCGGGAGAGTCCAGTCGACGTCAACGCTGACCACGCCGTCCAGCATCCCCGGCAAAACCGGAGTCTGTCCCGAATACCGCGCCGCGACCAGCACGACACCCGCCGCAGTTGCGCGGGCGACAAGGGACTCCAATATGGGACGGTGTTCCAGATTGGTGCTTCCCAGACTCAGGTTGACGACATCCATCCGGTGCTCGATCGTCCACTCCATGGCCTGAATCAGGCGGCCGGCCGTCGTTCGCAGCGAGTCCCCGAACAATTTCAGGATGTAATAGTCTGCGTGTGGCGCCTTCTCCTGGATCGCGGCCGTGACAGCAGTTCCGTGGCCCAGAATGTCCACCCAGGAGTGTTCTGTCTGTTGCGAATCAAAGGCCACGAGGTGCGTTGGAGCGCAGATGTGGGGATGCCTCGCGTTCAGGCCGGTATCGATGACGGCAATCTTGAGGCCGCGTCCTGTCATACCGACACCGCTTCCACCACACGTCCATCCTTTATATATAGGATGTGGTCCGCTACCGAGGCGAGGGCCGGCTTATGAGTAATGGCAATCAATGTCTTACCGGCAAACGCCCACCGCAGGTTATCGACCAGTTCCCTTTCACACGCCGCATCCAGGGCCGCGCTCGGCTCGTCCAGGATCAGGACTTCGGGCCTGGCTAAGAACGCTCGCGCAATAGCGACGCGTTGACGCTCTCCGGCCGAAAGAGTCAGACCGCGTTCTCCCGCAACCGTGTTCAGACCCTCCGGCAAGCCGCGAAGAAGTTCCGTCAGACCGGCCGCATGCGCAGCCTGCTCCACGGCTACACGGCCGACAAAAGGTTTCGCATAAGCAATGTTCTCGTACAGCGTTCCGTGAAACAGGTACGGAGACTGATCGATGAGAACCACCGTTCGACGAAGATCGCTAAGCCGCGTTCGCTTCAGATCGAGACCGTCGATCATGACGGCGCCGGCATCCGGATCGAGCAGCCGGACCATCAAATCCGCGATCGTCGATTTGCCGCCCCCGCTCGGTCCGACAATGACGGAAAACATGCCCGCGGGAATCTCGAACGACACATCGTCCAGAACCGCTCGTCCATCATGCCGCAAGGTGACGTCCCGAAATTCAATACTTCGATGGACCGCAGATACCGGAACGGCATCAGGCTGCTCTGTCACTTCGATCGGTGCGTCGAGCAGCTCGAGAACGCGCGACAAAGACACTTTCGCTGAGGAGAGCGAAGCGGAAAGACCGAGCAGGCTTTGGACAGGCGACAACAGACGGCTGTGGTAAGCCATGAATGCTACCAGCGTACCCATTGTCATTTGTCCTGCGATGATCTGCTGGCCGCCGTAGACAAACACGGCGGTGGTCGCCGCCGTAAGCAGCGTTCCCGGCACGGTTCGGCCGAGCATCGAAGTGCTTTGAAACCGCATCAGAGTTGAAACGAATGAATCGTTACGGCTCCGGAAGCGCTCCGATTCGTATTGGCTCGAATTGAAGCAGGCCACCAGGCGGACTCCGAGCAACGTCTCAACGAATAAGGTGCCGATGGCCGCGCTGCGTTCTCGAAGCTCGCGGGCCAGCAGGTTCATGCGGATTTGAAAGAAGCGAAACAGAGCGATCGAAAACGGAATCAGGACGATCCCCACGAAGAACAGTTTCCAACTCAGCCAGATCATCATTCCCAGGCTGCCGGCAATGAATAACGCGTTGGTCAGCGTAGTCAGGAAGAAGTCCGAGGAGATGCGCTGCACTTCGGCCACGTCCCCATTAAGTCGCGACACGAGATCGCCGAGACGCGCCCGCGCATAGAAACGTGGGGAAAGGGCATGCAGGTGCGCGTAGACCTTCAGGCGCATGTCGAGCAGCATCGACGCAGAAACGCGCATGTAACCATAGCCCGAGACGTAGCTGAGGATCGAGCCGGCGACCGTTGCTGCGAACATCAGAACTGCCGAGATCATCAGGGCATGCACGTCGCGCCGCAGCAGCGCGTTGTCAACGAGGTACTTTGATAGATACGGCTGCACCAGTCCCAAAGCGCTGCCCGCCAGCCCGATCACAATCATCAGACCGAGCTGACAGGCATACGGCCGCACGAATACCTTCATGCGGAGGAAGTCGCGCCAGTTCTGCTCCTTCATCGCTGCGCGTTCTTTACCGGTTCCGGCAGCGTGACCAGATTGGTCGTGGTGTCCTTGTTCAGGTAAATCAACTTCCGCGATTCGAGAGTTGACGCGTCCCACACTTCCAGCGTGGATCCTGCGCCATAGAGGTACAGCTTTTTACCGTCACCACCCACAGCGAATCGGAACGTCGGGCGCGCATCGAATTCTTTCTTCATGATGATCTTGTGATTCTCGATGTCCCAGACCCACCATTCGGTCAGCCGATTTGCTCCTGTACTAATTTTGGGGACGACCGAGTATCCGCGCTTGCGATCCGGAGAGAGTTGAAAACCGGTCATCGGGAGCAGTGGACCGATGGGAAAGTAGTCCACTTTCCGCGTCGTGAGATCGATCTTTGCGAGTCCCAGAGTTCCCTTGTGGACAATGGAATCCACTGACGTGAATACGGACGTAACGGTATCCGGCGCGTCGAACGGATCGTCGTTGGCAGCGAGCCGGTAAGGAGAAGCGCCCGGGTAGGGCGGTTGCGCAAGCTCTATCTTGTCGATCTGTTTGAAGGTGTCCAGATCGAAGACCAGGACATCTTCCTGAAATACATACAGGCGCTTGCCGTCCGCCGATACTTTGTAGGTGGCATTGAATCCGAAGCCCTGATCCATGTCTTTCGGGAAAGGCCAGGCCTTTGCGATCTTCTTTTCCTGTAAGTCGATTGCTACAAACTGGGGCGGATCGATGCGGTATTGATCGATGTCCTTCACGACGTTGCGCATCGTGGTGTAGAGATAACGACCCTTGGGGTCCACCGCGATACCTGAAAAACGTGCGTTGCCCCCGATGTTCACGAGATCCGGAGCATTTGCCTGAATACGCACCCGGTTTCGCGGGTCGGCCAGGCTGAAGCTGCTGACCACTTTCCGCGATTCGAGATCCACTGTCTCCAGCAGCATCTGTGTGGTGAAAATGTGAAGCTTCTTCTTGTCCGCAGACAGCGCCGTCGTGCGGGGAATGCCGCCGAGAGGAACTTCGTCAATGACCTCCTCTTTGGCCTCATCGATCACGAGCAGTTTCTTGTCGAGCGTGCCGACGTACATCAATTGATTCGAAGATGGTGTCTGCCCCGCTGCGACGCTGCAAACGAAGACGCAGTAAAATACGAGAAAGAGTTTCCTCATAAACAGTCTCTCCTCAGTCATGGTGTGAACGCGGGCTGAAGCCCGCGACTACATTGGGATCAACGCTCGGCTTGAATGCAGTCGCGGGCTTCCGCCCGCGTTCATCCCATTTTCCTTATGGAAATACGATATCGACTTTGCGCCAGTCGTTCGCGGCTGACGCACACTTGTCGGTCCAGTCCGGCGCGTTGTTCAAATGGTCCGGCACTTGTGCGGGCCAGCCACAACCCAGATGGCAGTCAAACAAGTCACGCTCGACAGGCTGGCAGAGACCGGCAGTGCCGCCGGACACGTCCACTTCCCACCCTGGCGTGAAGTTCAATGTGCATCCCATCGGGTAATAGACCTTTCCTTCACCTCCTCTCTGTTGAAGAGCCTGAACATCTCCCGTCGCTGCGATCACGGCCGCTTCTACGCTGCGGGCTTTGCGGTTGATCGGCTTCATTGAATGCATGGAATGGGCCTCCTTGTTGTAGCGGCGGTCTATGACCGCCGACGATGTCGCATTGAAAGATCCCCGGCGGTCATAGACCGCAGCTACAGTGGTCAGTTTTCGCTAAAACGATCGAGAAACGACGGGTTCCGCAGGCTGATCTCCCCGTAGATGCGCAGGCAGAGATCATTCCAGCCACGGATCCAATCGCAGTAATGCAACGTCGCCGCGGACGTGTCGCCGTAGTGAATGAACGCTTCGTGATAGCAGCCGCCGGCGCAGACCGGCCGCGCCCAGCACGTATGACAGTCGTAGCGCGCTCCAATGTGATGCGTATTGAGAAACTCATCGCGCGCCGCGTGATCGACGCCTCCTTTCTGCACGTGTCCCATCTGTCCCACATCGGAATCGACAAAGCGATGACAGAGATTGATGTCGCCCGCCGTTCCGACGCCCAGCAAACCGAGGCCGGCGCCGCAGGGATATGCCTTGCTGATGCCGCTGTGCAGCTCCTTCAACGTGTCGTTCACATTCGTGAAACCATGATGGCGGCCGGCGATCGCCCAGTCGCGGTATTCCCAGGCCAGGTCCTCAAATCCTTCCAGGACGTTTCCCATCTTCGTCTCGCCGATCGAATAGAGACGGTTTGGATTGGCGGTGGCCGGCGAGAAACCTACGGCATAGAACCCGATTTCTTTCGTGAGGTGTTCGTATATGCGGCGAACATGGGACACGCCTGAACTCAGAGTGACACGGGCGCCGATGGAATTCGTCTTATGGCGCTCGAGCAGCATCTTGATTCGCGGAACGATGACGTCGTAGCTGCCACGCCCATCGGCGAACACACGCATCTTGTCGTTCATTTCGCGGTTACCATCGATACTGACGGTGACGCCGACTTTGTGCTCGGCAAGGAAATCGACAACCTGTTCGGTGAGCAGCGTCGCATTCGTCGTCAGACTGAACTCGACGTGCTTGCCGACTTCAGCGCACTTTCGTTTTGCATAGTCCAGGGACGAGCGCAGCATTGGGAAGTTCAGCAGTGTTTCACCGCCAAAGAACGTCACGTGTATCGAAGGCCGATCACCCGATTCCTTGATCAACATGTCGATCGAAGCCTCTGCAACCGACGACGTCATGTACTTCGGCTTGCCCTCTGTCTTGCTGATCTTGTCTTCGCTGTACTCGTAGCAATAGGTGCAGGCCAGGTTGCACTGATTGGTGATATTCAAAACTACCCGTTGAAGTGGAAAGGTCTTTCCCGGAAGCCTGGGCTTGTCTGCGACAACGTCGCCACGCTGAATAACTTCCGAGTGCTCCAATTCCATGAGAGCAGTGTTGATCTCACCGGGCTGATAGCCCAGCTCGAGCAAAAATCTGACGAGCTCTTCCCTGGTAGGACTCACCTCCTTGATACGATCGAGAATCTCGCGGCCGATCTTGTCGAGGGCGAAGATGGCTCCGCTCGGGACGAGGTAGACAAACTGCGTCCCCTCGGATTCAAAAGCATGAAATTCACGCTGCCGATACGGCACAGCAGGAGTGAGAGTCTCAGTGGTGCTCATCGCGAAACCTCCGGTTGGTCATAGCGGACGTACACTGGAATAGTGACGACCAGGTAGGAACGGGCCCTCAAGGCTGTTCCTCCCGGAGCGTCGAAAGCGGCCTCGATCCAGACATCTCCCCAATTGTTCGTCGCGAAGTTATTCGCCTGTTTCTTGCGCTCGGGATTCGGGCCTTCGACGTTCGGAGTGAACATGCCGGCGTCGTTGATGGATCCAACGAACTTCACATCATCGTCGTCGGGAGTCGAAACGAATTCCGACATCGACCAGTGCGCGGCGACCGGCCCCAGGGGAATATCATCGGCGGTCTGAGACTTCCCATCGGGGCCTGCTGCGTAGGCGATGGCCTCGAATTGCGCATACTGCTTCGCGGCAATGGTGCCGCCGAGACGCGACATGCTGGCGTCGGGAAGAGTCTTGATATAGGCAATCTTGTCGTAGACGGCGAAAGCTCGCTCAGCCGTGAACCTGCCAAGCGAAAGGTCGCGGATACCGCTTGCCAGATTGGGATTGACTTGCACCGCGATGGTAGCCACCGATGCGGTACGGCGGACAATCCGGGTAACCGTAATTCCCGCGCCGAGATCGAAATCCGCAGGCTTCAGGTCTGCGGGGAAGTTCGCGCCGTAAACTCGTATTTCGGTGGAAGACGGCGACTGCAGAGAGAAAACACTCGCTCCGGCCAGGATCGGTGTGGTTCCAATGCGACTCAGATGCGCGTCGATGCCGAACTCCTCGTATCCGCCCCAAAACCAGCGGCCGTCCATCGTATTGCCATCGCGCGCAATGAACAGAGCCTCTCTCCATTCCGGCGGGTTGCTCGACGGGTCGGCCGACGGCGATACCGGCGCAGGCGCTGTGGCGCGGCCGCGCCAACTGTAGCCCGTGTATACGACTCCTTTTCCGGTTCGCGATAGCGTCGCTCCCGTGGAGGCATACTCGATGTCGATCTTTGTCGTGAAGTCTTCAGGCGACGGACCCGTTTCGATTGTCATGGTGCCGAACACGCGGCCTTTGCCTTGTTGATAGCCGGTGATCATCCACTTGCCGTCCAGCTTAGGCGTTCGCATGACTGCCTTCCACGCGCTCCATTCGGGCGTGATCAGCGGCTGGGCAGTCGATAAATAATCAATCGCGATGTCGGCAGGATACTTACCGTC